>Ga0335074_10004524_pt1 | contig 19157 bp, 19 predicted proteins | sample Lox_Sample_23_FD_206715 | JGI IMG/M metagenome (GOLD analysis project Ga0335074, IMG submission 206715) | Soil microbial communities from Loxahatchee National Wildlife Refuge, Florida, United States - Lox_Sample_2.3 | ecosystem: Environmental > Terrestrial > Soil > Wetlands | place: USA... | reverse complement strand
ATGTACCCGCTTGCCCGCAGTCACCTCAAAGATGAAATAGGAAAGGAAGACCAGCCCGAGGAATAGCGGCTCATATTTGAGAGAGCGGTTCACAGACTGATATGGATCCGCGACCTCGACGAACGACACCCCCAGAGCTGTCGCGTCGAGCCTGGTGATGGTGTCGCTTTGCCCCTCGGCCCGTACGCCGCGCGCGATGAACGGCACCGACCATTCGGCGGAAAAACCGTGGTCGGTCACGCTGCGCGTGATGGGCAGGAATCCTCCATCGAATCCCGGGTTCGGCCAATCGCCCTCGACCGTCAAGTGCGTTGTCTTTCCGTAGGCCAGCAGAGCGATGCGCTGGGCTCCGGAAAAGCGCAGCGTCGAGGTCACGCTGAAGCGCGCTCCCGGCTTTGCGATTCCTCCGGCATCAGCGCCAAACAACGTCAGATTGAGCGGCTGGCCCTGATCGCCTCCGATCGAAATGCGCTGCGACGATTCCGCGGGGACCATCGTTTGCGTCCTGCCATCCACTGCCACAAGCGCGTCGGCCATCGCTCCGCGCGCATCGCTCACGCCCACCACGATCTCGGCGCGGCTCCAGTCCAGAGTTTCACCCTGCGGCGCTGCTGCCGGAACGCCCGCCAGGTCGAATGAGGCGTCCAGTTTCAGGTCGGCCTGAAAAACGGGGACTTTGAAAAGTGACCGGTGGCGCTCTTCCGTCGTGGTTTTCACCGCCGCCGTTGCCTGCGCGGGAAACACGAGGTAGGTGCCGTGTTTGGCCGTCTCCACGGGCGATTGCGGCGCAATGTCATAAGGCACGGCGAGCGTCGGCCCCAGAAACGTCTGTTGCCCGCCGACGTTCGCGCTGACTTCTCTTGTCACTTCTTCGGCGCGGTTTTGGCGGTCGTCGATCAGGGCAAACACGAAAAGCGCGGGGATGGTCATCAGAATCGCCAGCCCGCACACGACGATTAGCTTCACGCCCATCGAACGCGATCTGGATTTCACAGCGGGCGATTGCAAAACGGCAAAGTCGGTCATTCAATTCCTCGTCTTTCTACTTTGCATCGCAAAGTGTATGCGCCAAAAAATCAGGCGGTTGCCGGCAGCGTGTCGGCGGAGCCGGCGGCGGGCACGCCGCCGAAACGGCGCTCGCGCCGGCGGAAATCGTCGAGGGCGGCTTCCAGGTCCCGTTCCTCAAAGTCCGGCCACATGCGGTCGGTGAATAAAAGCTCGGCGTAGGCGCACTCCCACAGCAGGAAGTCGGAGAGCCGTTTTTCGCCGCCGGTGCGGATCAGCAGATCGACTTCGCCGCTGGCCGCCGTCAGGTCGTGGCGCAGGCGCAGCCCCAGGCGGTCGGCACAGCCCGCCAGCTCGGGGCCAAGCGCGGCAATGGCTCCGGCCGCGGCCCGCGTGATGGCCTCGCGCGACGAGTAATCGATGGCCACGCGCAGGTGCAGGCCCTCGCCGCCGGCGGTTGCGCGCTCCGCTTTTTCGATGGCGTCCAGGGCGGCAAGCGGCAACCGGTCGCGGCGCCCGATCACTTCGAGCCGGGCCCCCTGCTGCTTCATGCGCCCGGTTTCCATGCGCAGAAACGCGCGCAGCAGCCAGAAGATCCTCTCCACCTCGGCGGGCGGGCGGCGCCAGTTGTCTGACGAGAACGCGTACAGCGTCAGGCACCCGATGCCGATCTCGGGCGCATGCTCCACGATGCGCCGCGCGGCCGCCAGCCCGGCGCGATGGCCGGCCACCCGCGGCATGCCGCGGCGCGCCGCCCAGCGGCCGTTGCCGTCCATGATGATGGCCACGTGTACCCGGCTTTCACTGCGCTCCTGCATGGTCCAAGTCCTTGGATGCCGGCCGCTTTGCAATGCAAAGCCTCGCGGCAAATTTTTTTCTTAGGCCCGCGACGGCGTCAGGTTCCGCATCAGGCTCCCCGCCGTTTCCTGCTTGCTGCCATCGGCCGCGTCGCGCACCACCTGCTCCAGCGTTTCAAGATATTCGAGGTAGCGCTTGCGGCCCGCCGCCGTAATGCGGCACACCGTCAGCGGCCGGTTGTGATCGGTGCTCTTGACGATCTCCACCATCCTCGCCCGCTCCAGCACCTGAAGATGCCGGCTCAGGTTGCCGTCCGTCAGTAGGCACAGCTGCTTCAAATCGCCGAATGTCACGCCCCGGGGATTGGTGATGAGCGACGTCAGCACGCTGAGGCGCGCGCGCTCGTGAATCACGCGATCCAGTCCCTCATAGGCGAAACGGCCTTCGCGGGCGAAGCGGCCCGGGCTGCCGCGGGTCTTAGCTTTCATCTTCGGTCTCCAGTTCCGCGTCTGACGCATTGAAGAACAGCACGCCGGCCACCAGCAGCTGGCCCACGCCGTAGGCTACCCCCATCGTCCAGGGCGAAAGCGCGCGATTGCCCCCCAGCACGATGCAGCCCAGCCCCGTCGCCAGATACCATGTTCCGGCTGCCAGCATCGGCCGCGGCAAAAAGCGGCACGATGAAAACACCCCCAGGCTGAACGTCACCTGCCACAGGCCCGGCAGCATCCACACTTGTGCGGGAGCGAAGCGGGGTATCACGTACGTGAGCAGCGCGCCCGCGGCCACCGAGGGCACAAACTGCTCGACGGCCATGCGGATCATCTCGTCGGCCAGGCCGGAGTGGATGCGCCGCGTGCGCGACCGCATCTGCGAGCCGATCAGCCCGGCCGAGAGGATTGCCGTCGTCACCCACAGTGCCAGATAAGCAGCCACGTGGTTGACCGGATCGGGGAGCCACAGCGCCTGGGCCACCGCCGCGGCCATGGCAAACAGCCCGGTCGCCGCCAGCGTGGCCGGCCCGTAGCCGCGAAACTCGGTGCTGCGCGCCACCTGCATGCGGATGTTGCTGATGTCGCCGATTGCCTTGTTCAAGTCGTTCATGGCGCGCTGCGCTCCCTGCCGGCAGTTAACTTTACAATGCAAAGTAACCCGGAAAGATCGATCCTGTCAAGATCCCCAAAGAGCCGGTCCCCAAAGAGCCTCCGGGGGCCCGCTTGGAACAACCCCATCTCTCCGCGCCAATCCCCGCGCTCAATTTGGGCGCCGCTGCCCTCGCCTCAAGCCGGGCCCCCCACAACGCGCGCGACCAGCCTATCGAGCCCGCCCGGGGATAGAGCTGGCTTGGGAGGCTTACCGCCGCCGGTAGAAGGGCATCACGATCATCGCGGCGATGGCGATGGCCGCGGCCAGGGCAAACGCGATAAGGCTGAAAAGGAGTTTCAGGTTCGGGCCGCGGGGAGTGTCTTCATCGGGCGCGTTCGCGTCGCGTTCGTCCGTTTCACTCATATTTCAGCGCATCCACCGGGTTCATTTGCGCCGCGCGCGTGGCGGGAACCGTGCCGAAGACCACGCCGACCACCGTTGCTGCGCCCAGCGCGATCAGCACCGACAGCCATGAGATGGGAAAATCGTATCCCGAGAACAGGCGAATGGAGAGTGGAAGCATGAGCCCGACCACGCAGCCCACAGCTCCCCCTGAGAGCGAGATCAGCACCGCTTCAGTCAGGAACTGCAGCTTGATCTCGCGATACGTCGCGCCCAGCGCCTTGCGGATGCCGATCTCACGGATGCGGGCGCGCACATTGGCCAGCATGATGTTCATGATGCCCACGCCGCCCACCGCCAGCGTCACCGCAGCCACCAGCACCAGCAGCGCGGTCATGGCGTTGGCCACTTCCGCGGCCGTGGTCAGCAGGTCCTTGAGGGTTTGCGTTTTGTACACTGAGCCGGCGTGATGCCTCGCGCTGACCACCCGCACGATTTCGCGAGCTGCTGAAGGCACCTCCGACATGCTCTGCATGGAGAAGTAGATATCGTTCACGCGTTCCGTTCCGATGAAGTAGCGGGCCACCGAATAGGGAATCACCACCGACTCATCAGCTAGCTCCGATTGGCCGTAGTCGTCCATCGCCTCGTGAAAGACGCCGATGATGGTGAAGGGAATTCCCAGAATCTGGAATGTCTGGCCCACCGCGGCATCGACGCTGCCAAAACGCTCTTTGGCGAACATTGTCGTCACGTCGGCGCAGCGCGCGTGGGTCGAGTCGTCGGTCTCATCAAAAAAGCGTCCGTCGTCCACGATCAGATTGCGAATCTGCTGATATTGCGGGCTCACTCCCAGAACCACCGTGTCCTTCTGCATGCCGCCCGAAAAGCTGATGCGGTTGTGCATTTCCAGCACCGGCGAAGAGTACATCACCCCGGGCACCTCCTGATCCACGGCCTTTTCATCCTCGCGCGTCAGATAGTCGGTGTAGCGGGCGCGCTCGGCCGGCGTCGCCCCGCCCCCCGAGTATTCCAGCTCAACTGAGTTGGTGCCGATTTTTTCCAGCAGTCCCAGAATGTACTGCTTGCCCGTCATGCCGATGGTCACCACCAGAATCACCGAAGCCGTGCCGATCACCATGCCCAGCGCGGTGAGCAGAAAGCGCGTCTTGCTGGCGCGAAAGCTGTCCATCGCGAGCTTCAGAATCTCGCTCAGCAGCATGGTGCGGCGGGCGCTCAGCAGCGTCTCTTCAAATGTGCTCCCGCGGACCTGGAGAATCGGGCTCATTGCTTCCTTGAGAATTAGACTACCGGCGGCGCCGCGCGGCTTCGGGAATTGCGGCCATTCCGCTGCCGGCCCCGCCCCCTGCCTGTTAGATTACGCGCCCGGTGGTTGATCGCAAACCTGGATGCCGGGGCCGGTCTCTGCGGGAACACGATCGGGCAACCCGCAGCTCGATCGGCTCGCCGCAATCGTCATAAGTCCAGTTTATTCGCAGCGCAGGGCCACCGAGGGGTCCACGCGCATCGCCCGTCGCGCCGGCAGCCAGGCGGCCAGCAGCCCCGTCACCGCCACCAGCGCGCATACGCCCGCCAGCACCACCGGGTTGCGCGCGCCGGTCCCGTACAGGAATGCGCGCAGCATCGGCTCCGTGCCGAGAGTTGCCGCAATGCCAATCCCCGTGCCCGCAGCCAGCAGCACCGCCGCCTGCCGCAGCACCATCTCGAATACCGTTCCCCGCGGAGCACCCAGCGCCAGCCGCACTCCGATCTCCCGCGTGCGCCGCGTAACCGAATACGCCATCACCCCGTACAGGCCCACCACCGTGAGCACCAGCGCCAGCCCCGCAAATGCGCTCAACAGCACCATGGCAAATCGCGGCTGCGCCAGCTCCATGCCGATACGGTCGCGCATGGTCCGCACATCGGTCACGGGAATATCGCCATCCATTGAGGCCACCAGGTTCCGCGCCTCGCTCTCCAGGCTCAGCGGATCCACGCTGGTCCGCACCACCGAGTACAGGCAGCACCAGTTCGGCAGCTGGCTCGCCGGCAGAAAGTACATCGGTTCCATTTCCCGGTCGGTCGCCGACGTCCGAATATTGCCCACCACGCCGGCGATGGTGCGCCATGCAGGAGGCCGGGTGGGGCCGCTGCTCGTGCCCGGCCTCAGCTTCTTGCCCAGCGGATTTTCGCCGGGGAAAAACCTCTCCGCGAACGCCTGGTTCACGATCATCACCTGCGGCGACTGCACCGTATCGCTGTCGCCAAAGTCCCGCCCCGCCAGAACAGGAATCTCCATCGTCTGAAAGTAGGCTGGCGACACCACATCCATCGTCGCGCTCTCCCACTGGCCCTGGGGCAGTGGATGTTCCGGATTTTCAAAACTGATGTGCGCGCCGTTATCCGTCATGGGCAACAGAATCGACCCGCCCGCCGACTCGACGCCCGGCAGCGCCCGCAGCTTTTCGAAATAATCACGGTAGAACTGCGGCCGAGTGTTGGCGTAGCGCGAGTCTGGTGTCTCGAATAAGAAGGTCAGCACATGATCGGGATTGAACCCGTCGCTCGTGCGCGCCAGATGGATGAAGCTGGTCACCAATAAGCCCGCTCCCGCGGTCAACACGATTCCCAACGCCACCTGGCCGACAATGACCGCCGATCCCAGCCGGTTCCGGCCCGCTGTCTCGCCTCTGCCGCCTTCTTTCAGTGGCGAAAGCAGATCGCCGCGCGCCGAAGTGATGGCAGGCGCCAGCCCGAAAACGAGACTCGACGCCAGCGAGATGGCCAGCGCAAATCCCAGCACCGGCAGATTCACTCCGGCATCCGCTGCCCGCGGCACGCTGTCGCCGATCAGGCGCAGCACCGCCGGAGTTGCCGCAAACGCAACCCCGCATCCCGCGGCGCCGCCCAGCAGGCCAATCATCAGGCTCTCCACCAGCAACTGCCGCACCAGTCGCGCCCGGTTGGCGCCCAGGGCCGATCGCATCGCCATCTCCCGTTCGCGTTCCCGCGCCCTTACCAGCAGCAGGTTGCCCACGTTGCCGCAGGCGATCAGCAGCACCAGTGCCACCGCTCCCAGAATGACCAGCAGTAGCGTGCGCGTATCGCCCAGCGTGGCTCTCAGTTCGCTCTCCACGCGCGCCGTGTCGTGCTTGGTATTCGTTTCGGGATACTGCTTTGACAGCCGCGCTGCGATCGCCTTCATTTCCGCGTCTGCCTGAGCCGTTGTGACGCCCCGCCTCAGACGCCCCATCACGCTCATCTCATGCGATCCGCGATTGGCGGTCAGCGCTTTCGGCGTCCCATCGTTATCCACCGCCAGCGTCGTCCAGAAGCTGTTCTGCGGCGCGTTAATCGGAAACCGGAAGGCCGGGGGCATCACGCCAACAATGGTGTACGCTTCTCCGCTCAGATGGATCGTTCGCCCCACCACCGACGGATCCGATCCGAACTGCGAGACCCACACTCCGTGGCTGATGAGCGCGACCCGCGTGCCCAGCTTTTCTTCCTCCGGTCTGAAACCCCGCCCCAGTTCCGGAGTCACTCCCAGCAACGGCAGCAGATCCCAGCTCACCACTTCACCGTCAAGATGCACCGCCCGCTGCACCCCTGTCAGCGTGAGCGACGTGTCGTGGTACGACACCAGGTGATCGAAGCTCTGATTCTGCGCCCGCCAGTCAAAAAAGTCCGGATAGCAAACCGAGTCGCTTTCGAACCCCTCCATCCTTTGCCACGACTGCACCTCGACCAGCCGCTCCGGGTGCGCGTACGGCAAAGGGCGCAACAGCACTGCGTCCACAATGCTGAACACGGTGGTGTTGGCCCCGATTCCCAATGCCAGCGCCACCACCATCGCGGCGTTCAATGCCGGGCGCTTGGCCAGCATGCGCAGCCCGAAGCGTATATCGCGGCCCCATTCGGCCGGCGAAAGAATCCCGCGCTGCGCCCTCTGCCGTTCCTTGAGCGTGGTCACGTTGCCAAACTGCCGCCGCGCCGCCCGCGCCGCCTCCTGGGCGCTCATTCCCTGCGCCCGGTACCGCGCTTCCAGCAGCGCAAGATGTTCGCTGATCTCCTCGTCGAAGCTTTGGTCTTCGCGCGCCTGCGCCATTTGTCCCCTGACTCTCGCCCACAGCATGCGCAGTTTCTGCATCGCCTCACGCCTGCCTTTCCAGCCGCAGCACCCGTTGCATCACGCCCGCCACCCGCTCCCAGTTCTCGGTCTCGCGCTCCAGCTGCTTCGCGCCCTGCCGCGTAATCGAGTAAAAGCGCGCGCGCCGGTTGTTCTCGCTGGTCCCCCACTTTGAGGCGATCCAACCCTGCTGCTGCAGCCGCAGCAGGGCCGTGTACACCGTTCCCTCATTCAGATCCAGCAACCCGTCGCTCGCCTGCTCGATGCGCCGGGCGATGCCGAATCCGTGCAGTGGGCCCATTGCCGAAAGCGTCTTCAGCACCATTAAATCCAGCGTTCCCTGCAGCACTTCCATTTTCTTGTCGTCCATCGCCGCTCCTTTGGACATTACAAAGAAGCTAGCACGTATTCCTTTGCAATGTCCATAGGAAGGCCGCGCCCGGCTAGCGCCGCTCGGTGAGACCGCCAAACAACGCCGCCAGCGCCTCCAGATTCAGCGCCTCGGCGCGTATTTTGGGCTCGATTCCGGCCCGCTCGAGCGCCGCTGCCGCAACCTCCGGCCGAATCCCGGCCGCGCGCAGGTTGTTCGCAAGAGTTTTCCGCTTTTGCGCAAACACCGTGCGCAGCAGGCGCAGGAAACCGGTTTCTTCAACCCCCAGCTCGGCGAACCGCGGCGCAAATCGCCAGCGGAAAACCGTGCTGTGCACCTGCGGCCGCGGCGAGAACGCCGAGGGCGGCAGAGTGAACAACCGCTCCACCGGCCCGTACATCTGCACCGTGGCAGACAGCGCGCCGTAATCGCGCGATCCCGGCGCGGCAGTCACGCGATCCGCCACTTCACGCTGCACCATCAGGACAGCCAACTCCAGCGACGCATGACTCGCCGCCAGTTTCAGCAGGATCGGCGAAGTGATGTAGTAGGGCAGGTTGCCGGCGACGCGCAGCCGCTGGCCGGCCCGGGCGGCGGCCCCTGCAAAGTCGAATTGCAACACGTCCTGCTCGACGACGGTAATGCGCGGCTCCGCGCCAAACCGCGCGCGCAGGTCCGCAGTCAGATTACGGTCCAGCTCGATGGCCAGCACGTGCCGGGCCCTGGCCGCGAGCATCTCGGTGATCGCCCCGCGTCCGGGGCCGATCTCGACCACCGTTTGCGCCGCCACGTCGCCCAGCGCCGCCACCATGCGCTCCGCGGCTTGCGCGTCGACGAGAAAGTTCTGCCCGAGCTTCGCTTTGCGCGGCATGTGCTGGTTCGATGGTAGACCAGCCGGGATCGATCGAGGCAGGCCGCGCGGGAACTCGGAAATCCTCTCTCGGCCGATGAGAATCGATTCAGAAAACCGCGGCGCTGCCGCATCCATCGCCTGCTCTACACTGAATGGGTCGCGCAATCCATCGCTCCGCAGCAGCCGAGGCCCGTTTGCTCATCGACTCCCACGCTCATCTTGACAGCCCGCGTTACTCTGACGATCGCGAGGCCATGCTTGCACGGGCGCGGCAAGCCGGCGTCGGCGCCGTGCTCTCCATCGGCATCGGCGAAGGACCGGCCGAGATGCATCAGGCGCGCGATCTCTGCCGCGAGTTCAATGGCCGTCCCGGTCTGCCGCGCCTCTACGCCAGCGCCGGAATCTATCCGCACAACACGCCCGAGGCCAGTAACGAGGCTCTCGTCAAACTCGACGCCCTGCTCGCAGAGCCCGAGGTCATTGCCTGCGGCGAAATCGGGCTCGACTATTATCACCAGGGCGCTCCGCGCGACGTGCAGCGCCGCGGCCTGATCCGGCAACTTGAAATCGCCGCCGCGCGCCGCCGGCCCATCCTCATCCATTGCCGGGGAACCAACGAGTCAACGGATGCCTGGGACGATCTTTTCCTGGTCCTCGCCGGGCATTGGACGGCAACAGGATTAGGCGGCATCATGCACTGTTTCGGCGCCGGCTGGGAGCAGGCGCGGCGTTCGCTCGACATGGGTTTTCTCGTCTCCTTCGCCGGCAATCTCACCTACCCCAGCGCTCAGCCTCTGCGCGATGTGGCCGCGCAGTTGCCTCTCGATGGCGTTCTGGTCGAAACCGACGCGCCGTGGCTGGCGCCCGCGCCCGATCGCGGCAAGCGCAACGAGCCCGCTTTTGTGGCGCGCACCGCAGAGGTGCTGGCCCGCGCCCTGGCCAAGCCGCCCGCGGAGGTCGCCGCCGCAACCACGAAAAACTTCCGCCGGCTATTTCAATTGCACGAAGGCGTGGGAAACTAAAACCAGCAGAATTCGCGGAGCCAGAGGGCTGGAGAAAGACATGGCACAAGACAATTCATTCGACGTTGTTTCCAAAGTGGACCTTCAGGAGGTGCGCAACGCCATCGACCAGGCGCTCAAGGAGATCCACCAGCGCTTCGACCTGAAAGATTCGCATTCCGAAGTGAAACTCGAGGGCAGCGACAGCATTCAACTCGCCTCCAGCAACGAATACAAGCTCGAGGCGGTCAAAGACATCCTTTCGCAGAAGATGGTTCGCCGGGGCGTCTCGCTCAAGAACCTCACCTACGGCAAGTTGGAACCGGCGGCTGGGCAGAGCGTTCGCCAGAAGGTCAGCCTGCAGCAGGGCATTCCCGTGGAGAAAGCCAAGGAGATCGTGCGCCTCGTGAAGGATTCGAAAAAGAAGGCCCAGGCCAGCATCCAGGGCGATAGCGTGCGCATCTCCAGCAAAAGCCGCGATGACCTTCAGGCCATCATGGCCCTGCTTCGCGCCAGAGACATGGGACTCGAGTTGCAGTTCACCAACTATCGGACCTTCTGAGCCGCTCCATCTGGAGCCGCAAAACAAACACACAGGTCGCTTTTCCCCCAGCCAATGCTTTAAAATCGGAGAACTTTGAGCACACTGACGATAGCCACGGCCAGGGAGGTCTTCGAGCTGCTGCGGGAAGACCTTGTTGCTGTCGAACAGGAGCTCGGCCGCGACGCGGCCTCCAGCGTCAGCACCATTACCGAAATTGCCGAGTACCTTCGCGAAGGCGGCGGCAAGCGCATTCGCCCCTCGCTCTTGCTGCTCTCCGCCCATCTGCTGGGTTACTCCGAGCCGGGCGCCATCCGCCTGGGCGCGGTGGTGGAAATGCTGCACACCGCCACCCTGGTCCACGACGACATCATCGACGGCGCCGATACCCGGCGCGGCCGTCCCTCGGCCAATACCACCTGGGGAAATGAAAAATGCGTGCTGGCCGGCGACTGGCTTTACATGCAGGCCTTCAAGGTCGCCCTTGAAGAACGCAACCTGCGCGTGCTCGACCTGCTCATCGCCCTCACCCAGCAGATGGTCGAGGGCGAGCTGCTGCAAATTCAAAAACTCGGCAAAATGGTCTCTGAAGCCGAGTACTACGACCTGATCTTCCGCAAGACCGCTTGCCTGTTTTCGGTTTCCATGCGCCTCGGCGCGGTCCTTGCTCAAGCCACTGAAGCTGAGGAGCTGGGCCTCGCCGCCTACGGACGCGCCGTGGGCCTCGCCTTTCAGATTGTCGATGACGTTCTCGACCTCACCGCTTCTGAGGAAATCCTCGGCAAGCCGGTTGCCAGCGATCTGCGCGAAGGCAAGGCCACTCTGGCCGTGATTCATGCCGCCGATCACGGCACCGCAGCCGACCGTAAAGCCATTCGCCGCGTCCTCGACGATCGCAGCTTTGAAAACGTCAGCCGCCAGCAGGTTCGCGAAATCCTGGTCCGCAACGGTTCGGTCGAGTACGCCATGGCCGCCGCCGATCGCTACGCCGAACAGTCGCGCCAGGCCCTCCACCCGTTCCCGGAAGGCGACTTCAAGCGCGCGCTCCTTTGGGTGCCTGACTTTGTCGTGGCGCGCGAAAAGTGAGAATGACAGCGACCGACGGAACAGCGGAGCAAGAAAGCGAATAGCCAATAGCTAGTTGCTAAGGGCTAAGAGCGAATAGCGAAGAGCCGGAAGTTCAATTCCCCAATGAGAAAAGACTCCCAAAAACTCTGGACAGCAGTGGATCAATACCTTGCCGGATTGCTCGCGCCCGCTGACGCTGGGCTCAACGCCGCCGTCAAGGCCAATCGCAAAGCCAGGCTTCCCGCCATTGACGTCACGCCCTTGCAGGGCAAGTTTCTCGCCGTGCTGGTGCGCATCACGCAGGCCAGGCGCGTGCTTGAGATCGGCACGCTGGGCGGCTACTCCACCCTCTGCATGGCCCGCGCGCTGCCCAGCCACGGGCGCATCGTCACTCTGGAATTCGAGCCGCGCCACGCTGCAACTGCGCGCGCCAATCTGCGCCGCGCGCGCATGCTTTCGCGCGTCGACATTCGCGTGGGCCGCGCCCTCGATACGCTGCCGGTTCTGCACAACTCCGGCGCCGGACCCTTCGATTTCATCTTTATCGATGCCGACAAGGAGAATAATCCGCAGTATCTCCAGTGGGCGGTGAAGCTCTCGCGTCCCGGCACCGTGATTGTGGTCGACAACATCGCGCGCCATGGCACAATCATTCAATCCCAAAGCACCGCGGGCGATATCGTCGGCACGCGCCGCATGCTCGCGCTGATGGCGAAAAACCGGCGCCTCTCGGCTACGGCTCTGCAGACCGTCGGCGTCAAAGGCCTCGATGGCTTCGCCATCGCCGTCGTGCTGCGCTGATGCGCCGGCCACGGAGCGCCGAAAGAACTCCGGTCCGCGGCCGCGGTTTGGGCGTAGAATGCTCACCAAGATGAACGAGCGTCTCGCGCAGATACGCAGGCTCCTCAGCGAAGTGGAAGTGGAGATGAAGGCCGGCGCCCTCGGCGGCGATCTCGGCTTTTCCGCCCTCGAACTACCCGTCATCATTCAGGAGATCGTCGACGATCTGCAGCCGCTTCTCACACCCTACGACGCGGCATTTTATTGGTTTCTCTTCCGCCACTCCATCGCCCAGGACGGCGACCCGCATCTTCGCGTCAGCACGCGCCAGTTGCGCACCGCCGTGGTCAAGTCCTCGTACTCGCAGCTTGACGAGAACCCTGTTTCGCTGGGCAAGGTGCAGGAGACGCTGCGTGCCCTCGACACGATCGGCGCCATCCGCAAGCAGGGCGAGCCGAACCGCGACGGCACGCTCTACCGCGTCCTCATCCCCGAAGAGATCGAGGCCTGCCGCCGTCATCGCGCCGGGCGCCTGGCCGCCGAGCAGGAACTGCAGTTTCCGCGCGCCGGCCACGACGACGACGCCCTTCGCGCCAACCGCATCATGGCGTTTGAGCGCGACGCCTACATGTGCCGCTCCTGCGGCAGGCAGTTGACCCGCTTCACGGCCACCGTGGACCGCGTCAAGCCGCTCGATGAAGGCGGCGACTTGAGCTTCGACAATCTCATGACGCTCTGTCTGGAATGCAACGCGCGAAGGAAGCAGCAACCTTCGGCGTCAAAGGGCGACGCCATCGAGATTGCCGTGGGTCCGCGCTAACCCGTCGCCCTTGATTCCCATTCGCTCGATGCGTCCTGCACCATCGTCCCTTGGTGATACACGATCTTCCATCCCTCCGGCGCCCTCTCCCAGATCGTCGCGCGGCGCGTCAGCCGCTCTTGGTTTTGGAGCAGCGTGTAGGTCAGCAGAAAGACACCGGGGGCCAATTCCCGGCAATTGAAGTCTTTCGCTTCCCAATCATCCTCGCGCGGCGCCGCCCACCGGCGTTCCAGCTCGTCCAGTACAAACGCACGCGAGTATCGCCTTCCTGATGCGCCCGTCTCCCAAAAATCGTCGGCCATCATGCGCTCGAAATCGGCGCGCGTGGTGCCGAATTCCGGCCGATGAAAGATGGGTTCGCGAGCCATCAGTTCGCTAAGAACGCCGGCCAGCTCCGGCTTGGTTTCAAAGGTCCGCATCTCCAGATCATCGCTCATTCTAACCCGCGCCAACCGCCGCTTTGCCGCACCGGTGCCTTCCGTAATGCACCCCGCCCCTCGTGCCGGCCGCGGACAACAACCAACGCCGCCTCTGCATCCATTGACATAGGGAGATTATCGATGCAAAAGATGCAAACCTTTGCTGTTGTTGCGGTTGCAGCCTCGTTCTTCTTCGCCGCGGGTCCCGTCTCTCATGCGCAGATCATCGGCCATGTCGATGCCGACATCCATCACAGTTTTATGATCGGCAATGCCACGCTGCCGCCCGGCCATTACGTGTTTCGCATGGAGTCAAACGACTTGGGCGAGATGGACGTGATGAGAGCTGACGGCGAGGCGGGCGCGCAATTCCTCGTCCGCCAGTCGATCGACTCGAAAACCCCACAGCATACCCAGCTGGTCTTTCTTCGCTATGGCCACAAGGAGTTCCTGGAGCACGTCTACGACAGGGATGACAAGATGGGCGTCACGGTGCTTGAGCCTTCGCGAGTCCAGGCGCTTCTCCAGAAGCAGGGTGACAAGCCGATCGAGCACACTGAAGATCAGAACTAGGGTGGGCGGCGCAAATCCCGCTTTGCCCGGGGCGCGACGTCACGTGTGCCACGATGGCCGCATCAACCTTGAGGCCCGAATTGAGGCCTGAGCTCGCGAAACAAGTTGAGTCGGCGCCTCAAGAGAGCTGCGCAGCCGGTCCCGCCGCGCGAATCCGATCCGAGCCGAAGTCGGCCGCCCACACTTGTCGCCGTAGCCCCGCCGCAACGCAGCCCAATGACGCCCCATCCCTGCGCCGGTACACCGGTTTCACAGTTGCTGTACTCGAAGCCGCCCAAGCTGAGTGGCTTTTTCCTTTAAGAAAATGCCACCCTGACTGAAGCCAAGACCGGCGGCATCAACTGTGAAACCGGTCTAGCCGCCGCGTCCCAATCAGTTCGCTGTACCAGCCCGCCGAGTCCTTGGGTATGCGCTGAACGGGATTCGCGAAGTCCACCCAGGCCAGTCCCAGGTGATCCCTGAAACCATCCTGCCACTCCCAATCGTCAATCAGGCTCCATACGTGAACACTGGCTATCTCGGCGCCTTTAAGCTGCGCGCGGCGGATTCCACTGAATGCGCCGGTCAGCCACGCAATGCGCTCCCGGTCGTGTACTTTGCCTTCAGCGGTCAGCACGTCGTTCCCGCCAAATCCGGTCTCTGTGATTTCCACCGGCCGCTTGTATCGCTCGGCCATCCAGAGGCAGGCGCGCTCCATCGTATCCGGCTCGTGCATGTTGCGTGTCGCGCCGTGAGCGTTGAGCTCCTTCAGCAACTCCCAGCTGTCTCCGGCTGCGATCAGCGTTCGCCCGCCGTAAAAGTTCATGCCCGAAAAGTCGAGCGCGGCGCGCATGCGCTCCTCGTCGCCCGGCTTCCATCCCATCTCCTCGTACGGGACGCCGCCATGGTCAAACGCATCGGGATACTTGCCGGTGAAGACGGGATCGAGAAACCACAGATTGCGGAAGGTGAAAAATCGCTCGCAGGCTCGCCGGTCGGCTTCCGACGAGCTCGCCGCATCGAACAGCTCCATATCGTGCGCGATTCCAACGCGGGCCTTGGGCCGCACCGATTTGACGGCGCGGAATCCCGCGCCCTGCGCAAGATTCGACGTGTGGATGGCGCGCAGCATCTTGCCCCGGTCGCGCAGCCCCGGCGCGTGGACGCCGTGTCCATAGGCCCACACCGTGAAGGCCTGCGGCTCATTCAGCAGGCACCACCGCGTCACGCGGTCGCCAAACTCCTGCGCCAGAATGTGGACGTAATCGGCAAATCGCCCGGCCGTGTCGCGATTGGGCCAGCCGCCTTTGTCTTCGAGAGCCTGCGGAAGGTCCCAGTGATATGCCGTCGCCAAAGGCTGCACGCCCGCTTCGAGCAGTGCATCGATGATCTTGTTGTAGTGATCCACGCCAAGCTGGTTGATCTCGCCCGCGCCCGTGGGCAGGATGCGGGGCCACGCGATCGAAAAGCGATACGACTGCAAGCCGATTTGCCGGATCAACGCAAGATCCCGCGGCCATTGATGATACGAATCGCAGGCCACAGAGGGATTCGAGCCGTCGGCGATCGCGCCGGGCCTGGTCGAAAAACGGTCCCAGATCGATTCGCCTTTGCCGTCTTCCCGGGCTGCGCCCTCCGTCTGCACGCTTGAGGTCGCGGCCCCAAAGAGAAAATCGCGCTGAAACGGCGCAAGCGGCGCTGCCGGCTCGCCGTTTGCAAATCCTTTGCGCGCCGCGGCGCCCGCGGCCGCCGCCGCCGCGCTGCCAAACAAGAATGCTCTGCGATTCATTTGGCCTCGTTCCTCTCGCCAAAGAGACCATCCATCATAGCTTGGCGCAAAGGCAGATTCACCCGCCGCTGGCCGGCTGCGGCGCGCGTCCCGTTCCCCCGTCCCGCTCCCTCCGCCCAATTCCGCTTGGAAAGGTCCCAGCCATCAGGCCCCGTATGCCTACGCCTGGCCCATCAGCGCCCGGATCGCCGCCTCATACCGTTCCGGCAGCGGCTTGCGCTGCAACTGGTCGTCGCACACTACGTGCACCGTTTCGCCTTCGGCCAGAAGCTCACGCTCCTCGCCCTCCCGCGGCGGCTTCCGGTAAATCTCATACGCAAACTTGATCACCGATCCGCGCAGCATCGCCGGCCGCGTCTCGATGAGGATCTCATCGTCGTAGCGGGCCGGCGCGCGATAGCGGCAATGCGCTGACACTACCGGCAAAATGCACTCGTGCTCTTTCTCGAGCTGGCTGTAGGCCAGGCCCAGCGAGCGCAGCAGCTCCACGCGGCCCAGCTCAAACCAGACCAGGTAGTTGGCATAGTACACAATGCCCATCTGGTCGGTTTCGGCATAGCGCACGCGAACTTCGGTGGTGACGGGCATAACAGTGGGCAGTGGTCAGTGATCGGTGTTCAGTGAATCGGCGTTGAGTGATTGGGGCTCAGTGAACGGCGTTCAGCGATCGGCGTTCAGCGAACGAGTAAAGAAGCGAAAGAATGGAACGGCTTTTACGGATATCTGGTTTCTGTCCTCGGGCTTCTGCGATCATCTGCCCACTGCCCACTGACCACTGCCCACTGACCACTGACCACTGACCACTGCCTCTCCGCTCTCTGTCCTTACGGCCTGAAATGCGGCAGCAGTCCCAGCTTGCTCACGTCGTTGAACAGGATGAACACAAAGAACGCCGTGAGCACGACGAATGCCGCCTGGTAGATGCGCTCCTTGATGGTCAGGCTGATGTCGTGGCGCAGCGCGCTTTCAATCAGAAGCAGCAGGATCATGCCGCCATCGAGAATGGGGAAGGGAAGTAGGTTGAGGATGCCCAGCTGCAGGCTGATCTCGCCGGCCAGCCCGAACTTGGGGAACCAGCCATTCATTTCCACCGCTTCGCCCGCCGCGCGCGCAATGCCGACCGGGCCCATCAATTGCGACACCGAAAGGCGATGCGTAAACAGCCGTTGCAGCACCTCGCCTACCAGCAGCGCATTGTTCTTGAAAAAGAGCGTCGACTTTTGCCACGATGCGGCAAGCCCCAGCGGCTCATCGCGCACCGGAACCGGTTGCGGTGCAAAGCCAAGCTTGAACTGCGAATCGAGCTTGGTCGGCGTTGCGGTCAGCTGCAGCGTGGCCCCTTTGCGCTCCACCACCAGCTGCATCGGTTTGCCTTGGTCCCACTGCATGTAGGCCAGCAGCGAAGTGGTGTAGTGAAAGGCGTGGCCATCCACTGACACAATTTGATCGCCGGGCTGCAAACCGGCCTGCGCGGCAGGCATTCCCGCCTGCACCTCGGCCACGTCGATGGGGCCCGGCAAATACTCCGGCAGAATTCCGGCATCGCTGGGGTCGAAGCTGTCGCTTTTGGCGCTCGCCGGAATCGGCAGGTTCAGCTGCAGAGCCTTGCCGTCGCGATCCACCGTCATGCGAACCGTCTGGTTCGCATTCAGCCGCATGTGCTCGTACACCGTATCCCAGTCGGGATTGTTGATGCCGTCAAAGCGCGTAATCACGTCGCCCGTCACCAGCCCTGCCTGCGCGGCGACGGAATCGGGAATCACCCATTCCACGGCTGTGGTCTTCACTGAGACCGAGGTCACCTCGTTGAAAAAGGTGTAGTAGAACATCATCAGCGCCAGGGTCAGCGCAAAGTTGGCAGCCGGCCCGGCCAGGCCGATCAGCACGCGCTGCCAGCGCGGATGCGAAGTGAATGCTCCGGGATCGTTGGATACGTCCGCGACCTCGCCGCCCCCGGTTTCCAGGTTCTGCTCCGGGCTTTCGCCCGTCATCTTCACATAGCCGCCCAGCGGCAAAAGGCAGATTTTATAGTCGGTTTCGCCGATTTTGAAGCCGAAAAGCCGCGGCCCGAAGCCGAAGGAAAATGCCTCGACCCGCACCCGGCAGATCTTTGCCACGAGAAAGTGTCCAAACTCGTGGACCACGACCATGACACCGACAAGGACGATAAATGCCGCTGCAGATATGAGAAACTCGTGCATAGTTGTAGGTTTCTTCCTAAATCATAGGGGCCCCGGCACATTCGCCCGCCGGTTCTACGCCAGCATCGCTCGGGCCTGTTCCCGCGCCTCCCCATCTGCGGCCAGCACCTCGGCAATGGTCGCCGGGTGGGCCTCCGGGGTGGACGCAAGCATTTTTTCAATTGTACGCGGGATGCCGGTAAAGGGAATACGGCGCTTGAGAAAGGCCTCCACGGCCACTTCGTCGGCGGCATTCAGGGCGATGCAGTGCGCCCCGCCCATTTCCGCCGCCTCAAAGGCCAGCCGCAGGCAGGGGAAGCGTTCGAAGTCGGGCTGCTCGAATTCGAGGTGCCGCAGCGCCGACAGGTCGAAAGTCAGTTGTGACGCCGGGCGCTCCGGCCAGGCCAGGGCATACAGGATCGGCAACCGCATGTCGGTCACCGAAATCTGCGCCACGATCGAGCCGTCCACATACTCCACCATCGAGTGCACCGTCGATTGCGGGTGGATCGTTACCCGCACCTGGCCGGGCGCAACATCAAACAGCCGGCACGCCTCGATCACCTCCAGACCCTTGTTCAGCATCGTCGCGGAGTCGATCGTGATCCGCCGGCCCATCACCCAGGTGGGATGCTTGAGGGCCTGCTCGGGCGTAATGGACGCAAATTGGTCGAGAGGCAGTTGCCGGAACGGCCCTCCGCTCGCCGTCAGCCAGATGAACTTGACCTCGTCGTGCGCCCCCACCCGCAGGCACTGGTGCACGGCGTTGTGCTCGCTGTCGATGGGCAGGATGGGCACTTTGCGCCGGCGCGCCTCGGCTGTCAGAATCTCGCCCGCCGCTACCATGCACTCCTTGTTGGCCAGGCCCACCGGCTTGCCGGCCATGATCGCTGCATGCGTCGCCTCAAGGCCGGCCACGCCCACGATCGCCGAAACAACAAAGTCCGCATCCGCGTGCGTGGAGCAGGCAATCGTGCCCGCAGTGCCGTGAACCGTCTCGATCCCGGTGACCCCGGCTTCGCGCAGCCTGGCTGTCAGCTTGTCCCTCAGCTCTTCGCTCGCCATTGACACCACGCGCGGGCGCCAGCGCACCGCCTGCGCAAACGCTTCGTCCACGTTGCGCCCCGCCGCCAGCGCCGCCACCGCGTAGCGCTCAGGGAACTGCTCGACGATGGAGAGGGTGCTTTGCCCGATCGATCCGGTCGAACCAAGGATGGCGAGTCTCTTCAAAACAACCTCTAGCTCCTAGCTTCTAGCTGCTAGCTTTTGGAAGGTGCTGAAGGATAGAATTTCACACTTTGCGCCAGTTCATCTCGGTCGGCGTCTTTTACCTCCAACGAACTTCATTTTGAAAAACGCAA
>Ga0335074_10004523_pt1 | contig 19157 bp, 16 predicted proteins | sample Lox_Sample_23_FD_206715 | JGI IMG/M metagenome (GOLD analysis project Ga0335074, IMG submission 206715) | Soil microbial communities from Loxahatchee National Wildlife Refuge, Florida, United States - Lox_Sample_2.3 | ecosystem: Environmental > Terrestrial > Soil > Wetlands | place: USA... | reverse complement strand
TCGCCGGGTTCGGCGCCGCCGGGTACGCCACCCGGCGCGACCTGAGCGCGATCGCCCGGGTCAGCTTCTGGGCGCTGCTGGCGCTGATCCTGTTCGGCATCGTGCTGATCTTCGTCAACATCCCCGGCGGTGAGCTGGTCTACTCGGTCCTCGGCCTGGTCATCTTCGCCGGGTTCACCATGTTCGACTTCCAGCGCCTGCGCACCAACACCGACCAAGCCCTCGCACCGCTGATCGCCGCCTCGATCTTCCTCGACGTACTGAACGTGTTCCTGTTCTTCCTGGAGATCTTCACCGGAGGGGAGCGGTAATGAGATGACTCGGCCGGCGATCAGCACGTGCCGGCTCTCTTACCGTCCAGCGTCATCGAGATGGGCCGCCCTGGTGGCGAAGCGCTTGCGGTAGGTCGTCGCGCTGAGCCCGTAGTGGGCCTTGAACCGGCGGGCGAAGTAGTTCTGGTCCGACCAGCCAACCGCGCGCCCGATGCCCGTGATCGGTTCGTCCGAATGCAGCAGCAGCACCGCAGCGTGCTCGGCGCGGACCTGAGCCAGGTACGCCATCGGCGGCAGGCCGGTGGCGATCTTGAACAGCCGCACCAGGTACCCCGGGGCTACGTGCAACTCGTCAGCGAGTGACGTGAGCGTCCAGCGGCGAGCGATGTCGGCTTCGAGCAGTCGCGTCGCCCGGCCAACGGCGGGATGCCGCGGACCGACCTTCCCGGGCGCGGGCGAAGTCTGCTTGGCCACCCGGCCGAGCGCGCTGAGCAGCAGTGACAGGCGGCCGAGGATATCCCCCCGATACTGCTCTTGAGGGCAGTGCCGCAGTACGTTCAGTTGCTCCAGGTGCGCCATGCACTCGTCGAGCTCGGGCTTGTCCAGGCTGAGCGTGAGCATCCCGCGGCCGGGAGCCGAGTACGGACCGCTCCACAACAGGTACCCGAGGATCGGATCCTCGCTGGTCCAGGCCAGTTCCCTGCGCAGGATTTCGCTGCTGAAGCAGCAGTTGTACAGCTCTAGGTCGCGGCAGTCCTCATAGCCGTGCCAGACCCCCGGCCTGAGCAGCAGCACGTCGCCCACCTGCAGGACACGGCGCCCGGCGAGGCAGTGATGGGTGCCGGCGCCGCCGATGGTGAAGGCGATCTCGACGAAGCTGTGCGTGTGCAGCGGATGGCCGTGTGGATGCAAGTGGTAACCCGCGTACGCGAGCCCGCCGTGGGTGAAGTAGAAGACTTCCTGCGTGGTGTCCATCGGCAGGTCGGGGTCTTCTTCCATCCCCTGGACGATACGCGCAAGGTGCATTTCGTGCTAGTAGAGGTGCATCTCAGACTAGCCGTGGCCTGCGCGAACAGCGAATGATCTAGCTAAATACGCGAACCGTTCATCAGCGCGAAACCCCGGACGGCGATGACTGTGCCCTGGCGTATCGGCTACCGGCCCGTGCTTGGCGTGCTCCTGCTGCCGAGCCTGCTGCTCATCGGCGGGTTCAGCTACTACCCGGCGGTACGCAGCCTGATCGGCGGCTTCTACCAGTGGAACGGCTTCTCCCCGCCCACCTACGCGGGAGTGTCCCAGTTCAAGGAGTACCTCGACGCACCCACGTTCGGAGTCGAGGCGAAGAACCTGGCCATCCTGGTCGCCGGCAGCATCCTGATCACGCTGGTCTCGCAGTTCACCGCCGCGGAGATCGTAGTTCACCTGCCGAAGCGGGCGGGGACGGTCGCCAAGTACCTGCTGGTGCTGCCCATCGTGCTGCCACCGCTGGTGCTGATCGAGGTCTGGGCCTACCTCTTGCAGCCGTCGTCGGGACTGGTCGACAAGGTATTCGGGGCCGTCGGCCTGCCTCAGTTCAGCTGGTTCGCCGACCCGCACCTGGCGCTGTTTTCTATCTTGCTGATCGGCTTCCCGTGGATCTCCAACCTAGGGTTCCTGATCTTCCTCGGCGGGCTGCAGGGGCTGCCCGCCGATATCGTCGACGCGAGCAGGCTGGATGGCCTCGGCGCCCTCCGCCGCGTCTTCGCGATCGACATCCCGCTGCTGATGCCGCAGTTCCGGATCGTGGTGATCTTGTCTGGCATCTACGCAGTGCAGAACTTCATCCCCATCCTGCTGCTCACCAACGGCGGGCCGGGCACGGCCACGCTCGTCCCCGGCCTGGACATGTACCAGTCCGCCTTCTCCAACGACCAGTACGGCTACGGCATGGCGATCGGCACCCTGCTCTTCGCCGTGATGCTCGTGTTCACGATCGTGGCCATGCGCCTGTTCCGGCCAAGGACCACCTGACGCCGAAATCCCTCACGCACCTACATGACCAATCGTTATTGAAACGATACAAAACACAGCCGATTCTCACCTGGAGGTGAGGTGTCCCATGGCACTGCGAAGAACAACCGTGTTCGCCGCGACCGCCCTCGCGGTCGTCGGCATCCTGGCCGCAGCCTGCTCCTCGAGCAGCTCCTCGAGCTCTTCCACCACAAGCGGCTCATCGAGCTCCCCGAGTGGCCTGAGCAGCGCTCCCGTCACCATCAAGGCTGTGCTGCCGCCCAACACGGGCACGATCACCTCTACCGAGAACGCGGGCCTCAAGCAGCTCACCGACGAGTACGAGGCCGCGCACAAGAACGTCACTGTGGACTGGCTACCGAACAACTCCGCCTCCATCACCCAGACGAACGCCCAGGTGGAGACCCAGGCCTCCGGCGGCGCCGCCCCGGACCTGGTCTGGGAGCAGTACGGCCCGGTGACCTCCGGCAGCATTCCCGCCGGCCTGCTGCAGAACATCAAGCCGTACCTGGAACAGCCCAACCCGTACGTGCCAGGCAATACGAGCTGGCTGAGCCTATTCTCGCCGTCCACCATCCCCTACATGACCTCGCCCAACGGTGACGTCGACATTATTCTCGGCTCCAACGTCGAGACCGGGATGTTCTACAGCAAGGCCGCGTTCGCCAAGGCCGGGATCACGTCCACTCCCACCAGCTGGGCGGACTTCATCGCCGACCTCGGCAAGCTCAAGGCGGCCGGCGTCACGCCGATCATGTTCGCCGACGGCGGGCTTTGCAACCCGTCGTGGTTCGAGCGGCTTGCCACATCCTCGCTGCTCGCGGGCCAGGTCAGCCAGTTCGACGTGAACCACGCCCAGGTAACCACCGGACTTGACATCGCGGTCGGCATCCAGAAGGGCATCATCTCGATGAACAACCCCCGCTACGCGGAGGTATGGAAGCTGCTCGGCCAGCTCGTCGGCTACTCGGGCGGCGGGGAGAGCAGCTACGACGCCTGCTCACCACCCACCCAGACGACCCCGCCGCTGTCCACTGAGACGCTACTGGTCCAGGGCAAGGTCGGCATCGTGTGGGGCGGCAGCTGGTACTTCCCGCAGCTGAACTCGCTTGGCTTCACCGGCAAGTACGGCGTCTTCCCCGAGCCGCCTATCACCACCGCCAGCACCCCGCTCGCGCTCGGCACCTCGACGGTCGGCATGATCGGTGGCCCGAACGGCAACGGCCAATGGGGCGTGACCTCGCAGCAGGCCGACAGCTCCATGACCGCGGCCAAGACTGCCGTGGTGATGAACTTCCTGGCCTGGCTATTCACTCCGCAGCACCTTGGCCACTGGATCGAGATCAACCAGGCAGGCGCCGACATCCCCACGGAGACCTCCGCGCCGACCTTGAACATTCCCGGCCTGAGCAGTCTGGTCCCGACCAGCCGGGTCGGCACGGTGGTCGATGTGGTCCTCGACGACGTGCTGTCCACCGCGGCGACCAACTCAGGGCTCCGGCTCGTCCAGGAGTACATCGACGGTCAGCTGAACTACTCCTCGTTCGCCAGCCAGTGGCAGTCGCTGCTGACCGGCGCCGCGCGGCAGTGGGCGGCGAACAACCACGTCAACCTGAGCAAGTACTGACCGCCGGGTGGCACAAGCGTGCGTTCGGTATCGATGATCGAAGCCCCGGCCGGCGCCCTGCCCGGAGCCGCGCGCAGGCCCGGCTGGGGCGCGCGCCGACGGCGGCGGTACGCCTGGTCCACCGCCGCCGCGGGCGCGGTCCTCGTCGTGATGGCCTACTTCCCGACTATCTTCGTGCTGTCTAACTCGCTGAAAAGCGGGCAGGCCATCTTTAGCAGCGGCGTGTTCTCGCTGTTCACCCAATTCGACTACCACAACTACCTCACCGCCTGGTCAGGCGTGTCGCGCCAGCTGCTCAACACGATCATCGTCGCGGCGGCATCCATAGCAATCGGGGTAACGGCCGCGGCGCTCGGCGCGTACGCGTTCTCCCAGCTGCGGTTCCGCGGCAAGAACCTGCTGTTCATGGCTTATATAGCGCTGCTGCTTATCCCGTGGACGCTCACCCTGATCCCGTTGTTTCTCACCATCGACAAACTGCACTTCTTCAACACGTGGTGGGCGCTGATCCTCCCGTACGCGGCCAGCGCGCAGCCGCTGCTCGTGCTGATCTTCCGTGGCTTCTTCGAGCAGATCCCGCGCGAGCTGCTTGAGAGCGCCCGGGTGGACGGGTGCGCCGAACGCCAGGTGCTGGCGCGGGTGGTCGTGCCGCTGACCCGGCCGGTGCTGCTGACCGGCGCGATCCTCGTGATGATCAACGTCTGGGGCGACTATCTGTGGCCCACGATTGTGATCCAGGACCCGTCCAAGATCACGATCTCGGCGGGCGTCCAGCAATTCGTCGGCAGCTTCGGCACCAACCTGTCCGAAGGCGGCGCCGTGTTCGCCGCCTTTGTCATCGCGACCGCACCGATGTTCCTGCTAATCGGCCTCACCATGCGTTACTTCGTGTCGGGTCTCACCGAAGGAGCAATAAAACTGTGACCACGCCCTCAGCACTGACGCCAGGCGGGCTGCGCTGCGCGCACCTGGTGAACCCGCTCGGTGTCGCCCCGGACCGGGTACGGTTCAGCTGGCTGCTCGAGGGCACAGGAACCGACGGCCTGCAAAGTGGTTTTCAAATCCAGGCCTTCCTGAACGAACTGTGGTGCCCGTCTGCGGAAACGCTCTTCTGGGACAGCGGCCGCGTCGCGTCCGGCGACTGCGCAGGAATCGGCTACGACGGCCCGGCGCTGTCCCGGGGCCACCGGTACGTATGGCAGGTACGGGTGTGGGACGCCAGCGGCGTGGCTTCGAACTGGAGTGCGCCGGCGTGGTTCGAAGTCGAGCTCGATCCCGCGACCGGGTGGCACGGCTCCTGGATCGGCCTGGCGCGGGAACGGGAGACCGCCACCCCGCCCACGGGGGCGGGGCCGGTGGACTCGGTGGGCACTGCGCTGACCCCGGCGCCCTACCTGCGCCGGGTCTTCTCCGTTGACAAGCCGGTGGCGTCGGCCCGGCTGCACGTGACCGCCCTTGGCTTGTATGAGGCGCGCCTGAACGGGCAGCGGGTGGGCGACGCATTTCTTTCTCCCGGCTGGACCGACTACGCCAAGCGGGTGCTGTACCAGACGTATGACGTGACGTCATTGCTGACGCCCGGCGAGAACGTCCTTGGCGCGATCATCGCGGACGGCTGGTACGCGGGGTACGTGGGGTTCGACCCCAAGCGGGCCGGTGCGCTCTACGGCACAATGCCAGAATTGCTGGCCCAGCTGGTCATCACCTTTGACGACGGCAGCCAGGAATGGGTCGTCACCGATGAGCACTGGACCGTCCGCACCGCCGCGATCCGGCACGCTGACCTGCTGATGGGCGAAAAGCATGACCTGCGGCTCGAGCCGCACGGCTGGGACAATCCCGGATTCGACGACACAGGCTGGCTCGCGGTCCGCTGCCGGGACCGTGACTCCGTCCGGCTCGTCGCCGACCCAGGCCCGCCCATCCGGGTGGCCGAAACCATCCGCCCGGCACAGATCTCACGCTATGCGAGCGGGCGCTACGTCGTTGACTTCGGTCAGAACCTGACGGGCTGGGTCAGGCTGAGGGCCGACGCGCCGGCCGGGGCAACGATCCGTATCCGGCACGCCGAGGTACTCGATGGCGAGGGGAGCCTGTACACGGCGAACCTGCGCACCGCACGGCAGGCTGACGAGTTCGTCCTCGATGGTCGTCCAACCGTGGTCGAGCCGCGGTTCACCCTGCATGGCTTCCGGTACGCGGAGGTCACCGGGTATCCAGGCGACTTGGAACCGGCCGACATTCTCGCCTGCGTCGCACACTCCGACATCAAGTCCGCGGGGTCGTTCAGCTCCTCATCGAACTGGCTCGACCAGCTGTTCCGCGCCATCGACTGGGGCCAGCGCGGCAACTTCATCAGCATCCCAACCGACTGCCCGCAGCGCGACGAACGGATCGGCTGGCTCGGCGACGCCCAGATCTTCGCCCGCACCGCCTGCTACAACCGGGACGTCGCCGCGTTCTTCGACAAGTGGCTCGACGACGTGACCGATGCCCAGCTGCCCTCAGGCGCGTTCACCGATGTCGCACCGCCGCTGACCCTAACCGGGGCCGCGGCACCTGCCTGGGGTGACGCCGGGGTGATCGTCCCGTGGACGGTATGGAAGATGTACGGGGACACCGGAATCCTGCGGCGGCACTTCGGCGCGATGACCGCGTGGATGGACTTCATCGAGCGTGCCAACCCCGACTACCTGCGCGCCCGCGAACTGGGCAAAAGCTACAACGACTGGCTCGCACCCGGCGCCGACGACACCCCGCACGAACTGCTCGCGACCGCCTATTGGGCCTACGACGCCGGCTTGATGGCAGAAATCGCCGATGCCTCCGGGCGGCCGGACGACGCGGCTGGCTACCGGGCCCTGCACGCCAAGATCCGGGCCGCGTTTACCGACGCGTTCGTGGCCGACGACGGGCGCCTGGCCTCGGGCACCCAGACCGCCTACGTCCTCGCCTTGAACATGGGGCTCGTTCCTGACGGCCTCCGCGGCGCCGCGGCTGACCATCTCGTGGCAGCGATCGAGGCGGCCGGCTGGCACCTGACTACCGGGTTCGTCGGCGTCGGGTACCTGCTGCCGACGCTCAGCGCTACCGGTCACACGGACATTGCCTACCGGCTGCTCGCACAGCGGTCAGCGCCCTCATGGCGATACATGATCGACAATGGCGCGACCACCATCTGGGAGCGCTGGGACGGCTGGACCGAAGAACACGGCTTCCAATCCCCCTGGATGAACTCGTTCAACCACTTCGCGCTCGGCTCCGTCGGCGAATGGCTCTACCGCTACGTGCTCGGCATCGACCAGCAACCCGGCACCGCCGGCTTCGGACGCCTGCTGCTGCGCCCGCACCCCGGCCCGCCGCTCACCTGGGCGCGCGGCTCCTACCAGTCAGTCCGCGGCACGATCAGCATCAGCTGGGAACACATCAGCGACCAATTCACCTACCGGGCACAGCTCCCGCCGAACACCGCCGCCGTCGTCCGCATTCCGAGCAGCCACCCAGCCCAGGTACGCGACAACGCGGGCAACCCGCCCGCGTCCCTCGCCCGGTTCCCTGACGCCCACAATGCCGGCGAAGCCACCTACCAGATCGGCTCGGGAGTCCACGAATTCACCGGTCCCGCCATCTTTACCAGATCTTTCCAGCAGTAACCCGGTACGCCTCGTCTCGCGCTTCGAGGAGGTTCGGGTGGCACTTGCCCCGCTCGTCGAGGCGTGGGGCGGCGCCGTCTTTCTCGGCATCCACCTGATCGCCGACTATCACCTGACCTGGATGGTCGGCGCGCCGGTCGAGGACACGATCTCGATCATGCAGCTGACCAGTATCACTGGGAGGCGCCGGACACGCCGGAACAGCCGAGGGTTTTATATAACGGACGATGTCGCGGATCACCGTCCTGCCTCCTCAGAAATGACGCCGCACTGCTCCCCTGTTCTGGGTCACGTATGCGGTCACCGGCTTGGTGGAGGTAGCCCACGAGCAGGTCGCTGAGTTCATGCGAACTCACTGCGTGAGCCGTGTTGCGCGGGCGCGTCCGGGCTGGAAAACCGTGTGCGAGCTACTGGGAGGGGTCCTTACCATCCAGGCATGGAGCTTCGCGAAGAACTCCCTGGCGACAAAGAGTCTGTTCGGGAAATCAACCTGCGGGCGTTCGGTGACCACGGCCCGGTCGTGGCCGACCTGGTCGATAGCCTGCGGGAGACCATCACGCCGAAGGATGGCCTCTCGCTGGTTGCCGGGCACGACGGGCAGATCATCGGGCACGTCATGTTCACCCGCAGTCTGCTCGACGCCCCTCGGCGGCTGGTTGAGGTGCACGTCCTGAGCCCGTTGGCGGTCATGCCCGATTGCCAAAAGCGCGGCATCGGCTCGGCCCTGGTGCGGAAGGGGCTGGAGGCACTTGCTGAGCGGGCCGTCCCCGTGGTCTTCCTGGAGGGAGATCCGGGCTACTACTCACGCTTCGGGTTTGCGCCCGGTGGCGACCTGGGCTTCCGTAAGCCATCCCTGCGCATTCCGGACGCTGCCTTTCAGGCCATCAGGCTCCCGGCGCACGAGCCGTGGATGACCGGGACACTGGTCTATGCCGAGCCGTTCTGGCGGCACGATTCCGTCGGTCTCCGTGACCCCAGCGCATAGCACCACGAGGGCCATTGTGAGGACCTGCGAAGCTGCGCTGACCAAGTGGCCGTGCTGGTGTTCAGTGATCCTTGGCCCGCGGGATAGTGCTCAGCGCGGCTCCGGCGGCGCATAGCGCTGCGGCCCAGACCAGCGTCGCGCCGGTGCCGTAGCGGTCGGCGAGGGCTCCGGCCAGGTAGGGGCCGAAGATCTGGCCGGCGGCGAAGATCACGGTGAAGGCAGCCAGCGTGCCAGTCCACTGGCTGTGCGGTGTCGCCGACCGGATAAGGGCGGTGATGGCGGCGGGAACTGCGAGGAACGTGGCGCCGTAGCCGATGGCCGACGCGGTGACCGCGAGCAGCGCCACGGGAAGCAGAGCTGCCGCCGTCGCGGCGCTCAGGACCGCCAGCACCGTGCTGAGGGGCCTGGTGCCAGGCCAGGTACTGATCGGCCGGCTCCAAAGGACTGGTGCGGCGACAGCGGCCAGGCCGAGCAGGGTCCAGGTGAGCGCGATCTGAGCGACGCCGGCATGGTGAGCGGTCAGATAGGCCGACAGGAACGTGATGTAGGCGATGTATCCGGCTGCGAACAGCAGGTACGCTGCCGCGGACTGCCATAGCCGGGCGATGGTGCGCAGGCTGGTGAGGGTGGCGGCGGCGCCGGCGCCTTGGTCGCTGCGAGCGGCGGTCCAGCTGAGAACGGCGGCCAGTGCGGCCGCGGCGGCCAGGCCGACCCAGGCTAGCGGCCACCGGCCAGCGTGATGGCCAAGCAGGGGCGGGATGACAGCGCCGCTGAACGCTATGCCCAGCCCGGCACCGGAGTAATAGACGGCAAGGGGCGCCGCGGACCGAGTGCTGGCTGCGACATGGGAGGCGATCACCCCGCCGGTGATGAACACCAGCGCGCCGGACAGCCCGGCCGCCGCGCGGGCGAGCAGGAGCACAGGGTAACTGCCGGTGGCCGCGGTGGCCGCTAGCGCCGCGGCGGTCAGGACCATGCCTAGCCGGAAGGTAACGGTCACAGTCAGCCGGCGTGCCACGGGAGCGGCGATCACCGCGCCGAGCAGGTACCCCACGGCGTTGGCGGTGGTCAGCGCGCCGGCCTGGGCCAGATTCCAGCCAAGCTCGCGGCGCATCGCCGGCAGGATCAGGCCGTAGGCAAACCGGGCGAGCCCGAGCGCCGAGGCGGTGCCCAGCGCCAGCCTGGCCGGCTGCCCCCACCGGGACCACCGCCGGGCTGGCGGCTGTGTGGCGGGGCTGGCCGTGGCCTGTTCAGGCTGCCGGGGCGAAGTCACCGCGAGCTCCCAGGTACGTGCAGAGAAAGCTCGCCATGGTGCATGGCCGGCCAGGCAGACGTGATGCTCCAGCTTCATGTGCTGCGCGAGGCAGGGACGACACTTGACCATCGTAGAGACGGGTGCCATACCGAGCGGAGTGCCCACCGCATCCGGCCTGACCAGCAAGCCCCGGCCTGCGCGAGCGGTCGTCCGCTAACGTGGGTGATGATCAAGGCCGGGAGGTGGCATGCGGATCGGTGTGGTGTTCCCGCAGACCGAGTTGGGCGGCGATGCCGGCGCGGTGCGCGCCTACGCCCAGGGGGTCGGGGAACTCGGGTTTACGCACCTGCTGGCCTACGACCACGTGGTCGGCGCGGACCCGGCGGTGCACCCGGGCTGGGACGGCCCCTATGACGTGCACACCACGTTTCACGAGCCGATGGTCCTGTACGGGTACCTGGCCGCGGTGACCTCGATGGAGCTGGTCACCGGGATCATCATCGCGCCGCAGCGGCAGACCGCGCTGCTGGCTAAGCAGGCGGCCGAGGTCGATCTGCTTACCGGCGGGAGGTTCCGGCTGGGTGTGGGCATCGGCTGGAACCGGGTGGAGTACCAGGCACTGGGCCAGGACTTCGGCACCCGCGGTCAGCGGCTGGAGGAGCAGATCAGGTTGCTGCGCCGACTGTGGACCGAGCAGAGCGTGACGTTCGGCGGGAGGTTCGACCAGGTCACCGGGGCGGGCCTGGCGCCGCTGCCGGTGCAGCGGCCGATCCCGGTCTGGGTCGGCGCCCAGTCGCCGCCCGCGTACCGGCGCGCAGGCCGGCTTGCCGACGGCTGGTTCCCGCAGATGGCTCCGGGTCCGCAACTCCAGGCGGCCCGTGGCATCGTGTCCGAGGCGGCCGCGCAGGCCGGACGCGATCCGGCCAGCCTCGGCATGGAAGGGCGCGTCCGCTGGCAGCAGGATCAGGACACGCTGGCGGCGGCGATGCGGCAGTGGCAGGACGCGGGCGCCACGCACCTGTCGGTCAACACGATGGGCACCGGCCTGAAGACCGTCGAGGACCACCTGGCCGCCCTGGCCACCGCGGCCGAGGCAGCCACGACAATCCGCAGCTAACCACAAGCGGAAGGAGCCCCGTGCTGAGGCAGGTGGCGGAGGGCGTGCTGATCCACCAGAGCGAGTTCTGCCAGAGCAACGCCGTTGTCGTGCACGGCCGGGCTGGCGTGTTGCTCATCGACCCCGGGGTGCTCAGCTACGAAATGGCCGCCCTGGCGAACGACCTTCGCGAGCTGGGCCAGCCCGTTGTGGCGGGGTTTTCTACGCATCCGCATTGGGATCACCTGCTCTGGGACGCCCGGCTCGGCACGGCGCCCCGTTACGGCACGGCCCGCTGCGCGGCCACTATCCGGGCTCGGCTGTCGGACGCGCGTGGGAAGGCCCGCATCGCCGAGCTGATGCCGCCGGACATCGCCGAGCAGGTACCGCTGGACCTGCTCGGCCTCATTACCGGCCTGCCCGCCGAGACGGCACAGATTCCTTGGGATGGCCCTCGAGTCCGGATTGTCGAGCATCAGGCGCATGCCCCGGGCCATGCGGCGCTGTTGATCGAGGAACGCGGGGTTCTCGTCGCCGGCGACATGCTTTCCGATGTCTTGATTCCGGTGCTCGACTTGAACGAAACCGCTGACCCGATCGAGGACTACCTCGCCGCGCTGCGGCTGCTCGAGGGCGCGGCGGCCGGCGTCGACGTCCTCGTCCCCGGCCACGGGTCCATCGGCGGAGCTGATCAGGTACACGCACGGATCGGCCAGGATCGGGCGTACGTGCACGCCTTGCGTGACGCCCGTGCTCTCAGCGACCCGCGGGTCGGCCCATCGGCCAACGACAGCTGGAACTGGGTGGCTGGCGTGCACGCCGGGCAACTCCAGCGTCTCGCCCGAAGAAGCGAGCGCGACGGGACGCCTGGCTAGCGACCGGCGTGCGACACAACCGGCGGCCGCGGCAGCGTGCTCGCGGGCCTGTGCGGGCATTGTTTCCGGCACTGGATGAGTTCCCTTGAACGGGAGGGCAGACAATGACCACGGTGCTTGACCGCTTCCGCCTCGATGACAAGGTCGCGATCGTGACCGGGGCATCCTCGGGCCTGGGGGTGGCGTTCGCCAAGGCGCTGGCCGAGGCGGGGGCAGACCTCGTGCTAGCGGCGCGCCGCACGGAGCGCCTCGAAGCGACGCGCGAGATTGCCGAGCAGGCGGGCCGGCGTGCCATTACGATCGCCGCCGACGTGGCACTACCGGAGAACGCCACGGCCGTCGTCCAGGCAGCGATCAACGCGTTCGGGCATGTCGATGTCCTCGTCAACAACGCGGGGAAAGGGACAGCAGTGCCGGCCACGCGCGAGACGCCCGCACAGTTCCGCGAGGTCATCGACATCAACCTGAACGGCTGCTACTGGATGGCCCAAGCCTGCGGCCGCGTCATGCAGCCCGGCAGCGCGATCATCAACATCGCCAGCGTCGCCGGGCTCGCCAGCGGCGGCCTCCCGCAGGCGGCCTATTCAGCGAGCAAGGCCGGCCTGATCGGGCTGACGCGTGACCTGGCCGTCCAATGGACCGGGCGCAAGGGCATTCGCGTGGTAGCCGTCGCGCCCGGCTACTTCCCATCGGAGATGACGGACCAGTTCCCCGACGGGTACATCGACAGCCAGCTGCCGCGCCTGCCCGCCGGGCGGCCCGGTGACCCGGAGGAACTCGCAGCTACCGTTGTCTTCCTCGCCAGCCCAGCCGCCGGCTACATCACCGGAACCACCCTGGTCGTCGACGGCGGCCTGACGGCGTTCTGACTTCAGCTTGCTAGCTTCCGGCCGGTGCGTTCTCCGCCGGGTCATCGAGGCGGAAGCGCTGCCGGATGTCGAGACGGCTCAGCAGCTTCGCCGGATAGCCGGGACCCGGACGGGGCGTGACGTCCTGCCAGGCGACCGGCTCCTTACAATGCGAGCACACGACCTCGGCCCGGAAATCGTGGCCACAGGTCTGGTGCCGGGTGAGGACGGGCGGCCCCGACGCCTCGGCGAGCCACCTGTCGCCCCACCGGGTCATCGCCAGGATCACCGCATAGAACTCGCGACCCGATTCGGTGAGCAGGTACTCATGCCGTACCGGAAGCGTCTCGTAGACGCGCTTGTCCATGAGCCCCGCGTCGACCAGGCAGCGCAGCCGGCTGGACAGCGTGTTACGTGCTATGCCCAGCTCCCGCTGGAACTCGTCGAATCGGCGGATCCCGTAGAAGGCCTCCCGCAGGACCAGGGGTGTCCACCAGTCGCCGAGCAGATCCAGGGTCCTGGCCACCGAGCAGGGCCAGTTCGCGAAGGACGTCCGCCTCATGGAGCCATGGTATGGGTCCTTCATTAAGACTTTGCAGCTAGAGTCCCTCTCCTCATGCTTGACCGGTCAGTCTGGCTACGGAACCATGAACGTCATGGAATGGACAGGACAGGTGTACGCGGACACGCCGGCCGTGTCCGCCGAGATCTACATCGAGGCGCCCCCAGACCGGGTGTGGGAGCTCGTCAGCGATATTCACCTGATGCCTGAGCTCAGCAGCGAACTCCAGGAGGTCGCCTGGCTCGACGGGGTGACGGGTCCGGGAACCGGCCGCCGGTTCACCGGCCGGAGCGCCCACGACAGCCTGGGCAGCTGGGAGACAGTCAGCACGATCATCGACCATGAGCCTCCCCGCCGGTTTGCCTGGGCCGTGGGAGACCCCGGCTTTCCGTCCAGCATCTGGGGCTTCGCCCTCCAGGCCCGCGGCGAGGGCACCGTCCTGGAACAGAGCGCGCAGATGGGGCCCGCGCCATCCGGGCTGAGCATTGCCATTGCGGCCATGCCCGACAAGGAGCAGAAGATCGTGTTCGTGCGGCTGCGCGAGTTGGAGGCCGGCATGAAAGCCAACCTCGCCGCCATCAAGGACCTCGCCGAACGAGAAAGCTGATGCGCACCGCGACGACCATCGAGGCCTCAGCGGACTTCCGGCGGACGGCTGATTTCGTCCTCGAGGCCGAGAAGCTGGGCCTGGACATCTGCTGGGTCGCCGAGGCATGGGGAAGCGACGCGGTCTCTCCGCTGGGCTACCTGGCGGCCCGCACCGAGCGGCTGCTGCTTGGCTCGGGCATCATCCAGGTGGGCACACGCTCCCCTGTGACCATCGCACAGACCGCGATAACCCTCGCTCATATGTCCGGCGGCCGGTTCCTGCTTGGCCTCGGCGCTTCCGGACCGCAGGTCATGGAAGGGCTGCACGGCATCCCCTTCGCGCACCCGCTGGCCCGGATGCGGGAGACCGTCCAGATTGTGCGCGCCGCCTTCACCGGAGAGAAGATCGTCTTCAAGGGAAGCCATCACGTGATCCCGCTCCCGGACGGCCAGGGCCGTCCCATGCGGCTCAGCCTGGAACCGGTGACGGTGCCGGTCTACCTCGCAACCCTGTCGCCGAAGATGCTCCAGCTGACCGGCGAGATCGCCGACGGATGGCTGGGAACCAGCTTTGTCCCCGAGCGGGCGGACGCCTTCCTCGCCCATCTGGACGCCGGGCTCGCCCGCGCCGGACGCGCCCGCTCCGACCTCGACATTTGCCAGGGTGCCGAAATCAACGTCGTCGCGGACGAGAACCTGCTGGCCGAAGTCATCACCAGCCGGAAAAAGGAGCTGGCGTTCTCGCTGGGCGGCATGGGCTCCCGGACCACCAACTTCTACAACCGTGCCTACAGCCGTCAGGGCTGGCAGGACGTCGCGGCGCAGGTGCTCGAACGCTGGCAGGGCGGTGACCGCGCCGGCGCCACGGCCCTTATTACCGACGAGATGGTCCTCGCCACCACCCTCATCGGAACCGAGGACATGGTCCGCGCACGCCTCAAGACGTGGCAGGCCGCCGGAGTCAGCACCGTCCGCCTCTACCCTGGCGGTGAGACCCTGCAGGCGCGTCTGGACAACCTCGGCCGTGGCATTGACCTGGTCCGGGCTCTCAAGAACGACCACGGGTCCTGACGCGAGGCGGTAGGCGGGCTGGCCGCACCAGCAGCTAACGCGCTACGGGCGGGCCGGAACGCTGACCTATCGCGGAGGGGGACGGCGCGGGGGAGAAGGCGACTGGGCAGGCGAGGTGAGGCACTGGGGTCTGGATCAGCGGGCGACGGCCACCACCGTGGAGTCGATCCCTGCCACCGATGACCCCAAGATCATCGCCGCGACCACCCACCGGCCTTGCGCGGAGCGGTAACTGAGCAGTCCGCGCGGGCCGGAACCCTCAGCCGGACCCGGCTCGCCCGGCGCAGCCCCCGGATCTGGTGTCACTGACCGGACCTCCGTGTCGGTCCGGGCAGTATGTCATGAGCGGCTGACCTGGCCGCCCATCTCGCCGGGATGCCCGTTGATCCGGATCGCCTACGGGCCGGTGCCTGGTCCATGCCGCCCATGGTCGAGGACAGGAAGGTGACGCCGCATCACCGGGATACGGTGAGCTCCGGGCTGACCCGCTCGCCCGGCCGCCAGCCGGCGAACCGCAGCGTCCTGGGGACGGTGTCGGCGGCCTCTACGTAAACGAGCAGGCAGGTGCCTGCTGTGCACCCCGCCAGAAAGCGCTGGTTAGTCCTGGCGTGCGCTTTCGCTGCCTGCTGAGAACGCGGCGATGACGTCGCGCGGCCCCCAGCACAGTGCCAGTTCCCGGGAAACGCCGCTTGCCGCACCTGCCCGGGATACCGCGACCAGGCACGTCCGCCCGGGTTCGAAGCCAGGGACGGCTATTGCGTCGCGCTGCAAGGCGGCAAAGTCATGATCATCGAAGCGGTGGTCCAGCCACTTGACCGAGCCCGCGTAGTAGATCTTCCGGGCGATCGGCGCCCGGTCGGCACCGACAAGGTCGATCTCCGGGTTGAAGGCGCGGTTCCACCAGCCGCCGACCGCGATCGCGCCTGGCCAGGGAAGATCATCCGCCGAAAGCGACAGGGCCTCGCGGATGACCGGCTCGACCGCCCGCCCGCGCCAGGACGCCCACCTCCGGCGCAGCAGTGCCTGGGCGGTCGCGGGCCGGCCGCGCCGGCTCCATTCCTGCGCGGCGCGGCCGATCGCCAGGTAAAACCGCAGGTTGCTGTCGGCGACCCGGTACAGCATCGGCTTCCCGCCCCGCACCGACAGCGGTTCATCGATGGCCAGCACATGCTTTTCCGCCACCAGCCGGTGAAGGACGGGCGACAGCGTTCCGGACGGGATCACACCCGCCCGGCTGCCGGCCTCCGCCGCGATGTTGGCGTGCGTCCGGTCGCCGCCGCCTATGGCCTCGATGACCCGGCGGGTCGTATCCGGCGCGGGGAACTCCGCGAGCAGCGCCGCTTCGGGAACGCCGAACAGCGGCGAAGCCGGATCCTGGCATTCTCCCTCGGCGAAGGCAAGAGCCGTACTGCCGTCCGGCCACGCCCGCAGTACCCCCGGCAGGCCGCCGGACACCAGGTGCGCGTCGATCGCATCGGCTGCTTCCAGGCCGAGCGCGGCGCCTACCTCCGCCGGGTTCAGCGGCCCCAGCAGGAGGTTGTCCGCCCGGCCGAAGAACGGCCGGTCATAGGCGGTCAGCCGTTCCATCATGTGCAGGTCGCTGCCCAGCAGAAGCAGAAGCACCGGCCGCCGGGACAGCAGTCGGTCCCAGGCGGTCTGCAGCGCGCCGTCGAACAATCCATCCTGCTCGGCAAGCCAGGGCAGCTCATCAAGGACGATGACCACGGGGCCATCCGGCAGCACGGCCGCCAGCACCCGGAACGCGTCGGGCCATCCCGCCGCCGCGTCCGAGGGCACCAGGTCACGATCCCGGGCAAGCCCGGAGTCCCTCAGCTCGGCCAGGAACGCGGCGACAGCTTCTACAGGCGACGTCCCCCTCGTCGCGGTATAGAACAGGTATGGTGTCCCGCTGCGATCACAAAACTCTTGGACCAGCCGCGATTTTCCGACCTGCCGTCGACCTCTGATGGCGACCGCCACGCCGGTACCGCCCTCGGTGACCCGGGCGAGCCGCCCGCCGAGGAGAGCCAGTTCCGTCGCCCTGCCCACAAAGCCGAAGGCCATGTAGCTCCCATCTACGTAGCTGTCATCTACGTAGATGGTACCTACATGGAGCTCTGCCAGGACGAGCGTGTAGGGGCTGCCTTGCCGCCCAGGCCCGCCGATCGCCGCCGAACCACGTCCGCAGCAGTTCTGTCGTCCACTGATGGCCGTAGCAGCCGGCGATCTTCGCGAACGACTTCACGTCCGACTGGGTCAGGTTCTCGATACGGGACGGATGCAGCAGCATCGCCGCTGTGTCCGCGTCCGCCACGGCGTCCGCTGCCCGCCGACACAAGCTGCGGGACCTTGTCGACTGCATGGGATGCGGCCGGGTCGCTGTCCCCGCCTCGGATCCGGCCCAAGCAGCCCGACAGTCAGCCGTCTGGAAATGCAGACATCAACGCGTTGTCCGTATTTCCAGGCAGTGATACAATGTCCGCAAATGCAGACACCACATGATGATGGCTCGGGCGACCAGCCTTTCCGGATCTATACAGCGGCTTCACTTGGCGCGGCTATCCGGCACTACCGCCTGCAGAGCGGGTTTTCTCAGGCTGAACTCGCCGAGCTTACCGGCCTCCACCGTACCTACTTGTCAGATCTTGAGCAGGGAAAGGAAACCGAGCAGGTCAGGCGGATACTCCGCATACTCAAGGAACTCGGGGTCAGGATGACTCTAGAAAGGGCGAACTGGTAGTGGCCGGCGGGCTAGCCGTCTGGCTGGACGACCTCCGGGTTGCCGACATCTACCAAGAGCGCCGCCGCCTTCGGCTTGTGTACACCGACGAGGCGATGCAGCGCTATGCGCTGGGTGTTCCCTTGCTTTCTTTGCCTCTGCCGCTGACAGGCCAGCGCTATCCGCACGGCGTGGTCCGTGCGTTCCTGGACGGTTTGCTGCCCGAGGGGGAAGCGCGACAGGCGATCGCGCGAGATGTTGGCGTCGAAAGGGACGACACTTACGGGCTGATCCGGGCCATTGGGCGGGACTGCGCGGGCGCACTAGTGATACAGCCCACAGGTGAGCCTGCACCGCCGCGCCCGACAACTTTGACTGCCGAGCCGTTGATCAACGCTGAGATCGCCGAACTCGTGGCTAACCTTCGCAGCGCCCCGCTGGGCGTGAGCGGCCGAGTGAGGATCTCGCTGGCGGGCGTTCAGCAGAAACTGCTGCTCACCCGAATGCCGGATGGTAAATGGGGTCGGCCCGTCGACGGTACACCGTCAACCCACATCCTTAAGCCGGAGATTGCGAATCTTCCAAACACGGTCGAGAACGAGGCTTTCTGCATGCGCCTTGCGAAGCATCTCGGCCTCACGGCTGCCAGCATAGAGACAACACAGGTTGATGGCCGGAAGCTGATTATTGTAGAGCGCTACGACCGAATCATTCGCGATGACGGCTCAGTTATCCGCCTTCATCAGGAAGACTTCTGTCAGGCGACCGGAATCCTGCCAGACAAGAAATACGAGGAGGATGGCGGACCATCGCTAGCGCGAATTGCCGGGATCTTGCAGCTCATAGCACCCGCTGCCGATATCGAGGTTCTGCTACGAGCTGTTGTGCTGAACGTTCTCATCGGCAATGGAGACGCCCATGCCAAGAACTTCTCCCTGCTCCATCGTGCTTCAGGCGCGCTCGGACTTGCACCGCTCTACGATCTGATGTCGACGCTTTACTACGGCGACGACCGCCTTGCGATGTACATCGATGCCGTCCAGCGCACACGCCGCGTGACAGCCGACCGCATCCTCGATGAGGCCGCACGCTGGGGACTCGCAAAGCGACGCGCTGCGGCAATCGTAGCCGACATCTTGGATCGTACGCCGGCTGCCGTTCTGCTGGCAGCGGCTGAGACGGAATCGCTCCCTGGTGAGATTCCAGAGATCGTAGGCCAACAGCTGGATCAACTACGAAGCGCATTTACCGAGGCGCATACCAGGTGAGACGTCTTCACGCCGGCTGGGCGGTTGGCCTATTCCGTAAACGAAACTGCCCGCCTGATTGGCTTGTCCCTGCGGCCCCGCCCACCTAACGAACCCGCGGCGTCTAACATCCGCCAATGCACGGGATTCTACGACCTGGCTCCCCCGATGGCTCCCAACCCGAGAGCCAAAAACTAGAACAGGCCACTTGACCTGCAAGAACTCGGTGGGTGGGTCAGCGACAGAACCCTTTTGATCTGCGGTTACTGACGTCCGGCGGCGGGCTGTTCCCGGGTTAAGCGGGCTGATCTCCCGGCGTTTCGGGTGTTATGGGCTGTTTCGGGACGCG
>Ga0335074_10004522_pt1 | contig 19159 bp, 19 predicted proteins | sample Lox_Sample_23_FD_206715 | JGI IMG/M metagenome (GOLD analysis project Ga0335074, IMG submission 206715) | Soil microbial communities from Loxahatchee National Wildlife Refuge, Florida, United States - Lox_Sample_2.3 | ecosystem: Environmental > Terrestrial > Soil > Wetlands | place: USA... | reverse complement strand
TCGCCGCGATCCATTTGCCCGTTGTCTGTGCCGGATGATTACCGCCAATGCGGGCCTGAACGTAATTCTCCAACTCATTGAGTGCGGTGTTGACGCTGGCCTCGTGAGCTTCGCGTACTCTCTCGTCCTCGCCCACCAAAGCAGTCAGAGAAACGGTCTTTGGCGCGCTGAACGTCGCATCCCATCCCGCGCGATGCTCCATCGTTCTGACGTGCTCGCCGTGCTCGTTGGTGTATTCGCGAGGCGTCTGGTACCGGACCAGTTGTCTGGCAGTGATCGGGTGCTGGCCTTCACTGAGGCGCTGGAACTGTTCTTCGGTTACCTCACCGTGGAGGCCCCACTCCTCGGCAAGTTTGCCGTGCCACTCGCCGCGAATTTCACCTCTCTGCGTGTAATACGCTTGCTCGGCGTTGGTGAACTCCTTGGAGTGATACGCCTGAGCTTGACTGGCACTGAGCGGCTTGGAAATCGTAAGCACGGCAACTCATTCCTGCATCATTCAAAAATCTCCAGTTCGCGCTGAGGATTCTGACCCCCGTCCTTCCGTTGGCTATCTGTGCCCGGTGTTCCTGCGCTCGCAGCGGCAGCTGCGGTCTTCGGCGGTACTGATAATACCTCAAGCTCAGGAAGTGGGCGTTGCAGAAAACCGGGCTGGTTGGCAACCGGTTGCGAGTAAGGGAAGCTTATCGGCACAACGAAATCCTGTGACTTCAGATACCCCGTTAGATTCTTCAGCCCGCCGATCGTTGAAGCCATTACCAGCGGCTCGGTACGGCGCTGCCAAGACCACGTTTTGCTGCCTTGGTTTGGCGTCAAGAGCGGGGGAAACCCCTGAGTCTGACTCTGCTCAAGGCGCATCACTTCGACATCGCCAATGGATTTGCTAATCCACTCGGCAGCGTGAGGTTCGCTCGTACGCAGAAAAATTTTCGTCATCGGCTGAGACAGCATTGCCTCGGCCTGCAGGCCATACAAGGCCTCCAATTGGCTCCGACCCTGGAATCCCAACACGAGGCACACATTCGCTTTTCGGCTCTCGGTTATGACGGTCGGCAATTGGGGAAGTTGCTGGAGACTCGCGAGCTCGTCGAGTATAAACCACACGGGCCGCACGCCCTTTTGGCCCAACTCCATCAACCGAAGAATCAAGGAATCGAGCCACATGCTGAGAAGGGGTCGCAAACTCTCGCGCTGTGTGGGCGTACTCGGGAGAAAGAGCCATCCAGTGCGCCCCTTTGCCCAAGCTGCCGCGCTCCATCTGCCCTTCGCCTCGGACTCTCTTGGCAAAAGCTGGAAGGCTGCCGCCGCTTGATTGAACGTCCCCTGAACAGCGGCACGCTGCCCGGCGGCGCTTACCGGCACCATTGCCTCAAGTTCAGTGCCCGCAATCCGGCGATCAACCTCATTCATGTCTTTCATCCATGCAGTGAGGTCTTGCGGCGTGGGTCGGTAGCGAAGCAAGTGCGCGAAGATCTTCCTTGCGGACTCCGTGAAAAAGGTGTTTTCGTGAGGCTTGTCGGGAAAGAGTGAACCAGCGAGGGCCAGCGCTTCGGCAGGATATTGAACCTCATCGCTCGGCGTCCAGAATGGCATGCGCTGATCGGTTGGGTTCAGGATCACGTCGCTCGCGGCATCGAAGAACTGCGGCGTGAATTCGAGAGCCGGGTCATACACCACGGCCGTTTCCCCTCGTTCTCGCACCTGGGTGAGAATCTGGCGCATGAGAGAAGACTTGCCGGTACCGGAATCGCCAGCCAATACGAAGTGGCTGTTCTCCTCGTGACGGGGAATGCGCACGATGCTCACTTTGGATTTCCGGCCCAAGAGCGAACCAAACCCCGTGGTCCACTCCGTTGTTTCGAAACCGATCCCGTCAGAGCTTTTCGAGCGGTTGAATTGGGACGGCGTAACTAGGGTTGGGCCGCGGATGATGCGACCTTCTTTGCGCTGTCGCTCCGCTTTGCGATCGCGATAAGTAACCCAACCCACAAGCAAAGTGACAAAAATAAGGCTGGTTAGCACGGGAAGACGGATGAAGTACCATGGGCTCTTGCCGCTGTAGACTCGCTCACGCAGCCATTGTGCGGCCGTCGCGTTTTGCAGATCGAAAAATGGTCTCCATTCAATCGCGTCAGCACCTGCGCGTTGAGCTTGGTTGGAAAGGGCAAATATGCCCATCCGCGCTTGCTCTCGGCCCGGTGCGGCAATGACTACGTCTCTGTTGCGAGCCATTTGCCACCCGTCCGGGTAGTGTATGAACAGCAGCGAATAGCTTCCGTTTCCGCCGTTCTCGGTGCTAGAGAAGTAGGCCCCCAAGTAGTGATTCTGGAGGGGCGTCCACCGCAATGTCAGGTACAAGAACGTTCCAAACAAAGAGAACAACGCAGCAATGAGAAATACCAAAAGCTTGCGCCCCATGGCTATTCCGCCTCCTGAAGACTTCGGGTCTTGGTTTCGGAGTCGGGTTTCGCAGACTGTCCGGGCTGCAAGAGGAGTTCCATCGCCCGCTTCGACTTTGTACCGTCGGCGCGCTGGATGAAGGCGCGCATCTGGTCGGCGGTGACTTTGCCGTCGCTGGTGAAAGTGTAGACCAGGTTGGCCACAATTGTGCGAAGGGCAATGATTTCGGCCAGGATCGCCTGCTCTCCCGCAGAGCACCGTCCAAGGCTTGCCGCCGCGAGGAGAGCCTCGCGGCTCCATTCGCTAATGGACTTCTTGCTATCGCGGGCGCACGCTTCCAGTCGCGCATACTCTTCCGCGGTGACCTTTGTTCCAATTGAGTGGGTTCGAGATGGTTTGCTCATACGAGCGCCCCCTGGGAGGCCGACGCCCGGCGGTCGCACCGGCGGCGAGCCGGCCTTTGCCATGAAGAAGTTACGCTATGGTAACCGAAATTTTGTCTTGGCACCTGAGTTTCTATCCGTAAGCCCTGAGGGCTGACAAGGTTCGCGCGCAGTAACCGCAGGTTACCGCACAGCACCCTTTCAGGGGTGACGTGTCAAAAGCTTCCGCCGGTGCCGAAGGCACCGTCCTGCTCGCGGCGCTCCCCGCAGCGCCTGGCCGTGTCTGCACGGCTTGAGAAAGGCCGCTCAACCATGCGACAGTAAATCTGTCGGTAAATCAGACAAGGAGAGCTATGCCCGGCCCCTCTGCGCGCAAGCGTGTGTTCTTGAGTTTTCAGGCCGAGGACAAGGAGCAAGTCGCTGGCCTTCGACTTCTGGCCTCCAATCCCAATTTCGACCTTGAATTCTATGATGAGTCCGTCCGCGTGCCCGTCGAAAGCGACAAAGCGGAGTACGTCAAACGCGTTATCCGAGAGAAGATCGCCAGAACAAGCGTAACTGTGTGCCTGATTGGGGAAATGACGTACACAAGCCGGTGGGTTGATTGGGAGCTGGAGGAAAGCGCAAAGAAGAGAAATACGATAATCGCGATGGCGTTAAAGGGAATTGAGCGTGCGACGCTTCCGACGCTCATCGCACGAACGAAAGTACCGTTCTACGCATGGGACCCCACCTACCTGGCGCGGCTGGTTTCGGAGGCACCCTAGCCTTGGCGGCAGAAGACATTACAATCGGGCGGCTCGAGGAGCAGATTCAATGGTACGACCGGAAGAGCCGCTATAATCAGCGGTCGTATAAGCTACTCAAGGGCACAGAGATCGTAGCCGCTGCACTCATCCCCTTCTCTGCGGGGTTGCGGCTATCGGTATTTGTGACGGGTACGCTCGGGGTTCTCTTCGTCCTGCTCGAAGGCATCCAGTCGCTGAACCAATATCACGCGAACTGGATTGCGCAGGCGCGTCATTCGCCAGAAGATTGAACGCTCATCGGTTGTGCTCTGTCTAATCGGCAACGGAACGGCATGGCGAGATTGGGTGGACTGGGAGCTTCGAACGGGCGCGGAGTTGGCTAAAGGACTTTGTGGTGTGCGCTTAAAGGGATCACATGGAAGAACGCCGCCGTTCTTGACGGAAATCGATGCTCCCATCGCTCGCTGGGGCGTGGAAGAAATCGTTTCTGTTATAGAGTGCGCGGCAGCGCGCAGAAGCTGAAGGGCTGGACGCTGCGAATCCCTCGGCACGTTCAACGAATCACACCGAGAATCGGGGCAACGGAGTGAAGCCTGCTTTCAATCGGTATATTGGCATTGACTATTCGGGGGCGGAAACCTGTGACTCCAGCCTTAAGTACTTGCGCGTGTATGCAGCTAATTTTTCGAACGAAGCAAGCGAAGTCGCGCCGCCTCCTGGACTCCGTAGATATTGGACACGGAAGGCAATTGCTGAGTGGCTAGTCGAGAGGCTCTTAGAGCCATCCCTTACGCTGGTGGGCATTGACCACGGCTTTTCATTCCCGCTGCGATACTTTGAGAAGTACGGGTTGCCTCACGAATGGACAGGTTTCTTGAATGATTTCCAAGGGCATTGGCCCACAGACGAGAAGAACACCTACGTCGATTTCGTTCGTGAAGGGGAGTGTGGAAACGGTGCCGCTCGCTGTGGCGATTCTCGTTGGAGGCGGATTACGGAAGTGCGCGCGGGTGCCAAGTCCGTGTTTCATTTTGATGTGCCTGGATCGGTCGCCAAATCAACCCATGCTGGAATCCCTTGGCTGCGCTATCTCCGCAATCGGGTCGGAGATCGGACGCACTTCTGGCCGTTCGATGGCTGGATGGTGCCGCGCGACAAATCTGCTGTCGTCGAGGTTTATCCCGCGCTGTGGAGCCACAGCTTCCCACGTGATGGTCGCAATTCCGACCAGCAGGATGCCTATGCTGCCGCAGAATGGCTGCGCCACGCCGACATAGACGGCAACCTGCAACGATTTTTCATTCCGAACCTGGCGGCACAGGAAAGAAAAGCGGCTGAAATCGAGGGGTGGATTCTGGGCATAGCTTGAACGCTTGCTATGTCGCCTCAGTGACGCCGAATCAAAGCCAAGAACTCAGCTCGCCAGTGTTCTGCTTCGTGCGGAGAGAGTTCAAAAACGATATGGCGATGGGCGCGTTGCGAATTTCTAATCCGTAGCGATCTTCTTCGACCATTCGACTGCTCTGCTACGTCGAGCGTCAGCCGCTTTACGGCCTGGCTGAATTTGTCTTGATTCCATTCTTCCGCTGTCTGGCCTTTCGAATGCCACGCTATTACCGGCGGTTTCGATAGGATGTGGGTCTCTACTGCGTCACATGAGAAGAGCACATAATTCCTGGCAAGAATCACTGAGCGACCTCGAACGGCCGCGCCCGGCTCCAGACGATCAGTCTCCTGAAGCTTCCTGAAATCTTTCTTTCGAAATCCTTGGTGCTCGGCCATCCGCCACAACCAATCGTGATGTAATCGCGAACCGTCGAGAGTCGGCTCGAAATGCTCCCACGCGCCATGCCTTGATTCCGAGGGTCGAATCAGAAGATTGAAATATTTCCTGTAAGTTTTGAGACTGTTGTCCTGCCAAATGTCACTTTGACTCACTTTTCTCTCAACGGTCGCAAGAGCGCAGAGTCGATATTCGGAATCTCCGGTTTCCTTGAATTTGCGAAACGAGAAGAACACGACGATGTCCGCACACCGAAGTCTGTTGCGCACGTCTTGACGGCAGATTCCCCACGAAAGCTGGCCTCCGAATTCGCGTACGGCATAGAACGAAGGATCATCCCCATTGTCATAGGGCCAGTCTTGCCGTTTCACAGCCTTCTTGAAATCTGCAATTGTCGAGCCACAAGCAGACACCGACGAGCCATCCGATGTCGCGTGGAATGGAGCGAAGTAAATTCGCCTGGATGCCATGTCGAACGCCTCACGCTCTCGGAACGCGCACCGCCGTAGGAGAAGGCATCAAGCGGTTGAGTTCGGCCTGAATAGCTTCAGATTGGTTCGTGAACAGGCGTTCGAGTTCGATACTAATTTCGGGTTTTCGTTGCGCTTCATAGCGTTTGCGATAAACGCGATACGCTCCAGCGATCCAAAGATACCGATCCAATTCGCGATTCGTCACCTCCAGTCCGGCTAGTCTCCTTAGGGTCTTTAAGTTCTCCAGAAATGCGATGTAGGGCGTTCCGGCATTCTGATGACAGTGCTCGGCTCCAAGGTGGACCTTCAACATCGATACAGCGTAGCTGTCCATGATGGGAAATCGCTCGGGATCGATGAAGAAATGTGCGAATTTGGATGCAAAACTGTGGTGCCGCTTGGTCGATCCTCCATTTTGATTGCGAAGCACGGCAATTCTCTCGACAAGTTCGGGGCCAGCCACAGGAACATTGGTGTCCGCTATGACTTCTTTTATATGGGCTGCCATTCGGGAGAGCGCCAAAACATTTGTTCCGTAAAGCCCATTCACTGCGACCACTTTCAACAGCACGACTTCGTCGGAGAAGCCTGAAAGCCTTTCCGCAAGGGCGTCCAGCGCCGCTTCCGACAATCGCCACTGTTGGAGGTGTGAATAGAGGTGCCCGGCAGCCTCAATTTGGCGCAACGTGAGTGGGACGCTGAGAGTGTTCATAACTCGCCGCGAAAAGCCTTGGAGAGAATTGAAGGCACGAGGGCGTCAAGTTGCATTGCAGTTTGCGATTGGAAATCCTTCGCAGAAACGACCTTTGATCGCAATGTGTTCAACTGACAGAGCACCCGCTGCTGTTCGTCCAAAGACGGAACTGGAATTGAAACAGATGCGATGTGGCCCTGATTTATTTTCCAGATGCCGGACGTGGTCTTCGCCATCTCCTCAATTACGCGCCTAACTAAACGCGAATTCCAAACTGCCGTGAAAAAGGAGCCGAGTAGTTCGGTACCTTTGAGAGGTACGCGGATGAAGAGGTCGGGGAAAATCACTCCCGTGCAATCTTCCTGCACGGTGGCCGCGCGTCCAACCAGTGCCTTACTGCCATTTCCACGCACAATGAAAACATCTCCTTTCTGAACCCAATACGGCGATGCCTGAGTCTCGGTCAGAGGTACCGGCTTTGAATCTCGCAAATCAATCCGGCCATCCCGGATTGCGGACAATCGGAGGCAGGATGCATAGGACGCAACAGAACTGCTCTTCACCGATAATCCATTTTTTAGGTTGGCCCGACCAACTAAGTCTTCAACGGTCCTTCGCGGCCAGGAGGGGTTATCGAAGAGTTTCGCAGAGATCGCGGGGATGAGATCATCCACTTCCGAGGTGAGGCAAGTATAAAGATGACGTGCCTCCTCGACCTTTACGGCTAATTTCTCAATGCGGGCGACGATGCGGCGCTGTTCGTCGAGGGGCGGGAGAGGGATTTTACAAGAAAGTAGCGCTTCGGGGTTAAGCGTACGGCGACGGTCTCCCATTCCCCTAGTCCGCGTCGCTAGATCCTGCCAAAATGACGGAGTGCGCGCGAACCATGCGAGGAAATAACGATTCAATCGCTGCTCGTCGCACAAAAATGTCGGAAACTGCGGAGATACATACAAACCTATGAACTCCTGAGAGCTAAGCGCAAGCGCTCCTTCCCAGCCGAATAGCTGGCTCATTACAAAATGATCTGGCTTGAGCCGGTAGAAGAATCTGTACGATGTATTGCTGCCATGGACCGGTTCTTTTCGAAACAGACCCCGCCCGAAGCTATACACGCCTGCCATTTCATAGGCTTCTGAGGGGTTGACTGGAACAGGCGCGAGGTCAGGCCGTAGCACTTCGCGAAGGTCGACGTGGGGCCAGGCGGCCAACTTAGCAGGACTCCAAGGTGCATTTGATTTCGTTCATGATTTCGAGAATCCGATTCTCTTTGGCGACAATATCACCAACTAATTTCTCAGGTGCTGTATGTTCGTAATCCTCCTTCGCCCGCGGATTTTTTATATCGAGGTTGGCAGAGAGAAGATTTCCCTCGGAGTCATATTTGAGAATGTCGGATGCGTTGATTTTCCAGGCACGGTCGTTCTGTTCCCGCTTGTTCCACCAAGCTAGACAAACCTCGAACTCTTCAAAGCGAAGTGATTGTGTCTTGCTGTATTGTCTTCGCCCCTCAGGAATTGGCTGCTCGTAATACCAGATTTCTTTGGTCGGCCCGGAACGATCAAAGAAAAGCAGATTCGTGGGGATGCTGGTGTAGGGAGCGAACACGCCGTTGGGCAAGCGGACGATGGTGTGAAGGTTGAATTCTTTGAGAAGTTCTTCCTTGATGCGTGCACAGACACCATCGCCAAAGAGAGTGCCGTTCGGAACGACCATACCGCATCGGCCAGGCTTCGTCCGCGAAACGGGACGGCGAAGTTTGCGCATAATGAGTTGCAGAAAGAGGAGCGCCGTTTCAGCGGTCTTCTTATCCTCAGGGAAATTGGAGAGAATGCCGCGCTCCTCCTCGCCCCCAAACGGCGGGTTGGTCATAATGATGTCCACGCGATCTTTGTCGCCGATTTCGCGCAAGGGAAAGCGGAGGGCATTCTCCGGGTCAATGTCGGGCGATTCGAGGCCGTGAAGCAGTAGGTTCATTTGGCACAGCAAGTAAGGCAGTGGCTTTGGCTCGATTCCGAAGAGCGTACCTCGCTGCAAGAGGTTGAAGTCTTCCGTCTTTTTGCATTGCTTCTGAAGATGCGTGAAGGCTTCAACCAAAAAGCCGCCGGTGCCAGCGGCAGGATCGAGAATCGTTTCGCCGAGGCGGGGATTGATGACGGAGACGATGAATTTGACGACGGGACGCGGAGTGTAGAACTCGCCGGAATCACCTGCGGCATCGCGCATTTCGCGGAGCATGGATTCGTAGAGTGCGCCCAGTGTGTGGATTTCATCCTTGGACGTGAAGTGGATTTCGTTAACCTTGTTGATGACATCGCGGAGAAGATAGCCGTTGGTCATGCGATTAAACGTGCCCTGGAACACTTTGGCGATCACGTCGCGGCGGTCGCCATTGGCGCTGCGCAGCGAGCGCAAATAAGCGAAGAGGCCCTCACCGCGCTTGCGGTCTGGTCGAACGGCTTCGTCCTGATTGATGAAGGCGATCAGCTCCGGGCCGGTGATCCCTTGCGCGGTCGCCGCCCAATCGCGCCAACGGTAGGGCGGTTCGATGGCTGGGCGGAAACGCTTGCCAGCAATTTTGGCTTCTTCGGCGCGAATACTCTCCATGTCATCGAGGAACTTGAGGAACATGACCCAGGTAAGCATCGGCAGGCGGTCGAGATCGCCGTTGAGGCCCTTGTCTTTGCGCATAATGTCGCGGCAGGATTTGACAATCGAAGCGAGCTGCTGCGCAGTGGACTGAGCGAGTTGCTGCTTGTCTGGTTTCTGTTTGGTCATGTCTTGCGCTACGCAACCTTCATTGAGATTCTCTCTTCCGATTGGGTTGGACGACCTCGATTTCCAACTCTTTTATTCGAACCGAAGATCGCTCAAGCCGTCCCGCAACATTATCGTAGAAATGTTCCGCTTCGCGAATTCGAAGTACTTTTCTGAATTCTTCTTCACCTTCGGGCATCAAGTCAGGGGATAGAGCTGCTGCTTCTTTATTCTCGCGCTCTAACTTTTCGACTTCGGCCTTGAGCTTACGACGATTTAGCGGCGCATTTGTAATCTTCTCGACGATCTGTACGATGCCCCAGACACCGCCAATCCCTGTTACCACAGCGGTGACAACTCCAACAATTACGATAGGTGAGCCAAGTGAAAGCGACTGGAGGTAGAGTCTGTCACGTTCTCCAAGAGGGCGTCCTCTGCGGTAGAACACGAATCTTGAAAAAGTGAATTCGCGGTAAGTGGGGTCGGTGGCCAGCCGGGAAATCTCATAAAGGAGATTAAAGTCGTAAAGAAAGCTTGAGACTTCCAATAGGGATGGAAAAGACTCCTCACTCCCTGTTAAGCGGATGCGAAAGTAAGGCTCATCGGGAGTGAAGCTGTGCGGCATTGCAACGACCTCCGATTCCTACGAAGCATACAAGAGGGTCTGTAATTCATTGACGGCAGTGCGCAGACGTTCTGCGCCTCCGAACATTTGCGAAATGTCCATCACACTGCCGCGCTCTGAAATGGGCGGCACTTTCAGGATTTCCGGGATGGCGAACTGCGCCGTGCCGTAGTCTACATATTTGTCCAAGATATCGTGCAAGACTTCGCGGGCCTTCTCGGAGTACCGCTCGAAAAACGCTTTCTGTTCTTTGCGAAGTTTTTCCGCGCGCTCTCGGCGCGTCCGAACCGGTGCGCTATAGGCGACCTGGCAGAGAAGGTCGAACGGGTCGGCGTCGGGCTGGTTCGAGGCCGTAATGAGTTCGTCCAAGGTGATGCCGCGCTCTTCCAAGGTCTGGATGATTTCAGCCCGCTGTTCGGCGTCGGACCATTTCGAGCGGAGTTCCGCTGCGGAAGGGCACATGCTGCGGACCTTTTCGCCCGTGTAATCCGTGAAGCGGACCACTCGAAGCTGTTTGCCGTCGGCGTCCAATTCTGAAACGAAGTGGGCGACGATCTCGATGGCACCCTGGTCCACGTAGTATTTGCGAGGTTCTTCGCCCTTTTTGCCTCCGGGTTCTAGGACTTGCGGAGGCAGTGGGTCGGCAATGACTTCCTCGGGCTTCTCGATCTCGGCTTTGACGTTCTCGCCTGCCGCGTTCATTTCCTCGACGGTCACGAGAGCCGGTTCACCGTCGAAATCGGGATCGGAGAATAGGCGAGTGGCGCTTCCGGTGTAATCGAGGATGTTAAAATAGAGTTTGCCGTAATCGTCTTTGACGCGGGTGCCGCGTCCGATGATCTGCTTGAACTCGGTCATTGAGTTGATGATCCGGGCGATGACGATGTTCTTGCAGGTTTGAACGTCTACACCGGTGGTCAAAAGTTGAGAAGTCGTCACAATTGTCGGCGTCGTTGTCTCCAACTCCATGAATCGGTCGAGATGTCCCCGCCCCGTCTTGCCTTCATCCGCCGTCACACGCACAACGTAATCCGGGTGCTGCTGCACCAAGTCTGCATTGAGGTTGTTGAGTGCGAAACGCATGTCCTCGGCATGTTCTTGGTCAACGCAAAAGACGATGGTCTTGTCGAATCTCCCGTTTGCTCTCAGAAAATCCGTGAGATTGCGGGCGATGGTTTCGGTACGAGGGAGAAGAGAGACTTTGCGCTCAAAATCCTTGGTGGTGTATTCGGCGTCGGGAATCTCACGTCCCAGACGGTCAATCTGACCGCGATTCGGACGCCAGCCCACGGAATCGGCGCTCGTGACGATGCGATGGACGCGATAGGGCGCTAAGAAACCGTCTTCAATGCCTTGTCGCAAGCTGTATGTGTAAAGCGGGTTGCCGAAATAGAGATACGTGTCGCGGTTGTCCTCGCGCTTCGGCGTCGCGGTCATGCCAAGCTGGTAGGCAGGCTGGAAATATTCGAGGATGTCCCGCCAGTTGGAATCGTCTTTGGCGCTGCCTCTGTGACACTCGTCCACCACAATGAGATCAAAGAAGTCACTCGGGTAGTCACGGTAAAGGCCGGGGCGGCGTTCGTCTTTGGCAATCGCCTGATACGTCGCGAAGTACATCTCGCGGCTCTTAATGGCCTCACGCTCAATTTTGTGGCGGGCGTCGCCGAACGGAGCAAAGATTTTGTCCTTCGGGTCGTCAACGAGGATGTTCCGATCAGCGAGATAGAGCATTCGCGGGCGGCGTCCCGGATCCCCATCGCGATTCCACTTTGTGTTCCAGAGCTTGTAGCAAATTTGGAAGGCAACAATGGTCTTGCCGGTGCCCGTGGCAAGTGTGAGAAGAACGCGCTTCTGGCCCTGGAGAATGGCGCGGATCGCGCTGTTAATGGCAATTTCCTGATAATAGCGCGGCGATTTCCCTGAGAGATGGTAGTACGGCGTGAGAAGGCGTTCGACGATCTGGCTCGGGATGTTTTCTCCATGCTTGAGGCGCTGCCAGAGTTCATCGGGAGAGGGGAAGCCTTCAAGAATGCTTTCAAGGCCGGTCGTGAAGTCGTGCTCGACGATGCCGTGGCCGTTGGTGGAATAAGCGAATTTTAGGCCAAGGATTTGTGCATACTCCATCGCCTGCCCAAGACCATCGGCGGGTTTCTTGTAATCGGCTTTGGCTTCAACGATGGCGATAGCAAAATCAGGCCGGTAGCGGAGGAGATAATCGGCTCGTTTCTGTTTGCGGCGAATCGTCCGGTTGCCGGCTACAACGATGCGGCCATCGGTGAAAGTGCGCTGCTCGTTGATGTGATCGTCCGTCCAACCCGAAGCGTAGAGCTTTGGGAGGACGTACTTTCGACAAGTATCGGCTTCCGTGAGTACAGGCATGCCTCTGGGATGACCGCCTCTCGAATCGTAACTCCAATCCGCGCATTCGATTGTCGCAGCATAACACGCCACTTCGAAGAGAGCCGTCGTTTGCGTGTACTAACCAACACCTAACTGTCTTTGACTCCATTTGGCATCGCGGCTTGGCATCCAGAAGTCTGCGTGCGGGCAGAGCGAACGGCAAGGGCGTGCTCAGAGGGGCGTTTATCGATCACACAACTATCGCGCTATGAATTCACTTTCGTGTAGTACCATTCAGGCCCGGGAGCTATCTCGTATTTAGCATGACCTATTGTGGCTGACATTTGCCTAATCTACGCTCGTTCGGGCAAAAAGGTCGTCCAAGCCTTGGTCGACGTTTTGTCCGCCAGATATTCGGTCTGGTGGGACCAGCACATCCATGCAGGTGACTACCGAGCCGAAATCGAACGACAACTTAAGATTGCGAGATGCGTTATACCTGTTTGGTGCCAATCCTCCCGGATGAATCAAAATGTCCTAGATGAGGCGAGCTTCGCCACCAGACATCATGTACCGCTCTTGCCAATAAGAATCGAGCCAGTGGACTTGCCCCTGGGCTTTGGTGGCCTTCACACCGTCGATCTAATCGGTTGGAACGGTGAGCAAACGGATCATCGTATTCAGGATTTATTGCGAAACATTGAAAGCACAATTCTCACACGGCCAGAGGCTCTGAACATTGGTGATAAACGATTACACCTGCCCGTATTCTTTCGCTCGGTATCTTCCCATGAGACTGCTTTGAGGCCGACAGCGGCTCTCCATGCCCTTAGGCTCGTTCCTCCCGATGCGCTGCTCGTCTCGGCATATGACATTTTTAATGAACCTGGGCAGCACCGAAACCAAATGATCGAAGATTTAGAGTCATCCAGGTCGGTCGGCACTCTAGTCCTTCTGGATTCTGGAAACTACGAGGCGTCACGAAAACAGGATAAGAGCTGGGATGTCCAGAAACTTCATGAGGCACTCCAAATCACGCCACATGATCTCGCATTGTGCTTTGACGAACTCAATCCTCCATCCGATGTCGAAGGGATTGTTAGAAGCGTAGTCAGCTCAGTCGAGCGGGATGCAAAGCAGACCAAGAAACCAGTACTGCCTATCATCCACGCCCCACGGGACGCTCAGGGAGATATCCTGTCTGAAGTGATCCCCGAAGCGATAAAACGCATCAGTCAGGAATTGCATCCGGTTGCGGTCGCCGTCCCCGAGCGTGAATTGGGGAGTGGCGTCCTGACACGGGCGCGAATGATCTACAGCATCCGAAGCGCACTAAATGGACTCGGCTTTTATCAGCCATTGCACTTGTTGGGGACCGGAAATCCGTTGAGCATCGCGATTTTCAGTGCCGTGGGTGCTGATTGGTTTGATGGGCTGGAGTGGTGCCGCACCGTGGCTGACGCCGAAACAGGCCGTTTGTACCATCTGCAACAATACGATTTCTTTTCGTGGCAATCTGAGCATGCGGCCTCGCAGGTCGTACAAGAAGCGGTGGCTAGCGCAAAGATCGCCTATGCAGGCAAGGTGATTTTTCACAATTTAGAATTTCTTGTGGCATGGATGACGGAGCTTCGAGATCATCTCCGTAACGGGAAGATTGAACGATTCCTGACAGCCAAGCTGCCCGGTGGGACGGAGAGCATGCGACTTTTGGAAAACGCCGTACCGGAAGTTTTCGGATGACCTCTATTACTGCCGATCGCATTCGAGAAGTTGTTGTTTGCATCGCAGAGGACATTGCCGTTCGCTTGGGTAGTCGCCCAAGATCGACACAAATTAATGACCGAGAGTTGTGGATGGAGCTCACGTGCTGTGTTTTAAGTAGCCAAGTGCCTTATGATCTCGCTAGAGCAGCTGCACTGCGAATCGACGAAACTGGAGTATTGTGCAAACGCCAATTCCTGAAACAAGAGAAGTTAAGGGATGAGTTGGCTGAGCTACTGTCAACACCGTTTCCCTTTGACGGTCGTTGTCGCAGATACAGATTTCCCAATATTCGGGCCAGACAAATCGCGGCGGCTTTCTGCGTTGTTCGTAAGGAATGGGGTTCTCTCAGTGAGTTGTTGAGCCACCATTCTGATGCGCGCATTGCTCGTTCGTGGCTGGTAACGAATGTACCGGGAGTTGGACCCAAGCAAGCGAGCATGTTCTTGCGGAATGCTGCTGGATCGTATGATCTAGCGATATTGGATCGGCACGTGCTTCACTACATGAGGGCAGTGAAGCTCTGCTCCGTCGAGGCGCCACACGTTGCAACGATCAGCCGGTACGAGCACTATGAGAATCAACTGCAACGGCATGCTCAATCTTTGGGTCACTCTGTGGGCTTGCTCGATTGGGCTATCTGGATTGTGATGCGAACTGCATCTAGGATCGACTGTCGATGGGCATCGTAACGCTGGTCTCTGGGGGCTTGGACTCGACCGTAATGGCCGTGTTAGCCAAAGAGGCGCACGTCCAGCAATTTCCGTTGTTTGTGAATTACGGCCAGCGTGCACTCCGGCAGGAGTTGGCCGCTTGTCGACGTTCGTTACGCATGAACCACCTACCTAAACCCTTGGTCATGAACGTCCCCGGTTTCGGAACTCTTATTCGGTCGGGACTCACCGACCGGAGCCGCGACATTTTCGAGGATGCATTCACACCTGGAAGAAATTTGCTTTTCCTCCTACTTGGAGCGGCTTATGCTTACGAGGTCCAAGCAGATGCTGTTTCGATTGGACTTTTAAGCGAGAGCACTAGCCTGTTTCCAGACCAAACTTCACATTTCGCAACAGGAGCGGAATCCTTGCTTTCAGAGTGTCTCGGGCGCCCCGTTAAGATTCTGACGCCGCTTATGGATTTTACGAAGAGAGATGTTGTGGAGTTAGCTCGCAAGAAGAAGATCAGGAGAACATATTCCTGTCACGTTGGCGGAACGCGACCCTGTGGCAAATGTATTTCGTGTCGTGAATTTCATTTCGAGGAGAATTAAATGGGTGGCGGCGGAGGCGGCAGTGGCAGTTCGTTGGGTGATACTCGTCAGTTGGAGGACCGCGCCAAGGAGCTCCTTAAGCAAGGAGACACTGGCCGCAAAAATGTTTTCATCAGCTTTGCTTATGAAGATATAGATGCTGTCAATCTCCTTCGAGGGCAAGCGAAGAACGAAAACACCGATATCGAATTCAACGATCTGTCAGTCAAAGACCCGTTTGACAGCCAGCGTGCCGACTACATACGTCAAAAAATCAGTGAACGCATAAACCAATGCTCTACAACGGTTGTGTATTTGTCTTCTGAAACCACAAATAGTCGCTGGGTACCGTGGGAAGTGGAGAAGAGCATAGAACTGGGAAAACGGGTGATTGCGACCCACGGCGGAAAGTCAGCACCCCAACCCCTGCCTGATTTTATCGAGAAGAATAAGATCAAAATAGTGCCTTGGTCGAATCTAGCGAGCGAATTGAGAAAAAAATAGGATTCTTCGGAATCGGACTAATCCGAGTGGCTCCTTTCACTTCCGGCGCGATTGAGCGCGTCTTCAATTTCTTCGATCCAAGTTCCATCGTCTCCTCGCTGCTTCCGTACCTCACGTATCATTCGGATATTCTCTGAGGTCGATTTTGGTTCCCAAGCCTCCCTGATAGCCGCTAGCGCATCACTCAGTGCCGTCACGGCGGCGGTGCGGTCGTTTTTCAAAACGGCAAGTTCAAGTAACGTGGCGTAATCCCAGTAATCTGGAGACCTTGACTCAAGCCTCCGCTTAACTGCGTATTGCACAACAGGCAGCAATTCCGCTTGGCGGGCGTCGACAGGGTTATCCATCTCCATCAACGTGACGACATTGACGCCTGGATAAGCGTCCCGCCAATCGGATTCGAAGCCCTTTAGATAGGTCGAAATCGCTTTTCGAAGGTAGCCATAAGCTGCCGCAATGTTCCCGGAATTCTTGCTGTTCTTCCAAAGGTCCTTGTAAACGCGGCCTAATATGCCGTTCGTCTCACTGCTAGGTCCACGTTCTTCAATGAGTTTCAGAAGGATCGTTTCAGCCTCTTCGCGCCTACCGAGTCGGTTCAGCGCCAGCCCGAGTTGTTCACGCACGAGTATCGTGCGCGCGAGAATGGGCGACATCTTAGGCACCAAATCCACCATAGCTGACCAGTTTTCCACGGCTCTGTGCGAAAGGAACAGATCAATAATGACCGCAGGATCCGTATCCCTAATAACTAGTTCTTGCTCAATATCCTCGACGGCTCTGGGGCCTTCCTTACGGGCGGCGCTGAGTTTTGCTTTATATTTCTGCGAATACTCCACTAGATCGCGCAGAGTATCGGTCTTGAGGCGAGCAATATCCGGTCTGGGAAAATCGCTGACAAGTTGGAACAGCGGACTGTCTTCGACAGGGTTCCGACATTCAATAAGACGAGTCGCGAGGGCATTCCGATCAGCCTCCACCGCGTTCGGTGCACCCTGCGCATCGATCATGTACGGTAGGGCACGAAGGGGAGCAACATCGAAGGGCAACCGCATTCCCTTCGCGAATAACAATACGGTGCTGTGAGGTCTGATGCCGTGTCGAATGCCGAGTTCGTAGAAGACGTTGGGATTAGCCGTAGTCAGGTCTGCGACGGCATAGTCGCACAGCATAAGCCGCTCAAACATCGGCTTGTGAATGAAACCACCGACCACTTCTTCATCGGCGCGAATCGGCTCAAGATCAGCCTGCTGTATTCCAGGGCCAATTATACTGTCGTAGATTTGATCAAAGTCGATGGCTCGACCGCTGTCATCTAATTTCTTACCGAATGGCATCAAGACAAAGCAGAGCGGTTTCATAGGCACATTATACCGGAGGGCTAGAAACAGCGTGGAGATCTGCAGTTGCCGTCACTGGATGAACTTCGGAACTGGCGACTGATGCCGTCCCGCCAGTGAAATGGGATTGCCAGATATCGCCGGACTGACATGGCGGAGGAATCCAATGCCGATTGAACTTTTGCCCTATGAACGACATTTTCTTGAAACTCTCGCGCGCGAATTCGGAGTCGAGGCCGAAATAATCGACGGGTTCGCGCAATCGCTAAACGCGCTCAGAGAGATCTGTGACAAGGTGGTGAAAGGAACCCAGAACGAATTCCGGGCGGGTCGCGTCGTGGTAATGGGTCTCACGAACCATGCCCACCACCTCTTGGCTGGAGGTCTGCAAGCCCTGGAGGTTGGTAATGGAGTTGTTTGGTCGAATTGCGTCCGAGGGCTTATGGAAACCTTCGGCGCTTGCGTGATGATTTTAGAAAGACCGGCAGCTGTCACGGCTCATCTCGATCATGTGCCCGCAGGGAAGCTCTTGAACGCGGCGGAGCGCGGCCTGCCGGGGTTGGGGCCTGACATCAGGCGGCTTCATAGAGTCGTCCACCCCGGCTCGGGAGCAGTGTTTGCCGGATTCGAGTCTGTGGATGACAAAGGCCACTCAGCTAATTTCGAGTTTGGTCTCCGCCACCCCAAACCCAGCGACGGACGGGAGGGCATGATCGTTTTAGCGAATCTCGCACACTACTTGCAAATGAAGTTAGAGGCCATCGCAAACGATGAAAGAGCGCTGTCGGCTGGGAAAGTTGTCATGATTCGGAGTGACGAAAGTCAGTAACGCGAGTCGATCGCATCCAACCGCATGGTCGCGTGCGCACGCGAACAGGGCCTCGGTAAACCGAGGCCCTGTTCGTACGGGCCCTAGAACGGAGCGTCTTCCGGCTGTGCCGGAACCGGCACGATGTCCGGCACGTGGTCCTTGCCGACGCGATTGAGCTTGCGGATCGAGTCCGCTTTCACCTGCCAAGTCTTGAAGGGCACGGTGATCTTACTCTTGCCCTTGCCGACTTCTCGCTCGAAAGTGCTGCTCACGAGCGAGCCTTCGACATAGATGTGATCGCCTTTCCGCAACTTGGTCGCGGCGTACTCGCCGAGCCCGTTCCAAGCAACGACGCGATGCCACTCCGTCTTGGAATGCCATTCTTCGTCGGCGCCCTTCCAGGACCGCTGAGTCGGCAGCGAGAGGACCGCGTACTTGCGGTCTGACCCGCGAACCGACTTGTGTTCCGCGTTCTTGCCGAGATAACCGATGAGATGAACTCTGTTTTGGTACATGGATTTTTCTCCGTTTCTGCCCTTGTAATTGGGGCACCCAAAAGCGAGCGGATACTGCTCCCAAGGCGAGCGGCTGCTTTTGGGGAGGGGCACAAAAAATCTTCGACGGTGTTTCAGAAGATTTTGTGGGAGGAGCCGGAAAAGCAGAAGACGCGAAGTCGCAGGGCGCAGGAATTATCTCGAAGCTGTGCCCAATGGAGAGGGCGGAGCGGAGACAATGCGCCAAAACAGTTTTAATCGGTGAAAGCGAGGACCCCGTAGCGTTGGGTCGACAAACGCGAGAGGTTCAGTGCGACTCAGCGGCGGTCGGCATTCGGCGGCGATGCGTCCAATAAAATTCGAGCGCCGCCATGCGCGTGCCGTCGTGGGAGCCGGCCTGCTCGAGTTCCGACTTGCGCCACGGCGTACACGTCGGTTCAGTTGATAACAGTTGTTCGATTGCCTTCTCAAGCTCTTCAGGCCCGCTAATTGCATTCTTGAATTGAGCTTCGAGCCGTGCTCTCGTGATGTTCTCTGCCTCGATCCGCGCAAAGCGATACTCCCGAAATTGTTGATTCATTTTGCGGTCTCCTTCGTGTGGAATTTGTTCCGCGAAAAAATTGCGGGCGAGCCGCAATTTTTTCGAAAAATGTTGGGACAAGTACATGAGAGTGGGGGCGCGTTGAGCACGCGCCCCCACAGGGCTCTCAGTGAGTCAGAAATAGCCTTCCGTCATGGTTGAATGTCTGGCGGAGGACCGCTCTTGCCTGACCGAGATACTTGTCTACTGTCTTGC
>Ga0335074_10004521_pt1 | contig 19162 bp, 16 predicted proteins | sample Lox_Sample_23_FD_206715 | JGI IMG/M metagenome (GOLD analysis project Ga0335074, IMG submission 206715) | Soil microbial communities from Loxahatchee National Wildlife Refuge, Florida, United States - Lox_Sample_2.3 | ecosystem: Environmental > Terrestrial > Soil > Wetlands | place: USA... | reverse complement strand
GCGAGCTCCCCTCCGATGAGGTCCTCGCGTCCTGGCAGCATGTGGAGCAGCGGGCCCTGGACCTGCGCGCCGCCGGCCTGCCCGGCACCCTGCGCGAGCTGCGCATCCGCGCCTACCTCGACCTGCTCCAAGAACGCGACAGCCGCGGCCAGCCCGCCACCCCCGACCCCGGATCCGATGACCCCGACCCCGGATCCGATGACCCCGACCCCGGATCCGATGACCCCGACCCCGGATCCGATGACCCCGACCCCGGATCCGATGATCCTGGTGACGGGCCGGATGGTCCAGGCGGCCCTGGCGGGAGCGGCCCAGGCCGTCCCGGTCCCCATCCCGCTCCCGGCCCGAGCGCGGCCACCGGCCCGAGCGTGGCCGCGCTGGTCACCCTCACCATCCCCTGGGCCACCTACCAAGCCTGGTCGCAAACCCCCGGCGAAGCCGCCGGATACGACGCCCTGGACGGCGACGGCGACGGCGACGGCGACGGCGCCCGCGACCTGGCCGCCGCCGCGGCCCGCCACTCCCCGCCCAGCACCGGCCCCCCAGGCGCCCCGGCCGCTCGCCCTGAACACCCTTAACCACGCCACGCCCTTACCGATCTCGGTTACTAACGACTGATTACGTCGGCCGGACTGATTGGCGGTCGCCGCCACCGCCGAACTAGGCTTGACGTGCATCGCGCCGAGGAGGTGCCAGTGATGCCGGAGCAGGGGGACAACGGGCCGGGAACCAACAGGGCGCGCTCCGCGGACCGCGGCCGCCTGCGGGCCTCGCACGCCGACCGCGAGCAGGTGGTCGACATCCTCAAGGCCGCGTTCGTGCAGGACCGGCTGACCAAAGACGAGTTCGACGCCCGGGTCGGCGACGCGCTCGCGTCCCGGACGCACGCCGACCTGGCCGCGCTCACCGCCGACCTCCCCGCCGGGCCGCCCGCACCCCGGCCGCCGCGCGCGCCCGTCCCGGCGAGGCCACAGCGACCACAGCAACCACAGCGGTCGCAGAATGCGACGATCAAGACCGGGGCCCAGGTGATCGCGGCGACCACCGTCCTTACGGTCGGCGTGTGGACCGGTGCGCTGGTCAGCAACGCCAACGGCCAGGCCGTGAGCGTGCTGACGGCGGCCTTCACCTTCCTCTGGCTCGGGATCGTGATGCTGGTCGGGGCGGTGATGCTCGATTCGCAGTTGGAGAAGCGCTCAGGCCGCCAGCTACCGCCCGCCTCCGGCGACGGCGGCAGCGGCAGCGGCGGTCCGGCCCCCAGGCGCCCGGCATCCGCTCACCCGGCCCGGCCGCCGCGGCCAGGCGATCATGCCGCCGAAACCTCGCGGGTCCGCACGTCCCGCCCGTCGTTGCTTTTCGAGCCGCTCGTCAACCCGTCCTAATGAGGGCTCGGCGTTACGGGGCCGCCAATCTCGGTGCAGCGCGCATGTCTCCGCATCCTCGCCCGGCCGCGTTATCTTCTCACGCGGACCGCGCGTCGCGTATGGGGCATGTGTGCCACAACCCCCGTCTATCGGGGGTCGTGTGCCACAAGCCCCAGATAGATACGCCGCCCGGCTTACGGCAGGGTCAGGTCGAACACCGGGGCGGGGATGTTGGCGAGGCAGCTGGTGTCCAGGTGGGCCAGGCTGCCCTGCTCGACGAACACCTGGGTCAGCGGACCGGCGCAGAAGTCCCAGGTGTCGTTGGTGTCGTGTCCCTGGCCGGGCAGTGCGATGTCGCGGCTGTCGGGGTAGAGCTGCTGTGCCCCGGCCCAGTTCCTCGGCTGCTCGACCGGGTCGTAGACGCCATTGAACGCCAGCAGCGGCACGGTCGATACCGTCGGCCGCTGCTGGCCGACCGCCGCGGCGGACTTGGGGATCAGCGGGCAGATGAACTGCATCAGCTGGGCCGACTCCAGGGCCGAGTGGTAGTAAAAGCTGCCGCGCTGATCGGCGAGCGCGGCGGGCTGGACGGTTTGCCAGGGCTCGTTGCACTGGATCTCGTAGATCATCATCTGGTTAACGCCGCTGCTCGGTCCCGGCGAGAGCGCGCCCGACGCCGACAGCGCGTTGGCCACCGAGGCCAGCGCAGCGGCCTTATCCCTGGCCGCGGCCAGGGTATGGACCAGCACCGGGATCGGGCCGATGTCACCGTCAAACATCGTGTTGTAGATGAAGCTGGCGAGCCCGTCCTGGTCCAGGCGCACCGTGGTCTTGCTAGGTGATTGTGCGGCCGGCAGGATCCAGGGCGACGTGCCGACCGAGGCCCACAGATCCGCCCAATCGGCGGCCAGGTGCGGGAAGGCTCGGTGGCAGGCGGGCTGGCTCTCGCATTGGGCGAACACGTGGTCCAGCGCGAGCTGGGCGTTGCCGGGCTGGAAGTTGAACAGCCGGATGTTGAGCGGGGATCCGCTGAGCAGCGTCATCGTCCGCACCCGGGCCGGGTGGCGGAGCAGGAAGACCTGCTCGGCATCCGTCCCGTAGGAGATGCCCACGAGGTTGGCCTTGGCGTAGCGCAGGTCACCTAGTAGCTCGTTGACGTCATCGACGAACATCGCCGTGGTATAGAACTGCAGGTCGCCAGGCAGATGAGCCAGGCAGGACTCGATGCTGGCCCGCATCGCGGGCTTATCGGCCAGGCTGCCCGCGAAGATCGGGCAGTTCAGCGGGTTCGCGCCGACGGTGCCGCGCTGGTCGACGAATACCAGGTCCCGGTGCACGTTCAGGCCCGCCAGAAGCGGCAGCTCGTAGGGAATATTATCCACTGCTGAGCCGCCGGGGCCGCCCGCGAAGTAGACCACCGGGTCCGGTACCCGGCCGGGGCCGGTGGCCGGGATGACCACGAACCGGACCGTGATCGTGCGGCCCGAGCCGGTCAGCCGGTCCTCCGGCACGATCAGCGTCCCGCACCGGGCCTCCCGGCCCGCGACCGTGCACGACTTGACGGTCAGCACGTTCACTGCGGGTGTGCTCGCGGCCGGGGCCGGATGCCCGCCACAGGATGCCGCCGCCAGGCCCAATCCGGCGACGATCATGCACAGCCGCGGCATGTGCCGTGTCTGCCCGTGACGGCTTCTGTTGGAAGGCGACGCATCAGCATTCATTTCGCGCATCCCCGGTCGGAACCTCAAGCCGAAGCTACGGCTGGCCCCAGGGCAGTCGCAGGGCCGAAGGTCGCCCGCTGGCGGGGCGAGAGTCCTGTTTCCGGAATGCGACGTCCGTGCGGCTCGGCTGCGGTGAGCCGGTCATCACCGATGGGCCGTTCGTGAGGCGCTATCCCTCGCGCAGGGCCGACTTCAGGATCTTGCCCGAGGGCCCCTTGGGCAGCTCAGCCATGAACCGGACCTCGCGCGGGTACTTGTACGCCGCCAGCCGCTCCCGGCAGTAGGCGATGACCTCCTCACTGCTCAGCTCGGCGCCGGGACGCACTGAAACCACGGCGACCACTTCCTCGCCCAGCCGCTCGTCCGGCTTGCCGATCACCGCCGCTTCCGATATCGCGGGATGGGCGTACAGGACCTCTTCGATCTCACGCGGGTAGACGTTGTACCCGCCCCGGATCACCAGGTCCTTGGCCCGGTCCACGATGAAGTAGAAGCCGTCCGAATCCATGTAGCCGAGATCACCGCTGTGCAGCCAGCCTCCGCGCAGCGTCTCCGCGGTGGCCTCGGGCCGCCCGAGGTAGCCCTTCATCACGTTGTGCCCGCGGATGAGGATCTCGCCCACGTTCTCGCGACCCGGCGGCAGCGGGCGGTCCGACGCGTCGCCCACCCGCATGGTGACCCCCCACAGCGGCTTGCCGATGGACAGCAGCCGCCGGTCGCCCGGCCGGTTGAACGAGCACGAGCTGGCTGTCTCGGACATGCCGTAGCCCTCGAGCACCTCGATGCCGTACTTGCCCTCGAACGTGCGCATGATGTCCTCGGGCAGCGACGCGCCGCCGGACACGGCGACCCGCAGCGCCGAAAGGTCGCGGCCGGTGATGTCCTGCTGGGCCAGGGCGTGCAGCATGGTCGGTACGCCGCCGATCACGGTGCACCGGTCGCGCTCGATGATGTCCAGCACGTCGCCCGGCACGAACCGCGGCACGATCGACAGGCAGCCGCCGTACCGCACCGCCACGTTGATCACCGAGGACAGCCCGAACACGTGGAAGAACGGCAGCACGGCCAGCGTGACGTCATCGCTGCGGGCGCCGAACAGCTGGCCCGCGATGGTGCAGTTCATGTACAGCTGGAAGTGGGTGAGCTCCGCGCCCTTGGGCTTACCCGTGGTGCCGCTGGTGTAGATGAGCACGGCAGTGTCTTCCGGGCCGCGCGGCACGACCTCTCCGTCCGAGGTGCCCAGCAGCGCGCTGAACGGCCGGGCGTCCTCGGGCAGCGGGGCGGCGCCGAAGCTGACCAGGTACAGCGGGATGCCGAGCCGCTCGCAGGCCTTGCTGGCCTCGGCGTGGATGCCCTCGAATCCGATCAGCAGCTTGGCCGCGGAGTCGCCCAAGTGGTATTCGAGTTCGGGCGCCATCAGCAGCGGGTTGAGCGGCAGCACCACCAGCCCGGCCTTGAGCGCCCCGAAGTAGGCGGTGAGGAACTGCGGCACGTTCGGCAGTTGCAGCGCCACCACGTCGCCCGGATCCAGGCCGGCCTCGCGCAGGCCCGCCGCGAACTGGCTCGACTGCTCGTCGAGCTGGCCGTAGGTCGTCCCGGTTCCCATGAACCGGTGGACCGGAGCGTCCGGCGTGGCCAGAGCCGTCTCGGTCACGATGGTCGCCAGGTTGAAGCTCATGCCCCACCCCCTTGTAGGTGAGACATATATTAAGGGTGTATCACCACCGTGCCTAGGTCGTGACCGAGCGAGTGGAGCGGGCCGTGATCTACTTCGTCCGGAGATCGACACCGGAAGCGGCCGGGCCGGATACCAGTGGCCCGTCCGCCGGGCTGTTCCTGACCGAGCCCGTCCGCGGGGTGATCGACCTGACCGCGCTGCTGGTGGCCGCGCCCTGGCTGGCCACCGCTCCGCGCGGCGACGGGCACGGGGTCCTGGTCCTGCCCGGGCTGCTCGCCTCCGACACCAGCACGCTGCCGCTGCGCGCCTACCTCGGCTGGCTTGGCTACGACGTGCGCGGCTGGGACCTCGGCCGCAATCGCGGGCCCACCGAGGAGATCCTGGCCGGGCTGCCCCGCACCCTGCTGGGCCACGCGCGGCGAACCGAACGCCCGGTGTCGCTGGTCGGCTGGAGCCTGGGCGGCATCTACGCCAGGGAACTGGGCCGCCGGCACGCCACGCACATCCGGCAGGTCATCACCCTCGGCAGCCCGTTCGCCATGCAGGATCCGCGGCGCCAGAGCCGCGTCCACGGCCCCTACCAGCGCCTCAGCCACCTGCACGCGGACGGCGCCCGGCTGCCCAGCCACGAGCAGCGCGCCCGGCCCATCGGCGTGCCCTCGACCTCGGTCTACTCCCGCCTGGACGGCATCGTGTCCTGGCAGGCCTGCACCGAGCCGGAGACCGGACGGCACCAGAACGTCGAAGTACGCTGCAGCCACCTCGGCTTCGGCGTCGACCCGGCCACGCTGTGGCTGATCGCCGACCGGCTGGCCGTCCCGCACGGCCAGCATCGCCCCTTCCGCCCGCCGCCGCTGCTGCGGCCCCTCTACCCGGACCGCCGATGACCAACGCCAGCCCCGCCGGCACCCGCCCGGCCCCCTGGGATTACGCCGCCCCGTGGGGCGCGCGCGGGTACATCACCGACCTGGACGGCCCCGTCCACTGGATCGAATTCACCCCGAGCCAGGCCCCGAGCCAGGCCACGGACCCGGGCCAGGCCAACCCAACGATCGTGTTCGTCCACGGCCTGGGCGGCTCGCACCTGAACTGGTGCCCGCTCGGCCCGCACCTGGCCGCCGCCGGCCGCCGCGCGGTCGCGCTGGACCTGCACGGGTTCGGCCTGACCCCGGGCCTGCGGGCCAACGCCACCGTGCAGGCCAACGCCCGTCTCCTGGACCGGTTCATCACCGAGGTCATCGGCACGCCGGTGATCCTGGTCGGCAACTCCATGGGCGGCCTGATCACCATCCTGGAGACGGCCGCCCATCCCGAGAAGATCGAGGGCGCGGTGCTGATCGACCCCGCCCTCCCGCTGCCGGCGCAGAAACCCGACTGGCAGGTCAGCGGCCAGTTCCTGCTCTACGCCCTGCCCGGCCTCGGCCCGCTGGCCGTCGCCAAGCTGATGCGCAGCGTCTCACCGCAAGAATCCGTCCGCCAGCTCATCCAGCTCTGCTTCGCCGACCCGTCTCGGGCCGACCCCGAGATGAACAAGGCCGAGATCGCGCTGGCCACCCGCCGCCATCCGGCCACGGCCGCCGAGGCGTCGGCCCGGGCCCGGATCTTCCTGGCCGCCGCCCGGTCCCTGCTGCGGGTCCTCGGCCGGCGCCGGAAGTACCAGGACATGATGGCCGGCATCGACGTCCCGGTCCTGCTCATCGGCGGCGAGGACGACCGGCTGGTCCCCATCGCGGCCATCCGTCAGGCCGCCGCCCGCAATCCGCGCTGGGAGTTCGTTATGCTCCCCGGTGTCGGGCACGTCCCGCAGCTGGAGGTCCCCGACGCCGTCGCCGGCGCGATCCGGGACTGGCTGAACCGCCACTACGGCTAAGCAGGGAACAAAGGACATGCAGCAACTGACCGGGCTTGACGCCTCCTTCCTCGTGCTCGAGACGGCCAACACCACCGGCCACGTCGGCGGCCTGTCCGTGCTGGACCCCAAGGACGCACCCAAGCCGCTGACCCTGGCCCGGCTGACCGAGGTCCTGGCCCAGCGCGTCCCGCTTATCCCGGTCCTGCGGCGCAAGCTGCTGAACGTCCCGCTCGGCCTGGACCAGCCGTACTGGGTCGACGACCCGGACTTCGACATCGAGTACCACGTCCGCGAGCTCGCCCTGCCGCGCCCCGGGTCGGACGCCCAGCTGACCGAGCAGGTCAGCCGGCTGCACGCCCGCCCCCTGGACCGCAGCCGCCCGCTGTGGGAGATCTACCTGATCACCGGGCTGGCTCACCGGCGCGTTGCCGTCTACACCAAGATCCACCATGCGGCCATCGACGGCGCGTCCGGCGCCGAGCTCCTCACCGTCCTGCTCGACCTGAGCCCGGCCGGCCGGGAACTGCCCCCGGTCAAGCCCTGGCGCCCGGAGAGGGCGCCGAGCTGGCCCGAGCTGGCCGTCAAGGCCGCCGCCCGGCTGGCCTGGCGGCCCGTTCAGACCGTCCAGATCACCAACGAGCTGGTCAGGATCTTGCCCACGCTGACGCCGGTGGCGAGCACGGTGGTCGGCACCATGCTCGGGCTCAACCGCGGCGACGGCGAGGTCATCGCCACCATGCCCGGACGCGCACCCGCCACGCCGTTCAACAAGCCGATCACCCCGCACCGCCGGTTCGCGTTCCGCAGCGTAGACCTCAACACCGTAAAAGGGGTCAAGAACGCCTTCGGGGTCTCGGTCAACGACGTGGTGATGGCCATGTGCGCGGGCGCCCTGCGGCGCTGGCTGGCCGACCGCGAGGCGCTGCCGTCCCAGCCGCTCATCGCGATGATCCCGGTCTCGGTGCGCGACCCGGCCAGTAAGGGAGCGCTGGGCAACAAGGTGTCGGCCATGCTGGCCGCGCTGCCCACCAACGTCAGCGAACCGGGCCTGCGGCTGGAGATCGTGCACGCCGCGACGAAGATCGCCAAGACCCAGCAGGCCGCGATCCCGCAGGGCCTGGTCGACCAGATCAGCGACTTCGCCCCGCCTGCCCTGACCGCTCGCGCCGCTCGTGTCGTGTTCGCCACCGGCGTGCTGCACCGGCTGCCGCCGTTCAACCTCACGATCTCCAACGTCCCCGGCCCGAACGTCCCGGTCTACCTGTGCGGAGCCAGCCTGCTCGCCCACTACCCGGTGTCGGTGGTCACCGACGGCCAGGGCCTGAACGTCACCTTGGTCGGGTACCTGGGCCAGCTGCACTTCGGCCTGGTCGCCTGCCGCGAGCTGGTCCCGGACATCGACGTGCTGGCCGGCTACCTGGTCGACGAGCTCGCTCTGCTGGCCGAAGCCGCCGAGAAGCGCGCCGCCGAGCGAACAGGCCCATGACCAGCGACGCCCAGGCCGTCCTCCCGCAGGGAACCCAGCCGCCCGCCCTGGTCCCGGCCGAGATCTTCGCGGCCGCCGTGGACGCCTTCGTGGCCGGCCAGCGGCTGGACATGCGGTCGCTGGCGCGGCGCGTCGGGGTGGCCCGCGCCACCTTGTACCGGCGGGCCGGCAACCGGGAGCAGCTGCTGGACCAGGTGCTGTGGTGGCGGGCCCGCCACCTGCTCGCCGACCAGGTCCGGGCCAGCGACGGCCTGACCGGGACCGACCGGCTCGCCGCCGTGATCGGCGGCGTCCTGCGGGCCATCGGGAATGACCGTCCGGTGCGGATGTTCCTGGAGTCCGACCCGGAGACCGCGCTGCGCATCCTGACCGGCACCGGGAGCGCGGTCCACCGGGGGATGGCCACCGCGCTGGAGAACCTCATCGACCTCGAGCGCGGCCGCGGCGCGTTCGACGCCAGCCTGGACACCCGGACGCTGGCCTTCGCGATCGTCCGGGTCAGCGAGGGTTTCCTCTACTCCGACGTGATCGCCGACCGCGCGATCGACATCGGCCGGGCCGTCACCGTCATCGAGGCCCTGCTCCACGGCCTCGACCTGGTCAACCGCGCGCCGGTGCCGTCCTAGCTGCCATCCAGCGCGAGGATCAGCTTGCCGGTGTTGGCCCCCTCGAACAGCTTCAGCAGCGTCTCGGGGAAGTCCTCGACGCTGCCGGTCACCAGCGTCTCGCGCGAGACGAGCCGCCCGTCGCGGTACCAGCCGGCCAGTTCGGCCATGGCTTCGGGATACCGGCTGGCGTAGTCGAACACCAGCATCCCGGTCATCGAGGCCCGCGCCACCAGCAGCATCATGTAGTTGGCCGGGCCGCGGACCTGGGTCTCGTTGTACTGCGAGACCGCGCCGCAGATGACGACGCGGGCCCCGCGGGCCAGGCAGGTCAGCACGTCGTCCAGGATCTCGCCGCCCACGTTGTCGAAGTACACGTCGACGCCCTTGGGTGCCAGCTGGTGCAGGGTCCGGCGCAGGTGCGGCAGCCGGTAGTCGATCGCGGCGTCGAACCCGAACTCCTCGGTCACCAGCCGGCACTTCTCCTGCCCGCCCGCGATGCCGATCACCTGGCAGCCCTTGATCTTGGCGATCTGCCCGGCCACGCTGCCCACCGCGCCGGCCGCGCCCGACACGACCACCGTGTCACCCTCCTTGGCCCGGCCGGTGTCCAGCAGCGCGAAGTAGGCGGTCAGCCCGGTCATGCCCAGCACGCCCAGGTACGTCGTCGGCTCGGCCAGCGACGTATCCAGCTTGAGCACGCCGCGGCCGTCCGACACGGCGTACTCCTGCACGCCGAATGTCCCGTAGACGTAGTCGCCGACCGCGAACCCGTCGTTGGCCGTGGCGGTGACCCGGCCGATCCCGCCGGCCCGCATGACGGCCCCGATCTCGACCGGCGGGATGTAGGAGGCGCCCGCGTTCATCCACCCGCGCATGGCCGGGTCGATGGACAGGTGCGAGATCCCCACCACGAACTCCCCGGGACCCGGGTCTGGCACTGGCTCGCTCGTGAACTCCCAGTCGGCCGGCCGCGGGAGCCCGGACGGGCGGGCGGCCAGGCGGACCTGACGGTTGGTCTGTGGCATAAAGCAAATTATGCCGAACGGGCCCCGGTTCCAGTCCCCGCCACCCGCATCAACCTCGTGGCCACCGCACTGTCCGAATCCCGCCAGCTGGACGCGTCCCCCGCCCGTAGCGTCAAGGTATGAGCATTTACCACACCATGGACAGCCCGGTGCCACCGGGTCATCGGCTCGGACGGCGCCATGCGCGGTTACGCCGGGGGAGTGGAGCGCAAGCAGTGGCTCCTGGCCCACGAGGGCGTCCTGCTAGCGGGAATCAGAACAGCTGGTACGAGCCGATGACCGTCATGCGTTCCACGGCCGGCGGCTCCGCGTACCACCCTTTGAGGTCCTCCACGAGCTCCACGTACGGCGGGAACGCGGCCAGGGGGTGGCCGCCGTCGGGCTTGAGCTCCAGGAGCGCGATAAGCGTGACGCCGTCGCCGAGCACGCTCACGGTGTACCGGACGTCGGCCAGGTGCGCCTGCTCGAGCGCCCCGATGACCTTCTCAGTGGCGGCCTGCGCGTCCGCGACGTTTTCTTCCTTGATCTTGGCGCGCACCATCAGCACGTTCATTGACCTGGTTCCCTTCGTTTCCTGATCGGACTTCATCTGGGCCACGAACGGGCCGCCCCCCGGGGGACAGCCCGGGTCAGAGCTCTTCGAGCCGGCGGGTCAGGAACCGCCGCTCGGGGGCGGAGGCGGCCAGTTCCAGCGCCCGGCGGTACGCGGCCCGGGCCTCATCGTGGCGGCCCAGACGCCGTAGCAGCTCGCCGCGGGTGGAGTGGAGATACAGGTAGCCGTCCAGGTCCAGGCGCTCCACGGCGGCCAGCGCCGCGGCCGGGTCACCAGCTTGGGCGACGGCCACGGCGCGGTTGAGCTCGACCACCGGCGAGCCGGTCAGGTCGGCCAGGCGCCGGTACATCTCGGCCACCTGCGGCCAGTCGATCGACCCGGCGGTCTGCAGCGACGCGATCGCGGCCTGGATGACGTAGGCGCCGCGCCCGCCCCGCGCGACCGCCCGGTCGAGCTCGGCCCGCCCCGCCGCGATCTGCTCGTGGTCCCACAGCGACCGGTCCTGGTCGCCGAGCAGCACGAGATCCTCGCCGGAGAACCGGGCCCGCCGCCGGGCGTGGTGGATCATCATCAGCGCAAGCAGCCCGTGTGCCTCTGGCTCGTCCGGCATCAGCGCGGTGAGCATTCCGCCCAGCCGGATGGCTTCGGCGGCGAGATCGACCCGGCCGCTGTAACCCTCGTTGTAGATCAGGTAGATGACGGCCAGCACCGCGTCGAGGCGGTCGGGAAGCAGCTGCGCACCGGGAACCGCGAACGGGATCCCGGCCGCCTTGATCTTGACCTTGGCCCGGGACAGGCGGCGCTTCATGGTCTCCTCGGAAACCAGGAACGCCCGGGCGATCTCCGCGGTCTCCAGGCCGCCCAGAGCCCGCAGCGTGAGCGCCACCTGACCGTCCAGCGGCAGCGCCGGGTGGCAGCAGGTGAAGATCAGCTCGAGCCGCTCGTCCTTGATCACCGTGTCGTCGAATTCGTCTATCACGGCCTCCGGGGCCGGCAAAAGGCGGATCTTCTCGGCCAGGGTGCGCTCCCGGCGGATCCGGTCGATCGCCCGGTTGCGGGCCGTCGTGGTCAGCCACCCGCCCGGGTTGGGCGGCACCCCCGACGCCGGCCAGCGCTCGGCCGCGATCGCGAACGCCTCCTGCGCCGCGTCCTCGGCCTTGTCGAAGTCACCCAGGAACCCGACCAGCGAGGCCAGCACCCGGCCCCACTCGTCCCGGAAGACCTCCGCCAGCTCGCTCAGCGCGGCACCACCGGCCTGACTTCCACCACGCCGCCGAACCGGGCGGTCGGGACGTGCGCCGCCAGCTCGATCGCCTCGTCCAGGTTGGCCGCCTCGATCAGGCAGATCCCGCCCAGCACCTCCTTGGTGTCCGCGAACGGGCCGTCGGTCATCAGCGTCCGGCCGCCGGCCACCCGCACGCAGGTCGCCGTCTCGACCGGCTGCAACTGCGCACTGGCGACGCACCGGGGGTCATCGACCAACGCCGCAAAGTCGGCCCGCACCTCCGCACGCTCCGCCTCCGGCAGCGCCTCCGCGTAGCCGGGCTCGGCGTAGAACATCAGCGCGTACTGCATCACAGCCTCCGCAATCAAGTCGCTCTCGCCTGCACAACGAACAAGCAGCAGCGCAAGGGACAGCTAGGGGTTAACCCCCAGCCGAAGATGGGTGGCAGGCTGCTGCCGCCCATCGGGCTGCCTCCGTAGCGTTCTGCCCGTCCACGCTACCTACGGAGGGCTGGCCGCCGGCGCGGTGGTGTTCAGCCGCCGCGATGCCTGACACTCTCGGAAGGTGCAAGCCGAGGTGAACGCATGGCTGCGCGATCATCCGCGGCAGGGCGACGGCCTGCTGGCCGCGACGCTGCTCGCGTTTACCGTGCCTCAGCTGGCCGCCGGCCAGACCGGTCCCGCCTCGCAGGCCGCCTTCATCGTGGTCACCCTTCTGCTCGTGGGCTGCGTGGTAGTGCGCCGCCAGTATCCAGTGGCGGCCTTTGCCGTCGCCGCGGTGATCGGCGCCGCGCAGATCGCGCTCGGCGTGCAGAACGGTAACCAGGCGAAGGTCTTCGCCTTCCAGCCGACCAACGCGGACCTGGCCATCCTCGTGCTGCTCTACACGCTGGCCGCGTACCGGCCCCGCCCGGTCTCCGTCGCCGGGCTGGTGGTCTGCCTGGTCGGCTCGGCGGTGGCCATCACCCGCTGGTCTCCGGCCCACGGGCCGCATCCGACCGGCGCCCTGTTCGCCGCGGCGGCCGGGCTCGGCGGCCTGACCCTAGCCGCATGGGTGCTCGGCGACTCGGTGGCCTACCGCTACCGGCGCGCCTACTACGCCTCGCTGGAAGAGCGGGCCGCCCGGCTGGAGGCCGAGCGGGATGCGCAGGCCAAGATCGCCGCCGCTGCCGAGCGCGCCCGCGAACTGCAGGAGCGGCGCGCCCGGGCCGTCGACGACTCGGCCGCCCAGCTGCGCCGGATCGAGCGCGACCTGCACGACGGAGCCCAGGTCCGGCTGGCCGCGCTGGCCATGACGCTGGGCGAGATCAAGGAGAACCTGGAATCCTCCGGCGATGACCGCACCCTGGCCCTGGCCGGCGCGGCCCATCAGAACGCCAAGGACACCCTGGTCGAGCTGCGGGACCTGGCCCGCGGCATTCACCCGCCGGTGCTCGACCGCGGTCTCGGCCCCGCCCTGGGCATCCTGGCCGGGAGCAGCGCGATCCCGGTCGGCCTGAGCGTCGCCCTCACCGAACGGCCCTCGCCGGCCATCGAGGCCATGGCCTACTTCTGCGCCGCCGAACTGCTGGCCAACGCCACCAAGCACAGCGGCGCCGCCCGGGTGCGCGACGGGCTGACCCAGACCCACCGATGAGGGGCTGCGCGCCGCCCGGGCCATCCACACCGACCATCCGGGCGTGGGCGTGCTGGTGTTCTCCCAGTACATCGAGGCCCAGTCGGCCGCCGAGCTGTTCGCCTCGGCCCCGGCCGGGGTGGGCTACCTGCTCAAGGACCGGGTGGCCGACGTCAGCGACTTCATCGACGCCATCGTCCGGGTCGCCCACGGCGGCACCGTGCTCGACCCCGAGGTCGTCCGCCAGCTGCTGACCGCCGCGTCATCGCCGCCCTCCGCTATCTGGAGTCCTAGAACGTTACGGATCAGGGCCAGCCTGCTATCGTCGCGGTACCGCGGATGAGCCGGACGAAGGAGCAGCGCGTGCCCGAGTTGCGTCCCGCGGTCGAGCGCGAGGCGCGGGCCAGGCTTGGCGTCGTGGAGGCCGACGCGTTCCTGACCCGGCTGGATCACCTGTCCTTCGACATCCTCGAGCCGCTCAGCCAGGTCTACGGAGCCGACTCAGAGAAGCTTGCCGTCGAGCTGGTGCTGGACGCGCTCGACAAGGCAGCCGAACGCCCGCCCGCGCTGAGGCTGCTCGATCGCCGCCGCGAGATCGACCCGGCCTGGTTCCAGCGGTCGCGGATGATCGGCTACGTCTGCTACGCCGACCGCTTCGCCGGGTCGCTCCAGGGCATCCGCGAGCACCTGGACTACCTGGCCGAACTGGGCGTCACCTACCTGCACCTGATGCCGTTGCTGCGGCCCAGGGAGGGGGAGAACGACGGCGGCTACGCGGTCGCCGACTACGACGCCGTCGATCCGCGCCTGGGCACCATGGCCGACCTGCAGGCCCTGGCCGGCGACCTGCACCGGCGCGACATGGTGCTGTGCGTGGACCTGGTGCTCAACCACACCGCCCGCGAGCACGAGTGGGCCCGCAAGGCAGTCGCGGGCGAGCCCGGCTACCGCGAGATGTACCTGATCTACCCCGACCGGACCGAACCCGACCGCTACGAGCGCACCCTCCCCGAGGTGTTCCCCGACACCGCGCCGGGCAACTTCACCCGGCTACCCGGCCTCGGCTGGGTGTGGACCACGTTCCACGGCTATCAGTGGGACCTGAACTACGCCAACCCGGCCGTGTTCCGGGCCATGCTGGGCACGATGCTCGCCCTGGCCAACCGCGGCATCGACGTGCTGCGGCTGGACGCGGCGCCGTTCCTGTGGAAGCGGATGGGCACCGACTGCCAGAACCAGCCCGAGGCCCACCAGATCGTCCAGGCGTTCCGCGCGCTGACCCGGCTGGCCGCGCCGGGCCTGGTGCTCAAGGCCGAGGCCATCGTCAGCCCGGAACTGCTGGTCGCCTACCTCGGCGGCCACGACCGGTTCCGCCCGGAGTGCGACCTGGCCTACGACAACCAGCTCATGGTCATGCTCTGGTCGACCCTGGCCACCCGCGACGTCCGGCTGGCCGAGGCCGCGCTGGCCCGCCGCCGGCCCGCGCCCGCGCCGACCTCCTGGGTCACCTACGTCCGCTGCCACGACGACATCGGCTGGGCCGTGTCCGACGCCGACGCCGCCGCCGCGGGCCTGGACGGGAAAGCTCACCGGCGGTTCCTGTCCGAGTTCTACGCTGCGGGCTTCCCCGGCTCGTTCGCCCGCGGCGCGCTGTTCCAGGACAACCCGGCCACCGGTGACTCCCGCATCTCCGGCATGACCGCCTCACTGTGCGGCATCGAAGCCGCACTCGAGGTAGGCGAGGCCGCAGACCCCGCCGCGCTCACCGCCGCCATCCGCCGGCTGGAGTCGATGTACGCCGTCGCCTTCTCCTTCGGCGGCATCCCGCTCATCTACATGGGCGACGAACTGGCCCTGCGCAACGATCCGGCCTGGGCCGAAGACCCGGCACACCAGCACGACAACCGGTGGCTGCACCGCCCGCTGATGGACTGGTCCGCCGCCGCCCGGCGTCATGACCCGGACAGCGTCGAGGGCCGGGTGTTCGCCGCCATCCGGGGCCTGGCCGCCGCCCGGCGCTCGCTGCTGGCCCTGCGCTCCGGCGGCCGCACCGAACTCCTGCCGACAGAAAACCGCAGCGTACTGGTCTACCGGCGGGTCCATCCGCGCAGCGCGCCGTTCCTGTCCCTGACCAATTTCAGCGACATCACCCAGGCGGTCGACGCCGGGATCATCGCCCGGGCCATCGACACCGTGCCCGCCCACGTCCGCTCCAGCACCGGCCAGCTGAGCATCGCCGCGGGCCGGATCGAACTGCCGCCGTGGGGCTTCGCCTGGCTCGCCGGTACCTGAAACATCGCACGCCTCTAGCGCGGCAAAGCGCTGCAATTGACCTATCACTCACGGTGAATGACTGCCACGGCTAGCGATCACTGCCATAAACAGCCAGGTCCCCGGCGTGTCGCCTCGACCCGAAAGACGCGCCCGGTAATACTGGAGCCGCCGTCAGCCCTCCAAGAATTACCTGACCACAACATCAGAATTTACCAAGCGCCAGAACCGGCAAAAACGTTACAGCGCCCCCATTCCCGAATAAGGAACCGGACTCCGACCATGGCCCGAAGCACGCTCAGCACGTCCGCGATTCTGCGGGCGGTTACGGCTGCCCTCGCCGTCGTGGTCCTGACCGCGGGTCCGGCCGCGGCCCGGCCTGGCCTCCCCGCCAGCCCCGCCAGCCCCGCCAGCCCCGCGGCGCGCCCGGCCCCGGACCCATGCCAGGCCGCTGACCTGGACATCAGCGTGCCCGCCGCGATCGCGGGTGACCCCGACGAGGGGATGGGGAAGCGGGCCTGGAACATCGTCTTCCGCAACAACGCCAAGGCCGCGTGCTCGCTGCACGGCTGGCCGCGGATCGTGGTCCACGCGGGCGCGGGAAGGACCGTCGCGACGAAGGTCAGCGACGTGGACTACAGCAACCTGGCCACCGTGCCGGACACCGGGATCGTCCTGTCGCCCGGGCAGAGCGCGATTGTCACGGCCACCTCCGCGACCGCCCCGGCCGGCTGCGTCACCCGCTGGACGCTCGGGCTGACGCTGCCGGGAGCAGCCAGCCCGGTCACGGTCCGGGAACCCGCCGGCTCGTTCGTCCCGTGCGTGGGCGGGCAGGTGCGACTGTCCCCCTTCTACCCCGAGCAGACCCTGACCAGCGACATCAAGGCCCTGGGCACCTCGGCCGCCCCGCCTCCATTCGCCGCCGATACCGGCGCGGAGCCGGCCGCCTGCACCACCGCGGCGCTGCGGGCCGCCGTCACCTCGGTGGCCGACGAACACGACGGGTCCATCATCGAGGTCCGGCTCAGCAACGCCGGCCGCGCGTGCGTGCTGCCCGAGGGCTGGCCCACGGTCAAGCTGAAGGAAAGCGGCGGCGCCAGCCAGGTGGCCAAGATCTTCCCCGACACCGCGGCCGTCCAGGCCGGGCGCAAGCTGCTCACCACCTATACGCGCGGCGCCACGCAGAGCACGGCGCTGACCCTGTCGCCCGGCGGGTCGGTGTCCGTCGCGCTGTTCGCGGCGGGTACGGGGCCGCGAACCTGCCAGCGGGTCACCTCCCTGATCCTGTACCCGACCGCGGCGGCCGACGGGCCGGGCCGCGTGGCTACCCTGGCCGCCCCGGCCCGGATCTGCGGCGTGCCCCGGGTCCTGTCGTTCGTCCCGAGCGGACCCGGCGACCGGGCCCTGGCCATCGCCCGCGGCGCCCTGGCCGCCGCCCCTGACCGGCTAGAGTCCCAGGGCCCGACCGGCTACTACTACGGGACCGACAGCGCTGCCCCGCAGGCCTGCGGCAACGGCAACGGCCCGTACACCGAACCCGACGGCAGCTGCGGCGCTGGCACGCACGGCGTGTACGGCGAGTACATGGGCGAGGTGGGCTCGTTCATGAACTGGCAGCACTGCACGACGGCCGGGCTCGCCTGGGAGCAGGCGAACTACAACATGGCCACCGACAACGTCGTCCACTTCAGCACCGGCCTCGGCGCCGCCGCCTACTGGTTCGCGGCCGGCCCCGGTCGTGACCCGCACTACAACGGCACCACCGCCGAGGCCGCGACCTGGGGCCGGGAGCAGGCCCAGCAGGCCCTCGCCGACCTAGGCGGCAAGGTCTTCGACTTCCGCTACATCTTCATGGACATCGAGAACAACGGCGTGCCGCCGGACGACGACGGCTGGAACACGGTCTGGAACGGCCCGTGCGGCAACACGGTCAAGACCGGGTACATCCCGGCTAATGTCGACTTTGCCACCTGGGTGGGATTCGCCGACTACATCAACAATCACTCGCCGTACCTGGCCGGCGTCTATTCCTCGGGCGGCGACTTTTATGGCTCGTGGGCCGGGATCTTCGGCAACGAGCGGCTCAGCAACACCGCCGAATGGACCTTCACCAACGAGCAGTCCCAGCTGGACTTCCCGGCCGGGTTCTCCGGCTCGCACGCCAGCGCGCAGTGGTTCTCCGCCGAGCCGGCCGCCTGTGACCTGCTGTGGCAGTGGTCAGGCGGGAACGGCGTGCTCAATGGCTACGGCGACTTCGATGTAGCCAAGACGGCCAACGACGCGAGCCCCTCCTGCGCGCCGCAGCCTGCGCCGCCGGTCATCATCCATCATCGCTAATTTTTTTCAGAACGGAACCTACTGCGTGCGGCCGCACCGGGCCGATCCTGCTTCTCGTTTGACCTTGACCCCGGGGGAGACCCCAGCATGGCTTCCATGACTATCCGTGCGGTTGTATTCGACATCGGCGGCGTGCTGGAGATCACCCCGGACCTCGGGGTCACCCGGCAGTGGGAGACCCGGCTCGGGCTGGCCGCCGGGGACCTCGATGAACGCATGCACGACGCCTGGCGAGGCGGCAGCATCGGCACGATCACCCTGGACGACGTGCACCAGGCCCTCAGGGAGCGCCTCGGCCTGGACGACCGGCAGCTCACGGCGTTCATGGCCGACCTGTGGCGCGAGTACCTGGGCACCCCGAACGCCGAGCTGATCGACTACGTCCGCCGGCTGCGCCCGCGTTACCGCACCGGGATCCTGAGCAACAGCTTCGTCGGCGCGCGGGAACGGGAGCAGCAGGCCTACGGGTTCGAGGACCTGGTCGACGAGATCGTCTACTCCCACGAGTCGGGGATGAGCAAGCCCGATCCCCGCATCTACGCCCTGGCCTGCGCGCGCCTGGATGTCCGGCCGCACGAGATGGTGTTCGTCGACGACGCGGACGCCTGCGTGGCCGGCGGCCGCCAGGCAGGCCTGCATGCGGTCCGCTACCGAGACAACGCGCAGGTCATCGCCGAGATCGAGGAGCTGCTCAGCGGGCCGGGTACGGTGGAAGCGGAGCTCATTGATGACCGAGCGCAAGCCACCGGAGCTCAGCTTCACCTCGTGGATCGACCGGCAGATCAACGAGGCGGCCGAGCGGGGGGCCTTCGATAACCTGCCGGGCGCGGGTAAGCCGCTGCCCAAGCGGACCGACGAAGACGCCGGCCAGGCCTGGCTGCGCGACTACCTGCGCCGCGAGGGCGTGGCGGCCGAGGAGCTCCTGCCCACCCCGCTCAAGCTGCGCAAGGAGATCGAACGCCTGACCGCGACGGTCCAGGATCTGCGCACCGAGCAGGAGGTCCGCGACGTCGTCTCCGACCTCAACCGGCGGATCATCGAGTGGCGCCGGATCCCTACCGGCCCGCCGCTGTTCCTGCCCCTGGTGGACCGGGACCTGCTGGTCAGCCAGTGGCGCGAAAGTCACCAAGCCGGACCGGGCGCGCAGCCGTCGGCGCCGCCAGCCCCGCCCCCTCGACAGCGCCGCCGCCGCCGTAGCCGGAAGGAGTGAAGCGGCTAAGACCTTCGGCTGACGCGCCTGGTCGCCACCACTGCGAAAAGGGCAATGGCCACCGAGATGTTCGGCGCCATCCGGTGCTTCACGGCCCGCCTCCTCCGTTATGGACTGTGATCGTGGACACGCCAGCTTCGCCGTACGGGTACGGCGAAGAGCCCGGGCGTTCAGCTAACGAGCCGAGTCGGCCCGGGATGAGCCGGCCAGCCGGGCAC
>Ga0335074_10004520_pt1 | contig 19163 bp, 9 predicted proteins | sample Lox_Sample_23_FD_206715 | JGI IMG/M metagenome (GOLD analysis project Ga0335074, IMG submission 206715) | Soil microbial communities from Loxahatchee National Wildlife Refuge, Florida, United States - Lox_Sample_2.3 | ecosystem: Environmental > Terrestrial > Soil > Wetlands | place: USA: Florida... | reverse complement strand
GCCGCTTTCGTCGTGTCGGACAGGTGGCCAGTTATTTTGGCTTAATTCCCTGCCAGGATGCTTCCGCCGCCAAGAATCGCCTGGGGCACATCACCAAGGATGGCCCCGACACGGCGCGCAAGTTACTGGTGGAGGCTAGTTGGATGGCGGTACGACGCAGTCCAACGATTCGGCAACTCTTCGATCGCTTCGTCCAGGAAAAGCCGGGGCGACGCAAGATCGCCATCGTCGCTGTAGCCCACCATCTGATCCGTGTGATGACGGCGATGTTACGCACCGGCGAAGTGTGGCGAGAATCGCCGCTAATGACCACTGGGCGTCATGGGACGCCGATACGACCAACATAAACCAAGCTGTATCTGCGGTGACGGGATATAAAAGGCCGGACCCCGTAGTAAGAGCATGAGACCTTCGGGACCTCGTTTATTTGAATGGTGGCCGGCTGCGAAATCAATTGTATGGCACGTCCTTGGCGGACGATGCCGAATAGATGCTTGAACCTATCCCGTTTGTTGTCCCCGTGCTGCAGACGGCTTGGGCCGCATACGCAAACTTCCCTCTCTTTCCCCTTCTTCCCCTGCGGGAGAATGGACGGAAGTTCTTTGCGCCGCCAAGCAGAAAATGCTCTATTCAGCAATGCGCCGCTTCGTGGTGTTCTCAAAAAGTACGCTTATTTGCACTTGACAACGGCTTGCTCATAGATGCTCTACTGCTCGCCTGATCCACTGTTCTACACTCTCGGCGTGGCTTTGCCACGCCGTGGGGGTTGGTTTGCCTATTCAGTATTAGAGCTTCTTAAAGCCGGTTCTTTGACAAGTGAATAAGAGGAGTGACAAATCATCTGATTCTACGGAATCCGTCTGTCCGCGCTCTGTCCAGATGACAGATTGTCACCCTTTTGGGACTAGAGCATTTCCACTCCAGATATGGCGTCTGCGTTGGTGTAGACGGGGTTGGCCGCAAGGAAGAGCGACAAGGCGGGTTTGCAAAACCCCGTCGCGGAGCGATGACGCAGCGGACGACCCTGTGTGTGCCAACCCGAAGGGTCGCTTTAAGCGACGCAGACGCTATAGCTGGAGTGGAACTGCTCTAATGTAAGAAAAATCAAATCGTGACAGCGTGACAACATCGGTAAATATAGAGTCTTTCTCACTTTTCTAAGCGTGACAAACGAAAATGATGTCACGATTGAAAAATGCAAAAATGTGCTGGAAATTAAGGGTTTGTCACGCTGTCACGACTCGGCGGCCCAAAATAGGAGAAATAAACCCGACTACGTAGTTAGGACATTGAGGAACGAAATGCAGCCGTCGTTGGGGTGATATAATTTGTGTTAATCTGCGTCATCTGCGGATCATTTACTGTCCTCTGTCACCTATTCCCTATCCACTCCGTTGTGTTTCCTCCACTCTTAAAGGCGCAACAAGTACTAATCATGTTACGGATCAGAAAGTGTGAAATACTCTATAAAATAAGCCTTTGTAACGTTGTAGCGCTTAGAAGGCCAAAAATTGGAGCAAAAAAACATGCCGGGGAAAATAATGAATCCTGACTCCAAGGTCGTCGGCGAGCTTGCCGCGGCGGGATGCGGCAGCTTCTGGATCGCTTCACGCTCACGCCGGTTCCGTTGCCGCCGGCTCCGGATGCAGAACTGGCGCGTCTTCGCTCACTTTCACCGTGTATTCATCGGTGTATTGTTTGCCGTCGGCGCCCGTGGCTACGGCGGAAATTTTCAGACTACCCGTAGCAAGCTGTGACTCCGGCCAGGTGAATACCACGTCATTGGTCGGCGATTTTTGGCCCAGCGATACGCCGTTAACAAACAATTCCACCGTTGGGCAATTCGAATACACCTTCAACGTGGCCGGCCCCGGCTGCCGGGGATTAAAACGCCGGTCGGTTATGTACACCATGGGCTCCGGCGTCCAGCTTGCCTTGTAAAAATAAAATGCATCTTTGCGTGTCTTGCGGTCGTAAGTCATCAGGCCTTTGTCGTTGCGCGCAGGGGTATCGCCTTCGTCGCGGGTCTGGACGGCAAAGTCGAACATCACCCACAGCAGCGTGTTCCACAGCCAGGGACGCTCTTTCATCTGTGCATAAGCCGCTTCATGTCCGATGCATTGCCATTCTTCAGGGTGAACTTTTCCCGTGGGCTGCGGTTGAGTCACCGGATATTCATGCTGCGTTACATTGGCGCCATAACCGTACTCGCTGATCCCGGCGCAGCGGCCCAGTTTTTTGGCCGTGGTGCGGATCGTGTCCAGAACCTTCGGCCAGTCGGTGACTTTGCTGCCTTTGCCATACCAGCCCGGATAACGGTTAAACGCCATGATGTCGGTCTGGTAGCTCATCGGGTGTGTGACGTCATGATTCGACGCCGAAGTGGTTAGGCGCGTTGGATCAAGCTGGTGGGTCAGAAGGTTGAGTTCGCCGATCAAATCCCACGGCTTGGGGCCGGGAGTATCGGTTGGATAATCTTTTTTGTGGAAACTGAATCCCAATTCATTAAACAGGCTCCAGAAACAGATACTCGGATGATTGAAATTCTGCTTGACCAGTTCCGTAAGCTGTTGACGGGCATTGTCGGTAAACGCCGGCGTGGGAAATAGGGTTTTGTTCATGACCTCTAATTCCTCAGGCGTCGGCGGCGGCGTTTTGGCGTCGGAAGAATTCCCACTTTCCTCTGTTGTAGCGGACCCATGTCCGTGCCTGGATCCGCCGGTAGACGTTTCTTTCTCACCGGCAACGACCGGATTGAGATTCAAACTGTTTACCAGACCATCTTCCGCCCAGACGATAATGCCCAAACGGTCGCACGCGTCATATTGCGCCTGAGCGTGCTGATAATGCGCCAACCGCACGGACCGGGCGCCAACTTCATGGATAAAACCGATATCCGCCGCGAGTTGTTCATTGGTCGCCGCCAGCCCCTCGCCGGGCCGGTCCTGATGGGCGTTGACGCCATGCAAACGGTACGGCTGTCCATTGAGATAAAAACCGGTGTCCGGATCAACGTGGAAATAGCGCAAGCCAAGCGGCTGAATTACTTCATCGAGAATACCTACGGCAGTGCTCGCGGGTTGATCGATCGGCATGATCGATCCGGTTAAAACCTGCGTGACGACCTGATACATATATGGATCGATGCGTCCATTCCACAGATGCGGATTAGGGATGGTGATTTCGCCCTTGGCTTGGGCAGTCGTGGCGCCCGCCGGAATAGTTTGGCCGACGGAAAGCGTGGCCACCGGATCGCCGATGCCATCGAATATGTTCCACACAACCGTTACATTTTGATCGCCGATGATAGCGTTGCGGAGCATGGTGGTGATTTGGATGGTTGCCTGCTCCTGAGAAACATTTTTCTGCAGCAGATAGACGCCTGAAGAGCCGAAATCCAGCGGTGAAATGGAAACGGGATTTAAAATCAGCAGCCGCGCGGGACGGTATAGGCCGCCATAAATATTGAAATCGCCCGACAACGGCGGAACATCGGCGACCCGTGTGTTGTCCACTTTCACGGCGATGACGTTGTCGCCGGTCGGGTTCAATTGTTTTGTTGCATCAAAGGTGAATCCCGCAAATGGTCCGCGATGCTGGCCCAAGTGTACGCCATTGACGTAAACGTCGGCGACGGTTCCGGCGCCGTCGAAATAGAGGAAATAGGACTTGTTCGGCGGGTGTGGGGCCGTCTGAAGTTCCGCCGGCGAGGCAAATTCCGGCGGCAAAGTCAGATGCAACCGATACCAGCCGGGCCCGCGATAATATGAGGCCTTTTTACCGCCGTAGGTTAAGGCATCGATGTTGTTCCAGGTATGCGGCAGAGAGACATTCGCCCAGCCGGCATCATTAAAATCGGGCGCCTCCGCGCCGGTCACATCCTTACGGATGAATTTCCATGGGCCGGTTAATTCGATCGCGGTGCGCGGCATGACGGTTTCCGACGCGGGAAAAATGGAATTGGCGCTGCTAAAACCACTGAAGACCACTGCGGTTCCCGCGAGGCGCAAAAGATCGCGCCGTGAAAGTTCCGCATTGCCGCTTGCGTTTATTCCCATAATGTCCGACATAAACACCCTTTCCGCCATTAATGACGTTACCGCCAAAGTATAGCTTATAACGTGGTTTTGTTGACTCTGTTGCATATCAGAACCTGTTTGACGTTGGCATGACCGCGGTGTACAAACACATTTACATTCAAAAGGAATTTCGCCATGCCCAGCGCCGCTTGCCCGAAATGCTCAAAGACGATTGAAGGCGCCGCCGGTTCGGCGACCTGCGATTCCTGCGGCGCCACGGTGCAAATTCCCGCGCCGGCGGAAAGTTCTCCGCCAAATTCGCCAGGCACTTCAGCAAGCGCTCCGGCCAATTCTTCGGCTGGTTCGGATTTCAAGGCTGTAGCCACGCAGGCCTCGCGCATCGCGGGTGAAAAAACCAAAATCGCCATGGGCAGCACCCTGGTGGCCCTGGCCATTCTGGTTAAAAACCCCACGCAGGGAATCTCCGAAGCCTATGAAAAACTCGGGGCGCAAAAGGCGCTTTGTGCGGGCATTTTTTGCGGCATTATTTTTGACATGGCCATGCTCGTTTCCGCACGGCAATATCTCTGGTTTTACTCCAATGACGTACTTTTTACCCTGACTTTCGCCAGCTATTGCAAAATTTTTATTTCGGCCAGCGTGATGTTCATTTCTCTTGCCGGGACGTTATTTTTATGCCGCCTCGTGGGGCGCGGTAAGGGACGTTGGACTTCGGATGTTTTCGTTGCGGGCATTGCCCTGCTTCCGGCGGCGATCGTGGTTTTATTTTCCGCTATTTTCGGACCTAACAATTTTGATCTGGTTCTGGGCCTAGTGGCGGAATGCCTGATGGTTTTGATTTTATTCCATGCCTTTCGCGATCTTTCGGGATTATCGCCCAATTTTTCGGCTTATGCGGTTCCCGTCGCTTTGGTAATCAGCGGTTACGTTGCCAAGGCTCTTTTGGGCGCGATGATGTAAAACTGTTAACTCCGCGCCGCCATTGATATAATGTTCGAGTTCGCTAGGGGTGTCCCAAATTGCGGGACTGAGAATAAACCCTTGGAACCTGACCCGGGTTGTACCGGCGTAGGGAACGCGAGCCATGCGAATCAATTGCTTCCCGCCTTGCTTGCTTACCTGCGAGTGCAACCCCTTAACCCTCTGTTTTGGAGTGCGCCATGATTAAACCCGCAACATCCAACGGTTACAGTCCCAACCTGATTACGCAATATGAATTTGCCCGCGCCGGCATCATTACCCCGCAGATGCGCCGCGTGGCCCAGCGTGAAGCACAAACTCCCGAATTTATCCGCCAGGAAATCGCCCGCGGGCGGCTGGTAATCCCCGCCAACATCCGCCATCTGCGCGGCGCCGGCGGCAAAAATGGCGACGTTTCCGTCATACAAATCGATTATCCGCTGCCCGCCGACGCCGGCCATCCTGGCGCAATCGGCGACGCCGCCAAACTGTGGGTGAATCAAACCGTGGCCCAGCGCGCGGCAACCATCGCCGATCCGGCGGCGTTTGCCGGCCAGATTGCCCCGCGCCGGCTCGATCCCACGGGCATCGGACGGATGATCAGCACGAAAATCAACGCCAACATCGGCGCTTCACCGGTCAGCAGCAACACGCTCGAAGAAGTGGAGAAACTTCACTGGGCGCAAAAGTACGGCGCCGATACGCTTATGGACCTTTCCACCGGCGGCAATCTGGTGGAGTGCCGGCAGGCCATCATCGACAACAGCACCATTCCCATCGGGACCGTGCCGATTTATTCCATGATCATCGGCCGGAAAATCGAGGACCTTTCTTACGAGATCATCCTTAAAGAAGTCGAACGCCAGGCGCAGCAGGGCGTGGATTATTTCACCATTCACGCGGGCGTATTAAAGGAACATCTGCCGCTGATTAAAAACCGCGTTACCGGGATTGTCAGCCGCGGCGGCAGTTTATTGGCCAAATGGATGATCGTGCACAACAAACAGAATCCGATGTATGAACTCTTTGATGAAATCTCCGCGATCATGCGCCAGTACGATGTAACCTATTCACTCGGCGACGGCCTGCGCCCCGGCTGCTGCGCCGATGCCACGGACGCCGCGCAACTTGCCGAACTGCGGACGCTTGGCGAACTGGTCATCCGGGCGCGCGAAGCTGGCGTGCAGGTCATGGTCGAAGGCCCCGGCCACGTTCCGATGGATCAGATCGCGGTGAACATGCAAATGGAGCAGCGGATTTGCGATGACGCGCCGTTTTACGTGCTTGGTCCGCTGACCACCGATGTATTTCCGGGATATGACCACATCACCAGCGCTATTGGCGCCACCGAAGCCGCCCGCGCCGGCGCCGCGATGCTTTGTTATGTCACACCCAAGGAGCATGTGGGTTTGCCCAAGGCCCAGGACGTTAAGGCGGGATGCATCGCTTATAAGATCGCCGCCCACGCCGGCGACATCGCCCGCGGCATCACCGGCGCACGGCAATGGGACGACGACATGTCGCGCGCCCGCGCCGCTTTGAACTGGCCGAAAATGTTCGAGCTGGCCTTTGACGGCGAAACCGCCCGCGCCCTGCATGATGAAGACCTGGAAGTGGACACCGATTTTTGCGCCATGTGCGGCCACGACTGGTGCTCGATGCGCATCAGCAAGGAAATTCAGGAATTCGCCAGCGGCAAAGACCCGAATTTTCAACCCGAGAAAAAGGCCGCCCATTCCGCCGGCGTTTCATCTGAAGGAGCGGAATTGCTCAAACAGCGCGGCGTATTAACGCAGGAACAGATTCACGCCCTGGCGCATAAAGGGAAAAAAGCCGATTGCCATAGCGACAACGTCAATGATCCTCAGGAAGCGAAACTCGTGCAGTTGCGAACGCTAAAGGAAGCGGGCATTTTACAGGAATAATTCAAGCGGCTCTAAGTTAATTATGCGTCGGATGGGCCATGCGCGTCTGAGCCTGGGCGTGATTAACCGCGGTTTTGCTCAGCGACCATACGCCTGTGGCCATTTGTCCGGCCGCCTGGTGAAGTTTTCTTAATACGTTCGGATCGGCCGGCACCATGTAGGTCAAAAATCCGTGCGCGCCCATCCGCGCAATCAGGATCGTCCAGGTGTGTTCCTTGTGCGGCGGATGACTGCCGCAGTGGCCGTAAACTTCCAGCACTTTGGTCACGCCGCGGCGCATCACCGGACTCAGGGTGAGTTCCATGTCTTCAAAGCCCAGGGCGCGATCGCGCAACACCGGGCGGAATGTCTGGGCGATATATTCCACAAGCTTTTTAAAATCATGCATGTGATGGATTTCGTCGTCGAAATGTTTGGGGTCAATGGCTTCGACGGCTTCAGCCCGCGTTAACTGCGGCAGGTAGGCCATCGCCGTCTCAAGCTGCTTGTGGAATTGGTCCATCCATAGTGTAAACGAATGCGCCATGACATGTGCCGCTTCAGTCGGCGACGCTTTGCCACAATGCGGACAGGTGATGTCGCGCGATCTGAAGACAGCGATCAGATTTACCAGCCCTTTGGGTTTTTCCAGCACCCCGGCACAGGAAGGACAGATCATTGGTTTTTCGCTCATATGCGCGCTCCTTGGGAAGCTCGCCAGCCCCATTTCCTCGTACGCGAAGCCATCGGCTCCACCTGCATTTTCGCGCTTTTGATGGGTGGATTGCAAGAAAAATCTTTAACCTTTTTACCCCTTTAATAGTTATAGCTCTTTGGAATCCGCGTTTTTGGCGTGTTTTAAAGGATTATGCGGACGCAAGAGCCGATGAATAACTCGAAAATCGCTATGGACACTGAAATTCAAAAGGAATTTTTCGCTGTTTTATTAAACGCCGGCGGCAACTTTGGGCGGCGTGCGCGCCGCGACATCGGCGGCCTGCTGCTTTTGCCGCAACGCGTCTGTGGCGGTTTTGTATATCAGGTCCTTTTCGCGATTGATCAGCATGCGCACGTCATAGGGACTCAGCCCGTAATTGAAACCCACGCCGTTAAAGAGCCGAAGTTCCGGCTGGCTGATCTGGCCGTTGTCGATCAGCGCGGCGCTGATCATGGCGCCGAGCCATTGCTGCACCTGGGCGACGTTGCGCGGTTCGGGCGCGTGCAATTGTCTGTGACGGGCGGCGTCGAGCATCACTTGAATCTGCTGATCGGAAATCCCTTTTTGCGCCCCGATGTTGTCCAGCATGCGGCGCTGCGTGTCGTCGATAGCGCCGTTGCCGGCAACCACTTTGACCATCCAGGCCAGCAGCACCGCCGGATCGGGCACGTCGTTATCGTAACCAAAATTTGCCACTCCGGCGACGACCGCACTGCCTAAACTTGGTGCGATGCCCGTGTGCATGTTCAATTCCGTCAAAAGTTGCCGCCCCGTATCGCTTAATTCAGGCTGGAAGTCCAGAAGAACCCAGCCGCGCGAGCCGTCGTTAAGGACCGTGCCGCAGAAACTGCATGCATCGGAAGCGTCGTCGGTCATCGGCGCGCCGCAATTCGGGCAGTGGGCGGCGGAAATGCTCGCCGCCGGATCGGTTTTGATTCCGGCTTTGCGCCCCAGCACCATCAGATGCTGCGACATGTGGGCCTGTTCCATCGGCTTGGCGCGGCCGTCGGCGGCGACCTCGTACCTTCGGCCCGACCAGCGCAATTCCACCACGGCTTTGGTTATTGAATCGCCGGGAATAATGCCGCGCGTTTTGACGCCGCCTACGGAACAATCACCCCAGAACATTCGCGTCTGGCCCGCGGGAGCCATAAATTGTTTCTGATAACCGGCGCAGAATTCGTTTGACGCTACTTTGCGCAGCGGATCGATTTTTCCCAGATGATCGGCGCGAATCATCCGCCAGAAGATTACCGATGAGCGGTCTTCCAGATCAGCCAGAGTAAAACCCGTATCCTGCTTTACCAGGTCCGACACGCCGGGCAACGCGACTTCATATTCCGGGCGCCATTCGGAGCCTTCCGTGATTTCGGCAAGGACCCAGTCGTACTGGCCGCTGCGCAGCAGCGCTTTGCAATTCGGGCACTGGGCATTTTCATTGATGGCGATTCCCGCACCGCAATTGGGGCAGTTGCCTTCGATCAGACCGTCCTTGTCCGTGCTTTGCACGCCCCGCCGTCGCAGAAACGTCCAGTATTCGGTGAACTCTTCCGGCGCAGACGAGCCGGAGAGAACTTTGCCATCGATTACGGAGATGTGCTGGTCGACGGAGCTGGCCACAATCTGCACCGTCGCGGCGTCAAATACGTTGTCGCTGACAACCTGCATCAGCGTGACGCTTTCGATAGTGAGCTGGCTCATCATGTCGCGGACGCCTTGCTGTTTTTGTTCCATGAATTGCAGGCTGAAGCGTTCGTGTACGCCATCGGAAATAAACGCCTGCACGGTTTGCACGTCCTGTTTGCACCAGGCGTCCTGAATTTTTTCAAACGCCGTGCGCACGCGGCCGTAGAATTTTTCGCTATTGAATGCCGGGTCGCGCTGCTGGAGGGCGGCGATGGCCGCAGCTTCACGATTCTGGTCGATAACGCCCATGCCGCGATCGATTCTCTGGCCGCGGACATATCCGGAAACGGAGCGGTGCGTCATGTAATAACCGATGCCGACACAAATCAGCACGGGAACACCGAGGGTGGGATGATCCAAAAGCAACCAAACAACAAGGTAAACCAGCCCCCCGCCGCCACCACCACTTCCGCCGTAACCGCCGCCGTCATCTCCGCCGCCATAATCGTCGCCACCGGTAAAATCTTCCCCGCCGCCGGCGCGAGCGCGGGCCAATACCGGCAACAGGGCAATCACCAAGGCGCCAAGCCCTAAGGCCCAGAGAAATAATCGTGGATTTTTAAAGAGCTTCATCACCAATGATTTTAGAAGTTATTGGGGAATATGGCGAGTGTGAAGCGAATAGTTCCAACTAATTTGTCTGTCCATTATCGATCGCTATATTTTTCAGCAACAACTCATAGGCCGGGCTGGGATGGAGGTGCTCTTCATTAATAATTAACGCCGCGGCGAAGCGCCCCAGTTGGTTATAGTCCTCAACTAATTGATTAAAGTCCAACGAATCGGCGGGCATTGTGGCCATTTTATTTAGTAGCGCACGCTGCTCCGGCGTTACCAGCTCAATCCGGCCCACCATCACGCGCGTAATATCGGCCGGGGTGTGAACGTCCAGAGGCAAGACCCAATCCGTCCAGACTTGCGGCACGATGAAAAAGACGCGCTCGCCGCCGCTTCTGAAATACGACAATTGCCAGGTATTCAAAAGCGCTGTTGCTTCATCATCGTAGAGGCCCGCCGCTACAAGACCTTGATGCATACTTTTGCGCAACAGGTCTACATTTTGTAACTGGCTGCCGGTTTGAATGATGCGCAGCGGCGAATCGAGGTGACCTACGCCGCGATAAAACAAAAACCGTTCCGTTTCTCCGGCGGGAGTTTGAACATAAGACGCGTTTACTTGGCGTGGCGAAGTCCAGACGTAATCATCCGTTTGCGGACCGCCGGGCGAAGCATTCAGTTCAACGTTCTGCCATACCAACCTTCCGACGGTGTTGGCGGTGATGCGGCCTATCTGGCTGTTTATGTTGGAGCCGGCGTTATTAACCCAGAGACCCGGAGCTATAGCGAGGGCATCCGGGAAATACTGCGTCAGCCAGCCGCCGTGAAAATCCACCGAAACGCTCACATATTTAGGTGCTGAATTCCCCTGTGGATAAAAATAAAGCACAGGCGTTTCCAGGCGCATGGTTACGTCAGGATCGCAATCGGGAACGCCTTTTCCCCCCAGGAACAAACTGCTATTGGGGTTGATTAACATCGGCACAATATCGTGTACAAAAGGCGGCAACGGCTCGTCATCGGTATTAATTGCTCCGAGTGCGCTGCCATTTTCATCCTGGCAGGAGGTAAACGTCCCCCATTCATGAACAATTAAACTCCCCGGATCAGAATTAGCCGTACGGGAAATTTGAATCAGCAACGCCACTGGTAAAGCAATTAAAACCGCCGTCCAGAAATATTGGTTCATCTTCATCCGCCGGCTCCTCATGTGAAGTGTCTCTACTTGATTTTAACCGCGAAAACTCGCGGAAAATAGAAAGTTTTTTATAAGAGCGGCAACGGACACTGTATGGACAACCCAGCGGGTTGTCCTGCGTGGTGCCGTCTGTCAATGGAAGGCTAAAACCCAGGGCTAAATTTTAAAAATTCCCGTATTTTTCCACCTTTTTACAAGGAGCAAACCATGCGGCGGACGATCAAACTGGGATTGGTTACTTTGATTACTCTGGCGGCTGCGGCGGCTGCGCCCGTCTGGGCGCAAGAGGACCAAACTTCCTCCAATTCTTCTGCCTCGGCGGTTCAAATGACGGCCAGCGCCGCCGTTAACCTGCCCGTGCGGCGTGTGGTTCTATATTCCAGCGGCGTCGGTTTTTTTGAACACGAAGGCCAGGTGACCGGCGACGCCCAGACACAATTGCTTTTTAAGACTGAACAGATCAACGATATTCTCAAATCACTGGTGCTTCAGGACCTCAATGGCGGAACGGTAAGCACGGTGACTTATCCTTCGCAGGACCCATTGGACAAAACGCTCAAGAGTTTTCAAATCGACATCAGCTCCAACCCGCCGATGGCGGACCTGCTGAACCAGCTTCGCGGCGCCGCCGTCACCATCACGCTGGCCGATGAAAAAATCGACGGAACGATTCTGGGTGTGGAAGAACGCGACCAACAGGCGGGAACCGGCGCCAATGCCCAGATTATTCACACCTGGGTACTCAACATTATTGATGGTACGCAAATCCGTTCCATTGACCTGGACGATTTGCGCGGCGTGCAACTTGATGATCCCCAATTGCAAAGCGAACTGATGCAGGCCCTGGCGGCCGTGGCCCAATCGCGCGATAAAGACAAAAAGCCCGTGGTGATTGACTTTAACGGCAGCGGCACGCGCACGGTGCGCATTGGATATGTAACCGAGACGCCGGTGTGGAAAACGAGTTACCGGCTTTTGCTTCCCTCGCCGGGTTCCAAGGATTCCCCACAGCTTCAGGGCTGGGCGATTATTGATAATCAGACCGACAACGACTGGAACGACGTGCAATTAAACCTGGTGGGCGGACGGCCCATTTCCTTTGTGGAAGATTTGTATCAACCGTTATATATCCCGCGACCTGTTGTTGTGCCCCCATTGTACGCATCGTTGATGCCGCAGCTTTATCAGGGCGGCATGAGCGGCGAAGCTGAGATGATGCCGGCACAAGCGCCGGAAGCCGCTGCGGAACTTCAGTCATTAGCAGCGCAAAAAGCTGCGTTTGGAGTTATGACAACCGACGAGAACACCTACACCGGAGCATCGACAATAAATGGCAACGCCCCAGCAAATTATTCCCAAAGCATCCTTTCCATTGCCGCCGCCGGGAAAGTCGGCCAAATGTTTCAATATTCCGTCGATCATGTCACGCTGCCGCGGCAGCAATCGGCGATGATTCCGATTATCACAAGCGATATTCAGGCTGATCGTGTCTCAATCTATAACGCCGGCGTATTACAGAACAGTCCTCTTTATGGCGTGCGGCTGACAAACAATACAGGCAATTACCTGTTGCAGGGGCCGGTTACCGTTCTTGACGACAACAATTATGCCGGCGACGCACAAATTGACGACGTGCCCGCAGGGCAAAATCGGCTTCTTAGTTACGGCATCGATCAGGATGTGTACGTGGATTCGACGCACAATACGCAATCCAATGACATTGTGACCGCTTCAATCGTTAAAGGCGTACTGCAGGTGACTTATAAACAGGTGTACAGTCAGGATTTTGACATCGACAACAAAGGCAGCACGGACAAAACGATGATTATTGAATATCCATTCCACCAGGGCTGGCAGCTCGACCAGCCGGCCAAGCCGCTGGAAACGACCGATGCACTTTATCGTTTCCAGACCGACGCGCCTGCGGGCAAAAACAGCAAGCTCACGGTTCAGGAAGAGCAGGTCTACGGCCAGGGCGTCGCAATTCTCCCGGCCGATATTGGCTCTCTTTTGTATTTCAGCAGAAACGGGAAAATTCCCCAGGATGTGCGTGATGCACTGGCCAAAGCCATCGGTCTGCGCGATGCGCTGAGCGACACGCAACAGCAGATTTCCCAGGACCAGCAGCAGGAACAGAATATAGCGACCGATCAGGATCGCATCCGGCGGGACATGCAAGTGGCGCCGCGTAGCAGCGCTTACTATACGCGGCTCCTGGATAAACTTAACGATCAGGAAAATACTTTGGAAAGCCTGGATCAGGACATCGCCACGCTTCAGGATAAGGCCACAAAACAGCAGGCGGCTTTGAATGATTATTTGTCGAATCTGAATGTGGATTAAAGCAGTTTCACTTCAAAGGAAACATAGTCATGCGAAAAGTTTTGATTTCTTTAGCGTGCATAGTGGCGCTGCTTTTCTTTTTGTTGTTCACGAATAACGCGGCCTTCGCTTCTGATCCCCAGCCGCTCCCAGCCGCCATTGTCGCTGCATGGGAAAAAGCCGGTGCTCAATCCGGCTGGATGGACCCGCAAGGACCAGACACCTTTTGGGAAGATTCACCAACTGATCGATCCGGAGAAGTCCCAGCGTTTCTCTTTTACCAATGGACTCCCGGTGTAATTTCTAAATTGCCCCAGCCAAACCAGAGCTTCGGTTTGGACCTAGAGGATATGAATGGTGTAATACTTGAATCCGGCCACGTGATCTTCCTAAACTTTTTTTTTGCATCACCTTCCCATCTTCCCTCCATAACAGACGCAGGTCTGAAGGAATTAGTTGGCCTCAAACACTTGCAATCGCTAGACCTCGGCCGCACCCAGGTGACCGACGCAGGTTTGAAAGAATTAGCAGGCCTTATGCAATTGCAAGCACTGAATCTAAGCGGCACTCATGTGACTGACGCGGGGTTGAAGGAATTAGCTGGATTTAAGCAGTTACAGGCGCTTTATCTTTATGGCACCAAGGTGACCGATGCGGGATTGAAGGAATTAGCAGACCTCAGGCAGTTGCAGATGCTGAACCTTGGCAACACTCATATAACAGGCACGGGCCTAAAAGAATTGGCAAGCTTGAAGCAGTTGCGATATCTGGATCTCACCTTTACACACATAACTGATGCCGGTCAATTGGTTGGTCTTAAACAATTACAAACACTTAACCTCTCCAATACTCAAGTGACGGATTCTGGTCTGAAGGAATTAGCTAGCTTAAAGCAGTTGCAGTGGCTGGGCCTCACCGGGGACATACACATTACGGATATGGGTCTAAAGGAATTGACTGGCCTTACGCAGTTACAGACACTGTCGCTCGGTGGTTTCAAAATAACTGATGCGAGTCTGAAAGAATTGGAGGGTCTGACGCAGTTGCAGGAATTGGATCTCGTCGACACTTCCGTAACCGACGCAGGTCTGAAACAATTAGCGGCATTTAAACAGTTGCATACGCTGAAGCTCTTCAGCAACGAACTAATTAAAGAGGGAATAACCTTTGGCCAGGGGCAGGAGGTGGACCTCTACGGTATTCATGTGACGGATCCAGGCGTTACAGAATTGAAGGAAAAACTGGAGCATCAATTAACTGAAGGGGCAGAGTTCTGGAATTCACCTCCACAGCCGCTTCCAGCCGCCATTGTCGCCGCATGGAAAAAAGCCGGCGCCGAATCCGGCTGGATGGATGAAACTGGCTTTTGGGATAATTCGACAAATTACCAATGGGGAGAATTTCCGGCATTTTGCTTTAAGCAATGGGCGCCCGGGGTAATCTCTAAATTGCCTCCGCCCGAACAGAGCTTCGGTTTGTATCTGGGGGATACAAACATAACTGATTCAGGCCCGAAGGAATTAGCTGGTCTAAATCAATTACAGGCACTGGATCTCTGGGGCGATACCTCAGTGACGGATGCGGGCCTGAATGAATTAGCTGGCAAGCAGTTACTGGTGTTGTACCTCTACGGAACCAACGTGACTGATGCGGGTTTAAAAGAATTAGCCGGCCTCACGGAGTTGGATGCACTGAACTTGGGCGATACTCATATAACGGGCTCGGGATTGAACGAACTTGATAATCTCATATGGTTGCAGTGGCTGGATCTCGGCGACACTAAAATGACGGACGCGGGCATGAAGGGCTTGGCTGGCCTGACAAGGTTACAGGTATTATGGCTCAATAACACCCAAGTGACAGACGTTGGCTTGAAAGAATTGGTCAACCTGACGCAATTACAGTCGCTGGACCTCAGTGACACCAAAGTGACGGATGCTGGTCTGAAGGAATTAGTCGGTCTGTCACAGTTGCGAACGCTGAACCTTATTGATACATCCGTGACAGAGACAGGTGTAGCGAAGTTAAAAAAGGCGCTGCCGCATCTGCAAATTTATCACTAAAAACCATAAAAATTTCTCCGCGCATTCACGTGAAATTCGTTAATTTTTCGTGTGCTTATCTGTGTAATCCGTGTTTTCCCTCATGCTATGCCGTGCTGAATCCCGATACATCGTGGAGACCCTGATTCCCTCGAAAAAAGCACCGTTTGCGCGTATACTTGCCAAAGGCGGAGCGGGGAAACGTGTCTGTAAATTTTTGTTTTGGCCGGGACGCGCACCCGGAGGGATTGCCGCGTCGAGGAGAGTTTTTTACCCATGGCGATCCGAGTTGCGCTCTCACACAAGACGCGCTATCAATACGACAAACTCGTGCAGCTTGGCCCGCAGGTGGTTCGTCTGCGGCCGGCGCCGCATTGCCGCACGCCCATCCTGGCTTATTCGTTAAAAATAGAACCCCAAAAGCATTTCATCCACTGGCAGCAGGATGCCTATGCCAACTACCTGGCGCGCCTGACTTTTCTGGAACCAGCAAATCATTTTCAGGTGGCCGTCGATCTGGTCGCGGAAATGACCGTCATCAACCCGTTCGATTTTTTCATTGACCAGCACGCCGAACATTATCCTTTTAAATATCCCGAGGCGCTGGCCAAGGAATTAATTCCATTCCTGGAAACGCTCCCTTTAGGCCCTCTGCTGGAACAATTCCTCGCCCAGGCCAAAAAAGAATACGCACTTAAAGGCCGGCGCGTCGTCGATGTCATCGTTGATCTGAACCGCCACGTACAGAAAATTCTGCGTTACGACATCCGCATGGAACCGGGCGTCCAGACGCCCGAGCAAACGCTGCAGAAACATCATGGCAGTTGCCGCGATTTTTCGTGGCTTTTAGTCCAGGCGGCGCGGCATTTGGGCTTCGCGGCCCGTTTTGTTTCCGGTTATTCCATTCAGCTTGCGCCCGACGTCAAACCGCTCGAAGGCCCCGCCGGCGTAGCCAAAGATGTCTGCGACCTACACGCGTGGGGGGAACTATTTCTTCCCGGCGCCGGCTGGATTGGCCTGGACGCCACCAGCGGCCTGCTGTGCGGCGAAGGGCACATTCCGCTGGCGGCCACCGCCGATCCGTCCAACGCGGCGCCCATCACCGGCGATTTCGCCTGGCTGGATGGCAAAGAGGGCAAGGATAAGTTCTCGTTTGAAATGAGCGTGGCGCGCATCCACGAAGACCCGCGTGTCACCAAACCCTACACCGATGAGCAATGGAAGAAAATTGAATCGCTGGGACACCGCATCGATGAAGAAATAAAACTTGGCGACATCCGCCTGACGATGGGCGGCGAGCCGACATTTGTTTCCGTCGATGATATGGAAGGCGATGAATGGAACACACTGGCCATGGGTCCCAACAAACGCCGGCTGGCGGAAATTCTCATCAAGAGGCTGCGCGGACGTTTTGCCTCCGGCGGCCTGCTGCACTACGGCCAGGGCAAATGGTATCCCGGCGAAAGCCTGCCGCGGTTTGCACTGAGTTGCTGGTGGCGCAAAGACGGCCTGCCCATCTGGGAAAATGCCGAACTGATCGCGGACGTACAAAAAAATTACGCTCACGATTCCGAACTGGCCGCGAAATTTATCCGGCAGCTCTCTGATAATCTGGAAGTCGAAGGAAAATTTGCGCTGCCTGCTTATGAAGACGTCTGGTATTACCTCTGGAAAGAACGGCGGCTTCCGACCAACGTCGATCCGCTGAAGAACAATCTCAAGGATGCGGAAGAACGCGTCCGAATGGCCAAAATATTCGAGCAGGGTCTGGAAAAAGTCGTCGGCTACGCTCTGCCGTTGCGGCCGCTATATGACGATTCACGCCGGCGCTGGGAAACCGGCGCCTGGTTTTTCAGACCGGAACGCATGTATCTAATTCCCGGCGATTCGGCCATGGGTTTCCGCCTGCCGTTGGATTCTCTGGGCTGGGTCGCGCCCGGTGATTATCCGTTCGTATATGAACAGGATTTGCGTGAAGAGCGCCAAGAGCTGCCAGATTACCGCCAGATGCGCCTGGCCGGCGTACCGGGTCCGCTGAATCCGCGCGGCTATCGCGAGCAGATCGCGGGTCCCGGGCGACGCGGTAAAACGCCGGGTAAAGTTGAGGAGCAATTCGATCCCTCACGCCGAGCGCAACCCGGCCAGAGCGCCCCCTGGATCATCCGCACGGCGCTGTGCGTTGAACCGCGGCAGGGGCGGCTGCACGTGTTCATGCCGCCGCAACGTTATCTGGAAGACTATCTCGACCTGGTGGCGCGCATCGAAGGCGCCGCGGCGCGGCTCAATACACCCGTGGTCATCGAAGGTTACCTGCCGCCGCGCGACCCCAGAGTAAATCACATTTCCGTCACGCCCGACCCCGGCGTTATTGAAGTGAACGTTCAACCGGCGAACAACTGGAACGAACTGGTGGACATCACCAGTGGGCTTTATGAAGAAGCACGGCAAACCCGATTGGGTACGGAAAAATTCCAGATCGACGGACGCCACACCGGCACCGGCGGCGGCAACCATATTGTCGTCGGCGGCGCGACGCCGGACGACAGCCCGTTCCTGCGGCGCCCCGATCTATTAAAAAGCCTTATCGGTTATTGGAATAATCATCCCAGCTTAAGCTATCTATTTTCCGGATTGTTCGTCGGTCCCACCAGCCAGGCGCCGCGCGTGGATGAGGGCCGGAATGATTTGCTTTACGAAATTCAAACCGCCTTTGAGCAGGTTCCCGGCAAGGATGCGCCCCATTTGCCGCCCTGGATAACCGACCGTCTATTCCGCAATTTACTGGTGGATCTGACCGGCAACACCCACCGCGCGGAATTCTGTATTGATAAACTTTATTCGCCGGATACCGCGAGCGGCCGGCTGGGGCTGGTGGAATTTCGCGGCTTCGAAATGCCTCCCCATCCGCGCATGAGCCTGACGCAACAATTGCTTTTGCGTTCGTTGATCGCCCGGTTCTGGAAAGCGCCTTATGAAACGCGCCTGGTAAAATGGGGCACCGAACTTCACGACCGCTTCATGTTGCCTCATTTTGCCTGGCAGGATTTTTCCGACGTGTTGGAAGAAATGCAACAAAGCGGTTTTCCGCTGCAATCCGAATGGTTCGCGCCGCATTTTGAGTTCCGATTCCCGCACGTCGGCGTTTTTGGGGCGCGCGATGTAAACGTTGAACTGCGCCAGGCCATCGAACCCTGGTACGTTCTGGGCGAAGAACCGGCCGGCGGGGGAACGGTGCGTTACGTGGATTCATCGGTCGAACGCATGGAAGTTAAAGTCGCCGGGATGGTGGACCCGCGACACGTGCTCACCTGCAACGGCCGGACCTTGCCATTGCATCCCACCGGAACCCGCGGGCAATTTGTCGCCGGGGTGCGCTATAAAGCCTGGGCGCCGGCGGCGGCGCTGCATCCGACCATCGGCGTGCACTCGCCGCTGGTGCTCGATCTGGTGGATACGTGGAACCATCGCTCGGTCGGTGGGTGCACTTATTATGTTTCCCATCCGGCGGGACGCAATTACACAACTTTTCCGGTCAACGCTTATGAAGCCGAAAGCCGCCGCGCATCGCGATTTTTCCGGACCGGCCACACCCAGGGCCGCATGGAAGTTCAGCCGCCGGCGATTTTGCCGGAATTTCCCTTTACACTGGATCTTCGGCGGACATAAAAGCTTTTTAATCTCATTTTTTTGGTCTTTGAGAGCATTTAAGTTAAAGTCGATTCGAGGAATTTGGAC
>Ga0335074_10004519_pt1 | contig 19164 bp, 20 predicted proteins | sample Lox_Sample_23_FD_206715 | JGI IMG/M metagenome (GOLD analysis project Ga0335074, IMG submission 206715) | Soil microbial communities from Loxahatchee National Wildlife Refuge, Florida, United States - Lox_Sample_2.3 | ecosystem: Environmental > Terrestrial > Soil > Wetlands | place: USA... | reverse complement strand
TTCAAACGCAGCTTTTGCTCACCAGGCGATTGAAGCTTGGCGATGACCCAAAGCGAAAGAAAGCGGAATCTCTTTGCATCGAGACTTCCAAGATGCTTGGAGCGTTCCTTCAGTCGCTGGAGGCTAGGAGCTAGAAGCTAGCAGCTAGGAGCTGTTTTACATGGCAGTTTTAGTCGACAACAACACACGCCTTATCGTCCAGGGCATCACCGGCAAAGAAGGCACCTTTCATGCCAAGGGCTGCCAGGAATACGGCACCAAGGTTGTCGGAGGGGTCACGCCCGGCAAAGGCGGGACGATGCACGAAGGGTGGCCCGTCTTCAATACGGTCGCTGATGCGGTAGTTTCGACCGGCGCCAACGCTACCATGATTTTTGTGCCGCCGCCGTTTGCCGCCGACGCCATCCTCGAAGCCGAAGACGCTGGTATTCCGCTCATCGTTTGCATCACAGAGGGCATTCCCACGCTCGACATGGTCAAGGTCTGGGCCAAGATCAAGAATTCAAAGTCCCGGCTCATCGGACCCAACTGTCCCGGCGTCATCTCGCCCGGCAAGGCCAAAATCGGCATCATGCCCGGCCGCATCCACAAGGAAGGCTCCATCGGCATCGTCTCGCGCTCGGGCACGCTTACGTACGAGGCTGTGCATCAGCTCACGCAGCGCGACATCGGACAGTCCACAGCCATCGGAATCGGCGGCGATCCCATCATCGGCACCACGCACATCGACGCGCTGCGCCTGCTCAACGACGATCCCGAAACCGAAGCTATCATCATGATCGGAGAAATCGGCGGTTCAGCCGAGGAAGCTGCCGCGGCCTTCGTCAAGCAGAACGTGAAAAAGCCCGTCGTCGGCTTTATCGCTGGCCAGACCGCTCCTCCCGGCCGCCGCATGGGCCACGCCGGCGCAATCATCAGCGGCGGCCAGGGCACAGCAGCCGACAAAATGAAAGCCATGACCGCGGCCGGCATTCACGTCGTGGTTTCGCCCGCCGAAATCGGCGCCACGTTGGCAGAAGTGATCGGCAAGTGAAGCAGCTTTTAGCTCCTGGTCGCCGGACGTAATAAGCGTCCGTCAGCTACATCGATCGCGCGCGGGCCAACTCCACGATTTTGTCGATCATGTCGGTATACGAGTACCCGGCCTTCTTGGCTGCCATAGACATTTCGGCGGCGCTGGCAAGCCACGGATTCGGATTCGCTTCAATCACGTAGACCACGCCCTTTTTGTTCAACCGCATATCGATGCGGCCGTAGTCGCGCAGCTTGAGGGCGCGATAAGCGGCGAGCGCCGTGTCCTGAAGTTTCTTCGCAGTCTCCTCGTCCATGTCTTCGACTGGCGCGGATTTCGTCACCCTGTAGCTCTCGGTTTCGTGATCGAACTTGACATCCTGGCCGGCGATCCGCGGCGTTCCCTTGGGCAGCTTCGAAAGGTCGAGCTCAATCAGCGGCAGCACTTCGGCGTTATCGTTGCCCAGAATCGCAGCGTAAATCTCGCGACCTTCAATGTACTCCTCAATCAGCGCGGGGCTGTCGAATTCCTCGTGGATGTAGTGGATGCGCTCCATCAGCTCTTTCACGCTATCGACGACGGAACCGACGTCGATGCCGACCGATCCATCTTCGGACACCGGCTTCACAATCAGCGGAAATTCGATATCGTGCGAGTGCTCGGTGCGACCCTTGTAGCTGATTGCGAAGTCCGGGGTCTTGATCTTGTGAAAATCGAAAATCTTCTTTGCGATCGACTTTTCCTGGGCAAGATAAAGAGCCTGCGGGCCGCCGCCTGTATATGGAATGTGCAGCAGCTCCAGATACGCGGCGATATTCATGTCCATTGTGTCCTCGCCGGCGTATGACTCCGTGAGGTTAAACACCAGGTCAGCGCCGCACTTTGCCAGCGCAAGCAGCGATTGGTTCTTGCCGTCGAGGACGTAATAGGAGGGTTCGTGCCCCAGCTTTGTCAACGCCTCAAAGATCTCTTCGCGGTCGTGCAGCGGATCTTTTTTCTTCTTGCGGCGTTTGCCGGCCTTGCCGCGCGGCGCCTTCACCGGCTCGGGCTCAGGCTCCGGTGGGCCTTCTTCCCACACGTCGTGCAAGATCGCTACTTTCAGGTTTGCCATAATGCCTCTACGCTTCTCCAGCGTGACCCAATCCGCCCGTCGCGCCCGCGAATCACCTGTCAATGAGCTTCAGGGCTGAATGAACTTGCCCCGAGCGATATAGTTCATCGCCAGCGCCGTCGCGTACACCGCCATCTCGGTCAGAGACTCCCGTTCACATTTTATGTCCGCGCGCAGGCCCAGGTCGCTTACTTTCGCTTCGATGGTTTCCACCAGCTTCTTCACCAGCGGACGTTGCACGCCTGTCCAGTAATTCACCTTATCGACGAGGACCTTGCGGTTCTCCCTCAAGAGATCAGCCGCCGCGCGAACATTTTTCCTGCGCCGCTTCGACACGTTGAAGATGTCTCTGAGATCGGTGTCGAGCGGCAACTCGCCGGCCGTCAGTTGCTGGTCGATCGCGCGCTGATAAAACTCGCCCACTGTCACCGCCATTTCGTCGACGGTAATATCGGTATCGCCGTGGTCCACCACGGGATCAGCAGCACCAAGCTTGCGGCCGATTCCATCCATGTACCGCAGCTTCTTCATCGCGCCCCAGCCTTTGTACCGCTTCCGCCAGTTGGAGCGCGGCGTCAGCCACACCGCAAAGGTTTCAGCAAAGTCTTCGTCGGGATGCTTTTGCGCGTACCAGCCTTCCATGTGCCGCACGAACTGGCGCGAGAACGGAACCGGCTTGTAGTTGTCCCGGTAAGGCCGCCGGAACGGTCCAAACAGGTCGCGCCATTGCGGCGTTTTATAAAGCGCATAAGCGTAATTGAAAGCGTGGCCTGCTTCATGGCGCAGATACATCATGATCTGCCGCGTGTCTTCAATGTCGTTCATCTCCGATTCCAGCCGCTGCAGTTTTGGATCGGCGAGGTAGAACGGGATTCCGATCACCGGCTCCATGTTCGGGCAGCCCCACTCATCGGTCAGGTAGCACCTGGGCCGGAAGCGGGTGAGCCCCTTCGCGTCCAGCTCCTTGTAAAGTTGCTGCACGAAGCGCTCCAGGGGAGACCCCTCCAGCTTCAAGCCAAGCTGCTGAATCGGCTTGGAGAGGATTTCCTGGACTTCAACCGGCGTTTTCTCGAAATTGGCCACAGATGGCCGAAGCGTAGCACACGCACCCCCATGCGTGTCCCTTACCCGCAATTCACCGTCAGCAATTCCTCGAAAAAGCCGCCGATCTCATGCTCACGGTCAACAAAGTGGATCTCCAGAATCCAATGGCGCTTCTGGCCCTTCTCGTTGAGCGACCGCATCGGCAAATTGCTTCCGGGGTGAATGTAGAGCGTCACCTTATCGCCGGCAATCTTTTCATGCGGGAACTGCCCGATCAGGTGTCCGGCAATAGGGCCGCCAAATTCCCAGCCAAATTTGTGCGCCAGCCCCACCGCATGCGCAAAAAGCTCGCTCGCCTTGATGTCAGCCGTCTGGTGGAAATATCGCTTGCCTTCCGCAAATGCTCTGCCCACATCATCCCTCAGTTTCAGCTTCCGCGGGTCGGAGCCGATGACGAATGTCCGTCCGAAATCGGCTTCCCAGTCTTCAAACACCGGCCCCAGGTCGAGAAAAATGATGTCATCTTCGCCGATCGTCAGGTCGGGCGGGTCCTCGGCATAAGGCGCCAGCGTGTTTTTGCCCGCGCGCACAATGCGCTTGTGCCAGTACGTCGTAATGCCGTACATCTCCCTGGCCAGTTCGTAAATGTCCCCATTCAGCTGGGTCTCTCTGATGCCAGCACGAATCAGGCCGCGCCGCTCGATTTCGCTGAACAGCCGCACAGCCTTGTCTTGAGCCGCGCAAAGTTCTGCTACGCGTTGCTCTTCGAATTTACCTGCGGGAATCGTGGTATCCGCCAAGGGTTCTGCACCTCAATCCATTTATAGTGCTCCACAGGGGGCTCAGGGCAATATAGAGGAATGGAAACCCCAGCATTCGACTTGATCGTCGCTGAAATCCGGCGCTTCGCTGCGACGGCCAAAGACTTCACATCGCTCCAAGAATTCGCGGCCTCGCTCATCGCCGTGCGGTTGCCTTATTACAACTGGGTCGGCTTCTACATGCTCGATCCCGGCGACGAGAACGTTCTTGTTCTCGGGCCCTTTCACGGCGCGCCTACCGAGCACGTCCGCATCCCCGTCCACCAGGGAATCTGCGGAGCGGCAGTTGCGCAGGGCGAAACCGTCGTCGTCGCGGATGTTGCTGCGGACCCTCGCTATCTCGCCTGCTCCATCGAAACCAAATCGGAGATCGTTGTTCCCATCCGCGCCAATGGGAAGGTTGTGGGCGAGATCGATATTGACAGTCACACCCTCAACGCATTCGGCGCCGATGATCGCCGTTTTCTGGAAGAATGCGCCGAAGTGTTCACGCAATTCCTCGAAAAATAAGCCCGACCGTTGCGTGAGCATTCACTTTGCTCACTGCGCGCCCGCAAAATAAAACCCATAATGTTTGCGGCAGCCGGGATTGAACCCCGCGCCACAGTCAGGGCACGAGGAGTTGCACGCCATGTACTGCGCGATGCTCATCTCATATCCGCATGTTCCGCACAACACTGCGCGCTCACCCCACTCCGCCTGCGGCCAGACCTCGATCGCGTGACCGGCCAGAGCCTCGTGGCAATCCTTGCAGGCGTAATAGATACCGCAGCATTTCATTTTGATCGCGACAATGTCGGCAGCGGTCCGATAGTGAGCGCAGCGCGCCTGGGCATCCACGTCGACTCCGCGAACCTCAGGGCGCATGAGCGGCATAGATCAACAGATTACCGAACCCCGATCCAGTGGTCACACTATTCCGCGTGGAAGATGACGTCGAAGAGCAGCAAACTCGCGGTCGTGAAGATGATGTCGTAGCCCAAAAGCATCTTGATCCAGAGGGTGGGGTCGCTGTCGGCGGTGAAGATTGCCGTTGTGGCCTGAACCATGGCGAGAAGCGCGGGAATAAAGATGGGAAAGAGAATGAGCGAGAGGAGCAGTTCGCGATTGCGGCTGCTCATTGACAGTGCGGCAAAGAAGACTCCGTTGCCGACCAGCGCCCAGGTTCCCAGCGGCAGAACCAGCGCAAGCAGCCAGGCGTTGCCCGCGATGTGCAGATTGTAGAAGATGACAAAAAACGGCGCCAGCAGCACCTGCACGATGGTGACGAAGAGGAAGTTGGCGATGGCCTTGGCGAGAAAAAGCTCGGCCGCAGGCGCGGGAACCATGCGCTGCGCGTCCATGACCTGATGGCGGATTTCGCGCGCCCAGGCCTGGTTGAGCGCGCTGACCGAAGCGAACATGGTGGCCACGCAAAGCACGCCGCCGGCGATTTGCTGCGCGAACTCGCCGCGCGGATCGAAGGCGATGGAGAAGAGCACGACGACGAGTCCGGAGAAGAACAGCATGGAGATCATGGCGTCGAGGGTGCGCCACTCGATGCGGAGATCCTTGGCGAGATGAGTCCAGAGAGCGCGTGTCATGGGCGCGACTCCGAGTGCGGGGCGGCACTGACTGCGTCTTTGGTCAAATCGGCGGTTTCCACTGGAGCGCCGAGCGTGGCGGCGGCGCGCAGGTAGTCGTCGGGAGCGAGAATCAACTGCGTGCCGCGTGTGCCGGCGGAGACGCTGATCTTGTCGAACAGGATTGCAGTCTCGTCGACAAAAACGGGGAAGGCTTTTTTTGCCCCGAAGATGGTCACGCCGCCTCGAACGTAGCCGGTAAGCGGCTCGACATCCTTGAGCGAAACCATTTCCGCTTTGCGCAGGCCGGCAGCACGCGCGAGCTTCTTGAAGTCGAGCTCGGCGTCGCCGGGAATGACGGCAAACGCAAAAGCGCCAGGCCCTCCAGTGGTCAGCAGCGTTTTGAACACCTGCCCGGCGGGCATTCCGATTTTGTTCGCGACCGTAATCGCGGAGAGATCATTGGGATCGACCTCGTACTCGAGGAGTTCGAAGGCGATGCCGAGGGATTGAAGGAGACGCGCGCCGTTGGTCTTCATCGCGTGGGCGCTCCCGCTTCAAACGATGCGACGCGGCCCGCGTGGAGGGTAAGCAAAAAGTCGGCGATCGGCGCGGCCAGCTCGCGCTGATGCGTGGTAAGGACGATGGTGCGGTCGGCAGCCCGAAAGCCGGCGAGCAGCGTCACCATTTGCCGCGCGCTCCCGACATCCATGTTGGAGAACGGCTCGTCGAGGAGCAGCAGTTCCGGCACCGGCAGCAACACGCGGGCCAGCGAGGTGCGCTGGCGCATGCCCTGCGAGTATTGGCCGAGGAGCCGGTTCAGCTCGGGATCGAGGCCCACCTGACGCAGCGCGTCGGCGGGAGCGAGGCAGGCGCGGCCGGGATAAAGGCTGCCGAAGTAGCGAAGATTTTCCTGGGCGGTGAGCTCGTCGTAGAGCATGGGCGCGTGGCTCATGTAGCCGATGCGGGCGCGCGCCTGTTGCGGCTCAAGATCGCCGAACAGGCGCACCGTGCCGTGGCTGGGACGGAGCAGTCCGGCCAGTATGCGCAGCAGCGTGGACTTGCCGGCGCCGTTCTCGCCCAGCAGAACGTAGCAGCGGCCGGGCTCAAGATCGACTGTGACCTGCTTGAGGGCGGCAAAGTTTCCGAAGAGTTTCGACACCTGATGGAGCCGCGCGCAGAGTTTGGTGCCGGCGGCGTCTGATGCGGGGGCGTTCATTCCGTTATTTTGCGGCGGTCTGCGTGGCCAGAGAAGGAGCCGGCGCCGTGCTGGATGCAGTGGCGGGCTTGGTCGAACTCGGCGCTGAGGCCGGAGCCGGCGTTGTGCCAGGCTGCGCGGGCGCATACTTGCTGGCGCACTTGGCCTGGAGAATCGTGGCGTGAAAGACGCCATCGCGCCCATAGGTGCCTTCGGCCAGCGCTTGCGCATCGTCTTTGAAGGTGTCGGGGGGCGGCTCCGATCCCTTGTAGCTCACTTTGAGCATGCGCCCGCTGGAGGCTTTGGGCGAATGACTCTCATATTCATTGAGCACAAAGTCCACGTGCGTGCCGTTTTCCTGAATCGTGCCGGGCACGACGAAGCCTTCGACGCGGAGATTGCTGTGGTAGGCCTTGTCGCCCATGCCTCCGAGCTCGGCGATGGTGACGTAGTAGCTCTTATTCGAGCTGTAGCCCGTAACGGCCAGCCAGCCGATGGTGCCAAGGATGACGGCAACGGCAATCCCGATCTGCAGGGTTTTTGGGGAAACCTTCATTGTGCTCCTTCTTTAACGATAAGGGCCTGCATTTCCATGGTCAACTGGCGGGGCGGGGTAGCGATGTGATTTGGCTCACTCGTGATGGGCGGACTCTGCTCAGGATGACCGAGTCTTTTTGTCGCGAACTTCAGGAACAGGGGACCAGGGATTGGGGACCGGGAACCAGGGGTCAGAGATGTAGGGTGTAGGGGCGTCGGGACTTACTTAGGGACGAGGGCGGGGGGATTGCGGGTTTGGGTTACGCGCTGCGGCGAAATCGCCTGTGCGCGGCTACGCGGCAGAGACGGAGCATTCTGCCCGATATCGACGAGGTCGCGATCACCGGCACGACGAAGGCTGCGATCAGGATGAATTCGATGACGAGGTCATGCATGGGAAACCCCCAAAAATGCGCTGCTTAGCCCCCTTGCTCTCTCTAAAAAGAGCTTGAGCCTGCACAATAGCGCGGATGCGTAAGGGAGGGAAATCACCCGGAGTGGGGGCAATCGTGGCGAATTGGAGGTAGGAGCGGCTCTGAACCCCAAATTTGAGCTAAGGTTGAACGCTGTGCGCGGGCCTGGACGCCCGCACGACAGCCGGACTGGAGTCCTGCGGTACGATTCGGGTCCGGCGTTATGTTTTTGTTTAGCGAGCTTTTTCGAGGGCCTCGGCAGCGCGGGCCAGCGCTTGAGTCAGCACATCCAATTGCTGCTCGGCGATGCTCGCGTCTTTTGCGTCGATGGCCTCGTTGACGCCGGGAATGACGACGGCGGAGTAGCCGGTGTACATGCCGGGAGCGTAGATGGTGTGCTTATACCAGGGACGGTTGGGCAGTCCTGCATCGGAGAGCAGAGCCGTCTCAGTCTGGCGCAGCGCGAGATTCAACTGGGCCAGATTGCCGGAGGGCGCGGACTGGAGGGCGTAGGCACGTTGCGCGGCTGAAGTCAGGTGCGCCGCGGCGGCCTGCACCGGAGCAAAGTCGAGCGATCCGAGTCCGTTGTCGGCAGCTTTGCGCTTGGCGGCGTCGATGTAGGCGGAAATCTCGCGCGCGTAGGCAACGTAGTCGTAGGGGAGGACGTCAGCATCGGCCATGCGCAAGGCTTCAAGGCCGAACACGCGCGCCATTTCCTGCAGGTAAACGAAGTGAGGGTCGGCGTTTTCAGTGAACCACGCAAAATCGTCGAAGGTGGAGTGATAAACGCCGTAGGGCCCGTTGGAGCTGATATCTGTAGCGGGCACGCCGGCATGTTGCAGAAAGGGCGTGAAGTCAGAGCCGGAGCCGAGATCGCCCACATGCACCTCTTCGTCCGCGACCGGCGGCGCGTTGGATTCGCGGGTCTCATTGTTGGCTGCAGGCCCGTTGCGCCACTGTCCATAGACTGTTCCGGAGACCGGGCTGGGAACCGAGCGGGTGACGTCGCGAATGAACTCCTTAAGCGAGGGCACGGCGGCGGCAGAAAAATTCGGGCCGGAGACGCCGACATCCACATTAAAGTAGGCTACTGCGTGATCCAGAGTCCGGCCCTGCTGCTCAACCCACTCTGTTGAACCCACCAGACCCTCTTCCTCCGCGTCCCAACTGCAAAAGACGATGGTGCGCTTTGGCCGCCAGCCCCCGCGCAACAGAACGCCCAGGCCGTGTGCCGTTTCGAGCATTGAGGCGGTGCCGCTGTTGGGGTCGACCGCGCCATACACCCAGGCATCGCGATGATTTCCTACGACGACCCAGGAATCGGGATCCTGCGCGCCCGGGATCTTGCCGATCACGTCCCAGATGATGCGCCGCTGGTAATCCTGCTGCGAGACAAGGTGTACCTTCACGCCGCCCGGGCCCAGGTGATAGCGGAAAGGCAGCGCGCCCTGCCATTGCTGCGGGACGCCCGGCCCCTTCAAGGCCTGCAGGATCGGGGCTGCATCGTGATAGCTGAGAGGAATTGAGATGATGGAGGGCCAGTCGCCGTTGGGCCCGGTGAAGTCTTTGACGCGGGCCGAATCGGGCAGATCGAGCGTAGAGGCTACGCCCGGGGTCTCAGGGTCGCCGGGGTACCTGAGGTTTTGCACTGAGCCGCGCTGCACGCCGGTTTCAGGACGCCATGGGCCCTGGGGATAGGGGTCGCCTTTGTAGTAGCCGTCGTCCTGCGGGTCAGAATAGATGAGCACGCCGGCAGCGCCGCGCTGCTCGGCCAGAAAGACCTTCACGCCACGGAAGTTGTCGCCATAACGGCAGATCACGATCTTGCCGTGCAGATCGATGTGCTGAGCTGCCAGATCATTGAAGTCCTCGAGGCGCCCGTAGTTGGCATACACCACTTCGCCGGTCACGTCGCCCGAGCCCGAGGAACCATTGAACGGCATCACGACGCGCGGATCGTCCTGGCCGGGGTCGCCGTTCACGTGTTCGCGCGTGGGACCGCTCATAAGCTGATGGCCGGCAGAATCGTAGGCTTCAACGCGGACGACTTTGGGCCAATTCAACAACACGCGGTAGGGAACGATTTGCGTCTCGAGGCCGGCGGCGCGAAACTTCTGCGCCACGTACTCCGCAGTTTTGTGGTCCTCAGGTGAGGCTGCGATGTGCGGTTCGGCAGTGAGGGTCTTGAGCTCTTCGCCGGCCAGTTTCGCGTCAGGCACAGCCAGAAATTTTTCCTCGATCCTGGCTTCCGCGCCGAAGTCGGAGAACCCAAAGACGCTCTTTGGCGCAGTTTGCGCCGCCAACAGGCTCGAAGGAAAGCCGGGGCCCAAAATCCCCACGAAGAGTAGGAACGAAAGCGCGGTGCGCGAACTCATGGAATCGGACCTCTCTAATCCGACCTTCCCGGCAAACGGAAACGGCGATTGGGCTAAACCGGTCAAGCTACGGGTTGAGCGCAATGCGCGCAGCGCTTCGCTGCAAGCGGAATGTCGCTCAGGCACTCCGGGCAGGGTTTTGTGGTGGGCGCGGCCGCAGCTTCGGGCTTCTTCAAGCGCGCCAGCATCGCATTGGTTGGCAGCACGATGGCGAAGTAGACCACGCTGGCCACAATCAAAAACGAAATGGCGGCGTTGAAAAAATTGCCGATCTTGATCTGGCCGCCGCCAACGTGCAGAATCACGCCGCTGAAGTCCGGCTTGCCGATGGTGGCGGCGATCAGCGGGTTGAGCACGTCGCTCACCAGAGAAGTGACGATGGCGTTGAATGCGGCGCCCAGAATAACGGCAACCGCCAGATCAACTACGTTACCACGCAGAATAAAATCTCGAAATCCCTTTAGCATCGCTTCCTCCAGCGCCGATTATCGTTGAATCGGGATCGCTGCGGCAAAGGCGTGCGTGCCTGCCGCGGGAATGACCGGTCTATACGGCTCTGCCCATGCTAAATGGCTACCCGTCTCAGGCGCAGCAAGGATTGTGCGCTGCTGCCAGAATTTGCGTCGACCAGCTCTAGGGGACGGCCAGCAGAACCACGATCCCGGCCAGGATCATCAGGTCGGCGTAGAGCAGGATGAGGACGCCGGCGTGGTAGAGGCTCCATCTGCGTTGCAGGCAACGGGCCGTCTCGGCCATGCCCCATGCGGCCACTAGCAAGGGGAGAAACTGCCAGGTCGAGCCGTGGAGATTCTCAATATGTGGAAACCCCGCCAGCCGCAAGCTGGCCGCGAACGCGCCCAGCGAAAGAAAAATGGCGCGGACCAGTGACCGTTGCCGCAGGCGAAAGATAGGGTGAAGAAGACGCACAACCCTTCAATTTACGCTGCCGGCGCGAGGTGTTGGATTTCGCGGGATCGAGCGGTCCCACGCGCGCAAAAATTCAAGATCGCCGATCCGCATTTTTATTGTAATTTTGATGTGAGAGATCGATATGCATTCCAGACCCTCAGTTGTCGCCGGACTCCGACTTGTTTTCGTCTTCGTTGCCGCCACGTTCGTTTTTACCTGCGCGCTTCTGTCGTCCCGCGCCGCCGGCCAGGATTCCGCCCAGCCGCCCGGCCCGCCGCCGCCCGCTAACTTCCAGAAGGTCATTCCCGCGGATCGGCTGGCATTTCTCAAGGACTATGCCGATCAGACGCCCCAGGGAATCATGAAGGACAAGCGCTTCCGCGCCGTGATGAAGGAAGCGATTCCGCGCACGGAGTACCACTATGGCAGCGACAAGTCCCTTTCTGACGCGACCGAGGAACTATTGACGAGCCGGGCACTTCCGATTACTGTGCGCGACGGCCGCTACGTAACCATCAGCACGAGCGGCGGCTCTTACCTGAGCGGCAAGACGTTTTTGTGGTTCGACATAGAGAGCGGCGTCGCCCTGGGCACTATTTACTTTCACCCCACGAATGGCGAGCCCACGCCGACGCTCACTGTTTTCTCAGAGCAACTGACCGACACATCGCTGAGCATGGGACAGTTGCCGGCGGAGTTCGTTGAGGATCTGGGCGGCTGGGAGCAGGCCACTGCGATTCCGGCCATCTCGCCGCGATACTTCATTCCGGCCAACGGCAGAAAGTATGTGCTGGTGCACGACGAAGACTATTGCTTCCACCCCGAAGATGAGCCGGCGCCCGAGGGATGCGAGGATATGAATGCCGACGCGGCCGATGACGATATGAACGCAGCGTACTTTATGCAGGAGACGCATAACGCAGCCAATGCGACGGCATGGATGCTGGGCCCGGACCAAGTGGCCTGGCTGGCGGTGCGCGACAGGACCTGCGCAGGGCCGAACGGCTTGGCGTGCCGGGTTCGAATTACCCGCCAGCGCACGGCGGTGCTGACAGGCCATCCCGTGCCTCCTCTGCGCCCAGTGCACAGGTGAGTGCGTTGACGGCCACGCAGGGTGATACACTCGGTCTGCCCCAAAGTTCGTAACCGGCCCCTGCTAAGAAAATTCCCCAACTCAATCTTCCCGCCGGAGAAACAAGGAGGTTCGTCATGCAACCAGAAAGTCACGCGCAAGATCACCCGCAGGCGCCGCTGAATCCGGGCATTGTGTTTGAAATGCTACAGGCGCACCAGCGTACCGCTGCCCTGAAGGCCGCTATCGATCTCGACGTGTTTCGCTCGGTCGGCGAGGGACCGGGAGATGTGGCCTCGATCGCAAAGCACTGCAAGGCGTCGGAGCGCGGCATCCGCATCTTGTGCGACTTCCTTGTGATCAATGGCGTGCTGGCCAAAGAGAATGGGCGCTATTTGCATACGCCATCGAGCGCGGCGTTTCTCGATCCCGCCTCGCCGGCCTGCATGGCCTCGGTTGCGCAGTTTCTGAGCGAGTCGGCGGTCATGCAGGCCGATGGGCAGCTGGCGGAGATAGTTCGTGCTGGACGCACCTGCATGCCCGGCCAGGGCACGGTTGAGCCGGAGAATCCCATCTGGGTTCAATTCGCAGAGAAGATGGCGCCGATGATGGGCCCGATGGCCGCGCCGCTGGGCGAAGTGGTGCTGGAGGGCCGCACCGGACCTATGCGCGTGTTGGATATTGCCGCCGGTCACGGATTGTTCGGCATCGAGATCGCAAAACAGAATCCCGAGGCGCGCGTCACGGGCCTCGATTGGGCGCCGGTGCTGCGTGTGGCGCTCGACAATGCGCGCAAGGCCGGCGTTCACGACCGCTACGACATGCTGCCGGGCAGCGCCTTCGAGGTGGATTTTGGCGGCCCGTACGATGCCGTGCTGCTGACCAATTTTCTGCACCACTTCGATTACGCGACGAACGTACAGCTGCTCAGAAAAGTTCGCGCCGCGCTCAAGCCCGGCGGGCGCGCGGCCACGCTGGAGTTTGTGCCCAATGAGGATCGCGTCTCGCCGCCTCAGCCTGCAGCCTTTGCCATGACCATGCTGACCACGACTGCGCAGGGCGACGCGTATACGCTCAGTGAGCTGACGGCCATGCACAAGGATGCAGGCTACTCGGCGACCAAGGCGCACCCGATTCCGATGAGCCCGCACACCGTGGTGATGGGGTATGCGTGAGGGGGGTGCCGGCTCTCTTCGTTCGATTATTTCGCGGCACGCCGCGCGCGCACGGCGGCGGCGAGCTCAGCGAGGAGCGTGCGCGTTTCGGCCCAGTCGATGCAGCCGTCGGTGATGCTCTGGCCATAAACGAGATTGCTCAGCGGCTGGCCGGGAACGAGTTCCTGCGCGCCTGCGACTAGATTGCTTTCAATCATTGCGCCGATGATGTTGCGATTTCCCGCGGCAATCTGCGCGGCCACGTCTTTGGAGACAACGGCCTGGCGCCGGTAATCCTTGCCGCTGTTGGCATGGCTGAAGTCGATCATGATGCGGGGCGCGATGCCGGCTTTTTCCATGCGCTCTGCAGTTTCAGCCACGGACTTAGAGTCGTAGTTGGTTTTGTTGCGGCCGCCGCGTAGGATGATGTGGCAATCCGGATTGCCCGTCGTGACGAAAATGGCCGACTGCCCGTGATGCGTGTGGCCAAGAAAAGTGTGCGAGTAGGCGGCGGAAAGCACGGCGTCAACGGCCACCTGAACATCGCCGGAGGTCGCGTTTTTGAATCCCACAGGGCATGACACGCCGGAAACCAGTTGCCTATGCACCTGGCTCTCAGTGGTGCGCGCGCCGATTGCGCCCCAGCACACCAGGCCGGCGATGTACTGCGGCGAAATCATATCGAGGAATTCGGTTCCCGTGGGCACGCCCATCTCGGCCAGATCGATGAGCAGATGCCGCGCCAGGCGCAGGCCGTCGTTGATTTTGAATGTGCCATCGAGATGTGGATCGTTGATAAGGCCCTTCCAGCCGATGGTGGTGCGGGGCTTCTCAAAATAAACGCGCATTACGATGCGCAGATCGGCGCCGAACTCCTCAATTGCGCCTTTGAGCAGGCCCGCGTATTCGCGCGCCGCGTTTGCGTCATGAATGGAGCATGGGCCGGCGAGCACCAGCAGCCGGTCGTCGCGGCCTTGCAAGATGGCTGTGATTTCGTTACGTGCATTGAAGATGGTGTCGGACGCGGCCTCGGTGATGGGAAGCTCTTCTTCGAGAAAGACCGGCGGCAGGACGACCTTCGTCCATTGAATGCGAATATCTTCAGTGGGATGGAACATTGGCTCTCTTCCGAAACGACGCAACTTCGCCAAATCCAAGGCGAGGCCCTGTTACGAATTTATCAGTTGGAATGGCGTCGACGGCGACGTGCGTCAGCGCGTCAACTCGTATGCGGCAACCGCTCCGCCCGCGGCCGCAGCAGCGATAAGGATGGGCACAAGATGGGGAATATGGCGCTCAGGCCCCGAGCCCGCGCCGATGTACTCTTTGCCTTTCTTCACATGTGTCACGTCGGCGTATGAAATGGTCACTTTTCTGTTGTAGTCAGAGCTGGTGAGCTGGAAGGTTGCATCGGAAAGATCGCCCAGTGAGCCTAGAGTCTGGGTGTTGTCGCGAAGGTCGACTTCGAGAAAGGCCCCCGCGTGATATTTGGACAGCCGCTTCTCGATTTTGCGCGCGTGCTTGTCGAGCTGTGTGGCCGATTGCGCCCGGCTGGCCGGGACCGCGGCGATCAGCATCAGGATCATCGCCAAGGAAAGCGAAAGGCGGACGATTTTGGACAAATTAACTTTGGAATCGCGATACGAATCTATCTTCATAAGGGGCCCCCAAAGGAATTTACGGATCGGAATCGAATCCAGCCGGTGCGTCCGCGGTCATGCCGGATGGTCAGTTCGTTCCACAATACCATCAAATGAACTTGCGCACCGGCCAGGACGCGTAGCCACATTACGGACGTCATCGAGCGGAGCTCATGCGCTGGAACATACGGCGCTTTTGAGCGGCCGACCGAGCCGTAACCTTGACACTGCCGGATTGTCCTCTCTAAACTTAAGGAAGGGATTCCCGGCATTTGTTGCGTAAGCTCTTATAAAAAAAGAGGTTAAGATACGGTAATTGCCGGCCCGGATCGCACGTGGGGTGGTGTTTTTGCCGTGCGCGGGCCAGGATGGAGAGTCAGAGAAGATGCCCGATGCGCGTCTGAGCCCGCGTGAGCGGATGGTCCTGAACGCCATCATCGAGCTCTACATCGCTACCGGCGAACCAGTGGCTTCGCAGGCGGTGGCGCGGCTGTTTGCTGACCGGGAGGGGTTGAGCTCGGCCACGCTGCGCAACGTGATGGCCGCGCTCGGAGAGTCGGGACTTCTGGAACAGCCGCATACCTCGGCCGGCCGCGTGCCTACGGCAGCAGCCTTCCGCTATTACGTCGAGCAGATTACGCAGCCGGGCCGCATGGCTCAAGGAGCTTTTGCAGCCAGCTCTGCGCCGGGAACCGCCGCTCAGCCGCTGAGCCAAGCCCGCCGCGGACAAATTGAAGAGAGCTTCTCCGGCGTGACCAGCAGCAACGAATATCTGGAGCGCACTTCGCATGTGCTGGCCCTGCTCTCGAGCGGGCTGGGCGTAGCGCTGGCCACTTCTACAGCCGGCCAGGTGCTGGAGCACATTCACTTCTCGCGCCTTTCTGCGGGCCGGGTGCTGGCGGTGCTGGTTACGCAAGCCGGAGCGGTGCAGGACCGCGTATTGACTGTCGACCAGCAAATGACGCCGGTGGACCTGGAAACCGCGGCCGGCTATCTGAATGAGAATTTCCGGGGCTGGCCCATCGAGCGCATCCGGGCAGAGGTGGCGCGGCGGATGGAGGTCGAGCGCGAAGCCTATCACCAACTGCTGGCGTCGGTTGAGGAGCTTTGCCGCAAGGGCGCGCTAGCGGGCGTTGAGACCGAGCCGACAATTTTTGTGGAAGGAATCGCAAACCTGATCAGCGCAGAGCAGGATCGCGAGCGCTTACGTCAGATGTTGCTGGCTCTGGAGGCAAAACAGCGGCTTGTGGAGCTGCTGAATGCCTACGTGGATGGTCGCCAGCAGGAGGTGCGGGTGGTGGTGGGGCTCGACGAGACCTCGCCAGCCATGCAGGATCTGGTTCTGATTGGCGCTCCGGCCCGGCTGGGCGGCGCCAACCTGGGCACGGTTGCAGTCATTGCGCCTACGCGGATCCAATACCAGGAAATGATTCAGGCGGTAAGCTATATTGCGCGCCTTTCCGAGCGCATTCTTGAACCTCCGGTTGCATAGGAGCGGCGATCGGGCGGGCAGCCTCGGACTCGGCGCCGAAATCAGCAGCCGCAGGCGAGAAACTTCATCTAACCAGCAGGTGTGCCAATACATTCCGAGAAGGAATGGAGTTATGTTGAGAGAGAAAACAAAATTGACTGAAGTGGATTTCCCCGAACCCGCAGCGCGCGGGACTGGAGCGAAGATCGATCCCTCGGCCGAGTTGCCTGCGCCAGGCGATGAGGATTCTGTTGGCTCCGGTGACATCGCTGTCGAAGCAGAGTCTGGAATCGGCGCCGAGGCTGTTAGCCGGGCGGAGTTTGACCAGCTGAAGGCCGAACGCGACCAGCTGCTCGACCGCCTGGCCCGCCAGCAGGCTGAGTTTGAGAATGCGCGCAAGCGCGCTGAACGCGAGCGGGTCGAGCAACGCGACTACGTGACCGGCGGCGTGGTGGAGCAGTTCCTGCCCGTGCTCGACAACTTTGAGCTGGCGCTCAAGTCCAATGGATCGGCGCAGCAGTTGCGTTCAGGCGTGAGCCTGATCGTGAAGCAAATGGAAGAGATTCTGCAAAAGATGCAGGTAAGCGCGGTGCCGGCGGTGGGCGAAGCCTTCGATCCCCGAATCCATGAGGCGCTGGGAAAAGTGGAGCGCGACGACGTGCCGGATCAGCACGTGGCTGAAGAGGTTCGCCGCGGCTACCGGATTCGCGAGCGGCTGCTGCGGCCGGCGCTGGTGCGCGTGGCGCATAATTCAAAACAAATGAACGAGTAAAGGAGCAGTGAGGTGTCAGAGTTCAAGGTTCAGGGGTCAAACGAAAGACACCTTGCCCCTAACCTGATACCTGAAACCTGGGCCCTGAAAATTGGTGTCTGATGAGTTCTAATACAAGAGTGAGCAAGGCAGATTATTACGAGGTTCTGGGCGTCTCTCGCGGCGCCAGCGATCAGGAATTGAAGAGCGCGTACCGTAAACAGGCGCTGAAGTACCACCCTGACCGCAATCCGGGAGATCACGCGGCCGAGGAAAAGTTCAAGCAGGCGAGCGAGGCCTACCAGGTACTGAGCGACGCTGACAAGCGGGCAGTTTACGACCGCTACGGCCACGCCGGGCTGGGCGCGCAAGGCTTCGGTGCCGGGCCGTTTGGCGGCGTAGGGGTCGATTTGGGCGACATCTTCGGCGATTTATTCGGCGAGATGTTTTCTATGGGCGGCATGCCGCGCGGGGGCGCGCGAGGCTCACGCCAGCAGCGGGGCGATGATCTGCGGTTCGATCTGACGATTAATTTCGAAGATGCTGTCTTTGGTTCCGAAACTGAAGTGAAAATCCGCCGTCTGGAGACTTGCAAGGTTTGCAGCGGCCGCGGCAGCGCTTCAGGAAGCGGACCCACCATGTGCAGCCAATGCCAGGGTCGAGGCCAGCTACGTTATCAGCAGGGATTCTTCTCGGTTGCCCGCACGTGTACGGCGTGCGGCGGCGCCGGCTCAGTCATCGGCGACCCCTGTTCGGCGTGCCGGGGCGAGGGCCGTTCCGCCACTGAGATCAAACTGAACGTCAAGGTTCCACCCGGTGTGGAAGAGGGAACACGCATCCGTTACGGCGGCGAAGGTGACGCCGGCCGCTTTGGAGGCCCCAAGGGCGATCTCTACGTCATTCTTTCCATCCGTCCTCACGATTTTTTCGAGCGCCACGGCTACGATCTGAACTGTGTGATTCCCATTAGTTTTCCGCAAGCGGCTTTGGGCGCCGAGTTTGAGGTTCCCGGCATCGACGGCCCCATCAACATCAAAGTTCCCGAAGGCACGCAGAGCGGAAGGGAGTTGCGCATTCGCGGGCGCGGCGTTCCTTATCTGAACGAGAAAGGCAACGGCGACCTGATCGTGAAAGTCATGGTGCAGATTCCGCGAAAGCTGAGTCGCGCACAACGAGAGCTGGTGGCGAAGCTGGCTGAAACCATGGCGGTCGAGAACAAGCCCACCTCGCCGGGCCTGATGGAGAAGATGAAGGATCTGTTCAGTTAAAACAGGAACAAGGGACGAGGGGACGCAGGGGTTAGATTAAATCGCCAGCAAGTATGTGGCGAAAACCACGACGGCCGCGAAAGCGCTTGCAGTGTCAAAGGCGAAGGTTGGTGGAGCTGGTCGGGATCGAACCGGCGACCTCCTCGTTGCGAACGAGGCGCTCTCCCAGCTGAGCTACAGCCCCACAACTTATCTATCTTACCAGCGCAGCCAACTTCGGTGAACCCGAGGTGGCTGACTCAGTGCAAACGAAAAGGCCGGGAACGAATCCCCGGCCCCTTTTCAGCTATCTGGAATTCCAGACCACCTAGACCCAGAGCTGAAAATCAGTTAAAGCTGATTCATGTTCTGCAGGAATTCGGCGTTGTTGCGTACTTTCTCCAGGCGGCTGATCAGCAATTCCATAGCTTCAACCGGCGAGAGCGGATTCAGCACGCGGCGCAGGATGAAGACGCGCTGCAGATCTTCCTTGGGAATGAGCAGCTCTTCCTTTCGCGTGCCGCTGCGCTGGATGTCGATGGCCGGGAAGACGCGCTTGTCCACCAGCTTGCGGTCGAGAATAATTTCCATGTTGCCGGTGCCCTTGAACTCTTCGAAGATGACTTCGTCCATGCGCGAGCCGGTATCGACGAGAGCCGTAGCGATGATGGTGAGCGAGCCGCCTTCTTCAATGTTGCGCGCCGCGCCGAAGAAGCGCTTGGGCCGCTGCAGGGCGTTGGAGTCGACGCCGCCTGAGAGCACTTTGCCCGAGGGCGGAACGATGGTGTTGTAAGCGCGGGCCAGGCGGGTGATGGAATCGAGCAGAATGACCACGTCGCGCTTGTGC
>Ga0335074_10004518_pt1 | contig 19165 bp, 17 predicted proteins | sample Lox_Sample_23_FD_206715 | JGI IMG/M metagenome (GOLD analysis project Ga0335074, IMG submission 206715) | Soil microbial communities from Loxahatchee National Wildlife Refuge, Florida, United States - Lox_Sample_2.3 | ecosystem: Environmental > Terrestrial > Soil > Wetlands | place: USA... | reverse complement strand
CGCAAGCTGGAAGTGCGCTTCCTCGAAATTGGGGTCGACATGGATGGCCTTGTTGAATTCAGTTGCCGCCGCGGGATACTGCCCCTTCTCGAAAAACGCCTGGCCGTCCTGAAAATACTTCTGATTGCGATTGTTCGGGTCGAATGAACACGAAGATAAAGGTACAAGCATCGAACTCAGCGTCACGATCACCCACAACCTGTTTAGTGATTTCATCGGACAACCTCCGAACATTTAAGAAGGTCGATTAGTGCTGGGAAACTGAGAGTCGCCATGCTCTGCTTTGTATTCGAATCGACGTGCAATGTACCGATATCAGTTCTCACGATTGGGAAACTTTCATAATCGCCATAGGGCGTCAAATGGCCCGCTAATTTGCCGAGAGCCGCGGTAGTCATCTTAAAGTTAGAGCCCGCTGCGCAACAGTCTTCTGGCGCAGTCAATTATATCCCCACTACCATCACCTGCTCCGCCGGACCACGCTTTAGACGTTACAGTTGGGGGGGCGCCTCGCGCGAGACGCTACTGTAAGACTCGCATATTTGTCCAACTACTGCCCAGACAGTGAGCTTAGCTGTAAATCGCCGCCCGGGGTGAGTACTCACTAACCAGCGCAATGTCCATAGCAGGAATCGCCGAAAGTAAACCAACGGGATACCAGCTATACGCCGCGTCAACTCGGGCGGAACTCCGGACGCGCGAATGTCCGTGCGAGCTTTGGCGAACCACCAGGCCAGAAAGTATTCCTTGTCAAGACGATTGTTCGGTACGGCATGATACACCACTGCCCGGGGTTCGTAACGCAGCGTTTCTCCAGCAACCAACAAGCGATTACAGAACTCGGTATCCTCTCCGCGAACCTCACTTCCCGGTCTAGGGCCCAGGTCGACTCGAAATTCCCCGTGTCTCACGAAGACTTCCCTACGAAATGCCATGTTTACTCCGAGAGGCGATTCGGTCAGCCATCCGGAATCCGGGCCAAGATCGAACATTACTAACGGGCCATTTAAGTACCGTTCTTCTGTAGGGAACCATCGCGGGTACGGAAAGCTCCGATCAGGAACGACTCTCCCAGCAGCGCCGCACCAGCTACCCTGCAACACGCCCTCGGTTAGCTTGTCCAGCCACTCCGGTCCAACCGATACGTCATCGTCCATAAACGCCAATACCTGACCGTTAGACACTTGAATTCCCGCATTCAAGGCGTATGACTTGCCTTGTCTCGCTTCAAAAACGTAACGAAAGCGGCCAGGGAAGCGCAGGCAGAACTCTTCCGCCACGTCCCGCGTGTCGTCGCTCGAGTTATTGTCAACCACTACTACTTCCCATTCGACTGCAGACGGCAATCTTGAGGATGCCACGCTCTCAAGTGCTTTTGCCAGCATGTCGCAGCGGTTGTAAGTACATAGCACTACGGATATATGCAAGGCGATTCTCCTCACATTTTAAATTCCTATGACCCCAGCAGGCTGCTGAAAGCGAGAGTTGTTGAGGCTCTTCGATGACCTTCCGAGTTCATCGGTGGTCAGATTGCTAGGTAATTGCGGTTGCGATCGAAGTTTTGTGGCGGTCGGTAGGCACCTAAGGCATACTTCGGATGTAGAATGCGGCCGTTGAGATTGCGGATGCGCACCAGGTTGTAGACTGCTGCCGTGAAGGTGAAGACCCAGCCTACGTGCTCCGGCCTCCGGTGGCGCAGCTTGCGTAGGAGTCCGACCGTCTTCATCCAGCCGAACACTTCGTCGATTCTACTTCGATTTCTCAGGCTGATGCGGTAGCCCTCGTGATGCGTCGTGCGCTGGTCGATGGCACTGCGTCGGTTCGTATTGTTCTGCGCCACGTTGGGCGTGATGTTCATTTCCCGCAATTCAGCCACGAATTCCCGGACGTCGTAGCCCTTGTCGGCACCCCGCGTGGCCCGCCCGTTACCGGGAAAGGTTTCGGCCATTAACAGGGCAACATGTCGCTCAGCTTCGCCGTAAGCCTACGTCGTGCGAGTTGAGACAACCAGCCCGTTTCGGTCTTCGGTCAGCGGATGGCCACGATAGAAAGCAGTGCTGATGTGTCGCGGCTCTTACGGGCCTGCATGGCATCGGGGTCTGTGGTCGAACTGTGGCAATCATTGCTGCGCGTTTCACCATGGAAGTTCACTGTCGGATTCGAGCAACGCTCCGCACCGGATGCGGCAGGCGGCTGCTGGTCATGATCGATGCGGCAGAAGCTTTTCGGCCTGGCCCAAGCTTCGAGCAAGGTGCCATCCACTGTGAAGTGCTCGTCGCTCAGCAAATCATGCCGTCGCGCCCGTTTCAGCCCTGCCGCGAAAAAGGCCTCAGCGATGTCTCCGGCCAGCAGTCGTTGCCGGTTCTTGCTGAAAACGGTGCTATCCCAGATGGCGTCGTCCATGTTCGGTCCCACGAACCAGCGAAACAAGAGGTCGTAATCCAGTTGCTCCATCAGTATGCGCTCGCTGCGCACCGAATACAGCACCTGCAGCAGAATTGCTCGCAACAACTTCTTTGGCACAATCGATGGACGGCTAGTCTTGGAATAGAACTTGCTGAGCCGAGGCTTCATCTCGCGCAATGCTTCATCGGCCATGGCGCGCGCATTACACGCAACGGATGGTCTTGGAAAACGCGCTGTTCGGGGCTTACGTAACTGGAAACATCCAATTGCTGCTGATCGTCTCCACGTATGCCTTCTTCTTACCATCTCGTGCTCGGAAACGACAGAAGTTTCTTAGCACTGCTGCTCACTTAGCGCCCGCATCAGCAAGCAACTCCAAAACGGACGCAAGCCTATCCTGCGGGAGACCAGATGCTTCGCTGACCCAGTCTTTCAGGCTGTGGCTATGCGGGCGGCAATCTGCCGATGCGCCGTTGTCGATCAATAGACGAATAAACGATGCATGACCACCGTGATCAGCAAGCGAAAGCGCTGTCTCTCCGAAGTTGTTGGTTTTATCGAGAGCCGCTCCCCTCGAGATGAGCAGGTCGCCGATGGCCGTATTTTCTTCAATGGCGGTCAGCATAAGCAGAGTCCAAAAGAACCGATTCGAAAGGTCAGGACTACCGCCCTGATCCAATTCATGGCGTAATTAGACGCTGTCACCCTTTTTGATGAGCCGGTGCGTGTCGTCGAATGCCATAAATCCTCGCAGGGTTCAATCTTACCAACCAGCCGAGTTTTTCAGCAGCCTGCTAAGAAGTTACCATTCAATGCCATCTGGCTTCTTTGTGTTCGCGGTATAGCCAAGCACTTACTTCCGTCTTCGCGGCATCTGAAGGCACCAGCTAGAATGTCTTGTTAAGTTCTCGGTCGTCGGCTCTTTCATAAACATCGGCGCTCGCGCATTCGGTGACTTACTTTGTCAATGTCGGGCGAGAGACGTGAATTCACTCTGAAACTGCTTTGCAATTGCATCCGGTGACAATTGTCTCCTGGCGCGCTCCCTGGCGGCTCGACCCATTTTTTTCCTCATATCTGGGTTCTTAAACAGAAGAGTCAACGCGTCGGCAAGGTCCACTGGAGACTCCTCTGGCACTAGAATGCCTGTTTCGCCATCAATTACCGCATCCGGAATCCCGCCACTGGTCGAAGCGACTGCTGGAATTCCGAATGCCGCTGCCTCAGCAAACGCGATGCCAAAACCTTCTCTCCAGGGGCCAGAAGGATCGAAACGTGACGGAGTAACAAAAACGTCAGCAATACGCAGCATCTGCCATTTTTCCTGACCTGCAACGAGGCCCCGAAATTCCACTTTGTCGCCCAGTCCGAGCAAGTTCGCCAAAGATTCGAAAGACTTCCTTTCCGGGCCTTCCCCACCAACGAGATACCGATACGGGATTTTCCGATCATCGAGAACCTTCAAAGCTCTAAGCACGAGGTCAACGCCTTTGCCCCGCACTAGCCTACAGATTGTCACAAGTGTGAATCGATCGCTGCCAAGGTCTGCCGGTTCCAAAGCCTCAGATTCTTTCATCGCGTCCTGCGAAACGGGGGGATAGATTATTTTGACCCGTTCAGATGGAACCCCCCAAGCCTCCGTTAACATCTTGGTGTGACGGGAGTTCGCAGCTATCCAGTCGGAATTCTTGAGCATGATCCGTCTAAGTTCGATCTCATTCCTTCCGCTGTCCGGGGATACGCATATTTCAGAGTCGTGTGTAATGACCACATAGGGAAGACCCAATTCTCGCAGGTACAGCGCGAGGGGGTACAGATTAACGTCCAAATGGCCGAATAAGATCGCATCCGGTCCGCGTTCGGAAAGAATACGCTCCAGTCTCCCGATCGCTTCGACAGAACTACGAAAAAAGGAATGCTTCTCCAGAAGTCTTCGCAAGAAGAGACTCTTACATCGAAGAATCTCGAGCGCACTAGCAGACTTCCTACCCAAAACGTTCCGAGGCTTCTGATCGCGCACCATAGGGAAAGGAATTACCCACGGTTCGTATGCTTCCAAGAAATGAATCCGCTCCGTCTCCTCAGGTTTTGTTACTGCGACTACCGTTACTGTGTCGCCGAGGCCTATGAGGCCTCTCGCAAGATTGTCGAGATACTCTGCGATTCCTCCGGGCCAAGGCTTGTAATCCGAGGCTATAAATAAGAATTTTTTCATAGTCCTATGTGTGCGCCGGAATTTCCTCCCGCGAAGCCTAAACTGACGACGAACACCTCGAAGCGACCCACCGAGGAAGTCGGCGGGCTCCGCGTTAGAGCCTACATTGCCTCACAAAAGCAGTAACCTCGCCTCCGAGCTTGACACGAATATAGTTGTTTTGTTGATGAATAAATCGCCTGTACTCTGCGACCCGTTCATTTGTAAAGGGCGGGCTCAAGGCACTGTCATCCTGAAACACCACTAGATCCGAGTCCTGTATGGTACGGAAATCAACGTCGATTAGCACATCGCTCATTGCGCTGTAAGTCAATGACCGAATCGCAATCGTCGGCGCGACACTCGCAACTTGATTTGAGAGAACTAGAAGCGGCTCATTCAAAGTTGGACTATCGGTGGCAAGCAGAATCTTTCTGTCGTTGCATTTGACGGCTTCAGCCAGAACCGAGTCGGCCCTGCTAAGACTCGCCTGCCGCTGCGCCCGGCCCATTGTCGGCAAGGCTGCTAGAGCAAGCGCAGAAAAGACCAACCCGGAAGCCAGCAACGCGGGCTTCGGTGGAATAGAAATTCCTTCGCCAGACAGAATGACGGCAAGTAAGAACGGCAGAGCCACGATCACCGGAAAAGAGTACCGAATCTGTCTATTGGCCGACGCAAGTACAATTACAGCAAAAATCATTGGGAACAGAACAGCAAAAGCCTCCGGTCTTCGCAGCATGGATCGTTCTTTAACAAACAGGTATGCCAACGCGGTGACGACAGAGACGAGGAAGAGTGCGAGTCCTGGAGATTGACGCACACTATCCCAAAGAAACTGCGGGAATGGAACATTGTAGAATTGCGCTACGCCGCCGAATGATGATTCCTTGCCGTTTGCAAAGGCTAGTCCCCCGTATTTCAGCAAGTAGGCAGCGGCAGGCGCCGAACTGCACGCCAGCCCTAAGAGCGCAAAGGATGCGGCGCGCAATCCGCTGTGACGAAACCTGATGGCCAGGAGCACAGGGACTAGGACGGCGACAAAATAAAGAAAATCCATTTTGGTCATTGCGCCGGCCGACAGGATCAGACCCCAGAGAATGCCGCGCAGCCACGAGCGCCATATCGACGAGCTTTGCGTTCGCGCTTCATACGCAATGAGGAGAAGCGCCGCGAGCGTGATCCAGGCGAAAAGGCTGTCTGCCATAAAAGACGTTGCGAGGCGGTTCGTGCTTGACGAAGGCGGTATAGGTCCCAGTGAGGCAAATGTGCACATGCTGGCTAAAACCAGGAATATTGGCCTCACCCCTATGCGCGCCATGAGAAACAAGCAAAAGCCCGCAAAAAACGATATCAGCGTGGCCAGCGTAAGAAAGCACTTTCCGGCAGCATCCCATGATGTCAATGATCCCCAGGGTACTCCGAGGAGCCTCATCGCCGGGGGGCGAATGCTGTACATTGCTCCAGCGATTTGGCGTAGATGTGCGACTCCATGCACGTTACTCGCCCATAACGCACGGCTGACAGCAATGGCGTTCCCCAGATAGCCCGCATCGTCCCAACGGAAGACGTATGGGCGATAGCTAATGAATGTAGGCCCGGCGCACAAAGCAAACACAATGGCGGCTAAAAGCCACTGGTGCTTCTGTAAAACAGATCGAATTTTACTGTTGCCTATCATCTGCCAAATCCAGGACCGCATAGCGCTTGTGTTCTTCGCGGGCCTCGGCGGACTCCTGCTGATGCGAGTGCCGCTTTCGGCCCTCCAGTTCAGGCGTTCGGCCCGAACCCATTCTTTCCCGCGTAGAGCCGCGCCAGCAGCATCCTATAATCCCACGCCACCTTGAAGTTGGCCTTGCTCGCGCCCCGGTATCGCAGGCCAAAAGCAAAGGGCACTTCCTTGACGGACTGGATTTTGCCGCGGACCAGGATCTCTAGCGGTAGCTTGAGGCCGGACTTCTGAAACTCTGCCTGCGGCAGGCAGCGCGGACGCACCATGAAGTATCCAGACATGGGATCCTTGGCCCGTAACCGTTTCCGCTGCAGCGGCCAAGTCACCCATACGGCCGCGGCTGACAACAGCTTTCTCACCGGATTCCACTGCCCCAGATCGCCGCCGGAGGAGTAGCGGCTGTCGATCACTAGGTCGCCGCCATTCCGAATCCCGGAGATCAGCTGCGGCAGCAGTTCCCGAGGGTGCTGCAGGTCGGCGTCCATGACACCAAGAACAGTGGCGTCCGTCTGCTGCCAGCCGTGCAAAACCGCACCCGACAGCCCCCGCTCATTCTTGCGGACTAGGAGGCGTACCCGCGAGTCCTCTTTGGAAATGGCAGAAACTACCGCGTCGGGCCCATCGTGGCTGTCATTGTCAACTACCAAAACTTCATTAGGAATATTGAGAGAATCGAGCACACTCCGGGTATGAACGAGCAGTTTGCCGATGTTCTCGGCTTCACGGAGGGTCGGAACCACGAGCCCCAGATTTTCCAGCGCGGGCTTTGGGAGGGTGGACGAGGGCGGACTATGTTCCGTCGCGGCACCGTTCAACGTGTAAGAAAAACAAATCATTGTTGTCTACATTCAATTCCAATGTCTACGGAGTAACTGCGCGGCCCGGGATCGACCTCGGGCACCAAGTCGGTGGTTGCCATATACTGCGCCACGTCGGCAGAAATTGATATCTACACCTGACGAACGGAACGCTAGCCGGCCGATCTCAGCGAAAGGGCACGTTTATCCCACCTTCTCCAGAAGGCATCCCACGCTTTGCCGATAAGTGCACGAGGTACCCATCGCACAAATTCCTTCCATCCAAAATCGTAATTAACAGACGCAAGCCCTCGTCGATGAAACTCCCAGAACTCTCTGGATTGAGGGCGCAGTGCGCAAGCACACTTCGTGAGGTACAGGAAGTACGTTCTTTCGAATTCCTTCAACAACGAACGATATTCGCCAGCTGAAAGGAAGTATTTGCCATGGGCGACTAAGAAAGTCAGGTTCAAGAAAGGCCCAAGCCCGAAATTAGAAACACGAGACATAATGCCACTGTTATCCCACCGCGAGTACGTGAGAACCTGATGAACAAAACCGAAATCCCATGTCTTCAGCAGCTCGAAGCAAACATGGCCATCCTCGAATGGCGCATAGCGCTCGTCATAAAATGGATTTCGAGATCTGACAATTTCGGATCGAATCAACGAGGATGTCGGCGAGCCGAAAAGATAGGTTCTCTCAAGAAGGTAAAGCCGACATGCACTTCGACCGGGTACCTTGGGGCTTGGGTAAGGGAGGCCCCCAAGACTCACCTCCTTGCCTTCAATTCGATATGCGGCCACGATTCCTACCGAGGGATGGGTTTCGGCCACCTCCACCATCTGCCCCAGGCACTCAGAAAACAGCCAGTCGTCCGCCTGGACCATTTTGCAGTATTTGCTCTCCGGAGCGATGCAGGTAAGTGCGAGGTTATAGTTTTGCACCTGGGGGAGGAGGGACTCGGTACAGATGAGGCGGATATTATCTGGGAAGCGGCAGGCATACTGAGAGGCGATCTCGCTTGAACCATCGGTGCTACAGTTGTCCACCAGCACGTATTCCCAGTTTTTGTAGGTTTGGCGCAGTACGCTTTCAATACACTCCGCGAGGAACTCACGGGTGTTGTGGAAGGGCGTTACAACACTGACCAATGGTTCGGCCTTCATAGGTTGACTTGCATTTCCGCCATCTAGGTCGCCGTCATTTCCAATAATTCGATCTACTCGAAGTCTCCGCGCCTGAACCCCTCGATAATTCCGTCCGCGGTGCGAGCCGCGATGGCTGAGATTGTAAGCGCGGGATTAACCGCCGCTCCCGTCACAAATACGCTGCCGTCACCAATGAACAAATTCGGTACGTCGTGCGTCCGGCACCAAGGGTCGACGACAGAGGTGTTCGGATTGGTTCCCATTCTGCAAGTTCCAAGATAGTGCGAGGATCCACCTGCCACACAGGGCTGGACAGAAATCTCGGTTGCCCCTGACGCCTCTAAAAGCTCAGCATGGCTTTTGGCCATGGCCGCAATGATCGCTGCGTCGTTCGTTCCCCAACGATTTATAATGTGTGGAACCGGCAGCGAATGATCATCCTTGACGCTGAAGTCGAGTGTGATTTGATTCGATTCTGAGGGCAACTGTTCTCCGTCCGATGCAATGCCAACAACATGTCCAAAGATCTCTTTCATGCGTGTTTTGTGTTGCATACCCCATCCGTCGATGCGGAGAGCAGTCGCCAGCGGCCATTGACCTTCATTTTCCACGGAAGTCGTCCATCCGCGAACGAAGTTATTTGTCGATTTTGTGGCATAAAAATCCTGAATAATTCCCCCGGTAGGAACCCCGCGCCAAGGATCAAGGCGCTCAGGGAAGACGCCATGAGCGAAGACCGACAGATGCTCCATAAATCGCTTCCCTACCAGGCCACTCGAGTTAGCCAATCCGTCGGGAAACATTCTTGACTTGCTTAGTAGCAACAAACGAGGTGTCTCAACGGCGTTGCCTGCCACGACAATCACACGTGCAAATATCTCGGTTTCCTCGCCATCTTTGTCGAAGTACACCACGCTCCGCGCTCTGCCGTCGAGGCCGACAGAAATTTTGCGGGCCATACATTCAGAGCGAATCTCCACTTGGCGAGTTTTTTCTGCTTTGGGAATGTAACTAACATCGATGCTAGACTTAGCGGAAATCTTGCAGCCCATCGTGCATGTTCCAGCATTAATGCACGCTGGCCGGCCATTCCAATCCCTCGTCGGTATCGCAAGGGGCTCGCGCACTAGATGAAGCCCAAGGCGATCTGCACCCCTTTTGATTACCCGACTTGCTGCGTTGAATTCGTGTGCCGGCGTCGGGTAGGGCCGCGAGCGTGGAGGCTCAAAGGGGTTGCGATCCGGACCCTCCGGTCCAGAGACCCCCAATTCGCATTCAACCTTGGTGTAATACGGCTCAAGATCCGCGTAGGAAATGGGCCAGTCGTCCGCAACTCCGTCCTCGCTGCAAACTCGAAAATCGGACTCGTGGAAGCGTGGGTTCATCGCGTGGTAGATCACCGTTGATCCTCCCACACCTTTTACCCGGATATAACTGAACGGGTTTCGGCTGGGGGCCGTATAGAGATCCCGTCGCACATCGGCCGGCGCAAACGTTTCCCATGCACGAACCTCAAAGTCAAGCGTGTGCGTGGAATAGTCCTGATACGGCTTAAACCGCTTTCCTGCCTCCAGTACGATTACTGTGAGTCCCGCCTCTCCCAGTTCTTTAGCGATAACTCCGCCGCCGGCACCTGACCCAATGACAATCACGTCAGCGTGACTCTCTCGGCGTTGCCCTTTCGCGTCAGGATTCCACAGAAGCATATTGACCGTGTTGCTCTACCGAGCGGGCATCGGAAGGAACAGCCCCGAAGAGCAGGTTGTATTGTGCATTCACTTCCTCCCGATATCGCTGAACCATACGTCTGAGGTGCGCGGATTCTCGGGCTCGGGCCTCTCGGAGAACTCCAAATCTCTCGATCAACATTCCCACGTCAAACTTATCTATATCGAGCCGATATTCGAACTGTTCGACCTCCTTCATATGAGAATCGACCTTCGGATCATAAGAGATGGCCACAACAGGCAATGCAATCAAATGCGACAAAATCACGCCGTGCAGGCGGCTGGCTATGACCAAATCCGTGCCGCAAAGCTTCCGCAAAAGGTCATCTGTAGTCTGCTCGGGGGGGGCGGGTAAAATCTCTATTTTCGAGGAGGATGCCACCTCCTTGGGAAGCGCTGCAAACAAATCGCGAATCACGTTGATGTCCGGACTATCCGTTGAAAAAAGCATGACTCGATGCTGTTGCCTCACCAGCCAGATTACCATTGCGGCCAACTCATGAAGATATCGCTGAAAGCGACGCGTATCCTTGATCGGCCATGAACGTGGATCGAACCAAGCGATGGGGCTTACACCAACCACTAAACGTTCACGCGCTGCATCGCTTTCGTACCAACCTAAAGCTTCAGGTACCTCGTACCCATAGGCCAGATCCGGACAGAGGTGGCCACTTAAAAACGGCGCAATTAAGTGCATAGCCTCAAGGGAGTCATTGTCGCGAAAGGAGCAGTACGATGCAAATCGCAAAGCACTCTTCGCAAAGAATCGACTCAACGGATGCTCGAGTGAGCATTTTCCAACACTCAGAATCACGAACGGAACACCAAATGCCCGACTGAGAGCGCCGAATTTGAAGAGCGTCCAGGGATGCCCCCACCGCCCACCCCAGAATTCGTCAAAAGCACCACCTCCGCCCACCATCACGCAGTCTAGCGTCCGAACGAGCCGTCCCGCTTTTGTTATGTGTCCCAGTTCAGACTGGCAAACGCGAACTTTCCTGACTAGCCTACGAAGCGCTTCGCTTTTTTTCAGCCATCCCTTAACCACGCCAAGCCATTGTACCCGCCGGCGATTTCCATTGTTATGCGGCTCAGTGTACGCCCAACAATAGTTAGGACGAAACGTCTTCGAGATGGGGAAAGCGCTTATTCCATGACGCCGCTGGGTATCTTCCGCGCTAAGAGTAATCCCGATAAACTCCGCATTCGGATTGCGCGCACGAATATTTGTAATGACGGAGGACAATATCGCCGCGTTACCCAAATTTCCGGCGCAGGGGCTCACAAGACCGAATCGCCGCTTCCTGTCGCCTGGGCTGTGGACTGCTTTCATTGAAGAGTTAACCTTCCAGCGAAACCGCTCAATTGCGCGATTGGTCACACTTTCTTTCTGCCGCCTGAATTGACTGCTCCGAGCTTTCGACTCTGGTGCACTCTCGCCCTAGGTACGCTTTTGCGCGAGCACGACCAGAGTCTGCCCCAAACCGCACCGTTCCTTCAGTTGATCAAGCGAATGTCGGGACATACATACTGTTGCAAGTCGAGTGACGAAGTTCGAATTCACGATGCGAAGAAAACCGAGATTTCCTGACGGTTGTAACGTGGTGGCCTTTCTAAGGCAAAAATGAGGCTGCAGCATAGCTTCCAATTTAGCCATCGTCACCCATTTGCGATGCTGGCCCTCAGCCGGTGGATCAATGTCACTCCTGCGTTCATAAACCGTTCGATTCTGTGTCATTAGTATTAAATAGCCGCCGCCCTTGAGCCATTGCACCGCTCGCTCGATGAACTGTTTCTGGCTTGCCAAATGCGAGAACAACTCCAACGCCACAAGGATATCGAACGATGAGCTGGGCAAATCGATGCTCAGGGCATCGCCGACAAGAAATTCACCGTTCGGCATACGTTCCCTAGCGTCCGCGATCGCTCCGTCAGAAATATCGACCCCGGTAACTTTGCCGAGCTGGCACAGACTCTCGGCCAGCCAGCCATTTCCACACCCTAATTCTAGAATTCGCGGGCTCTCCACCCCGCACTCGCGAACCAGCATAACCGCGATATCGCCACGCCGCATCGCTTGCTCGCCGAGAGTTGCCTCTTGAAGATAGCGCGCGTCCCACATGTTCCAGAACTTCCGCTGCTGCTCTAGGCTCCAGCGGTTTGTTGAGTCCACGCTTGTCTTTTCCTTCATCGCATTCCGTGCCGCTCCAGAGCAGGCCCTCCCCGTCGCGGCTCCTCCATCTCGTCGCTAGAACATCCGACCCCTCAATGCCGCTTCGACAATTTCGGGTAGCCTTCGTCCATCGGCGGACCGTCATATTCAAGCCAAATCCAGCCTACACGGCTGGTATAGAATATCCGCAAACAATCGTTCCTAATTTGATTGAACAACTCCGCCGCAAAGAGCCGGCCGCCCCGCGCATGAACGATCATTTCTGCCACAGGGTTCCGTACTTTTGCAAAAACAGATCGACCCTCTCTTGTCCTCTTCCATAACATCTCTGCGGAGCTAACCAAGTTTAGTTGACCCTCCACATCTATCTCGCCAATGGCGCGACCGTACACTTCTCGGGCCCAAATATCGAAGCACAGAAGACCACGCGCATATATGACCTGCCTCTCCGGCCTCCGTGCAATAAGCTTGTCCAATACCTCGATAGCCGACGGCCCGAGAACATCAATATCATCAACCCCTGGGGTTTCAGTATCCGAGGGTACGATAAGATTCAACAACACCTTCGCCGTCTCTTGTTCCTCGGGTAGGAGCCATTTCCCGGACTGCGCATCGCGTCGCAAATTCCGTATCTTAACCTGCCTATTTATTTTCAATGCAGTTATCTTAATGCAAAGATGCTTGCACTTCCGAAGAGCCCCTTTAACCTCTGACTTTAACCGTCCCATGTGCAACACGCCTGAATACCCGGCCGCAATGTCTGATAAACACTGTTAGGCTGTTATCTTTTCAAAGACTAGATATTCACTCTCCCCAGGAAGCATCGGAGCGAAAAAGCTCGTAAGCAGCCTGCATCCACGTCTTTCAAAGTATTTCACTACGAACTCCCGCGACAACATGCACGGATAATAAACTCCAGCTGCTATCCATTTCTCAAGGACTGTATCCGCCATACACGCTTCTGACATGCAATCAAAGACAATTTTTCCCCCTGCGCGCGCAACGCGGATCATCTCGGCAAAATAGCGGCAAATAACAATCGATGGGAGATAGACAAACACCTTATGGGCGTGAACCAAATCGATAGAGCAGTCTGCCGTCTCAACAAGACTTACGCCGTCTGCATTGCGCGCCGTGACGCCAAATGTATCAGACAGCCACTCAGACCATGTACCATCCGTCTCATAAATCTCGTATTTTGAAACGGGGCAGCGTCGCATTATTCGCTCAAGATATCGTCCGGACCCAGGGCCTATCTCACATACCGACCGCACATCTGTTCCAAGTATCCCGGCAGCGGCCAACTTGTCGATTGTCGCCTGGGTGGCGCCCGGAACCTGGAAGGTCGCGTCGATGTAATCTCCGACCGATAGCCCGGCTCTCCTGGCCCTTTCAAGAGTCTCTTTGAGCGGCTGATATCGTTTAACATAATTTGGTATACCAGTCTCACTTCCGTGATCTTGTCGACCGTGCAATGCACTGCCAACCCCTCTCAGTGATTTCGTGATCTTGCTCAACATGTGCTGCTCCTGGCGCGCGAGAGACTTCCAAGCATCCTCGCACTTGTCTCCGACCTCTGACTTGCAGTCAACCGCTTTTTTTGTGACGGTTGAGGAATACTCTACATCCGCACTTACTCGCAGAGGCTCGCAGTTGGGTCGCTCCTGAGAGACGCTTCGCGCACCGTCTTAGTCTGTGAAATACGGTCATCATGCGCCGAGGTCGCAATCTCTCCCTTGCCGCTCTGAAGTCAGTGAGATCGAAATTGATAGGGTGACAGTCTTCCGTGCGTCGTACCTCTGTGACTCAGCGCGCCTCAGTTGCTTTCCGCGCGCATGCCGCTTCCAACGTGTGACACCTACTCTATTACTTTCCCCATCACTCTACTTGGCTGCTTTGTTCCTGGTTGGGCGTGGCGACCGTTTCATGCGATGCGGTTCGAATCTCCCGCCGCGTTAGACTTGGAAAGCAATTCACGACGCCTCCCACATCGGCTTCTGTACTAATATAGACCGTTCCAGCGGGCGTTTGTCGGTCGAATTCTGTCTCTGTATCGTATCTATATAAGAGAACCGACGGGTGGAATGTTCCGCTTCCGAAGTTCAGATGAAGCTCGAACGTGCAACTTAACCCTTCGCCCGTTTCTAGATCAACACTTCCATGCCCTAGACGCTCCGTCGATGTATCGAAGATGCTCTCGTGTTCTTCATTTACAATATACAGTGTTACCGACAGTCTGCTGCACCGCCGGCGTGCAATTATCTCGATGTCGATCCACGCACTCTCGCCAGAGATAAATCGCGAGCATTCCCCGTCTTTATTACGAACGGAGACTCTTGAGATGAAGGCAGCCTTATCCTCCGCGAGATGCGAATTCCGATCTCGAGAACGATTGAGATAATCTCCAACGACCTCTTCTGTTGCTCCCGATGCCACGATCTTTCCCCGTTCCAGAAGAATTGATTTCCGGCAGAATTCCGATACGCTCTTCAGGTTGTGAGAGACAAACAGTACGGCGGCCCCACTCTTGATCACTTCCCTCATTCTTGTAATGCACTTTTGCTGGAATGCGTAATCTCCGACACTCAGTACTTCGTCAACGATCATGACATCTGGATTTATGTGGGCGGCGATAGAGAATCCCAAGCGTGCGGACATTCCAGAGGAATATCGCTTGACCGGCGTGTCAATGAACTCTTCAATGCCCGAGAAAGCGATGATCTGATCTAGCTTTGCTTCAATTTCTCGGCGCTTCATGCCAAGAATGGCTCCATTCAAAAAAATATTCTCTCTGCCGGTGAGGTCATGGTGAAATCCGGCTGAGATTTCAATTAGTGCGGACAACCTCCCATTCACGATGAGATCCCCCGCCGTCGGCCTCATGATTCGGCTCAAGATCTTAAGGATTGTGCTCTTCCCGGCTCCATTGTGTCCGATAATTCCGAGCGCCTCACCAGGTTCAACTTCAAACGAAACGTCCTGTAAAGCCCAAAACTCTCTAGCCTCCCTCTGATTGAGAGAACGCTGTCGAAGTATTCGCCTTGCAGCGGCTGGAATCAGGTCTCTGAGAGATCCAAACGTCTCACCTCTGTAAAACTTCTTGTATACATGGTTCATTCGGAGCGCGAGCTTAGCCATCCTGACCTCTCGTCAAATGCTTTCCGCAAAGGCCGGCTCAAGATGCTTGAATAGAAGATAGCCTGCCGTTAATACCGCAATTGCACATGCCATGCTATATCCCACCCATATCAAATCCGGCGTCGTCTGTCTTGCGATGCATAAACTTAGACCTTCGAGAACTGGCGCAAGTGGGTTCAATAATAACCACTTTCCTCTGCTTCCGACCATTTGAATCGAATAGAAAACTGGCGTAAAGAAGATTCCAAAGGTGAGAAATACCTCAACAATATACTTGACATCTCTGAAAAAGAGACTCCCCGCCGCTACGAGCATACTCACGCCGCAAGAAATAGCTATTAACGTCAAAAGCAGAACAGGCACCCACAAAAGATTGAGATTCAGTTTAATTTGCTCTACGGCGAGGAATACTACTAGTGCTATAGTGGCGACTGCGAGGTCGAAAAAGCTGGCCGCCACCGCGCCCAGCGGAAATATCTCTTTGGGAAAGTATACTTTTGTCACCAACTCGCGATTGCTCATGGCGAGACTGTTACATCCAAAACGAGTGCTCGAAACAAAAAACGCCCAAGGTAGACTCTTGACGGCTAAGCTCGCGATGTCTGCTGGTTCCAGCGAAGTATGCGCTGCTCTGGCATAGGCAATGCGCACGACGATACCCGACATAACAATCAGAATGGGCATCAAAATTGCCCATAAAAATCCCATAATCGACTGCTTATAACGTACCCTTATATCACGATAAGCGATCATGTAGAGCAGTTCTCGATATTTATATAGTTCCTTCAATCGCTCACACATTGGACTCTCTCCATGCTAATTGTATCTTCTGTTGACGAGCTTTACCGGCCACCCACTCAAATATCCCTCTATGCCGTTCTGAAGAGCTTGCCGATAGATGCTCAGTGCTCCGTGTATTGCCTCGCTGCTGAAGGCAAGTTCCGAGTCGCCATGTGAGAAGCTCACCACGAAAGATGGCGCAATCACGCCCCGGCGAATCATTTCCTGCATGAAAAGAGCGCGAAACGCTTGCGACCGCTCGAGGCTTCGATCTCGCGTAGCAAACACCAGGTTGCACGGTCTTCCGAGAATTTCGAAGTATCCTTCTAGCCTATTCTCCTGAATAGCGCTGTTAATGATCCTACGGATGCGCTCGCCTTGTTCCCAAAGAAACTTGACAACCCCAGCCTTTCGATAGACGCGCAGTGTAGCGAGTGCTGCGGCAAGCGCATGCGTCTCCGCTCCGTGAGTCGTCGATAATAGAAATACCCGCGGCTGGCCGTGCTCCAATCCGCCGAGCCGCATGATATCCCTCTTTCCACAAAGAGCTGCGATTGCGAAGCCATTACCCATTCCTTTTCCGAACGTAGAAAGGTGAGGGGTAACACCATAGAACCCTTGGGCACCTCCCAGATGCCAGCGAAAGCCCGTGATCATTTCATCGAAAATCAGGACTGCGCCTTTTTCTTCGCAAAGATTCTTCAATTCAGGCAAAAAGCTCGGCGTGGGAGGTGTCACAGTCTCTGCCTCCAGCATCACGCAAGCAATTTGGTTGGGGTGCTCATCGAACAATTTTCTCAGGGACTCCAAATCATTGAAGCGAAACTTCAATGTTAACTCGGAAATCGCCTTCGGCACACCCGCATCCACTTCAGTAGTGCCGATAAACCAGTCGTCGGTGGAAAAAAATGGCTGATCTCCACATATCGCGACCATTTCGCGACCCGTATAAGCGCGCGCTAACTTGACGGCAGCCGTGGTCACGTCCGAACCATTTTTCGCAAACTTGACCATTTCAGCGCCATCGATTTCTTCCAAGAAAGCCTCTGCCAATTCTATCTCTAGTCTTGCCGGCCGCGTGAAATTTGCCCCGCGCTGCATTTGGCGGTGGGCGGCCTCGAGCACCGGCTCGAAAGCGTGGCCCAATGTTACAGATCGCAACCCCATACCGTATTCGATAAATTCATTCCCATCCACGTCCCATACATGGCAACCCTTGCCACGATCGATGAACCCTGGGGAATATTCGGGGAATTGGTCGTCGCCTTTGGCATATGTGTGCGCGCCACCCGGAATCAGCCGATGCGCTTTTGACCGAAGCGCACGCGAACGGGCGAATTTCTCCGCCATGCTTGCAGGTCCGAAATGAGGATGATCGTAAACTTTCTCCATGTTCGCTCGCCACTTCCCTAGTCTAAGCTCGTCAGTACGACTTTTCTTGCGTAAAACGCTTCGGCATATCCACTCGCAGAGTTCGATTCTATGCCGCGAAGCCGCATCAAACCCAAGAACGTTTCAGCGGAAAACCACGATTTGGGGCGTTGTGATTTAAATACTTTGAGTAGGTTGCTCACCTTTTCCTCACATGAGTTCAAAGTCAAGTGAATAAAGACATTGGGCCGCCCCAGATCCCCATCGTATTTTGGTATTTCGTACTCCAGAATTAGGTTGTTTCTGAACGTGTTCCATGTCAACTCCGCAATCAGCCGATGGTCCTGATGCGCGTCTCCCTGCCAATGCGTAAATACCAAGTCTGGATCGATGCGCTTTTTCAAGTCTTCGAATACTTCCTTTACGCTCGCTCCATAATATGACATAAAACTATCACGATATTCCTTGATCTCTGCAATGCATTCACAGTTCGCTGTGAATAGGGAAGCAGCCTCCCGCGCTTCATTTAACCGTATTCCGTCTGCGCTGAACACCACCCAGTGAAAGGTGATGTGCTTCCACCTCTCCTTCAACTGCAGCAAGGTCCCGCCGCAACCTATTTCGATGTCGTCAGCGTGGGCTCCAAGGCAGAGAACATGGAGAGGAGCGTGAGTTGGTTTCGAAATGTTCAATCCGATCATGCCGTACGCCGCGCCGGGTTTCCATTGCCCCAGACGCGCCAAGGCGCTTGTCCTGACGTCTCGAGCTCATCCAATATCTGTTTGTCCTTGAACGTATCCATGCACTGCCAGAACCCGTCGTAGCGCAGCGACCATACCTTTTCTTCTGCGATCATCCGGCGCATTGGCTCATAAACGAGCTCCTCTCCCGGTTTGAGATAGCGAAACACATCCTTTCGGAAGACAAAATAGCCGCCATTCACCCATATGTCGGACTCTTTCATGCACCGAATTGCCGATACCGAGCCATCCTTGCCAAATTGTACGGTGTCAAGACTGTTTGATTTCGGCCGCACGGAGAGGAACGAAGCGTACACGTCGCGGTGCGAGAACTCGTCAATCAACTGCGGCAGCGGAAAGTCAGTCAATCCATCGCTGTAGTTGGCCAGAAATGCTTCTTCGCCTTGGAGATGCGGCTCTATAGCGCGCAAACGGTCGCCGATCGTAGAACGCTGTCCCGTGTCGACAAAGGTAATTCTCCAGTCGTCAATGTCCCGCTGCATAAATTCGAGCTGCCTTCCGCCCTGTGAAAAGACAAAGTCATTGGATACTGACTCCTCGTACTCAAGAAAGTAGCTCTTGATTACGTTTCCCTTGTACCCGAGACAGATGACAAACTCCTTGTGCCCGTGGTGGGCATAATACTTCATGACATGCCAGAGAACAGGCCGAGAGCCAACGGTCACCATCGGCTTAGGCACGTCTTCTGAATATCCGCGCAGCCTCATGCCGGCACCACCGCAGAAAAGAACAACTTTCATCCATGCACCTCCTGAACTTTGCGAATCGAACCTCCTACCCTTCTGTCGTGGAAACGGAGGGAATTACGAGACGCGGAATGGGTACTACAAACTTGCCGCCCCAATCGCGGATAAAACTCAACTGCTCCATGATTTCGTCCTTCAGATTCCAGGGCAGGATGATCACATAATCCGGCTTGGTTTCGTGGATGCGCTCGG
>Ga0335074_10004517_pt1 | contig 19166 bp, 15 predicted proteins | sample Lox_Sample_23_FD_206715 | JGI IMG/M metagenome (GOLD analysis project Ga0335074, IMG submission 206715) | Soil microbial communities from Loxahatchee National Wildlife Refuge, Florida, United States - Lox_Sample_2.3 | ecosystem: Environmental > Terrestrial > Soil > Wetlands | place: USA... | reverse complement strand
CGAGGCGGTCAGGTCCTGGGACGAGGACCTGAGCGCCGAGGCGGTCCGCCTGCTCGGCGAGGAGCGGGCGGCCAAGCTCCTCGACATGTGCTCGGCCAGCATTCCCGAGACCTACAAGGCGGACGTTTCCCCGGACGACGCGGTCGACGACCTGTCCACCATGCTCGAACTGCGCGAATCAGGGAAAGAGTACGCGGTCAGGCTCGTGGAGGACCCGGAACGCTGGACGCTGGTGATCTACCGGCTCGGCACGCCGATCACGCTGTCGGAGGTCCTGCCCCAGCTGCAGCACATGGGCCTGGAGGTCGTCGACGAGCACCCCTACATGTTCACGGGGACCGGGGACAACCAGTCGTTCTGGGTCTACGAATTCGGTCTGCGCGCCCCGGCCAACCAGGCCTCGGGCAGCGTGCGGGAGATCTTCGAGGCCGCGCTGACCGCGTTGTGGCAGGGCCAGACCGACGACGACGGGTTCAACACCCTGGTCCTGGCGGCGGGCCTGGGCTGGCGCGAGGTCAACCTGCTCCGCGCGTGCGCGAAGTACCTGCGCCAGGGCGGGATGCGGTTCAGCGAGGACTACGTGCAGCGGGTCCTGCGGTCCAACCCGGCGATCACGCGCCTGCTGATCCGGCTGTTCGAGTCCAGATTCGACCCGGCCAGGCAAGACGGCGTGACCGAGCGGTGCGAGGCGATCGCCGAGGAGATCCGCGGGCAGCTCGACGAGGTGGTCAGCCTGGACGCCGACCGGATCCTGCGGCAGTACCTGGCGCTGATCGACGCGACCCTGCGGACCAACTACTACCGCATGGACAGCCCGGGCAGCCAGGCCGGGCCAAGCCCGCTGGTGCTCAAGCTCAACGCCAGGGCCGTGCCCGGACTGGTCGAGCCGCGCCCCATGTTCGAGATCTTCGTCTACTCGCCGCGGCTTGAGGCGGTCCACCTGCGGTTCGGCCGGGTGGCGCGCGGCGGCCTGCGCTGGTCGGATCGCCAGGAGGACTTCCGCACCGAGGTCCTCGGGCTGGTCAAGGCGCAGGAGGTGAAGAACGCGGTCATCGTCCCCTCCGGGGCCAAGGGCGGGTTCGTCTGCAAGCGGCTGCCCGACCCGTCCGACCGCGAGGCGTACCAGGCCGAGGTGCTGGCCTGCTACAAGACGTTCATCGCGGCCATGCTCGACGTGACCGACAACATCGTGGCCGACGCGGTGGTGCCGCCGCCCGATGTGGTCAGGCGCGACGGGGACGACCCGTACCTGGTGGTGGCGGCGGACAAGGGCACCGCTACCTTCTCCGACACCGCCAACGAGGTCGCCACCCTCTACGACTACTGGCTGGGTGACGCGTTCGCCTCCGGCGGATCCGAGGGCTACGACCACAAGCAGATGGGCATCACCGCGCGGGGCGCCTGGGAGTCGGTGAAGGTCCACTTCGCGGCCCTCGGCATGAACCCCGCGACCGACGACTTCACGATGACGGGCATCGGCGACATGTCCGGCGACGTGTTCGGCAACGGCGTCCTCCTGTCCGAGCACATCAAGCTGATCGCGGCGTTCGACCACCGGCACGTGTTCATCGACCCGAACCCCGACCCGGCGGCCAGCTTCGCCGAGCGGGCGCGGATGTTCGAGCTGCCCAGGTCCTCGTGGGCGGACTACAACTCCGCGCTGATCTCGGCCGGCGGCGGGGTCTGGCCGCGCACCGCCAAGTCGGTGCCGGTGTCGCCGCAGGCGCGGACGGTCCTGGGCCTGGATGAGAGCGTCGTCGCGCTGTCGCCGGACGAGCTGATCTCGGGCATCCTGGCCGCACCCGTCGACCTGCTGTGGAACGGCGGGATCGGCACCTACGTCAAGGCCAGCGACGAATCGGACGCCGACGTGGGGGACAGGTCCAACGACGCCGTGCGGATCGACGGGGCCCGGGTGCGCGCGCGGGTCATCGGCGAGGGCGGCAACCTGGGCCTGACCCAGGCCGGCCGGATCGAGTACTCGCTGGCCGGGGGGCTGGTGAACACCGACTTCATCGACAACTCGGCCGGGGTCGACACCTCCGACCACGAGGTCAACATCAAGATCCTGCTGGCCGACGGGATCCGGGCGGGCGTGGTCGCCGCCTCCGCCCGGCACGAGTTGCTTGAGGACATGACCGACGACGTGGCCGCGCTCGTCCTGCGGCACAACTACCGGCAGAACATGGCCCTGGCCGCGTCCCGGGCGCAGGCCTCCTCCCTGCTGCACGTCCACGCGCGGTACCTTCGCAAGCTGGTGCGGGACAAGCGGCTCGACCCGGAACAGGACGTGCTGCCGGGGGAGCGGGAGATCGCCGAGCGGCGGTCGTCCGGTGGCGGCCTGACCAACCCCGAATTCGCCCTGCTCCTCGCGCACACCAAGATCTCGGCCAGCGAGGAGGTGCTCGACTCGCACCTGCCGGACGACCCGTACCTGCGCCGGTGGCTGACCGCCTACTTCCCCGCCCCGCTGCGGGCGTCCCTCGCGGACGTGATGGAGTCACACCGGCTGCGCCGCGAGATCATCACCACCTCGGTGGTCAACGAGATGATCGACACGTCCGGCACGACGTTCGTGTTCCGGCTCATCGAGGAGACCGGCGCGTCCACCTCCAACCTCACCCGGGCCTGGCTGGTGGCCCGCGACGTGTTCGACATGCCGGCCTTCTGGGCCCAGGTCGAGGAGCTGGAGGGCCGGATCAGCCTGGCGGCCCAGATCACGCTGCTCCTCGAGGGGCGCAAGCTGACCGAGCGCGCGGCCAGGTGGCTGCTGCACCACCGGCGCCCGCCGTTCGACATCCAGGCCAGCGTGGGCTTCTTCGCCGACGGAGTGCGGACCGTCCGGGCCGGCCTGCCCAAGCTGCTCACCGGCCGGGACCTGGCCACGTTCGAGGAGCGCCGGGACTCCTACCTGGCTCTGGGCGTGCCGGCGGACCTCGCCGAGCGGGTCGCGGCCATGGTGCCGACGTATTCCGCCTTCGACATCGTGCAGGTCGCGGCGCTCGCCGGGCGCCCCATCGAGGAGGCCGCCGACGTCTACTTCGACCTGGCCGACCGCCTGCAGATCACCCGGCTGCTGGACCGCATCACCGCGCTGCCGCGCGAGGACCGCTGGTCGACGGCGGCCAGGGCCGCCCTGCGTGATGACCTGTACGCGGCGCACGCGTCGCTGACCCAGGATGTCCTCGGGGTGAGCGGCCCGGGGATCGCCAGGACACCGGAGGAGCGGCTGGCCGCCTGGACCTCGCACAACGAGGCGGCGGTCGCGATGGCCGCCCAGACGCTCAGCGAGATCTGGGAGAGCGAGCGCTTCACGTTCACCACCCTGTCGGTGGCGCTGCGCGCCGTCAGGACCCTGGTGGCCGCCAGCTCCCTGCCGGAGGATTAGGTAGCTGCCGCAGGACTAGTACGCGCGCCCGTAGGTGGGCTGGCCCGCCGATGCGATGACCTGCAGCTTGGCGCCGTGCGCGGCCGACGGCGGGTCGACGGCGGCGAACTCGTAGGTCCAGTCGGCGTCCACCGCGCGGTGGCCGACCTCGGCGGGCTCGGTGAGCGGGATGAACGCGGCGGGGACCGGGATCGGTGCCCCGGCGGCCAGACCTTGATGGGAGGTCGTGGTGTTCAGGTCCATCCCGTACATCACCAGCGCCCCGCCGTCGGCCGTCTGCAGGCTGAACAGCGCGTAGTCGGTCCCCTCGAGCAGCCACTGGTACACCAGGTTCTGCGCGGCCGCCGACCGGCCCTGGGCGGCCTGGGCCTGGTACCAGCCCGTGGTCAGCGGGCCGTCGGCGACCACCGCGATCGACGGAGCCGCCGTGCCGTTGTCGACCACGGCCGCCTGGGACGCCCCCACGACGTCGGGGGGGAGCAGCAGGTGCGAGTCGGCCGTGCCCAGCGCGATGGCGTAGCCGGCCTGGTCGCGGGCGATGGCCGGCAGCGGTTGATCGAGCACCACCGACCCGTCGACGGTCCAGGGCAGGTCGGGCCCGCGCTTCTCGAACAGCAGGATCGTGTTGGCCGTGGTGCCGGCCTGGGCGCCGGTTTCCGCCGTCCTCTCCACGGCCACCATGAACCACTCCGACCAGGTGGTCAGCGCCGGGACGTAGAAGACCGGCTGGCCGTACCGGTAGGTCGGGACCGGGGCGCTGGCCGCGGCCAGCGCCGTGAACTGCTCGTTGACGACCGTCCACTGCGCGTCTCCGACGATCGCCAGGCTCTGTGCCTTGTTCCCCTGCGCCGCGGCCGTGCGGCTGACGGTGACGTAGGACTGGTAGGCACTCTCCGCCGCGGCGATGGTCAGGCCGTGGTAGGCACTGCTCGCCGGGTTCGGGGGGGCCGCTGCCGAGGAACACGCGCTCGCGGCCAGCGCGATCACGGCGGCCAGGGCTCCTACCCAGCAGATCCCCCGGGACCGGCCCGCGATTGCGGTTGGAGTCCTGGTGTCGCGCCTTCGCGGTGTCACGCTAAGGCAGGATACCGGGTTTGCCCGCCAGGTTTGGCGGCTGTCCAGGCTGCGGGTTCTACCTGCGCCGTTCGCGTAGGCTTCTCGGCATGGCCGGTACCGATCCCGCCGAGGAGATCGCGGGACTGACGTCGAAGCTCGCCAGCATCGAGGCGGTGCTCGATCCTGACGCGATGCGGACGGAGGTGGACAGCCTGCGCGAGCAAGCCGCCGACCCGGGGCTGTGGGCCGATCAGGATCGCGCGCAGAAGGTGCACCGCAGGCTGTCCTACCTGGAGGCCGAGCTGGCCAGGCTGGCCGACCTACACCGGCGGCTGAGCGACACCCAGGTGCTGTTCGAATTGGCGGCCGAGGGCGACGGCGACGAGCCCACCAAACAGGAGGCGCTGCGTGAGCTGGCCGGGCTGCGGTCCGAGATCGACCAGCTCGAGGTGCGCACGCTGCTGTCCGGTCAGTACGACGCACGGGAGGCGCTGATCTCGATCAACGCGCAGGCGGGCGGCGCGGACGCGCGCGACTTCGCGGAGAACCTGATGCGGATGTACCTGCGCTGGGCCGAGCGGCACAAGTTTCCGACCGAGGTGTACGACGTCTCGTACGCCGAGGAGGCCGGGATCAACTCGACCACCTTCGGGGTCAACGCTCCGTACGCCTACGGGACGTTGCGCGGCGAGCAGGGCACGCACCGCATGGTCCGGATCTCCAAGTACGACAATCAGGGGCGCAGGCAGACCTCCTTTGCCGGGGTCGACGTGTTGCCCGTGGTGGAGCAGACCGATCACATCGACATCGACGAGGACGAGATCAGGGTCGACGTGTTCCGCTCCAGCGGCCCGGGCGGCCAGGGTGTGAACACCACGGACTCCGCGGTCCGCATCACCCACTTGCCGAGCGGGATCGTGGTGTCCTGCCAGAACGAGCGCAGCCAGATCCAGAACCGCGCGTCGGCCATGGCCGTCCTGCAGGCCAAGCTCCTCGAGCGGCGCAGGCAGGAAGAGGCCGAGCAGATGGCTGCGCTGCGCGGCGACGGCGGCCGTGCGTGGGGAACCCAGATCCGCAACTACGTCCTCTACCCGTACCAGACCGTGAAGGACGTGCGGACCGGGATGGAGACCGGCAACGCCGTGGCGGTACTGGACGGCGAGATCGACGAGTTCATCGACGCCGAGATCCGCTGGCTCCGCCAGAACGGCCGCTAGCCCGCTACCTTGTCGCGAGGTGCGTGGCCAGGAGCAACAGGACCGTCAGGGCGAGGATGGCCGCGATGATGATCTGCGGGCTCACGCTGAAGTGCGTGTGGTGGATGTGCTGGCGGGTAGCCCGGCACGCCGGGCACCGGCCCTCGGACACCGGCCCGGCGCACTGCCCGCAGATCAGGTGTTCACAGCTCATCGGAACCCTTCCCGCTGGCCTGCGCCCCGACACTTGTTCTGATGTAGGGCCTTAGCCGACTGTTTACCTCTAGACTGTTCCCTGGCTTTACCAGGTTACCCGCATTCCGCCCGGTCGTGGCGCGGCGGCGGCGTCATCAGGAAATTCTGGTCCGTACCTACCTCGCTGTGATGGTCCTGTGATCAACTTCGATAACGTCACCAAGGTCTACCCGAATCAGAGTCGGCCCGCGCTTGAGAACGTGAACATATCGGTGGCCAAGGGCGAGTTCGTTTTCCTGGTCGGCCCGTCTGGGTCGGGAAAGTCGACCTTTCTCCGGCTGATCCTGAAGGAGGAGCGGCCGAGCGACGGCCGGATCCACGTGGCGGGCCGGGATCTCGCGCGGCTCACCAACTGGAAGGTGCCGTACCTGCGGCGGCGCATCGGGTGCGTGTTCCAGGATTTCCGGCTGCTGCCGAACAAGAACGTCTACCAGAACGTCGCGTTCGCCCTCGAAGTGATCGGGAAGCAGCGGCGCTTCATCAGGAAGGTCGTCCCGGAGGTGATCGACCTGGTCGGTCTCGAGGGCAAGCACGACCGCATGCCCGACGAACTGTCCGGCGGAGAGCAGCAGCGGGTCGCGATGGCGCGGGCCTTCGTCAACCGGCCGATGATCCTGCTCGCCGACGAGCCGACCGGGAACATCGACCCGGCGACGTCGATCGGCATCATGAAGGTGCTCGACCGGATCAACCGGACCGGGACGACGGTCGTGATGGCCACGCACGACGCGGCCATCGTCGACTCGATGCGCAAGCGGGTGATCGAGCTGGAATACGGCAAGGTTGTCCGGGACCAGTCGCGCGGGGTGTACGGCCAGGCCTACTGACGCCAAATTACCCCGACCTCGGCAACCTAGGACTGCAAGGGACCAGCCAGCATGCGTTCACAGTTCGTCTTCCAGGAGATCTGGATCGGGCTGCGCCGGAATCTCACCATGACGATGGCGCTCATCGTGGTCGTGGCCATCAGCCTCTCCCTGCTCGGCACCGGTCTGCTGTTCGTCAAGCAGGTGGACCGGACGCGAACCTACTGGCAGGGCAAGGTCGAGCTGTCGATCTATCTGTGCATCAAGACGAGCCCGGAACCGCAGTGCCAGCAGAACGGGCCGGCCACCGACGCGGAGCGGAACCAGCTGCACGCCCAGCTTGTCTCCATGCCGCAGGTGGCCGCCGTCTACTACGTCTCACAGCAGCAGGCCTACTCCGAGTTCAGGCAGGACTTCTCCAACGAGCCCGCCCTGGTCCAGGACACCCAGGAGGGCGACATCCCCGACTCGTTCGAGGTGAAGCTGAAGAACCCCGAGGCCGACTACAACATCGTCGCCAGCGCCGTTACCGGCGCGGCGGGGGTGGAAACGGTGGTCGACGAGGAAACGATCCTGGACAAGTTCTACCGGCTCCTCGATGGCGCGAGGAACGCGGTCGTGGTCATCGCGCTGATCTTGATCGTGGCGGCCGTCTTGCTGGTGGCCAACACGATCAGGCTGTCCGCGTTCAACCGCCGCAGGGAAACCGCGATCATGCGCCTGGTCGGCGCGTCGAACTTCTACATCCAGCTGCCGTTCCTGCTCGAGGGCACGATCGCCGGGCTGATCGGCTGGGCGATCGCCGCCGGGCTCCTGGTGGCGGTCAAGTCGCTGATGCTAGATAGCCTGGAACAGTATTTCTCGTTCAACGTAGGCTTGTCCGTCGGTGACCTGATCGAGGTCATCGTGTTCTCGATGGCCGTCGGGGTGCTGCTGTGCGGTGTGACGTCGTTCGTGACGCTGCGCCGTTACCTGCGGATCTGAGCGGGCAGGCGCAGTGATGGGAGCGACGTGGCTCGCGAGCAAGGGCAGAAGGTCATCGCTCGCAACCGACGTGCCCGTCACGACTACCACATCGAGGACACCTACGAGGCGGGACTGGTCCTGACCGGCACCGAGGTTAAGTCGCTGCGCGCAGGGCGCGCGTCCCTCGCGGACGGGTTCGCGCAGATCTCCGACGGTGAGGTCTGGCTGCACAACGTGCATATCCCCGAGTACGACCAGGGCACGTGGACGAACCACACCCCGCGCCGGATCAGGAAGCTGCTGCTGCACCGCAAGGAGATCGACCGCCTGGTCAGCAAGACCCAGGAGCAAGGTTTGACGCTGGTCCCGCTTTCGCTGTACTTCAAGGATGGGAACGTCAAGGTGGAGCTGGCTCTCGCGCGCGGCAAGCGGACCTACGATAAACGCCAGGACCTTGCGCGGCGTGACGCGGCCAGGGAAATAGATCGTGCGCTGAAACGGCGACGGTAACGGGCAGGCGGATCGTGTCCTCTGCTGGGAGCGAAGGCGGCGGCCACCACGCCAGGCCGCCAGACCTCGCCGCGCCCGCCGCAAGCGGGCCTATCGCCGACGGGCCCATCACCAACGACCCGGTCGCCAACGGGCCCTCGCTGAACGGGCCCCCCGCGAACGGGCCTATCACCAACGGCCCCGTGGTCAACGGGCCTGCCCTGACCGGGCCTCCCCTGAACGGACCCATCGCCCACGGGCCCACCGCGAACGGGCCCGTCGCTAACAGGTGGGCCGGGAACGGTGCAGCCGGTACCGGGCCCGTGCGCCCCGCCGTGCCATCCCCTCTCCCGCCGCGGCGGCCACAGCCGGCCCGCCACGGATCCGGCGAGCCACGGCCAAAGCCCGGCCGGAGCTCCTCACCGCCGAGCAGGCAGTCGAGGCGCTCCCGGATCGCCGTGATGGCCATCGTCGCCATCGGGGTACTGGTCATCGGCTTTTCCACGGGGTTCGGCTCCGAACCCTCCGCCGAGCCGACCGCCCAGGCATTCCTGCTCGACTGGCAGTATCAGCACTACGCGGCGGCCGGGGCGCTGGCGACAGCCGCGCCCGGCACCGTCGCGGTGGGCCTGACGGACGCCTTCGCTCAGGTTGACGCCACCCAGCTGTTCCTGACCATGAACTCGGTCACCCAGCACGGCGGCACCGCGGAAGCGTCGTTCACGGCCTCGGTCGATCTCGCGGAGACCGGACGCGTATGGACTTATCAAGGGCACTTCGCACTGCGCCGGGTCTCGGGCGACTGGAAGGTCGAATGGGCGCCCAGCGTGGTGAATCCCGACCTGAGCCAGGGCGAGCGCCTGGCCGTGGTGACCCGGTACCCGACCCGGGCGCCGGTACTCGACTCCGCGGGCAGGCCGCTGGAGGTGCCCTCCCTGGTTTACGTGCTGGGTGTGTGGCCGGACCTCCTGGCCGATGCGGGCGAAACGGCCCAGGGCTTCGCGGACGTGACCGGACTCGACGACGCGCAGGTGCTCGGCCAGATCACCGCCGCCCCGCCGCGCGACTTTCTCACGCTCGCGTCGCTTGACCCCGCCACCTACGCGCAGCTGCGTTCCCGGCTCCGCCACGTGCCCGGCCTGGTGATCAGGCCGGAAGCGGAGCGGCTGTTCCGGGCCGAGGCCACCGGCCTGGTCGGGCACGTCGGCAGCGAGACCGACCAGGTTCTACGCGACGACGGCGCGTACTACGTCCCGGGGACCACCGTCGGGCTGTCCGGGCTTGAGCGGTACTACCAGCACGAACTGCTCGGCATGCCCACCATCGAGGTGGTAACGGTGAACGCGGCCGGGGTGGTGGGCAGCGTGCTCGAGCGCTGGCCCGGCGTTTCCGGGACGCCGGTGCGGACCACCATCGACTCGCCGGTCCAGGGCGCCGCGCTGGCCGCGCTCGAGAGCGTCCCGAATTCGGGCGAGATCGTCGCGGTCCAGGCGTCGACGGGCCAGGTGCTCGCGGTGGCCCAGCACCAGGCCTCCGGCCCGCTGCCCGCTGGGGGTGCGCTCGACGCCAAGCTGGCCCCGGGCACCGCGTTCACCATCGTGTCGGCCGCCGCCCTGCTCGGCACCAAGGTGACGACGGTGTCCACCCCGATCTCCTGCGAGAACTCGTTCACCGTCGGTGGGCAGACGTTCACCAGCAACGGGACCGGAGCGCAGCAGCCGTTCAGGGACGACTTCGCGCAGGATTGCGGTACGGCCTTCGCCGGGCTGTCCGAGCGGCTCTCGTTCGCCAAGCTGGCTCAGGTCGCGAAGGAATTCGGGATCGGGTCCGACTGGTCGGGGCTGCCGGTGCCCGCCTTCTCCGGGTCGCTCCCACCCTCCGCGAACGACGCCGTGCTCGCCGCCGACATGATCGGCCAGGGGAACGTCCAGGTGAGCCTGCTGTCGATGGCCATGGTTGCCGCGGTAGTGGACCACGGCAGCTGGCTCGCGCCCGAGGTGATCTCCGACGTTCCCGAGCATCCGGCCGGGAACGTCGGGCCCGCGCTGGACCCCGACGAACTGTCCGCGCTGCGCAGCCTCATGCGCAGCGCGGTCCGCTCGGGGGCCGCCCACGCCGCCAGCCTGCCCGGGCCGCAGGTGTACGGGCAGGTCGGCCTGGTTCACACCCGTTCGGGCCGGATGAGCTTGTTCGTGGGCTTCCGCGGTAACGTAGCGTTCGCCGTGATGGAGTCCGGTCGCACGCCGCGGCTGTCCGCAGCGGCGCTGGCCAGGGCGTTCCTGTCGGGGATCGGCTGAGCGCCCGCCGGGAGAGCGGACCGTTCGTTACTCTGTGTTATGAACGCGTAACTCAATAGAGTTCACGCTGAGCAACCATGAGCCACCCGGCGGGCGTCTTTACCGGTGACTGGAGTTCGCTTGGGGGTTGCGACCCAGTCGGCCTCAAGAAGGTCCGGGTCTCATCTCGGGGGAGACTCGGACACTGGACCGGCTCCGACCCTGCCGGTCGGCCCCTGCGGGCGCGTTTCGGCCACCGCCAGCGCCCGCAGGGGCCATTTATCGTGCCAGGGCCCTGGCCCGCCGGATGCCGCCAGCGCCCGCAGGGGCCATGTGTCGTCTCCGGCCCGGCCCGCGGTGCCCAGGCCCGCGGTGCCGCCGGGAATCGCAGTTGGCGCGCGCGGGTTGTACGTGTACGGTTCGGATACGGCCGGATTGCCAAAGCCGCATCCGCCGTACAACTCAAGAGGGGCTGAACGGTTTCGACTTCGGTGGTTGAACCAGGGGAAGCGGGCCGAGGGTTGCGGTTGTGACCTCGCAAATCCTGCGGCCGCAAACGATAAGTGCCAACACATCGCGCACTAGCCTCGCCCTCGCCGCTTAAGGCGAGTTAAGAGGTTGTCAGCCCGGGGACGCCTCCGACCCGGTGCCTGGCATCAGCTAGGAGGATCCACCGCCTGACCCGGTCGCGGGGCCAGGCGGGACATCAAACAGCGGCTGAGCCTGTCGGCGTCTAGCTTGCGTGATCGCCGGGGCTGAGAAAAGCGAAGCAAGCTGCGCCCGGAGAAGCCCTGGAGAGGTACTGAAGGACCCGGGTTCGATTCCCGGCAGCTCCACGAGTTGCTCAGGGGGCCCCCGATGGATCGGGGGCCCCCTGAGTCTGCTGGCGGCGGAAGCCGGGCAGCAGGCGAGCGAGGATGAGGGCGCCCGCGATACAGGCCAGGCCCCCGGAGACGATCGACGTCGTGTCGCCGAACGCCGCCGCGACGGCCCCAGCCTCCAGATCTCCGACCCGCGGGCCGCCGGTCACCACCGCAATCTGCAGCCCGGAAAGCCGGCCCCGCAGCGCATCGGGCACCGCGAGCTGGATGATCGTGTTCCGGAACACCGCCGATATCACGTCGGCCCAGCCGGCCACGGCCAGCAGGGCCAGGGCGCCGGGCAGCCAGGACACCAGCCCGAAGCAGGTGATGGCGACCCCCCAGGTGATGACGGCGACGATGACCGCCAGGCCCTGGCGCCGGACGTGGCCGACCCAGCCGGTGGTGAGCGCGCCGACCAGCGCGCCCGCGCCGGGGGCAGCGTACAGGAAGCCGAGCACCTGTGCCCCACCGCCGAACACGGTCGCCGCCAGCGCCGGGAACAGGGCCCGCGGCAGGCCGAACACCATGGCGTTGATGTCGAGCAGGTAGGCCCCCTGGATGGCCTGGCGCCCGCGCACGAAGCCGAGGCCCTCGACGATCGAGCGCAGGCCGGGCCGGTGGCCCGCGGACCCGGCCGGGCGCTGTGGTGAGATCAGGAACACCATGACCAGGGACGCCCCGAAGGTGGCCACGTCCGCCCAGTACACAAAGCGGACCCCGGCCCCGGCCAGGAGCAGGCCGGCCACCGCCGGGCCCACCACCAGGCCGACCTGGAACAGCGCCTGGAACATGGCGTTGGCGGTCGACACTTCCGCCCGGCGCACCAGGTTCGGGACGATGGCGCTGCGCGCCGCGTCGTCCGCCCCGCTGAATCCCGCCGCCAACGCCGGGAGGACGAACAGCGGCCACAGCGACGTGCCCAGGTCCGCGTTCACCGCCAGCCCGGCGCTGCATCCGGCCATCAGCACCTGCGCCGCGATGAGGAGGCGGCGCCTGTCCATCGCGTCGACCGCCGACCCGCCCAGCACCGAGCCGGCGATCAGCGGAACCAGTTGGGTCAGCGACACCAGTCCGACGTCGAGGGACGACCGGGTCAGCTCGTACACCTGGTACGGCACCGCGACCGTGGTGAGCTGGGTGCCGAGCACGGAGATGAGCTCCCCTAGCACCAGGCAGCGCAGATCGCGTGATCTTCGCAGCGGGGTCAGGTCGATGAGCAGGCGCCGTGGCCTGCGGGGCCGCTGCCCGGCGCGCTCGCCCACTCCCCGTTCCTCCCCGCCTGCGCGGCGCGCCGGCTGACGTGCGCCAGGAGCGGCGACGACCATGCCCGATCATTACCATTCTGCTTCCGGACACGAGATAATAGGGCGACAGATAGAAACGTTTGTGGCTGGCCGGTTCCGCCTCCGTGGGCGAAGTGCGCGGAGTCCGCAGGAAGGGGATGGGAAATGGCGGCGATGAAGCCGCGGACAGGTGACGGTCCGCTTGAGGTCACCAAGGAGGGGCGCGGCATTGTTATGCGCGTTCCGCTTGAAGGCGGAGGCCGGCTTGTTGTTGAGCTCACGGCGGACGAGGCGGCTAAGCTTGGTGACGCCTTGAAGTCCGTGGTGGGTTGACCAGGTTTCTGCCGCCCCCTCAGTCGCCCTTATCGCCCCTCTTGACCGCGGCCAGCAGGCCGTCGCCCAGTGGCAGCAGCACGGGAACGAGCCGATCGTCGTCCCGCACCTGCCGGGTCACGTCGGGTGCCGGAGCGTCGGCCGGGTCCCCCGCCGTCAGGACATTGTTGAACGCGACCACGCCGCCCGGCCGCAGCAGCCGCATCGCGGCGACCAGGTAATCGGGATAGTCCCGGGCATCGGCGTCGCAGAACACCATGTCGTAGGCGCCGTCGGACAGCCGGGGCAGGACGTCGAGCGCGCGGCCCAGGATGAGCCGGCCCTGGCTCTGCGCGAATCCGGCCTGGGTAAACGCCTTGCGCGCCATCCTGTGGTACTCCGGCTCGGTATCGACGCTGGTCAGCGTGCCGCCTGGGCGCATACCGCGGAGCAGCCAGATGCCCGAGGTGCCGCAGCCGGTGCCGATCTCGACCACGGTCCTGGCCCCTACCGAGCAGGCCAGGAAGCGCAGCGTGGCACCCACCACCGGCAGGACCGGCTCGGTGCCGCCCAAGTCGGCCGCGTTCGCGCGGGCGGCCTGGAGCGGCTCGTCTTCGCCCAGGTAGTCGGCGGCGTACGCAGGTACCCCCACCCGCAGCAGCCTAGCGCCAGATCCGCAGGCCCGGGGAACTCTGCCGCGACCCGGCCCGTTATCTAGGCGATACCGGCCCGGCGCAGGCCCGCCGGCCCCGATTGGCGTTACGGGAGAATCCAGGGCACGATGGTGAGAGCCGCGGCACTGCGCTACCCGGAGGGCGGATGGTTGGAGGAAGCCCGCCAGCACCATTCCCTGCCCACCCCCGCCTGCCCCGAGTGGAACCTCCCGACGTGGGAGGATATCGTCCGCACGCATTCGGCTCGGGTGTACCGGCTCGCCTACCGCCTGACCGGCAATCCGCACGACGCGGAAGACCTGACGCAGGAGGTTTTCGTCCGGGTCTTCAGGTCGTTGTCGAGCTATACCCCGGGTACCTTCGAAGGCTGGCTGCACCGCATCACCACGAACCTGTTCCTCGACTCCGCCCGCCGCAAGCAGCGGATCCGGTTCGAGGGACTCGCCGACGACATGGCCCACCGCCTGCCCGGCTCCGAGCCGACCCCCGCCCAGGCCTTCGATGACGCTCACCTGGACGGCGACGTCCAGGCCGCGCTGAAGGCCCTCCCGCCCGAATACCGGGCCGCCGTCGTGCTCTGCGATATCGAGGGCTTTTCCTACGAGGAAATCGCCGCCACCCTGGGGGTCAAGCTCGGCACGGTGCGCAGCCGGATCCACCGCGGGCGGGCCCAGCTGCGCGCCGCGCTCGAGCACCGCAGGCCACCCCTGGCCGCCGCGGACCACGTTCGGACCCGCTCGTGGAGCCAGCCCCTGCGGTACCAGGGCCTGGCCCGGCTGAAGCGGTCGGGTGACTCATGAGCCATCTGGGCGACCGGCTGTCCGCCCTGGTCGACGGCGAACTCACCGGGGCCGAACGCGACCGCGCCTCGGCTCACCTGGCCGGCTGCGCACAGTGCCGGGCCGAGGCCGCGCAGCTACGCGCGCTGAAGCAGAAGCTGCGCTCGCTCATGGACGGAGCGCCGGCCGAGGCAGCCATGACCCGCCGCCTGATCTCCATGACCGGGCCGGGCGGCCCGCTGCCGCCGCGGCGCAGGCTACTGCGCGTCGTGCCCGGCGGGCAGCCGGATCCGGGGCGGGGGTTCCGTGCCTCTGCCCGGCCCGGAACCCGTCGGCCGCGGCCCGCCCGTCGCCGCTACCTGTTCCTCGGGACCGTATCGCTGGTCGTCGGCCTCGGCACGGCCGCGTTCACGGCCGGAGGCGGAGGGCAGGCGGTCCCAGGGCCGAAGATCACTCCGCCGGTAGAGCTATACAGCGTGCAGCACGCCATCCTCACCGGCGAGGTCCCGTTCAGCGGGCCCTTGTCCAGGCCCGCATCCCGCGGGTTCGCCCCGCAACCGTGAGGTCCTCGTGTTCACGCTGAGCTGCGCCGCGAGCCGCCCCCGCCAGGGCAGGCCGCCCTGGCTGCTGGCAGCGGCGCTCGCGGTGACCGTGCCCGGATGCTTGCTCACCGCGTGCAGCGCTCCCTCCGGTTCGGTCCAGGACCGGATGCCCGCCGCCAGCCGGGCGCCCGCCGCCGCGGGCGGACCGGCCTCGCCGGCCGCGCGGCACAGCAGCGCCCTGGCCGTCAGTCTGCTGTCGGCGGCCGCCCGCGCGGCCATCGCGACGTCGTACCAGGGCCAGGAGCTCGTGTCGCGCTGGGGTGACAGCGGCGAGACCGTCCTGACCTCGGATATCTGGCACGTCAGCGGCGGGCAGACGGTCACGCGGACCATCGCCGCGGGGACCTACTCGAGCGGACCCTACCTGTCCTCCGACACCGACGGTCAGGCGCCGGAAGGCGTGCTTGGCGTGACGATGCCGCTCGTGCGCCTGCTGGAAACGCACTACGTCGTCGCCTACGCGGGCCCGGGGACGGTGGCGGGCGACAACCGGGCGGCCCAGGTGGTCGAGGCCTGGCGGGACGACGGCACCCTGGCCGCGAGGTTCTGGCTGGACGACGCCACCAACCTGCCCCTCGAGCGGGAGGTCTTCGACCCGGCCGCTCACCTGATCAGCGAGGACCTGTTCATCAACGTCCGGTTCGATAACCCGGCCCCGGTCCACCCGTCGGCCGGCGGGGCGGCCGATCCGCAGGGCCCGTGGACGGATCCGCTCTCGCCCGGGCAGCTCCTTGAGTTGCGCGCGCACGGATGGCTCGTCCCGATGGGCCTGCCCGGCGGCCTGTCGCTGTTCGCCGGCGCCCAGACGCAGACCGGCAACGGAACCGCGCTCGACCTCGGCTACTCGGACGGCCTGTCCGTGGTCTCGGTGTTCGAGCAGCGCGGCAACCTGGCGGCCCGGCTGTCTGGCTGGCAGAAGACCACCCTGGACGGGCACGTCATCTACGCGGCGGTGCCGGATCAGCGGTCCCTGACCTGGTCCAGCCGCGGCATGGTGTACACGGTGATGGCGGACGCGCCGACCCAGACGGTGAGCGCCGTCGTCGGCGCGCTGCCGCACGACTCGCCGCCCGGTTTCTGGAAGCGCCTCTCGCGCGGCTTCGTGCGGCTGGCGTCCTGGGTAAACCCATTCCGCTAGCAGGTTAAAGTGGACCTGCGAGTGCCTGACCCGGATGTGTGACGGAGCTGAGCGTGTTCGACCTGTCCATCAGCAAGCTGCTGGTCCTGGCGGTGATCGCGCTTGTCGTCTTCGGGCCCAAGGAGCTCCCTAAGGTCGCGGCCCAGCTCGGGCGGGCGCTGCGCGACCTGCGCCGGATCGCCGAGGGCGCCAAGAACGACCTGCGGGAAGGGCTCGGCCCCGAGTTCGCCGACTTCGAGATCGAGGACCTGAACCCCAAGCGGTTCGTCCAGAAGCACCTGTTCGACGAGTTCAACGGGGACTCACGGGCCAGTACCACCGCGGCCGGGCAGGCCCCCCGGCCGGCCGGGACGAGCACGACCCTGCTCGCCCCGGGCGAGCGTGCGCCCTACGACCCCGACGCCACCTGAACCCGGCGGCTATCGCGGGGCCGTCGGGGAACTTGGGCTGAGACCGAGGTGACGCCCGGCCAGCCCGCGCCCGCGGCCCGCTAGGTCGTCCGCGATCTTCGACAGCGCCAGCGCAGCAGGGGAATCGGGGTCGCCGAGCACGAGCGGGCTCCCGCGGTCGCCGCCCTCGCGCAGCCGGACGTCGATCGGTACCTGCCCGAGCAGCGGCACCTGCGTCCCGCTGAGCCTGCTCAGCGCGGCCGCGACCGAGGCCCCGCCGCCCGAGCCGAAGATGTCGGTCTGCTCCCCGCAATGCGGGCAGACCAGGTAGGCCATGTTCTCGATGACCCCGGTAATCCGCTGACGAGTCTGGGCGGCGATCGCGCCCGCGCGCTCGGCCACCTCGGCCGCGGCGAGCTGAGGCGTCGTCACGATCAGCAGCTCGGCCGACGGGAGCAGCTGGGCGACGGAGATGGCGACGTCACCGGTGCCGGGGGGGAGGTCGAGCAGCAGCACGTCCAGGTCGCCCCAGTACACGTCGGCCAGGAACTGCTGCAGGGCCCGGTGCAGCATCGGCCCGCGCCACACCACCGGCTTGTTGCCGTCGGTGAACATGCCGATCGAGATGACCTTCACGTCGTGCGCCGACGGCGGCATGATCATCTTCTCGACCGGGGTGGGCCGCCCGGTCACGCCGAGCATCCGCGGTACCGAATGCCCGTAGATGTCGGCGTCGATCACGCCGACCTTCTGGCCCGCGGCGGCCAGCGCGGCGGCCAGGTTCACCGTCACCGACGACTTGCCCACGCCGCCCTTACCGCTGGCCACGGCGTAGACGCGGGTCAGCGAGGTCGGCTGGGCGAACGGGATCTGCGGCTCGGGACGCCCGCCGCGCAGCTGGGTCTGCAGCGCCCGGCGCTGCTCGTCGCTCATCACGTCCAGGTCTACCCGGACCGACGACACGCCGGGCACCTTGCCGACCGCCGCGGTGACCTCGCGGGTGATGGTGTCCCGCAGCGGGCACCCCGCGACGGTCAGCCACACCTCGACGCGGACCGCGCCGCCCGGCGCCACCTCGACGCGCTTGACCATACCGAGCTCGGTAATGGGCTTGCGGATCTCCGGGTCGTGCACGCCGTCCAGCGCCCGGGTCACCTGTTCGGCGGTCGGCGGAGAGATCATGGCTTCATGTTACGAATCCGCATCGTGATACGCGAATGGTCACCAAGCCAGGGGAAGAAGCCCGGGCACGCCGCCGGGCCCGGCGAGGCTCCTGCAGAGGGCGTCGTGGGAGCCGTTGCCGATCCGCCTTCCGCCCAGCCAGCTGTCCTCGGTGGCCACAGCAATGGAAGCAGTATCGGTCAGGTTGTGGCTTGGTTGTGGCTGACGTAATCCAGCCTGGTTAATCACGATATCGCCAGAACCGCAGCCTGTTGGCCGAGAATTTCCGCTACGCTCCGAGAGCCCGGAACACCCGAATTCGCAATGATTTCTGCTAGGCCTCGGGCCCCATAATGCGCCAATTGGTGAGGATTTCCGCCAGGCCTTCCGTCACCGGCAGGCTACCGAAATCCTCCGCGTCCACCCAGCGGGCATCGGCCGCGTCATCGCCAGGATTAAGCGCTCCGCCAATGATGGTGGCGGCGTAATCCCTGATGTCGAGGACATCGCCGTTTGCGAGGGGCCGTCGCACGCTGCCGAGCAACCGCCCGGCCACCACGACCAGGCCCGTCTCCTCCCGCATCTCCCTGACCAGGGCCTCGGCGTCCGTCTCCCCGGGCTCAACCCTCCCGCCCGGCAGCGACCACAGCCCGGCACCGGGCTCGTGACCACGCTTTATGAGCAGCAGCCGCCCGCGAGCGTCCTTGATCACGGCGCCCACGCAGCCGACGACAGAACCTGACACGCGATAAATTATCCCGTTTGCCGTTTAAATCCGCAAGTATGGTGCGGTTCCGCGCGCAATATTCACAAACAACCGCGGCCGCAAGATGCTTAAGGTTTCGATTCGGTTACGTCAGGCAACCTGCTGTCATCCGAGTCAACCACCTGCCCGCGCCGTACGTCTTATAGTGGTAAAGCAATTCGGGTTTCATTTACCAGAAGACTCGGCTGCAGCCAGCAGCCGGGACGATACAAAATGCAGAGTTCTGGTCATATTGAGCCGGTATTACCTGCTTGGACCAAGAAGCTTCCGGGATTTGCCCCGGATCTTCCCCTCTCCAGGCGCTAGACCGGTCAGGGCGGCCGTTCCCGCCCTGACCAGGCCGCCGCGGGTCGGCCGTGTGCCGAGCGGGCCGGAAGTATTCCGGCGCGTGCCGCGGGGTCAGTTCGGACAGCCGTACGCAGGGTACGGCTGCGAGGTTCCACGAGAGGAACTGCTTTATGTCCATCAAGAGCAAGGTGCTCGCCACGGCGGCGACGCTGGCCCTGGTCGGCGGCGTCGGCACGGCGGGGGTGCTCGGCACGGCGGTGACCGCGAACGCGGCCACGCCGTCCTGTGGCGGTGACTGCCTCGACCTGTTCAGCCCGCTGTTCGGTACGTACGGCCCCAGCCAGTCCGGGTTCGTCATGGACGTGTGGCGGCAGCACATCAAGATCGGCCAGCCGATCATCCTGTTCCGGTCCTCCCAGTACGACCCGGCCGAAGACTTCCAGGCCGAGTACGACGGCCTGGTGTCGGACTTCGCGTCG
>Ga0335074_10004516_pt1 | contig 19169 bp, 15 predicted proteins | sample Lox_Sample_23_FD_206715 | JGI IMG/M metagenome (GOLD analysis project Ga0335074, IMG submission 206715) | Soil microbial communities from Loxahatchee National Wildlife Refuge, Florida, United States - Lox_Sample_2.3 | ecosystem: Environmental > Terrestrial > Soil > Wetlands | place: USA... | reverse complement strand
CGGCAGTTATTGCTCGCAATCAGAAAATCGTACTCGAAAGACAGGACGCTCAGGTTCGGTGTCCCGGTTGTGCAGGCGTCCTAATCGCGAATTTCGATTCCGGGAGTGGTGTTACGACAGACAATTGGATGTCCAAGAATCAACTGGCGTATTTGAAGGAGCGTTTGGAGAAAGCCAGGAAGGACACGGCCCCGCACCGCTATTGGTTTACACGCTACAGGGAAAATGCGGATTTCGTTATAGTCTGGTCGAGCGCAGTGGGGTACCGGCCCGTCACCACCTATGTTCCGCAAACCACTACATCGACAACTCAGGTGAGCGGGGACGTTAACGCGACCGCCCAAACATCTTCCACCAGCTACGTAGCTGAGCACGGTGAACATGAGTTCGTGAACGTCGTCGCCGCTGTTTATTCCAAGGATGGGCAAAAGCTATTCCAGTCTGTTCATCAAGGAAACTGGAGATGGTCCAAACCTGATAAGGACTGCCTTGACGACGCACTAAATTACTTGGTTTCCGCGCGAGTCGCCCCTTAGGTCGGCTGTGGCCTGATGCCGGGAGGGTTTTGTGGAGTGTCTGTGGCTGGGCGTCTTTCGCATTCCCATGCGCGATGATGGCGCGGATGAATGGCGCCCGCGGTGTCACTCGTTCGAACGGCCAGTTGTAAATGGGAGATTTTGACTTGGTCCATCGGTTCTCTGATACACATTAGGGGGGTAATAATGGCTGGAATGACGGAAGCTCAGGCCGACGAGGTGATTGATCTATTGAAAGATATCCTTGAGGAGTTGAGGAACCCGATGTGCGGCGCAGGCGACATTCTTGAAGAATTACGCGGTATGTCACGTTCTATCGAGAACATTGAACGTGACGTAAGTAGGATTGAGGGCAAGGACTGAGCGAAATGCAGCAGGGCACGATAACGCTCATTGTCGCAGGCCTTGGTATTGCTGGCACCTTCGGTAGCGGTGCTATGACTCTGTTTGTTTCTCAGCGATTCGACATAGCGCGTTGGCGACGCGATGAACGTATGAAAGAGTGGCGTGAACTGCTCGTCGCGCTTGCGACCTATTTCACCGCTCTGCTCGACATTTATCAACCAATGCGACCGCAGTCTCCTACGGAACAAATGAAGCTAGCCGATCTGAAAGCTGAAACGTTTCGAATTATTCATAGCCGTATCTTCATCAGGGATGAGGTGATTCGGCTAGAAATCGAGACGCGCTGGCTCAATACGGAACGCCATTATCGAGTGAATGGGGATGTAGTGCCTTTTGCCCAAGCATATGACGAACTTGTCAGAGACGTCGTTGCGGCCGCTATTGAGAAGTAGCTGAGCTGCGGGCCTACCGTCCGAATCTTTGCTTGCCTTGCATTTGGGATAGGAGGCGTTGCTGGGCTTTCATGCCGCCGCCGCCGGCCATGCTGCCCATGCCTTTGAAGAGTTTGCTCATTTGGGTGTGCTGGCGGAGGAGGTTGTTGACCTCCTGGACGGAGGTGCCGGAGCCGGCGGCGATGCGTTTGCGGCGGCTGCCGTTGATGATGGCGGAGTTGTGGCGCTCCTTGGAGGTCATGGAGTTGATGATGGCCTCGATGCGGGTGAACTGGGACTCGTCGACGTTGGCGGCGGCCTGCTGCATGCCGGCGAAGGGGCCGACGGAGGGCAGCATTTTGAGGATGGATTGCATGCTGCCGAGCTTCTTGATCTGACGGAGCTGGTCGCGGAAGTCTTCGAGGGAGAAGCCGTCGCCGGCGAGGGCTTTTTTGGCGAAGGCCTCGGCCTTGGAGCGGTCGAGCTTTTCTTCGGCGCGCTCGAGGAGGGTGGCGATGTCGCCCATGCCGAGGATGCGGCCGACGATGCGGTCGGGGTGGAAGGCTTCGAAGGCGTCGGGCTTTTCGCCGGTGCCGAGGAACTTGATGGGGGCGCCGGTGATCTGGCGGATGGAGAGGGCGGCGCCGCCGCGGGAGTCGCCGTCCATTTTGGTGAGGATGGCGCCGGTGATGGAGAGGCGGTCGTTGAAGGCCTTGGCGGAGTTGACGGCGTCCTGTCCGGTCATGGCGTCGGCGACGAAGAGGATTTCGGAGGGCGAGAGGAGGGCTTTGAGCTGGGCCATCTCGTCCATGAGCTGCTCGTCGATGCCGAGGCGGCCGGCGGTGTCGACGATGAGGATGTCGCAGGCGTAGTTGCGTGCCTCGCGGAGGGCTTCTTTGGCGAGGCGGAGGACGTCGGCGGTGTTGTGGGCGGCGTCGTCGAGCTTGCCTTCGTAGAGCTGGGCGCCGATGGATTGCGCGACGACTTTGAGCTGCTCGCGGGCGGCAGGGCGGTAGACGTCGACGGAGACGAGCAGGGGGCGGTGGCCGCCTTTTTTGAGCCAGGCGGCGAGCTTGCCGGAGGTGGTGGTTTTGCCGGAGCCCTGGAGGCCGGCCATGAGGATGACGGTGGGCGGCTGCGAGGCGAATTTGAAGCGCGCGGTGTCGTGGCCGAGGACGGCGAGGAGCTCGTCGCGAACGATTTTTACGATCTGCTCCGACGGGTTGAGCGCTGTCGTGACTTCAGTCCCGAGGGCCTTGGCGCGGATGTCCTCGATGATCTTGCGGGTGACGTCGAGGTTGACGTCGGACTCGAGGAGGGCGACGCGGATGGAGCGGAGGGCGTCGTTGATGTTGTCGTCGGTGAGGGTGCCCTGGCCGCGCAAGTCTTTGAAGCTGCGCTGGAGCTTTTCGGAGAGGTTCTCAAACATGGCTACAACAAGTTTATCGGATTGGGTGTGCTGGAGGCGGTTCGTGACGAGGGAGGTTCTGGGGGGCTGGCGTTGAGGGGCGCGAGAGGGAAGAATCGTGGGTATGGCTTCGGTGAGTCGGGGTGTTGGGGGACCGGTGGGGGATGTGGCGCTGCTGCGGGAGTATGCGGTGCATCTGCGGGTGGAAAAGGGACTGCGGCCGCTGAGTGTGGAGGCGTATCAGAGGGACCTGGAGAGCTTTGCGGAGTTTGTGGAGGGCGAGAACCGGACGCTGCGGAGCGCGCGGCAGGAGGATGTCAGCGGGTTCATGCGGCATCTGCGCGAGCACGATATCGAGTCGCGGAGTGTGGCGCGGAAGCTGAGCTGTCTGCGGGGGTTCTATCGGTGGCTGCTGAAGGATAAGCGGATTGCGCATGATCCGACGGTGAATGTTGAGAGTCCGTCGAGCTGGAAGGTGTTGCCGAAGAGTCTGGCGGAGAGCGATGTGCGCGCGATGCTGGAGCGCACGGGTTCTGCGGCGAGAAGCGATGCGGCGGATGGAGTGGCGTTGCGGGATCACGCGATGATGGAGCTGTTGTATGCGGGTGGGCTGCGCGTCGGGGAGATCGTCGGGTTGCATGTGGAAGATTTGCGCTTAGAGAGTGCGAGCATGCAGGTGCGCGGCAAGGGAGATAAGGAGCGGATTGTGCCGCTGCATGCAAAGGCGGTGGAGGCGCTGGAGGTGTATGTCGCGCGTGGGCGTGCGGAGTTGATTCGTGGTGTGCACGGAGTTCAGCGTGCGCTGTTTGTGTCGGTGCGGGGGAGGGCGCTGACGGCGCAGAGTGTGTGGCGGCTGGTGAAAGGATTGAACTCGCAGGCGAGCCCGCACAAGCTGCGGCATAGCTGCGCGACGCATATGGTGGAGCATGGCGCGGATTTGAGGACGGTTCAGACGCTTCTGGGGCATGCGGATATCGCGACGACGCAGGTGTATACGCATCTGGCGATTGATCGGCTGAAGACGGTGCATCGGATGCATCATCCGCGGGCGAAGATGCGGGCGGTGAACGCATGAGGCGAACGCGGTTGCTGGTCGGGTTGCTGGTAGGAGGATTCCTTACTTTCGCTTCGACTCGTGCTGCGCATGGCGGAGGCGTGGATTGGGCGATCTTTTCTCCGCTCACTTTTCCCGGGATACTGGTCGCGGCACCCTCTGCGGCGCTTCACGCGAGCGCATATGCAGACGAAATACACGATGCGAATTTGCGCATCGTCGATGGAGTTGATTTCATCTTCTACAGCGTGCTGTTTTGCTGGCTGCTGAGCCGGTGGGGCGTGACACGTGAGTAATCACAACAGGGTACGTGGCACTACGATCCCGGGTCTGGCGGAAGGTTTCCTTGCAATGCTGCGCGAGGAGCGGGGGGCGAGCGAGCATACGCTGCGGGCGTATGGGCGCGAGGTGCGTGGGTTTGCGGAGTATCTGGCGGAGACGCTGGGTGAGGGTGGAGATGTGCGCAAGGTGGAGCACACGCATATTCGGGCGTACCTGGCGGTGTTATTCGATCGTGGGTTGACGAAGGCGAGTGTGGCAAGGGCGCTGGCGGCGGTGAGGAGCTGGTTCAAATGGCTGGCGCGGAGTGGGTACGTCGAGTCGAATCCGGCGCAGCTGGTGAGCACACCGAAGCTGCCGAAGCATCTGCCGAGGGTTCCGGGGATTGAGGAGTTGAATCGGGTGTTGAACTCATTGTCGGGTTCGACCGCCGTGGCTCAAGGGAAAAAGATATCCCACCCAGCCGCTTCGCGTCTGAATGGGGCACCCGGCGACGAGGGTGGGGATGCCGCCGCTTGGCCGGCGCGGGATCGGGTGATCTTTGAGTTGTTGTATGGGGCGGGGATTCGGAACTCGGAGCTGTGTGGACTGGATCTGAGCAGCATCTTGTGGGGCGATGATGCGATTCGGGTGTTCGGTAAAGGGCGCAAGGAGAGATTAGTGCCGCTGGGCGATGAGGCGGCGGCGGCGATTCGTGCGTATCTGCCGGAGCGCAAGGAAAGATTAGAGGTGGCGGGAAAAGGCAAGCTGGTGCATGAGGGTCCGTTGTTGATCAATGCCAGGGCGCGGGGCGGTTGCAGACTCACGACGCGAAGCGTCGGGCGTATTGTCAAGCAGATTGCGCTGAGCCGGGGGCTGGCGGCGGATGTGCATCCTCACACGCTGCGGCATGCGTTCGGCACGCACATGCTGGAGGAGGGCGCGGATCTGCGCGCGATCCAGGAGATGCTGGGGCATGAGCGGTTGTCGACGACACAGCGGTATACGCAGTTGACGGTGGGGCAGGTGCAGCGGGTGTATGAGGAGACGCACCCGAGAGCCCGGTGAGGGCGCGGTAAGCTCCTTGACTGCTCAATGAACTTTCGCCGCGCTTTCGCCTAAGATGGAAGCCATGGATGACGCGGGCGATCGCGATGTGGATCGTGAAATTCAATCTTGTGCGATCAATTTACGGGCGGAGCTGAGCCTGCGAGGTCTGCGTTTTGCCGAAACGCGCGGGCTGCAGCACGAGCGAACGGACGGCAACACGCCGGGAATCATTTTTGGTACCGGCGAAGATGGGAGGCATGGGAACTTTCATCCGCGTGCCTATCAGGCGATCGTTGCGAATGTGGCGTGGAAGCGGCGGCTGGGCAAGGTGCATACGGCGTCGAAGCGTGTGCGCGCGCGTGCGGACTGGAAGTGGAAGGAGCTCGACTGCGCGAACAGCTCGGATGCGCTGCTGATGAATATCTTTTGCTATCCGGGTGTGGTGGGAAGCGCGAAGGTTCGCGGGTTGCTCGGCATTGAAGAGGACGCGGCGCCGGAGTTTGGATATAAGCCGCGCACGCCACTGCGGAATGGCAAGAGCGACAACACGGAGATCGATATGCGGATTGGCGATCTGCTGGTGGAGGCGAAGCTGACGGAGTCGGGGTTTCAGACGGCGAGGCCGGCGCTGATTCAGCGCTATCGCGATCTAGAAGATGCCTTCGAAGTTGATGAGCTTCCCATGTGTGACGGGCGATACGCCGGGTATCAATTGATTCGCGGAGCGCTGGCGGCGTATGCGGCCGGTGCGTCGTTTTGCGTTTGCTGCGATGCGAGGCGGCCGGCGCTAGCGGAGATGTGGTATCGAGTGCTGCGCGCGGTGCGGCCGGCGGAGCTGCGCTGCAGGCTGAAGCTGCTGACGTGGCAGGAGCTGGCGAGCGCTTTGTCACGCGATCTGCAGAGATTTCTAGAAGAGAAGTACGGGATTGCATTGGCTTCGCGGTTGTGACGTTGGTGAGGAGCGCGTGAGGCGGGCGGCAGGATATAGTCCATGTGTGTGTTGGTTCAGAGACTGAGCCGGACCAATCGATTTTTGTGTGAGGGTTCGATGCGCCGTTTTTTTGCTGCGATTCTGCTTGCCGGATGTGTTGTTGCCAGTCCTATGTGGGCGCAAACGCCCGCCGGCGTTTCCTCGACTTCGTCTTCGGCGCAGCCGACGCACGATGCGACGTGGTGGAAGCATGCGGTGATCTATGAGATCTATCCGCGGAGCTTTCAGGATTCGAATGGCGACGGGATCGGCGATCTGAATGGAATTCGTGAGCGGTTGGGGTATCTGCAGTCTCTGGGTGTGGATGCGATTTGGATTGCGCCGATGTATCCGTCGCCGCAGGTGGATTTTGGATATGACATCTCGGACTATGAGGCGGTCGATTCGCAGTATGGGACGCTGAAAGATTTTGATGCGCTGATGGCGGCGGCGAAGCAGCACAACATTCGCATCATCCTGGATATGGTGCTGAATCATACGTCGGATAAGCACAGATGGTTTATCGAGTCGTCGAGCTCGCGCACGAACCCGAAGGCGGACTGGTATGTGTGGAATGACGGCGTGAAGGCGGATGCGCCGGGAGTGACGGCGTATCAGAAACGGTTTGAGCATGACGGGATGGTGCCGCCTAATAATTGGGAGTCGATCTTCGGCGGGTCGGCGTGGGAGTGGGTTCCGGCAAGGAAGCAGTTTTACTATCACCGGTTTTATAAGCAGCAGCCGGATCTGAACTGGAACAATCCTGCGGTGGAGAAGGCCATGTTCGACGTGATGCGCTTCTGGCTGGACCGCGGCGTGGCGGGCTTCCGACTAGATGCGATTCCGTCGCTATTTGAGGATCCGGAGTTGCGCAACGAACCGATGGGCACGGGCGTGAACGCGTACGGGGATCCGAATGAGAGCAGCAAGTACGTCGACAACCTGCCGCAGGTACACGACGTGATTCGCAAGATGCGCGCGATGGTGAATCGGTATCCGGGCGATCGCGTGCTGATCGGCGAGACGTATCTGCCGAATACGGCGGAGCTGGATAAGTGGTACGGCGGCACGGCGAAGAATGAGCTGCAGCTGCCGATGGATATGCTCGTGGGCTTCAGCGATGGATACAAGGCGGCGCACTTCAGAAAGACGATTGGCGAGGCCGAGACGGAGCTGAATGGATCGCAGCCGCTGTTCGTGTTCGACAACCACGACAACCCGCGGTCGATTACGCGCTATGGCGACGGCGTGCACGACATCGCGATTGCGAAGACAGTCGCGACGATGCTGTTCACGACGCGCGCGACGGCACTGACGTACTACGGCGCGGAGATTGGGATGCCGACGACGCCGCCGACGCGGAAAGAGGATGTGAAGGATCCAATCGGGATCAAGGGCTGGCCGAAGGAAAAGGGACGCGACGGCGAACGGACGCCGATGCAGTGGACGCCGGGGTTGGATGCGGGATTTTCAACGGCGGCGCATACGTGGCTGCCGATTGCGCCGGACTACAAGACGGTCAATGTGCAGACGGAGAGCGGCGAGCCGGACTCGCTGCTGAACTGGTACAGGGAGCTGATTGAGCTACGGAGAACGAATCCGGCGCTGCATGATGGCGGATTTGTGATGCTGGATGCGGACGATCCGAATGTGCTCGCGTATGTGCGGACGGCTCCGAAGGGAAGTGCGCCGGTGGTGGTGGCGATGAATATGAGTGGGCAGGCGAAGACGGTGTCGCTGAATGTGAGCGCGGCGGGTGTGGCGGGAAAGACGGTGAGAACGCTGGCGGCGAGCGATGCTGCGTTGAAGACTGCGACGTCCTTGCAGAATGTGACGCTGCCGCCGTTTTCGTCGTGGGTGGCTGAGGTGCGGTAGAGCGACATCCTGAGAACCCATGTATCAGGAGAGGACATGGGCGCCCAGATGTGTTGCAACTACTGCTGCAGAACGGCGACGCCGTACTGCGGGAGTGTGACGGAGCTGGTGGTGCCTCCGGCGAGGACGTCGTGCATGGTGGAGGGAAGCGGGATGGTGACGGGCTGCTCGTTGTAGTTGGTGAGGATGAGAATGTGTTTGTTGTCACCCGAGCGGATACCGACGTCGACGCCTTCGGGGATGTTGGGAAGAACGCGAGCGAGGCCGGCGTCAGAGAGCATCCACGCGGCGGCGCGCTGGAGGGCAGCGGGATCGAGCGAGGCGCCGATGTAGGTGATGGAGCCTTTGCCGATTTTGCGCGTGACGGCGGCGGGCTGACCGTCGAGCCAGCCGTTGGCCTTGCCGTAACGCATGAGGACCTGCACGTCGGGCGATTTGACGGTGAGATACTCCGCCCACAGGTCATCGTGCGCATCGCCCCATTCGCCGGAGAGAGGGACGGTCTGGTCGAGTGCGTAGTATTGTTCGACGCGCGCGCCGAGCAGCGGCTCAAGCGGGCCGGGCTGGCGCTCGGTCCAGAGCGCGTTGTCTTCGTCCTTCATGCCGGAGCGCGGGCCGAGAACGAGGTGGCCGCCGTTGCGGACGTAGGCTTCGAGGTTCTTTGCGGCCTGGGGCGTGATGAGATTGAGTGCCGGCGCGACGACGAGCTTGTAGCGATCGAGCGAGTCGATGTCGCGCACGACGTCGATGGAGCGGACGGCGTCATGCAGCGGCGTATAGAAACTCATGAAGGCGTTGACGGGATCGAAGGCGCGGTTGTGGCGCTGCCAGTCGATGGCCCAGCGTGACGGGTAGTTGTTGATGAGCGCGACGTCGGAGTGGACGGTGGTGCCGGCGAGCGCGGGACCGGCTTTGTCGAAGTCGACGCCGATCTGCTGCACTTCGCTGTAGAGCGGAACGGGCGTGCCGTCGGCACCGATGAGCGTGCCGTGATACTGCTCCTGTCCGTTGAGCGCCGAGCGCCACTGCCAGTACTCGACGACCTCGGAGCCGTGGCCGATGGCGTTCCACGCCATGGCGCGGACCTCGCCCTTGTTGAGCGAGTTGTTGTCGGCGTGCCAGTTGACGAAGCCGGGTTGCGTTTCCATCACCCAGAAATTTTTCTGGAGGAATCCGCGAGTGAGGTCGTGCGTGGCGCCGTTGCGCTCGAAGTTGAGATGGCCGCTGCCGACGTAGTCGTCCCAGGAGGCGAGCGAGAGATCCTGCGCGACGGTGTACTGGTCGTACGCGTCGAACCAGCCCATCATGTTGGTGGTGATGAACTGGCGCGGGTCGGAGTGGGCGCGGATGGCGTCAAGCTGATTGCGCTGGTAGCTGCGCCAGGTGTCGGAGACGAACTCGTTCCAGGCGAGGTTGAGGCCGGGGTTTTCGGCGCGGGTTGAGGGGTGCGGGATGTTGATCTGGTCCCAGTTGTTGTAGGTCTGCGACCAGTAGGCGGTGGTCCAGCGCGCGTTCAGGTTGTCGAGCGTCTTGTATTTTGCCTGCAGCCACTCGTCAAACTGCGCGCGGGTGGAAGGACCGTAGCTCTCGGCCGCGTACTCGTTGTCGATCTGCCAGCCGATGACGTCGGGATCATGGCCGAAGTGTTCGGCGAGGCGTGTGGCGATGTCGCGGCAGAACTCGCGATACTTGGGATCGCTCCAATCGAACTGCTGGCGGCCGCCGTGCTCGTCTTTGCGGCCGTCAGCAAGCGTGCGCAGCGTTTCCGGATACTTCTCCGTGAGCCAGGCCGGCGGCGCGGCGGTGGGCGTGCCGATGACAACGGCGATGTGATGCTTTTCGGCGAGACGGATGGCGCGCTCGAGCCAGTCGAAGTGGTAGACGCCTTCGCCGGGCTCCTCGGTGGACCAGGCGAATTCACCGACGCGCACGAAGTGAATGTGCGCCTGCTCCATGAGTGTGAGATCGGTGTCCCAGCGGGACTCGGGCCACTGTTCGGGATACCAGGCGGCGCCGAGCTCGAGCGGAACCTTGCCGGGCTCAGGCGGCAGAGGTTGTTGCGCGTGAAGACTCAACCCGGAAAGAGTGGCGGCGGCGAGTGCGAGAGCGAGCGGCTTAATCATTGTGTCTCCGAGTGCATGAGGAGAGTTAGAGCTTTGCGGCGGCCTGGCCGTAGGTGGCGCCGGCGCCGTGCTTGCGGAAGTAGTGGCGGTCGAGCAGAGCTTGCGAGACCTCGGCGGCCTCGTGCTTGAGCGTGAGGGTGCGGTAGGCCATGCGAGCGACGGCCTCGAGGACGACGGCGTTGTGTGCGGCGTCGTGCGGCGTGCGTCCCCAGGCGAAGGGAGCGTGGCCGGCGACGAGGCAGGCGGGGACGGCGAGCGGATCGATGGCGGGATGGATGGCGTCACCTTTGAAACGCTCGACGATGGCGAGGCCGGTCTCGTGGACGTAGCGGCCGCCGATGGCTTCGTCGGTGAGCGGAGCGGTGACGGGAACGGGGCCGTAGAAGTAGTCAGCGTGCGTGGTGCCGAGCGGAGGAATGGGAAGGCCGGCTTGCGCGAAGCCGGTGGCGAACTCCGAGTGCGTGTGCACGACGGCTCCGATGGTGGGGAACTCGCGATAGAGAAGGGTGTGGGTGTCGAGATCGGAGGAGGGACGAAGATCGCCTTCGACGATTTTGCCGTTGAGGTCGGTGACGACCATGTGTCCGGCGCGGAGCTGTTCGTAGTCGACGCCGGAGGGCTTGATGACGACCAGGCCCTGTTCGCGGTCGACTCCCGAGGCGTTGCCGAAGGTGTAGAGCACGAGGCCGCGGCGGACCAGTTCAAGATTGGCCTCGAGCACCTCTTCGCGGAGTTGTTTGAGCAGCATTGAGTTCCTCAGGATTGCTTGCGGACGTCAGCGGCAATCTCGCGCAGAGATCGCAGGATGTCGCCGAGGCTGGAGGTGACGGAGTCGTCGCCAAAGGCGAAATAGACGCGGCGATAGAGCGGGTAGAGCTTTTCGTAGGTTGCTGCGGCGGCCAGTTCGGGCAGATAGATTTTGTGCTGCGGGCACATCTTTTGTTGCGCGGCTTCGATGCTGGGAAAGATGCCGGCGGCGAGCTGCGCGAAGATTCCGGAGCCGATGCTGGTGGGCGGAGCGGCGGGTACGAGCACAGGTTTGTTGAGCACGTTGGCATAGACCTGGTTGAGCACGGCGTTGTTCTGCGGGATGCCGCCGGCGTTGATGACGCGCTCGATGGGCACGCCGTACTCGGCCATGCGCTCGAGGATGATGCGGGTGTGGAAGGCAGTGCCTTCGATGGCGGCGAAGAGCTCGTCCTGCGCGGTGTGGATGAGGTTCCAGCCGAGTGTGATGCCGCCGAGCTCGCTTTTGACGAGCACGGTGCGGTCGCCGTTGTCCCAGGAGAGACGAAGCAGGCCGGTCTGGCCGGCGTGGTATTGATCGAGGCCCTGCGAGAGCTTGCCGACATCGGTGCCGGCGCGGCGGGCTATGGCTTCGAAGATGTCGCCGACGGCGGAGAGGCCGGCTTCAATGCCAGTGAACTGCGGATGCACGCTACCGGGGACGACGCCGCAGACGCCGGGGATGAGATTGACGCCGTGGCCCATGGCGATGATGCAAGTGGAGGTGCCGACGACGTTGACGACGTCGCCTTCACGGCAGCCGGCGCCGATGGCGTCCCAGTGGGCGTCGAAGGCGCCGACGGGGATGGGGATGCCGGCGCGCAGGCCGAGCTTGGCGGCCCACTCGGATGAAAGAGGGCCGGCGATGTGGTCGGAGGTTAGGACTTCTCCCTGCATCTTGTCGCGGACGCCGGCTAGAAGCGGGTCGAGTTCGGTGAGAAAGTCTTCTGGCGGATAGCCGCGCCAGCGCGGGTTCCAGAGCCACTTGTGGCCGAGGGCGCAGACGGAGCGCTTGGCTTGATCCGGGGAACCGATGCCGCAGAGGGTGGCGGCGACCATGTCGCAGTGTTCGAAGGCGGAGGCGAAGCGCGCGCGTTTGTCAGGATTGTGGCGGAGCCAGTGGAGGAGCTTGGCCCATCCCCACTCGTGCGAGTAGACGCCGCCGCACCACTGGATGGCTTCGAGGTTGCGCTCGTGCGCGAGGGCGGTGATTTGCTGCGCCTCGCGGAGCGCGCGGTGGTCGCACCAGAGGTAATATTCGTTGAGCGGCTGCATCGCCGCGTCGACGGGAATGACGCTGGAGCCGGTGGTGTCGAGGGCGACGGCTTCGATCTGGTCGCCGGAGGTTTTGGTTTCGGCGAGCACCTGATGCATCGCCGCGACGAGCGCGTTCATCTGGTCGTCGTGGCTCTGCGTGGCGTAGTCGGGGTCGTCGCGGCGACGGTGCAGCGGATAGTTCGCAGTGGCGGTGCCGAGACGGCCGCGCTCGGAGTCGAGCAGAGTTACGCGAGTGCTGAGAGTGCCGAAGTCAACTCCGGCGACGATACGCATTCTGAACGGGCTCTTTCTTGACCGGCGCACGATGACGCCGGAAGAGAATCGAATACGTATCCAAATTTATCGCATTGCGGAGAAAGGCGTGATGAGACTACTGCGCGCCGCGGCGCCGAACGATGGTCTTGATGGTCTCGAACATGATGAGGAAATCGAGGCCCACCGACTTGTGCTTCAGATAGTAGAGGTCGTAGGAGAGCTTCTCGCGGCTTTGTTCCAGCGTGGCGCCGTAGCCGTAGCGCACCTGCGCCCAGCCGGTGAGGCCGGGGCGAACCATGTGGCGGAGGTTATAGAACGGGATCTCCTGCGCGAGCCAGGAGGTGAACTCCGGGCGCTCCGGCCGCGGGCCGACGAAGCTCATCTCGCCGCGCAGAACGTTCCAGAGCTGCGGGATCTCGTCGATGCGGGTCTTGCGAAGGAAGCCGCCGATGCGGGTGACGCGCGGGTCGTCCTTGGTAGCCCACTTGGCGCCCTTGGCCTCTGCGTCGGTGAACATGGTGCGGAACTTGTGCACCATGAAGGTTTCGTTTTCGAGGCCGACGCGGGTCTGCGAGAAGAAGATCGGGCCCTTGGACGAGAGCTTGATGGCGAGCGCGACGAAGGGGAAGAACGGAAGAAAGAGCAGAAGGATGATGAGCGCGACGATGAAGGACGCGATGCGCTGGGTGAGTTGCAGCGACTGCTTCATGTTGAAGCCTTCGCAGAACAGCAGATTGCTGGGGCGAAGGCCTTCGAGCTGCAACTTGCCGGTGAGCCGCTCGAGCAGGCTGCCGACCTCTTCAATCTCGACGCCGCGCATGCGCATGGCGAGCAGGTCGTCGACCGGGAGACCGCCGCGGCGCTCTTCCATCGCGATGACAATGCGATGGACGGGCGGTTTCAGCTCGGCGATCTGTTCTATGGCGGCCACGTAGGATTGGGGATCGTTACTGGACTGCAGGAGGAGGTTGTTGAAGTCGATGACCTCCATGCCCGCTTCCTTGCGGCTGCGAATCGTCTCGATGAGGTGGGCTGCGATCTCGCCGTTGCCCAGCACAAAGACGCGCTCGTGGAACATGGCCTTGCCACTGATCCACTCGAAGGTGCGGCGCCACACAATGAGAAATGTGACAACCAGCGCGAGGCCCAGCAGGAAGACGTAGCGCGCAATGTCTACCTGGGGGAACATGAAGATGACCAGCGACAAAAGCAGCGAAAGGCAGCCGATCACCAGCAGCAGGCGGAAGTAAATCTCCCATGGGGCTGAGAGTTGCTGGGGTTCGTAGAGATCGAAGTAGTAGGCGCACAGAATCGTAAGTACGGTTAGGACGCCGATCTTGAGAATGCCGTGGTGGTCGGTGAGAACGTTCATCGTCGATGGCCCCAGCAGGACGAGCGAGGCCACAACAAACGAACCGCACACGATCAGCGCTTCGCAAAAGAGAAGGATGACCGTTCGTGTGGGGTAATAAACGTTCAGAAATCGAATCATGGCGTTTAATTCACCGCTGCGTCATACGTGTAATAACTGTCGGGCGAGGGCGGATTCTTTACGGCGTTAAGAACGTAACCGATGATGTTGGAGGCCTTCAGCTCATGCTGCGCACGCTGGGCGACGGGATAGCTGGTGAAGCCGGCGCGGGCCACGAGCAGAACCGCATCGCAGGCGCGGCCCATGCTGACGGAGTCCGACACAGGGATGACCGGCGAGGAATCGACGATGATCCAATCGAAATGCTCGCCCGCCACGCGCAGCAGTTCTTCAAAGCGCGGGCTGCCGGCGAGATCGGCAGCGCGATCGCCGACGCTTCCGCCGGGCATCAGGACGAGGTTGTTCAGGATGGGAGCGAGCACCCGGTTCGGCGTGCTGGCGGGCGAGGGACGCTGCATCACCTCCAACATCTCAGCCTTTCCGGAGAGATAATCCGAGAGCCCGGGATGCGCGGCGCAACCGAAGTAGTCCTGCAGCGTAGAGCGGCGCATGTCGCCATCGACCAGAAGGACCTTGCTGTTCTTATGCAGAGCGAGGCTCATGGCAAGGTTCGCGGCGATAAAGCTCTTGCCCTCCTGGGGCACGCCGCTGGAGACCAGCAGAGACTGCAGGCGATTCATCGCACGAAACTCCTGCAGGCGGGAACGCAGGCTGCGGAACTGCTCGACCATGACACCGCGCTGCTCCAGGGCAGGAAAGCGCTCGACGGCGAGTGTCCAGTCGGTGGCTTGAATCTCGCCCCACAGGGTGCGGGAGCCTGAGGCTCGCTCGGCGAGCGCAGCGGCGGAGAAGCGCTCGATCGACGGCGTGCGCTCGACCGGAGCGAACGCGGGTTCGGCGAAGGTGGACGAATTCGGCGGAGTGAATGGCTGCGGCTCGGGCGTGTCCATACGCTCGACGGCGGGATGGGAGACGACCGGCTGCATGCGGCGCGCCGGCGGCTGCTGCGGCGGAGGCGGAGTCTTCTCTTCGGGCGCGCCTGTCAGCACATCACTTGTGCTCTCTTCGCGCTCGTTCTGCCGCTCAGCCTCGGCACGCTGCAATGCTTCATAGATGCGACTCATCGGACCTGCCTTTCCGCAGTTCGACCAAAGAAGGAAATGGGGCGAGACTCCTGGGGCCCTGAATTCAGATTCGATTCCGGAATGACTTCGTTCGGCGGAATGAGGAACGACTGCATCTCCAGCTCGAGGTCCCGGGCGACCGAGTTGATCGTCTCAGCGGAGATCTGCTCGGTCTGTTCGACATAACCGAGAATCAGAGCGTGCTCGCAGATCAAGTTGATGAGCCGGGGGATGCCGCGGCTGTGCTGGTGAACGAGGCGAGCTGCTTCCGGAGTGAAGATGGGATGGGTTGCGCCGGCGATGCGAAGACGCTCGACGATATACTCTGCCGTCTGTTCGGAGGAGAGCGGCTGGGTCCGGCACCAGAGAAAGATTCGCTGCCGCAACTGGCGCACGCTGGGATGGCGCAGCTTCTCATCGAGCTCCGGCTGACCGGAAAGAACGATCTGCAGCAGCTTTTCGGACGATGACTCGAGGTTGGTGAGCAGGCGGATCTCTTCGAGCAGCTCCCAGGACAGATTTTGCGCCTCGTCCACCACGACGACGCAGGTCTCGTTCATGCGGAAGCGCTCGATGAGCCAGCGATTCAGCTGCAGCAGCATGCCGCTCTTGGTGCGCGAGGTCGGCGTGAGGCCAAAGTCGGAGAGCACGAACTCGAGGAAATCGAGCGGCTCGAGCAGGGGATTGAAGACAAACGAGGTGTAGACACGCTCCTGGCTCAGCGAGCTGAGCGCGCGGCGAAGGATGGTCGTCTTGCCGGTGCCGACCTCGCCGGTCAGGACGGTGAATCCTTTGCGGGCAAAGATGCCGTACTCGAGGCCGGCGAGCACCTCGCGCGTGTGCGGCATCATGTACATGAAGCGCGGATCAGGACTGGTGCCGAACGGACTGTTTTGAAGGCCGAAGAACTTTTTATACATAGCGTTATCCACCCACGTTCGCCAGCGGCGGATTCTCCGGCTTCAAACGGCGCCTGAACCAACTGCCTTTGTCGTTGCTCAGCATCGGAGCGTTAAGCGCGATGATGCCAAGAGTAGGAAGCTTGGTAAAAGCCCAGATGTCGCGCTCGGAACGCAGCGACTTATCGCGATACTCGAGGTAGGCGGCCAGGAGAACTCCGAGACCGATACCGGCTGCCAGACCGCCGAGTATGTAAACGGACCGCTTGGGAGAGGTGGGTTCGTCGGGCAAGTTAGCGCCATCCATAATACTGAACTGCTCTCCCTGCTGCTGTTGCTGGAGACTGGTTGCCATCTGAGATTGCTTCATCTTACTCAGCAGGCTGTCGTAGAACTGTTGCGCGGTCTGGTAGTCGCGGGTCAGCTCCTTGTATTTTGCGGCTACCAAAGGGCTGGATTCGATGCGGCCCTGATACATGCCGATCTGGCGCTGAATCTGCGTCTGTTCCCTCCGCTTCTGCTGAATTCCGTCATCGATTGCGCTGATCTGTGCCTTGAGCTGGCGAACGCCGGGCGATTCGGTCTGAATCGCGGAGCCGGGAGCACCGCCGGGTATGGCTGCATTCTCTGCGATCTCTTTTTTCAGATCCGCGATCTTGCGTTTGGTAGCGACAACGTCGGGGAATTCCGGGGTGTACTGGGTGCTCAGTGCCGCCAGTTGCTGCTGGAGATCATTCAGCTCTTTGGCCTGCTCGGGAGTGGCGGTCGCGGCGGGACGGCCCGTTGACGCGTGCCCCGGGCTCGTCACCGGTACACCCTGACCCTGCTGTGCGAGCAATGCCTCTCGGTATGACCTCTCCTGCTCGAGTCCGGTCAGTTCGCGCGTCGCCGCATCGAGCTGAGTATTGAGCGTGGTAAGCATGTTCATGTTTGCATCCTGATCGTCAGGCAGCGTGCCGATGTTCTCGCGCTGAAAGGCGGCGAGCTTCGCGTCCTGCGCGTCCAGATTGCTCTTGGCGTCGTCCAGCTGCTGCTTCAGGAACGCCGTTGTTCCCTCGGAAGCCTCTTCGTTTGACTTGAGGTTTTCAGTCAAAAAGATGGAGGTGATCTGGCTGCATACCTGCTGCGCTGTATGGGCGTCGCCGGCCTTGAACGAGATAAAGAAGCCGGGAAGGCCGCCCGCTCCTGAGATCTCAGAATGAATCGGCTTGATTTCGATGTCCTTGCGCGTCTTCTCAACGCGCGTGTCCATGTCGTCTTTGGGATTTTCAAGGTTGTATTGCTTGATGATCGGTTCCAGACGGGAACGGCTGAGAATCTGCTCCTTCATCGACGCTAGACGGCTGTCGAGATCCTGGTCGACGATGGGCTGCACATACTGATCCGGAACCTTCTGCTGTTCGATGAGGACCAGTGTCTGCGACGTGTACACCGGCGTGACCTGATAGCTGATGATCAGCGCCACGATGGGCAGCACAACCGCCGGAATGACGATCATCATCCAGCGGCGTTTCAGAATTGTCAGATAATCTTCGAGCGTGAGCGTACGGTGACCTAGCATAAGAAGTCCCTTAGTGGCCGCGGAGCAGCGGCGGTGGAGCGAATGTTATTCCGACGGCGAAGTTCTGGTTGAGACCGTTGAATGCGTTGGTAACTCCGGGCTGGTTCTCAAACGATTGGTGAATCCCGGTGTAGCTTGCATAAGCGGAGAGAGTCTCGGTGATCCGCCGCGAAATCTGAATTCCGCCGTAGACACTTCTGAACGTCGGAGCGGCCTGCTGCGCTGCAACCAGCTCTGCGCTGCGTGAAAAGCCTCCATCAACGCCGAGTGTCCAGTCCCGGTTGATCGGGCGATTCATGCCGGCCGTGACCGTGTCAGAAAGCGCACCGTAGAGCACGCCGGATCCGGCGTTGACGCCACGGGTGTAGCCGGCAGAAAACCCGGTCGTGCGCGTGTTGTAGGTAGCTGACACGGCGGCAGAGAAGTTCACACGAGCCGGGATGGGGCCCAACGAATACCCGTGCGTATTCTCCGGCCCTGCCGCGATCGAGGTGCTCAAGCGCCTTGACCACGCCCTGGTGTACATAAGATTGACGCCCTCCGATTCAATTTTGAAGAGAGAGAAGTTGGGATAGGTGATCCGGGAGTAATACCCGCTGAACCCTATCTGGTTGCGCACGTCGATACGATAGCTCGGTCCCAAACTGGCATCGACCTCGTCGGAGTTGAGGTCTGAAGAGCCTCCAAGAAAATGCAGGATGTTCTGCGAGCCTGAGCCTTCGAGATCGAGACTTGGAGTGAGTTGCCAGGTGGCGCTTCCCTGAACGCCGTTGCCGATGCGACGAGCGTAATCCGTAAGGATATCCTGCGACGGCCCGAGACCCGTTACGGGGAAAACGCCAACATCTCCGACTCCTGCGATGCCCGACAGACCTGTGGTCGGCGACTCCGGCAGGTAGCTGAAGGAATCCGAGATCACGTAGACCCAGGAACGCGTCCGAAAGACCTGCGACGCTGCCAGGTTCTGAAAGGTGCTGGAGGACGAGGTGCCGGGAACGTTGGTATACAGATAGCCGCCTGAGTAAATCAGGCTGAAGGGATCGGTTTCGCTCGTCGAAAGATAGGCAAGATCACCGCTCAACGCTGTGGTCGAGGCGAACGTCCCATTGCCATAGCCGGTCCCGACAATCTCCGATCCACTCAGGGCATAGCTCAGGGTTCCGAGATGGGTGGGCAGGTTAAAGCCAAAGTTATTGCTCGGCGTGGTGTTCGAGACAGACGTCTGCGGCGTCCCGACCTGTCCGCGCGCGGCGGCGGCAGGCACGAGCACCAGCGACAGCATCAGCGCACTGGCCCCGACAACTCTCATGGAACCACGACCGTATCGCCCGGCTGAAGCGCTATGTTCTGATTCGCGTCTCCTCGAAGTGCAGCCTTGTAGTTGAACCGGATCTTCTCCTGTTTACCCTGGGGCCCACGAAGGATATAGATGCGGGTTTTGTGGGCATAGGGAGTCAGACCGCCGGCAGAAGCGATCGCCTGCAGAGGCGTCATTCCCGGTGTCAGCGGCACGGGACCGACCTTTCCGACCTCGCCGACGAGGTAAATTCGCTGGCTATTAACCTGTTCCACCAGAACGGTTACAAGCGGGTCCTGAATGTACTTCTTGTAGTCTGTGGTGAGCTTCGCCGCGAGCTGGGTCGGGGTGAGGCCGGCAGCCCGGACGTCGCCGAGCAGCACCATCGAGATCATGCCGTCCGGACGTACAGGAAAGGTTCCGGACAACGGCAACTCCTTCCATACGGTGACCTGCAGAACATCTTCCGGGCCAATCACATAGCTGC
>Ga0335074_10004515_pt1 | contig 19174 bp, 19 predicted proteins | sample Lox_Sample_23_FD_206715 | JGI IMG/M metagenome (GOLD analysis project Ga0335074, IMG submission 206715) | Soil microbial communities from Loxahatchee National Wildlife Refuge, Florida, United States - Lox_Sample_2.3 | ecosystem: Environmental > Terrestrial > Soil > Wetlands | place: USA... | reverse complement strand
GCGATGGTCTGCGGCACGCCGTCTTCCCAGACCTGGAAGTCACGCTGCGACAGGCCTTTCACCAGGCGTCCCTGATCGTCGACCACCGTGCAGTTCAGGATCACCTCGTTGACGTTTTCCTGCAGGGTATAGACATTGTTTTTGGATTTTGAAATCGTGGAGCCCGGCTTCGGCGGAAGAAGGGGCGCATTCGATTCCACATCCGGGGACGGAACCGGATCGCGATCCACATTCAGATCGGGCTGGATCTCGCGGCGCGTGTAATCGGGGTTAATCGCGGTGCCCTGCGGGGGCAGCGCGGACCCATTTTGGGCCAGTATTCCGGGCGGAAACGCGAAAACCACTGCAAATGCGGCCGGCAAAACCCACCGGAGGACGTGCGTTCGTGCGGGGACCAATCGAGGCATAGCAATTCGCTGGGTCCGAAGACCCCAACCAGGCTGCTGACACTTCAGATGCAAATGCCGCGCCAAAGGAAAAGCCGATCCGGTTGTTTTTCGTGGATTCCTGGGTACCCAGCCGAGCCGCGGAGCCTGGCTATCCCTCCCGCCGCAGAATCTCGCAGGCGATAGCTGCCTGCCCCAGAGAAATGCCGCCGTCGTTCGCGGGCACCTCCCGGTGGGCAAACACCGCAAATCCATCGCCGCGCAGGCGCCTCAGGCAGCCCTCCAGCAGCAGCGCATTCTGGAAGCAGCCTCCGCTCAGGCATATCCGCTCGAGCCGCAGCTCGTCCCGCATCCGCCCGCAGATGGCGGCGATCGCCTCCACCAGGGTCGCGTGGAATCGCGCCGCAATCTTCGCCTGCGATTCTCCTTGTCGAAGGTCATCCACGATTCCCCGAATCATCGGGCGCAGGTCCATCTCTACCGGGCTCGCGCCCGCAAGCGCAAATGCATACGGTCTCTCGGTTCTCTCGCCTGCCGCGGCGTCCGCCGCCGCTTCCAGCATCATTGCCGCCTGCCCTTCAAACGACACGCTGTGCCGGAGCCCGACGAGGGAAGCGACCGCGTCGAAGAGCCTGCCCGCCGACGATGTGGGGATGGTGTTCACATGCTTCAGCAGCATGGTGTCAACGACGCGCAGCCGTTCAGGCATGGCCATCTCCGCCCATCGCGATTCTGCCGGAATCTCGCCGAAGGCATCCAGCAGGTAGCTGCGCGCCACCCGCCACGGCTCGCGCACGCCCGCATCTGCGCCGGCGAGCAGCACGGGGCGCAGCCGCGCGCAGCGATCGAAGCCCAAATAATCCGCGGCCAGGAATTCTCCTCCCCAGATTGTCCCATCGGTTCCGAATCCGGTTCCGTCCCACGCGACTCCAATCACGCGGTCCTCCAGCCGGTGCTCGGCCATGCAACTGGCAATATGGGCATGATGGTGCTGCACGCCGATGCGCCGCAGGCCCTCCATCCTGAGAGCGAATTGCGTGCTCAGGTAACCAGGGTGCAGATCGTGCGCCACGGCCGTCGGCTGCACATGAAACAGGCGGCTCATCCGCTCCAGAGTTTCCTCGAAAAAACGCACGGTTTCGAAATTTTCCAGATCGCCCAGGTGCTGGCTGGGCAACGCGAACCCGGCGCGCGTCAGGCACAACGTGTTCTTCTGCTGAGCCCCGCAGGCGAGCACCTCTGCGTCGCCGCGACCCAGAAACACCGGCTGGGGAGCATAGCCTCGCGCCCGGCGCAGCAGCATCGTTTCGCCCGCCACCACGCGCACCACCGAGTCGTCGACGCGGGTGTGGATGCGGCGATTGTGATGGGCAAAAGCGTCGGCGATGTCTGCCAGATGCTCTTCTGCCTCCGCATTCTCGATCACGATCGGCTCTTCGCTGATGTTTCCGCTGGTCATCACCAGAGCCGCTTCCCTGCCCCAGCGCTCGCGCAGAATGCGAAACAACAGATCGTGCATGGGCGTGCATGGCAGCATCACACCCGTCGTGGGATTCCCGGGCGACACGGCTTCGGCGAGATCGGCATGCGGCCTGCGCCGCAACAGAACAATGGGCCGCTCGCGACTCTGCAATACCACGCGCTCCTTCTCTGAAACGAGGCACAGCGTCTCCACGCTCGATACATTGGCGACCATGATCGCGAAGGGCTTCTCGTTGCGCCGCTTGCGCCGCCGCAGTTCTTCCACGGCACCTGCCTGCCGCGCGTCGCAGGCCAACTGGTAACCGCCAAGCCCTTTCCAAGCGACAATTCCTCCGCCGTGCAGAATGTCCGCCACACGCTCCAGAATTTCGCGCGACGAACCCGGCACATCGCCGCCCCTGCCGGCCTCGCGCAGGATCAGCCGCGGGCCGCATACAGGGCAGGCATTGGGCTGCGCGTGGAATCGCCGGTTTTCAGGGTTTTTGTACTCTCGCAGGCAGTCCGCGCACATCGCGAATTCCGCCATGGTGGTCATCGGCCGGTCATACGGCACGTCGATGATGATGCTGTACCGCGGTCCGCAGTTCGTGCAATTGGTGAAGGGATACTCGAAGCGGCGCTTTGACGGATCGCGGCTGTCGGCCAGACACGCCTTGCAGGTGCAGATATCGGGGGGAACGAGCGCGAACGCCGATCCTTCCGCATCGCTTTCGTGGATGGAGAATTCTGTTTCGCCGGCGAGCGGGATCTCGGTGCGCGCGATATCCGCAATGCGTACCAGCGGCGGCGCTTCGGCCGGCAGCGCGGCGATGAACGCCTCAACCGTTTCCGCCGGCCCCTCAATCTCGATGAACACGCCGCGCGGGGAATTCAGCACGAACCCGCCCACGCCGTACCGCCGCGCGAGATTGTAGACGTAAGGCCGGAATCCCACGCCCTGGACGATCCCACGAACACGCAGCTGGCAGCGAATTGGGGCGTGTTCAGGAATGCGGCTCGCCTCCGCGAACCATTATTCCTGACGCGGTCCCGAGCCTGCAGCGCAAAATCGACTCAGGCCTTCACGCTATGCGTTTCGCGATGTGCTGCAGCCGCGGTCCGAGAGCGGACACGGACCACCTGCCGCAGCCATGAATCAGGAGATTATTCGGTAATCGCCAGGCAATCCCCGGCTTCGATGCCGCACTGCTGAATCTGCCCGGGCGCCAGTTCCAGGACGCTGTGCGTCTTCAGGCTGACGCTCGTGACCCGCCACGGGCGGAGCCGCGGCCACAGCTTCACGACGCGGAGATCGCGGTCCAGCGCGACAACATCGATCGCGAATCTCATTCCCATCGTGTGGACGCCCGACGAGGGCCGGATCAGGATTCCTGCACCCGGCTCCAGTCCATCTTTGCCCAGCAGGCCGAAGAGCCGCGTCATCGATGTGTCGGCCAGGCCGATTTTCGATCCGATAGTGACGGCTTTTTGTGGGATGGTAATCGTGAGTTGTTTCATCAAGTATTAAGGCCGCGTGTCCTGGGAAAACACGGCTTCCGCCGGCGATCGGAGAGAACAATAATGCATACCCGCCGCGAGAATTCCGTGGGGGAAGAGACATCGTGGCTGAGCAGAGGCGAAATTACGGAGCAGCGCGCTCGCCGAGCCTGCTTCGCCGGAGCCTGGCCTGACTCCCTCTTGACTGTACCGCGCATCCCGGCCCTGACGATTCGGAGCGGCAGCGATCAAACTCGGTTTCGCTGCCGGCCCTGGCTGAGCTGGTACGCGCCGCGCTTCCAGAATTGCCGCTCTTCCATGAAGGAAAAGCCTAGACTGACTTCTTTTTTCTCCGCAGGATGATGATCCCGAGAAAGACCACAATCAGGGCAATAGCGACAATACGAACCACACTGGTCGTCTCCATTCCGTTTCTCCTTTCCGGCCGCTCCTGTTATAGCGGCCAGTATTCCCGCTTCGAGTAACCTGGCACCTGTCTAATGGAACGTCTGCATCACGCTGAGGATCGCAGGTCCCAGTAGAACGATAAAAAGGCAGGGAAAAATGAATAATACCAGCGGAAACAGGATTTTGATCTTGGTTTTTGCCGCTGCTTCTTCCGCGCGGTGTCTCCGCTGCATACGAATCTCTTCCGAATAACGGCTCAGGGCGCGAACGATCGGCGTCCCGAAACGGTCGGTCTGCTGGAGCATGGTCACCAGCGCCTCGAATTCCTGTAGTTTGGTGCGATCGGCCAGCCCCTGCCATGCATCCATCCTGGCTTTACCGGCGCGCTGTTCCAGGTTGATCTGACTGAACTCCTCGAACATCTCCGGATAGCTGATGGCTAGTTCCTGGCCCACCCGCAGAATCGCCTGATCGAGGCCGAGTCCGGCTTCCACGCAGATAACCAGAAGGTCGATCGCATCCGGAATTCCTTTCTGGATCCGCTTCTGTCTCTTTTTCACGGCGCGGGTCAGCCACATATCCGGCAAGAGGTATCCGACGGCGGCCAGAGCAAGGCACCAGAACATGGTGTTTTCCTTGATGAAGCTGCCGCCCAGAATTCCGGCCAGGGGCCCCATGAAGCGGGCGATGAAATACAGATCGAGCTTGCCGCCACCCTTCATTCCGGCGCTCACAAAACGCTGCCGCAGTTTCTCGTCTTCAGAGAGGCCCAGCCGGGCACGAAAAGCGCGCGCCACATGCAGAACCCGCTCCATCACGATTTCTTTGCTGCGAATGGTTCTGCGGTCCGGGCGTTTGCTGGTGACCACATCCAGCAGACGCTTTGCTTCATCCGACGGCCGCAGGAGCCACGGCGCGAGGACCAGCGCGACCGCCAGAAAGACGGTAATCAGAAGCGCAAAGTAGAAGAGTAGTGCCATCGTAAGATCCCGGTCAGACGTCGATTCCGTTGATGATTCGATTGATGAAGTAGCCTCCCACCATGATCATGCCGACCCCGACATAGATCATTTTTCGTCCGAGAGGATTGGTGAACAGAATGTGCGAGTAGCCCGGATCCACAACGTTAATCAGCAGTCCCATCACCACCGGCAGCATGGTGAGAATCCAGCCGGTGAGGCGGCCCTGCGCGGTTTGGGTCCTGATCTCGCCCTGAATTCTCTGCCGTTCGCGAATGACGAACACCGTACGGTCCAGAATTTCGACCAGGTTGCCGCCGGTTTCACGCTGGACGATGATGGCGGTCACCATCACGCGCAGATCCTGGGATGGCACGCGGTCGACCATCTGCAGCAGGGCATCGCGCAGTGGCATGCCGAAGTTCTGCTGACGAAAGACCTCTCCGAACTCACCCTTCGCCGGAGCCGGCGATCCTTCCGCCACCAGCTCGATGGCTCCCGCCACCGAGTGGCCCGCGCGCAGGGCCCTCGCCATCATGTCGATCGCATGCGCGAGGGACTTATCAAAAGCCCTCATTCTGCGGTAGCGCATGAAGATGATCCTGGCCAGGGGAAGGAAACCGACCACCAGGGCGCCGGCCAGATCGATGGGCACCAGACGCGCAAAAAAAAGCGTCACGAAATAGCCCGCCACGGCGAAGACCACCATCTGCACCAGCACCGACGCGGCTGTTGCATTCACGCCGGCCTGGGTGACGTAGCGGCGGAATCTCTGCATCGGCTGGAAGTTCACCAGCGCCTCTTCGACCCATCCAAAATGGCTCGTGGCCCGCTTGCGCAGCAGGTTTGAGGCCTCCAGCTGGACCTCGAGGGCTCCCGATTTGGCCACGCCGATGGCCGCCAGCCGGTGCTCGAAGATCTTCTCCTCGCGCGAGGGGGCCGTGGCGATGACCACAATGCCGAAGGTCAGCACGAAGATGAGTCCGAAAAGAGATGCCAGCACAATCACCGAATCACCACCATCACACTTCCATGGAGTGGTCCATCAGACCCGTTGGCAGCGCGATGCCCGCTGCCTGCAGACGCTCTGCAAAGCGCGGCACGATTCCGGTGGACCGGAACCGACCCATGACCTTGCCATTCTCACCCAGGCCCTGCCGCTCGAAGACGAAAAGGTCCTGCATGCTGATCACGTCGCTGTAGGCTCCGGTGAGCTCAGTGATGTGGGTGATGCGCCGAGTACCGTCGCTCATACGCGCGACCTGGACGATGAGGTTGATGGCCGAAGCGATCTGCAGGCGGATTGCTTTCTCCGGCAGCCGGATATCGCCCATCATGCACATGGTTTCGAGGCGGGCCAGTCCATCGCGCGGGGTATTGGCGTGAATCGTGGTCAGCGAGCCGTCGTGGCCGGTGTTCATGGCCTGCAGCATATCCATGGCTTCCTCGCCGCGGACCTCGCCGAGGACGATGCGGTCCGGACGCATACGTAGGGCGTTGATCACCAGCTCACGCTGCCGGATCGCTCCCTTCCCTTCCACGTTCGGCGGCCGCGTTTCCAGCCGCACCACGTGCTCCTGGCGCAGCTGCAGTTCGGCAGAGTCCTCGATGGTCACGATGCGCTCGCGATCGGAAATGAAACTGGAGAGCGCGTTCAGCAGCGTCGTCTTGCCGGCGCCGGTGCCGCCCGAGATCACGATGTTCAGGCGCGCAGAGACGGCCGCCCGCAGGACCTCCAGCATGAGCGGCGTCAGCGCGCGGTTCTGGACCAGGCGCTCCGCGGTGAGCGGCGACGATCCGAATCGCCGGATCGAGAGGATGGGGCCGTCGATGGCCAGCGGCGGGATGATGGCGTTCACACGCGAGCCGTCCTTGAGGCGCGCGTCCACCATCGGCGTCGACTCATCGACGCGCCGGCCTACCGCGGACACGATCTTGTCGATAATCTGCAGAAGGTGCCGGTTGTCCTTGAACGTGATGTTCGTGTGCTGCAGCTGGCCGCGGCGCTCGACGTACACGTTGTTATACGTGTTTACCAGGATGTCGCTGATGGTGTCGTCTTTCAGCAGTGGCTCCAGCGGCCCCAGCCCGAACACCTCGTCCAGGACTTCCTGAGCCAGCCGGTCGCGCTCCGCGGAGCTCAGCGGAACGCCCTGTTCTCCGATGATCTGCTGGATCAGCAGGAACAGCTGCTGCTGCCCGGTTCGCGTTTCCTGGGCCTCGCCCAGTTTCTCCAGGTCCAGCCGGTCGATCAGCTCCTGGTGCACGGCCGATTTCAGCTCCTGCTGCTCCTTGTCGCGCAGCATCCGAGGTCCCGTCGCGGCTGTACGCAGGCCGGGCCCGGAGGTGCGGAGCGTTGCTGAGTCGATCCTTGGGGTGAGGTTAAGACTTAGATCGGCCATGGCTAGTTACTCCTTTTGCGGCCCAGCAGCGAGAATCCTTTGCGAGCAGGCTCCTCCTGTGAATCCGATGAACCCGTGAGAATGCCGGCCCAGCGCGCAAACTGGTTGGAAAAATCCGATTTCTTGTCGGGCTGTACGGGCTCGCCCACGTTGATTGCGCGCAGGCACTCGCTGTATGCGTTGCCCAGCTTCACTTCCACCGGAACGCGGATGGCCTTTTCGATCTGCTCGATTCCGACCGCGCCATGGGACGAAAAGCGGTTGATCACGACGTGCAGACGCGACGACGTCGATTCGTTGCGGCTTAGCCCGTCGATGTACCGGGAAAGGTCGCGGATCGCGCCGATGTCCGGCGTCGCCACCAGATAGATCTGATCCGAGCGGTCCATCACCGCGAGGCTGGTTTCCTCCAGCGAGGTCTGGGAATCCAGGACCACGTAATCGTATTCGCCGCGCAGAAACTCCAGGGTCCGCTCCAGGGCGTCCGGATCGACATTGCGCGAGGGATCGTGCGACTCCGGCGACGCCAGCACCTCCAGCCCGCTGGGGTGCTTGGCGATGAACCCGCGCAACAGCGCGGAATCCAGGCGGCTGACATTCCGGATCAGCTCATCGAAGTGGTATCGCGCACCGTCCAGGCCCAGGTACAGGCAAACGTGCCCGAATTCGGGATGGTTGTCGATCAGCAGGACCCGCTTCTTGTGCAAATGCACCAGGAAATAAGCCAGAGTGGTGGCAATCATGGTGGTGCCCACACCGCCCTTGGCGCCGAAGAACGAGATGATGTGCCCCGTGGAGCGGGTGCGGCCCATCGTCGCCGCCCAGTTCTTCTCCTGGCGGTCAAAGGTGTCGGCGAGCTGCCGCGGATCGATCGGCTTTCTCAAAAACTCGTTGCAACCGGAGCGCATGGCCGCCAGCAGAAGATCCGGATCGCTTCGACCGGAGAGCGCCGCTGCGAAAAATCGCCCGAAGAACAGCTGGTTGAGGTAACCGGCCGTTTCCATGGCGCCGCGCGCGTCACGATCGAAATCGATGATTGCCAGCACCGCATCCGCCGCTTTCGTCTCCTGCGACATCGCCGGACGGCGGGCTGCCGAAATGTACTCATCGATCGACTCATGCGTGACCGTCCAGGAAAACTGGCTGGCCGCCTGAATAATTCTGTCGGTGAGGTCACGGTCGACGCCCACAGTCAGCAGGGCCACGGTAAGGGTTCGCGAGTTGCCGGTCAGCTGTATCATGCCTCAGTCCCTTCGTTCATTGCTGCGGCGGCGGCTGCGTGGGCGTTTGTGCCGGCGAGCCCTTCGGAACCACGCCCTTCATGTTCTTGTCGAATTTCTGGTCGTCGATAAACGGCACGACCATCTTCGGCTGGGTGGGCGGCGGATTTTCCGACAGCGGGTCCACCAGGGTCGGGGTGACGATCACCGCCAGCTCCACGACCGAGTGCGTCGTGTTCTTCGACTGGAACAGCTTGCCCAACACCGGAATATCGCCAATTCCCGGAATCTTCTGCATGATGTCCGTGGTGCGGTTGTCGAGCAGACCCGATATGGTAAAGCTCTGTCCGCTCTTCAGCTCTACTTCCGTCTGCGCCCTGCGCGTGGAAATAGCAGGCACTGTGTAGCCGGAGATTTCGACCGCATTCGTATAATCGAGCGCGCTCACTTCCGGAGCCACCTTCAGCTGAATGGTCCCGTCGGGCAGTACGTTGGGCGTGAAATCCAGCTTAACGCCGTACGGCCGGAACTGAATGGTCACCGACGTAAATCCGCTCGATGCGCCCTGAATCACAGGGAAGGGGAATTCGCCGCCGGAGAGGAAAGAGGCCGTTTGTCCGCTCAACGCGGTAATCGTCGGTTCGGCGAGGATCTGGAGAATCTCGTTATTCTGCAGGGCCTCGATCGCGCCGCCCAGCCCCAGGTCCTGGTTGTAATAGAAGAGGTTCAGGAGCGAATTGATGGTGACGATGCCGCTGGAAGCGCTGTTGGAACTCAGCGACTGTCCCGGCAAAGCGCTCACCACGGGATACTGGCCCGTGGATGACGAAAACGAGTTCTTGCCCGTACCGAAGGCATTGAAGCCCAGCTGCTGCAGGCGGGATCTGTCGATCTCCACCACGCGCACCTTCAGCCGCACCTGCGGCGTGTGCTGCGGGGCGACCTGCAGAGAATCGGTCACCATCTTCGAATACTGCGAAGCCAGTTTCACGGCGTTATCCGAATCCGCCGGGTTGGTCACGATGCCGGTCAGCGCCACCTCGTCCTGGCGGCCGGTGACTGTGATCGTGTCGGCAGGAAAGGCAGCCTTCATGGCGCGCTGCAGATCGCTCACATCCATGTCCGCGGTCACCTGATACGACTGCACCTGGCCCAGCTCATCCCACAGGATCAGGCTCGTCACGCCGGGCGTTTTGGCCGTGACCACGATCTGAGTCGGGCTGGAGGTCATCGAATCCAGCACGTCGGGATTGGCCACATAGATTCTGCGCAGCCGCTCCCTGGTATTGATAAACATCGAATGGCCCACCACCAGGTGGATGGAGTCGCTCATGAGGCTGGTATTCGCTCCCAGCGCCGGCGTTCCGGCGGCGGCAGCGACGCTGTTCTGCGACGCGAAAGCCGGAGCTGCAGCCGCGCACCAGACTGTCGCAATCAGAGCCCATTTCCGGATTATGTGTTCTCGCCTTGTCATCGCTTGCCTCAGTCAAAACTATCTACGGAGCGCTTGTTGCCCAGCATGGTCTCGACCACCCAGGGTTTCTTCACAGGAGCCTTGGGTTTGAGCGCCACCATCCCTGTGCCCCGGGTCTTCTGAGGAGCGGCAGGCCCCGACAGTTCGCTGACTTCAATCGGTGTCGTGGTCGCGGCCGTATCGTCTCTGCCGTTGCGCAGAACGAAGTGAATCGTGCCCTGAGCGGCGGCCAATACGGCCTTTTCCGCATTTTCCGGCGACAGCAGCAGCGTGATCACGTCCACGTTCGACGGCTTGCCGGAGGGATCCGGCTGCGTCTGATGTCCCACCGCCAGCACCTCCACGTCCTGCAGAATCGTTGAGGTCAGAGGCGTCGGCGCATCATTGGTTGGACGGTAGGTCACGAGGACGTCCACATGCGTACCGGGCATCAGGAATCCGGCTACCCCCACCACCTCGTCGGAGCGCAGCGCGATCGCCCGCATTCCGTTGGGGATTTCCCCCGGCAACCCCATGCCCGTGCCGATTGCAGCCAGCTGCTGATCGAGAATCGGCTGCCCGGCGGCCACCGGATAGAGCGCTGCGCGACCAACCACGTCGCTGACCCTCGTGAAGGAACCGGCCAGCGGATTCGACCTCGGCCAGTTGATCAGCGACAGATCTTCGGGCTTCAGCGTCTCGCCCGGATCGATGGCCCGAGCCGCCGCAACGTACTGCAGCGGAGGCTGGACTACCGGATGATTGGCGGTGGAGATTTTCTTGTAGAAGAAAACGAGCGCCGCCACGGAGAAGATCAGGGCGACGACGAGAGCGACAGCGATGCGGCGAGCCATAGTGATTTACCTCTGGACCACCAACAGGCAAAGCGACAACGCACTGCCCGCTGCAATCGCCAGCGCATACGGCAGTCGAAGCGTCCACGCGTTGGTGAGGTTCAGGTGCGGATGCGGTTTCAGCCCCTCGATCCGATGGTGCACGGCAATGGCACCGACATTCACAAGCGTCTCCTTCAGACGGCCACGCCACAGTGCCAGGCCCACAGCCATAACTCCCCCGGACAATGCGGTCAAAACCAGCAAGTAGAAAATATGCGGCATGCCGGCCGTACAGCCGACCGCCGTAATCAGCTTCACATCTCCCGCGCCCATCCCTCCCGCCAGCCAGAAGACCAGGAAGAGAACTCCGCAGATCAGCCCCGCCAGCGCGGCCATGCCCAGCCCGCGCCATCCGTTGAGCACCAGGTGCAAAATGAGTCCAAGCAGAATACCCGGAAGGGTCAGCAGATTGGGAATCCGGCGGCTTCGAATATCGAAAATTGCACCAAGGAGAGCAATCCCAAGGGCAACAGCCAGATACACCAGCTCGGTTTGAAAATTCAGCATTCCGAGATCCCCAATAGTGCTCGCCTTTCCCGAACCGCAAGAACAGCGTGCAACCTTTTCCAAAGCGCCAGCCGGTTACCCAGCTGGGGCGCCGGGCAGCCAACCCCGGAGGATGTTCAGGGGCGCTCCGATGCCAGCGGTTCGCTACTCGGAGTATGAACCACCCGAGTACAGCTGCCGCAAGCTCACTGCTCAGAGGTTCCCCGCAAGTTAATGCCTCGCGGGGCACTTATTTCCGCTCAATTTGTGCCGGCACTCTCGCGCGCACGGTCGCTGCGCGGAAGCCGGAGCTTAAAAGTTCGCCTCAATGTTGTTAAACATACTGCCGATGTCCTGTGTCACCGTCGACATCGAGGCCACCACGCCCAGACCGATCACCGCCGCGATCATGGCGTATTCGATAATGTCTTGTCCGCTCTCGCCGCACGCCAGCTCGATGAGGCGGTCGCTGTTGGGCTTCTTCATGCGTCCTCCGACCATCCTGCAATCCCAATGCTGGTGACTGCTGAACACCGGGGAGAAAGTTGTTGTCGGTTGCGCTCCCCATGCGTTGCCCGGAGGTTCCCGGAGAGCTGCTGCATCGCCGCGGCTGATAAGCAAAAACCCATCAGCGCGGCGATGAGAGCAAACCCTGCCATTCCCGCCGGATTCATGCGCTGGAAGAACGCAGTGATCCTGTGACTGCTGATACTGAAAGCCATTGCCTGATTCCGGCTGCGCGTAAACGTTCGTACGAGCGAGGCCGGATCCCGGGCGATGGGTTACACGCTGCTGCCGACGTTGTTGAACTCGGTGGCGATGTTCTTCGCCAGGGTGCTCATCGCAACAATGGCGCCCAGGGCGATGATGGCCGCGACCAGCGCGTACTCGATCAGGTCCTGGCCGGACTCGTCATTCAGAAGGTTCTTCACAAGCTGTTTCATTAGGTTCATTCTCCTCAGGATTTGCCGTACGGTTTTTCTTCCCAACCACCCGCCGCCGTACCGCGTTTTGATCTGACTGTGATCACAGTGCGACAGGTACCCGGTCCGAAGCAATGACTATTAAGTGTTAGCAATTGCTACTTTCGGTCCAGCCAGCGCCCATCCGGATGCAGCCCGGTACGCCGCCGGACACTCGGTTGCTTACACGCTGCTGCCGACGTTGTTGAACTCGGTGGCGATGTTCTTCGCCAGGGTGCTCATTGCGAGGACAGCGCCAAGGGCGATGATGGCCGCGACCAGCGAGTACTCGATCAGGTCCTGGCCGGACTCATCATGCAGAAGGTCGACGAAAAATTGTTTCATTGGGTTCATTCTCCTCAGGATTCGCCGTACGGTGTCTGTACCGACCACTCCTGCCGTACTGCAATTGGTGTGATCACAGTGCGGCAGGCACCGCTCCCGAAGCAATGACCAATCTGTGTTAACGGTTGCTACTTTTGGGGACAGCCTCCGCCCCAATCCGAGGGGGCGGAGACATCCCCGAGCAGGATTGCCTACACGCTGCTGCCGACGTTGTTGAACTCAGTGGCGATGTTGCTGGCCAAAGTGCTCATCGCAACGACAGCGCCAAGGGCAATGATGGCCGCGACCAGAGCATACTCGATCAGGTCCTGGCCGGATTCATCGCGCAGAAAGTTCATGATCTGCTGTTTCATCATCCTCGTTCTCCTCAGGATCCGCCGTACGGTATTCCGGTCCCGACCACTTACTGCCGTACCGCGTTTGTCTGTGATAGGGATCACACTGCAACAGATTTACTGCCCAGGCAATTCCCCATAAGTGGTATGTCCTGGCGAGTCTTCCTGGATGAAAGCCGGATGCGATTCGGCCTGGTGGCGCTTACACGCTGCTGCCGATGTTGTTGAATTCCGTCGCGATGTTGGTGGCCAGCGTGCTCATCGCTGCTATCGCGGCCAGTGCAATAATTGCCGCAATCAGCGCGTATTCGATCAGATCCTGTCCTGATTCGTCCTGGAGGAAGGCCCGAGAGAGGTCCATGACAGATTTCAAAGCGTATCTCCTTTGATTTTTCCGAAGGTGCGCGGACGGCAGTCCGTGCCCCGTGGGTAATATTCGTACTCTTACTTTAGTGACACCCTATAGAGTTACTAGTGAACCCGGCAATGACCCGGAAGTGTTAGCCGATGACCCTTTGGTCGCAGCGCGCCTCAGACTTCCTCTCCCCACCGAGCGACCGCGGGGCCGGACGCTCCCGCTTTTGCCTGGTGATAACTCGGGCAATCCCCCGTCCGGGGGATGATCCCCCAACAGTGTTATATGAAGTTCCGCCTTGTGTTATTCACGCTGTCGCGGCGCGGGACGAATATAGAGACAGAAAGCCGCCAGGTACAACCCTGATCCTCTCCCCCGTGCACGGCTGTTTATCCGGCGCTGTACCGCGCGGCATGTTGCCTGTGGAATTGCGAATCGAGGCTCAGTGCAGCTGAACTCCAACATCTCGGCCCGCAGCGAACAGATCACGCGCGCGATCCTGCTGGCCCTGCTCTTTACCGGGCCGGCCCTGATGTGCTTCGCCGGGGCTCGCGCCGTGGTTGGAGATCCTGATCTCGGCTGGCAGATCACCACCGGTCAGTGGATCCTGCAGCACCACGCCTTTCCCCAGGCCGATCCCTTCTCGCGCCTCGCGCACGGGGCTCCCTGGCAGGCTTACAGCTGGCTCTTCGACCTGATCCTGGTCAAGCTCTACAGCTGGTTCGGTCTGGACGGCATCGTCGCTTACACCGCCATCATGGTCACCGCCAATGGCGTCGCCATCTGGCGCCTGGTGAACCGCCTGCAGCCGGACTTTCTCAAGTCCGCGCTGCTCACGCTGGGCGCGGTCTTCTCCATGTCCCGCATGTACACGCCGCGGCCCTGGCTGATCACCATTTTCTTTTTCGCGCTGGAACTGGACATCCTGCTGCGCTACCGCAGTTCCGGCCGGACCCGCACGCTCTTCTGGCTTGTCCCGCTCTTCGCGCTCTGGGCCAACATCCATATCCAGTTCATCGACGGCCTGCTGGTCCTCGCGCTGGCGGCCGCGGAGCCGCTGATCGTCCGCTGGCTGCGCTGGGGCAGCCAGGCACCAGCCGCTCGTCCCCTGTGGATCGCCTTCGGCGCCTGCATTCTCGCCACGTTCCTGAACCCTTACGGCGTCACGGTCTACCGCAGCGCCTGGATCCTCGGCTCGCAGCCGGGCGTGCTCAACACCATCACCGAGATGCACGCCATGACTTTCCGCACCGACAGCGACTTCGTGCTGCTCTTCCTCGCTCTCGGCGCCGCCGGCGTGCTCTTCCGCTACCGCAATCTCGCGCCCTTTGAGACGCTTCTGCTCTCGCTGTCGGCGGTGCTTGCTTTCCGCTCCCAGCGCGATCTGTGGATGCTGGCCATCGTCGCCGTCGCCATCCTTGCGGCCGGTATTCCCGAGGGCGCATCGGAGCGCAAGCCGCTGGCTTTCTGGACCGTTCCCATCACCACGGGGTTGTGCACCGCGGTGGTGGCGGTTGCAGCCGTGGTCATGCACCTCAACAATTCAAGGATGGCCCAACTCGAGGCGAAGTCCATGCCCGTCCAGGCCGTCGAGGTCATTCAGCAGCGCCACTACGACGGCGCTCTCTTCAACACCTATGGGTGGGGCGGGTTTCTGATCTGGAAGCTGGGCGAGCCGGTCAGCATCGACGGACGCGCCGGCCTTTACGGCGACGAGGTCATCTCGCGCTCCATGGACACCTGGGCCGGGAACCCGAAATGGTCGTCGAACCCGGAACTGACGTCCGCCAAGGTGGTCATCGGGCCGGCCGACAGCGCCCTCACGCAGTTACTGCTCCGCGACCCCCGCTTCGATCTGGCCTACGAAGATTCGCTTGCCGCGATATTCACCCGTCATGGATGGAAGCCGAATGCAACCGGCAGCGTAGCCGCTCTGCATCCCGAGGGCGCCCCTTCAACACCGGAGAAACACCTGCAATGACCACCTCGCGAACAACGCCGATCATCCCCGCCGCTTACGCGCGGGTGCGTGCGGAGGACGGCTTATGAACCTCGATCGAGCGCGCAGCATATCACGCTCCCGGCGTCGGATTTTCGCGGGGTGCGTGGCTCTGTGCCGCAAACTCGCCCGCAGCGAGGGCCAGGCTCTGCTCGAATTCGCTTTGCTGTCGCCGCTGGCGCTGCTGGTCGTCCTGGGCGGGATCGTCTTTGGCGTCGGCCTCAATGACTATCTCGTGCTCAACAACGCCACCGCCCTCGGCGCGCAGCAACTGGCTATCAGCCGCAAGGAAGCTACCGATCCGTGCGCTGCGGTCTACACGGCCGTCACCAACGCTGCTCCCAATCTGGCCGCCGCGAATCTCACCTTTACGATCGCCGTCGGCGGAACCAACTATGTCAGCGGCGTCAGCGGATCCAAGAACGTGACCTGCAGCGGCACCACGGATTTGACCGCTTATGACAACAACGAGCAGGGCCAGGACGTCAGCGTGACGGTCACCTACCCGTTTACGGCAGGTTTCATCGGCTTCAGCAGTCACAGTTACACCATGTCGGCTACGGTCGGGGGGGTCCTCCAGTGAAGCCAGGGCGGAGATCGAGAATCAAGAAGCATTTGATGGACGCCTATCCAGCGCGTATCCGGACTCATGTGCGCGCCAGACGCGCGATTCGGCGTCTGGCTCTCGCCCGCAGCGAAGGCCAGGCCCTGGTCGAATTTGCCCTGCTTTCCCCGTTCGTGCTGCTCCTGATTTTCGGCATGTGCATTTTCGGCCTGATGCTCAATCAATATCTGGTGCTCAGCAACGCCACCTCCATCGGCGCCCAGCAACTGGCCACCTACCGGAACGGACTCAGCAGCACGGACGCGTGCGCCGTCGTTTATAACGCCGTCACCAACGCCGCTCCGAGTCTTACTGCCGCCAATCTCACGTTCACGATTACGGTCAACGGGACCAAGTTCGTCAACGGGGCCAGCGGCGCGAGCAACGTCAGCTGCGGCAACGAGGCAAGCACCTATAACAGCGACGAGAACGACCCCGTCAGCGTGACGGTGACCTACCCGTTTACAGCAAGTTTCATTGGTTACACCAGTAAGAGTTACACCATGTCGGCTACGGTCGAGGAGGTTCTCGAGTGAAGAACAAGGGAGAGGGACGCATGAACTCCGCAAAGAGCAGCACCGGTTTGAAATTCCTCCGCGAAGAAAGCGGCCAGGCGCTTCCCTGGATCAGTCTGGCGATGGTCATGATGGTCGGCATGACCGGATTTGTGGTGGACATGGGCCGGGCGATGGTCATCAACAACCGACTTCAGGCCGGCACCCAGGCGGCTGCTCTTGCCGGCGCCAACGATCTGCCCAACAATACCTTCGCGAACGACGCGAACGCGTACAGCAGCAGCGCGAACAATGACAATTACTCGAGCTTCATGCCGAACGTGGTCACCGACGTCGCAGGCTACTGCTCGAGCTTTGTGGCCAATACCCTCGGCATCGCCTGCCAGCCAACGAGCACCGGTTCGGCCAAGATCAACGCCATGGTGGTGACGCAGACGGTGACCATGCCGACCACGTTCATGCGCCTGTTGGGCATCCCTTCCATCACCTTCACCTCGACGGCTACTGCAGCGTGGAAGGGATCCGCACGGCTTCCCTACAATGTCGCTGTCATCCTGGACGCTACCGGATCGATGAATGCACAAGACACGGGCAACGATGGGTGCAACAGCACGGCGGCCTTCGCCTGTGCGCTGACCGGCGTGCAAAGCCTGCTGACGAACCTGACTCCCTGCGCAGCCGGCGGCGGCTGCACGAGCAGCAGCGTGGGGCTCGATCAAGTGGCGCTGTACGTTTTCCCAGGGTTGAGCAACACCCAGGCGGCCACGGACGACGTGAACTGCAACGCGCAGATCGCGGCTCCGAACGTGACCTACACTAACGACGGAGGATTCGGGGAGAACGATTCCAACGTCTATTTCGGCTTCCCCGGCACCTCCACCGGGGACACGGTGACGCCCCAGCCAAGTGCGCCGATTTACCAGCTGGTCACCTTCAGCGACGACTACAAGACCTCGACTGGAGCGCTGAGCAGCAGCTCGAATCTGGTGAAGGCGATTGGCGGCGCCGGCGAATCCAACTGCAAATACATCAGCAGCGGAACCTACTACAAGGAATACGGAGCCGGCCAGGTGAGCCCGTGGGCGGGCATCCAGGCTGCGGGCGGCGCTGATACGTATTACGCCAGCATCATCTACCAGGCGCAGAGCGACCTCTACACCCAGTACACCACGCGTCTGAATGCCGGACAGCAGACCCAGAACATCATCGTGCTCCTGAGCGACGGGGATGCCAACATGACCGACGGAACCAATCTGGGCGGCGAAGTGATGAAGAACGGCTCGCCCCAGCAGTACTGCACGGGATCCGGAAGAAACCATACGTGCAGCGATATAACTCCGAACCAGGTCACGTCCGGAGTCTTTCCCTCGTGGGAAGACCCCTGCCAGCAGGCGGTAACGGCAGCGCAGGCGGCGACGAACGGAACCTTCCCGAGCAGCAATTCAGGTACCGCCAAAACCACGGTGTACACCGTGGCCTTCGGAGCGGAAACCAAGGGCTGCAACGAGCTCGACCCGTGCGACACCATGAAGGAGATGGCTTCGTCCTATACCACCACACCCAACACCCCGGACACCGATTTCTACTCCGACGATCTGGCCACACAGAACGGCAGCACCGATACGTCGTGCACCTCCGGCAACGGGATCACGAATATCCAGGAGATTTTCCAGAATATCGCGCTCACGCTGCAGTCCTCGAAACTGATCCAAACCGGCCCAGGTTGTACTGCCACGAATAACGGTACGACTACGGGCACCTGCAACTAGCCACCAACAGCGGGGACGAGCCATCGTTCCCGCACGCTCTTTTCCGCGTAATGGCGGTCAAATCCCGCGCGCACGCGTGAGTCAGCTTGCTGCCCTCAGCTTTCCGATTTCCGCACCCTCGAGGTGCGAGCAGAAATTCTCGCACCAGCGGAAGACGTTCGCCTGGCGCACCTTCCGCCGCAGCTTTTTCATGCGCTCCATGCGTTCCGCGAGCGGCATGCGGCAGGCGGCGTGGATCGCCTCTGCGACGCCGTGCATGTCGTAGGGATTCACCAGCAGCGAGCCCTCGCGCAGCTGCTCCGCGGCGCCGGCAAATTCGCTCAGGATCAGGGCGCCCTGGTCGCCCTCCTGCGCCGCGCAGAACTCTTTTGCCACCAGGTTCATCCCATCTTTCAGCGGCGTCACCAGGGCCACATCGGCGGCCCGATACAGGGCCACCAGTTCGCCCCGCTCGACGCGCCGGTGGATATAGTGCACCGGCATCCATCCAGGATCGCCGAACTGCCCGTTAATCTGGCTGACCAGCCTCTCCGTCTCCTGCTTCAGCTCCTGGTATTCGGGGATGGTTTCGCGGCTGGGCACCACAACCTGGAGGAGGCTGATCTTGCGCCGCAGATTGCGCCACGTGGCCAGAAAATGCTGGAAGGCCCTCAGTCTCTCGGGCACACCCTTGGTGTAATCCAGCCGATCCACGCCGAGCAGGATGCGGCGCCCGCCCAGATCGCGGCCGATCTCTTCGGCGCGCCGGACGACGTCCGGCTGCTTCGCATGCTTCGCGAACTCATCAAAGTCGATGCCGATGGGAAAGCTGCGGATCACGGTCACCCGGCCGTCCATCCGCGCCCGCACCTCGTCGTCGGCGCGTTCCAGCTCGACTTCGGGCAGCAGCCGCCGCACGCACCCCAGAAAATTCCGCTGATCCCGCTGCGTCTGCAATCCGATCACGTCGTACTGAAACAGCGCGCGCAGAATCTCGCTCCGCCACGGCAGCTTCTCGAAGATATCCAGCGCCGGAAACGGGATGTGCAGGAAGAATCCCATTCTCGCTTTGACGCCCATCCCGCGCAGGCATTCCCCGACCATCATCAGGTGGTAATCGTGAACCCAGATCAGGGATTCCGA
>Ga0335074_10004514_pt1 | contig 19174 bp, 20 predicted proteins | sample Lox_Sample_23_FD_206715 | JGI IMG/M metagenome (GOLD analysis project Ga0335074, IMG submission 206715) | Soil microbial communities from Loxahatchee National Wildlife Refuge, Florida, United States - Lox_Sample_2.3 | ecosystem: Environmental > Terrestrial > Soil > Wetlands | place: USA... | reverse complement strand
AGGCCCGCCAGCTCGTAGATAGCCGATTTCCCGCCGCCGGTCGGCAGCACGGCGAGCACATCCCGGTCGTCGGCGAGTGCCTGCACCGCACCCAGCTGGCCAGGACGAAGCTGCGCGAAGCCCAGGCGGTCACGAGCAAGCTCCTCGATCACGGCCACCACGTTACGAGCCGGGGCTGCGCTCGCTGGCGAGAGGGCGGCTCAGTTCGCCGGATGGCGAGCCCGGTTCAGCTCGCGGGCGACTGCCCAGGCGTCTGCCACCGGCCCCACATGGCCGAGCTTGTCGGGGTTGCTCACCGAGCGGATCGTCTGGATCTGCCCGTCTGCGATGTCGAGCGTCAGGGCGCTGAGGACCTGGCCGGCCCGGTCGCGGAGGATCGCGCCCGGCTGGCCGTTCACCTGGTGCGGATCGATCAGCACGCCGACGCGGGTGAGCGGCCTGACGGTCGCGGCCAGCACGCGGGCGACGTTCCGGCAGCCGAGGATCGGCCGGGCGAATTGCGGGGCCTTGCCGCCCCCGTCCCCGATCAGCTGGACATCAGCGGCGAGGAGTTCCTGCAGTCCGCCGAGGTCGCCTTCCCTGAACGCGCCGAAGAACCGCTCGGCGAGTTGCTCGCGCTCGCGCCGGTCGGCCTCGAACCGCGGTCGGCCCTGGTCCATGTGCCGGCGCGCCCGCACGGCGAGCTGGCGGGAGGCCGCCTCCGACCGTCCGACTGCCGAGGCGATCTCGTCGAAGCCGAAGCCGAAGACCTCCCGCAGCACGAACACCGCTCGCTCGAGCGGGGTCAGCCGCTCCAGCAGCAACAGGGCAGCCATCGACACCGAGTCGGCCAGCTCGGCCGACCGCTCCGGGTCGGAGTACGGATCGGTCACCAGCGGCTCAGGGAACCATGGCCCGGAGTACTCCTCCCGCCGGACCCGGGCCGAGCGCAGGACGTCGATCGACAGCCGGGTGACAGCGGCCGACAGGAACGCCTTGGCCGAGGCGGGCTGAGTCGGAGAGGCCTGGTAACGCAGCCAGGTCTCCTGGACCGCGTCCTCTGCTTCGGCCACGCTGCCGAGGATGCGGTACGCGATCGAGAACAGCAGCGGCCGCAGCTCCTGGAACTCCTCGGCTCTGCTCACGCCAGCTCTTCCCTGAATCCCTGTCGCCACGACGGGTATTGCAACTGCCAGCCGAGGTCCCGCTTGGCCTTCGCGTTAGAGAAGCCGCGCCCCTCAGTCATCATGCCCACTACCATCTCGCCAGCTACCAGCCGGGCCAGCCACTTCGGAAGCCGCCTCGGCGGCTTCGCGCCCGCGCACTCGGCCAGGTAGGGCAGCCACTGGCTGACGGGGGCGGGCTCATCGTCGACGATGTTGAAGATGCCGGCCGCCCGCTGCTCCACTGCGAGGACGGTAGCGCTCGCCGCGTCGTCGAGATGCACCCACGAGAAATAGCCGGTGCCACCCCCGACTAGCGGGAACATCCGCCGCCGCACGAGCTTGACCTGGTCGTCTGTGGCGCCCGGCCCGTACAGCGACCCGTAGCGCAGGACTGCGCCACCAGCGCTGACGACTGCGTCCTCAAGGTGCCTGATGGCCTTTGTTCCCTCCACCAGCTTGCGCGCCAGCGTCGCCATGTCCAGCGGATCCTCCTCGGTCTTGACCCAGCCGCCCTCGCGGGTCCCGTTGAAGATGGCCGCCCCCTGTGCCACGAAGTTGCTCACCCCGGCTGCCTGGGCCGCGGCGAGGAGGTGGTCGGTGCCCTCGGTGCGCAGCCGGCTGGTGGTGGCAAAGAAGCGGTCCGGCCTCCTCAGGTTGGGCTTGCCCGCGTGCGTCTCAGACAGGGCTGTCATCTCATTGACGATCGCGTCCGGCCGGGCCGCGGCCACCGCTTCACCGACCGCTGCCGCATCCAGGCCGTCCAGCACGACCGCGTCGGCGCCCAGGTGACTCAGCAGCCCCAGCCTGGTCTCGCTCGTTGTTGTCGCCGTTACCTGGTGGCCACGGGCGACGAGCTGCGGGACCAGCCGCCGCCCGATGACGCCCGTACCCCCTGCCACGAACACCCGCACGGCCAATCACCTCCTGCTAACCGGAACTGGCTTCTCAACCCCGAGACGAGACAGCCAGGGCCGCCTGTGACACGCGGCTGCTGTCTGCCCGCACCGTCGTGCGATCTCATGTGGGCCAGAGGTCGCCTGCTTCGTCAGCCTGGCGAGAGCCAGGTGGTCGTGGTTCCGGTCGAGGCGGGCCGCCACTGCGCGCGCCGGCAACCAGGGCTGAGCAGTAAGCGAACCCGTGACAGGGTCAGCCAGGCAGGAACTCCCGGATGGCTGCGGCAATCTCATCCGCGTGTGTCTCAAGTGCGAAGTGGCCGGTGTCGAGCAGCCGGACATCGGCGTCAGGGATATCGCGTCTGAAGGCCTCGGCTCCGGCGGGAAGGAAGAACGGGTCGTTGCGGCCCCAGATGGCCAGCAGCGGCGGCTGGTGGGTGCGGAAGTAGTCCTGGAACTTGGGATAGAGGTCGATGTTGGTCGCGTAGTTAAGGAAGAGGTCCAGCTGGATCTCGTGCGCGCCGGGCCGGGCCAGGTAGTAGTTGTCCAGGGTGTAGCCGTCCGGCGAGACCAGCGACGGGTCGGGCACTCCGTGCGTGTACTGCCAGACCGTGGTCTCCGGCTGGACCAAGGTGCGGATCGCGTCCCGGTTGGCCTGGGTCGGTTCCTGCCAGTACGCCCGGACGGGGTCCCAGCCGGCGCTGAGTCCGTCCTCGTAGGCGTTCCCGTTCTGGCTGATGACGGCGGTGACTCGGTCGGGTCGCCGGACGGCCAGACGGAACCCGGTGGGTGCGCCGTAGTCGAAGAGGTAGAGCGCGTACCGATCGAAACCGACCGTGTCCGCCAAGCCCTCAAGGACATCGGTCAGTGCCTCAAAGGTGTAAGCGAAACGATCCCTGGCCGGCATGTCGGACTGCCCGAAGCCGAGCAGGTCCGGGGCGATGATGTGGAACCTGTCCGCGAGCTGCGGGATGAGGTTCCGGAACATGTGCCCTGCGCTCGGATAGCCGTGCAGGAGCAGCAGCTTGGGCGCGCCAGCGGGGCCCGACTCGCGATAGAAGACGTTCAGGCCGTTCACGTCCGCAGTGCGGTAGGAGATCGGGATCATGGTGAGGCCCTCCTCTCAGAGCGGCTGAACGGTGAAACCCAGCTTTCCGAGTACCTTCACCGCGCCCGATTTGCCGCCCTCGAAGTCGCCGGGCGCGAGGCGCTGGCCGGTGGCCAGCTCGTAGGCCGTCCCGAGGATGGCCTTATGCGGATAGTGGCGCTTATCGAAGACCAGCTCGTAGGTCCTGCTCGGGCCGAAGCCGTGCTGGGCGAAGAACTGGTCCGGGCCCAGCCGGTCGTACTCTCCGATCGCGCGCACGACGTCGTCACGACTCACGGTGTCCCATGCGATCATCTGTCTGCCTTCCTGGTGTCCTCGTTCGCGACGGTCAGGCGCCGGCCGTGGCGTATCGCTCGATCAGCTGGCCGGCGATGGCGTCCAGGTCCTTGCCGAGGTACTCCGGCTGCGGGCCAACGTCGAGCGGAGCATTGCCTTCCCGGAGGATGAGCCCGGCCTGCCAGCCTGCCGACTGAGCGCCAATGGTGTCCCAGACGTGGCACGCCACCAGGCAGATCTGGCTGGGTCCGAGGTCTAGCGCGGCCGCGACCGAGTGGTAAGCCTCCTGCGCGGGCTTGTGGCGCTTGACAGTCTCGTCGACGCTGAAGCGCCGCTCGAACACATCGATCACTCCCGCCCGCTCTAGCTGCCGCCCCGAGATCTCGAGCGTGTTGTCGGTGAGTGTGAACAGCCGGAAGCCGTGCTCGCGAAGACGGCGCAGGGCCGCGGGAACTTCCGGATGCGGCGCCATGCTGGCGAACCTGTCGGTGAGCTCGGCCGCGTCGGCGTCACTAATCGCGATCTCCCTGGTCGCGGCAAGCATCCGGAGCACCGCGCCGCCGATGTCAGTGAACGGGACGTAGACGCCGCTGAGCGTGAGTGCCTCGGAATAGGTGATCAGGTTGGCGAACCACATCCGCATCGCGGCAGGATCAGCGAAGATCCGGTCAAAAACCGGGCGGATCGTGTCCAGGTTCAGCAGCGTCTCGTTGACGTCGAAGACGATGACCGGTCGGTCGGGCATAACTGGCCTTTCGGAAGCGGTCGGGCTGGCTGGCTGGTACGCCATCACCCGGATCTAGCTGTCAGGCGTGCTGCCGGGCGTGACGGCCCGCACGCATCGAGAGTGAGGCTGGCATTCCTCGAGCTTGCCGCAGAGCGGGTTGTCGTCGAATCCCCCGGTGGCTAGCCACCCGGGTTTGTGATGCTGATGGTCGACGGCCCGATTTTCACCGACTTGTTCAGCAGTCGCTGAGTGGGAAGCTAACGGGGCCGGTTAGTTCGTCGCCAGGGCGTCGGGGAGCGAGGACAGCGTGATTCCCAGTTCCCCGATGATGTCCTTGATCTCGGGATCTGTGACGACCGCCAGGTCGGAGACCCGGTAATCAGCTGCCCATCGATACGGCACGGAGGCCGGTCCGGTGAGTGACTCGAGCTCGGAGCTCGGCACGCCCGGATGGCATACGAGCAGGTGCACGCCGGGCGCCAGGCCGCGGAGGTAGGCGAGCATCCACTCCTTCTTGCCGTCGGCGTCCCGCGGGCTGAGTTCCTCGAAGCTTGCCAGCTGGCTGAGGATGCGACTCGAGTAGAGGAACGGAACCCCGGTCTGCTCGGACACCTCGGTGTAGGCGGCCGGCAGCACGGAACCCATGTGGTGGTCGAGATAGTCGAGGCTCAGCCCGGCCGCGTCGAACCGCTCCACCTGCGCGAGCAGCTCACGAACGACATCTGCGTGCTCAGCATGCTGCTGTTCGAGTTCGATGGACTCGCGGAATGTCCCGTCGGCGCCGACGAGCGACGGCCCATCGGTCAGGGGCCGCCACCGCAAGTAATCCCACTCACAGGTCAGCGTCTGGTGCGCCCCGAGCGGAATCCCGGTGTCTCTGGCGATTTCCGCCGCTTCGGTAAACCACGGGCACGGAGCCATCGTGGATGACATCGTCACAATGCCCTCGGTAAAGGCACGCTTGATGCCCTGGTTGACTGCATGACACATTCCGAAGTCGTCACCGCGGACGATGAGCCGGATGCTGCCAGACGTGCTCACATGTGCTCCTTTCTGCGCATCCGCATTGCGCGTCCTCACGCGCCGGTTCGGGCCGCCGGGTCAAGGTCGATGCGAATGGTCAGCGGTGCCGAGGCCATCAGCCTGCCGACGGCTGCGTCCCACTGATGTGGCAACGTTCGCGACCGTGCCCGAGGGTCATCATCGGCCATGACGACGGCACTTCCGGCGCGCCAGACGCCATTGGCCTTGACTCGCACTCTCGGATCCGCTTGCAGGTTGCGGACGTAGTCGGCCTGCGTTCCGTGGGCAGCGACCAGCCAGAAGGTGTCGCCGTCCAGGCCGCATATTCTCGCGAGCGCATGTCCCGGTTCTACCGCGACTGAGCGCCCGCCTGAATGTGGGATCGGCCACACCGGCCCCAGGCCGGAGAGCGAAGACCTTCAGACCGATACGGGAACGGTGTCCATGGTGGCCGCTCCCGGTCGTCGTGGTGGCGAGCTAGGAGATGATGGAGGACCCATGAAGTACATGCTGATGTTCTGGGACGACGACTCCGCCGAGGCGCCTGCCGACGTGGAGGCGGCCATGCTGACCGGAATCAGGTCCTGGGTGGACGAGATGACCAGCCGCGGGATCCGGCTGCACGGCAGCGCTCTCGCCTACGCCACCGAGGCCAGGATTCTCCGTGTCCGCGATGGCGAGATGCTGGTCACCGACGGGCCGTATGCGGAGACCAAGGAGCAGATCGGCGGCTACGACGTGATCGAGTGCGCCGATCTGGACACGGCCCTCGAGGTGGCAGCGGCGCATCCGCTTGCCAGCGTCGTCACGGTCGAGGTGCGGCCGCTCGCGGACTTTCCCGGCGATTAGCACCGTCCGGCGCTGGCGCGCTGGGTGCGGCAGCCAACCGCGCGTGGCTATCGCCGGTAGCGGCGCGGGCGGAACTTGACCCAGGCCAGCACGCCGATGGCAAGTATCAGCAGCCAGGGGGAGAAGAACAGGTGCAGAACAAAGCCGATGACGGCTAGCGCCAGGATGGCGATGAGGACTAGGGCCAGGATCCATAGCATGTCGGTCTCCGTTCACGATGGCGTGATCTCGGTAGCGCTGCAAACAGCATCGTTGCTGCTCGCCAGTTCCAAGACTGCTTCGCCACGGCTGCCAGGTCGATCCGGATCAACCCTGGCTTAACCCGGATCTCTCTCGAACGGCAGCGAAGGCAGGCTGCGAGTTACCGCTGCTGTATTCGCTGCGCTTCGCTCGAGACTGACTACGATACGCGCGCACGTTCCCGCCTTGAGGTCTGATAGCCGGTGCTGGGGGCACAGCCTTAGTGTGGTCGCATGTCCGGCATAAGGGTCCTGTTCATCGGTGGCAGCGGAATCATCAGCTCGGCGTGCTCATGGCTCGCCGTGGAGCGCGGGATCGAGCTGTTCACGCTCAGCCGCGGCCGGAGCAGCGCGGTTCGCCCGCTGCCTGACGAGGTCAGAATGTTGCGCGGCGACATCCGGGAGCCAGCTTCCGTGCGGCAGGCCATCGGGCGGCTCGAGTTCGACGCCGTCGTGGACTGGGTGGCGTACACCCCTGAGCATGTGCTGACCGACATCGAGCTTTTCGGCGGGCGGACCGGACAGTACGTGTTCATCAGCTCGGCCTCGGCCTACCAGACACCGCCGGCGAGGGTGCCGGTGACGGAGTCGACGCCACTCCGCAACCCGTTCTGGCGGTACTCACGGGACAAGATCGCCTGCGAGGACGCCTTGGTGGCCGCCTACCGGAACGAGGGATTCCCGGCGACGATCGTGCGCCCTTCGCATACCTATGACAAGACGCTCGTGCCGTTCGACGGTGGCTGGACGGTCGTGGACAGAATGCGCCGGGGCAAGCCGATCGTGGTGCACGGCGACGGTACCTCGCTGTGGACGATGACCCACAACAGGGACTTCGCCACTGGCTTTGTACCGCTGCTCGGTCACTCGCGCGCGCTAGGCGAGGTCTTCCACATCACGTCTGACGATGTGCTCACCTGGAATCAGATCGCCGAGATTCTCGCGGCGGAAGCCGGGGTGACGGCCGACATCGTGCACGTTCCATCGGAGCAGATCGCTGCCGTGAACCCAGACTGGGGGGCGAGCCTGCTGGGGGACAAGGCGCATTCGATGATCTTCGACAACACCAAGCTGCGTACCCTCGTGCCCGGCTACCAGCCGAGCATCCCGTTCGAGCTGGGTGCCCGGGAGATCGTCGCCTGGCACGACGAAGACCGGTCCCGCCAGCAGGGCGATCCGCGGATAGACGCCGCCATGGACGAACTCATCGCGGCACTGCCAGCTTCGTCGAAGGTGCCCTCCTGACTGCGACGCCCGATCGCACGCCAGGACGGGCGCAGGCTGCTCGGGTTAGTCCGGGATTGCTTCCGGTTATGGTGAGGGCATGGCTGAGCGACTGGTGACCGAGCGTCTGGTCCTCCGCTCGTGGGCCGCTGAGGACGCCGGGGATGCGCTGCGACCCTACGGCGATCCCGAAGTGGCGCGGTGGCTTGCTCCGGCGATGGACAAGGTCGGCGACGAAGCGGCCATGCGCGTGGTCCTGCAGCAGTGGATGGCCGAAGACGGGCGCATGCTGACGCCAGCCGGCCGGTGGGCGATCGAGCTTCGCGACGACGGGCGCCTGATCGGCGGGGCAACGCTGCTGCCGCTGCCGCCGGACGATGAATACGAGATCGGCTGGCAGCTTGAGCGAAGTGCGTGGGGACATGGTTACGCCACCGAGATCGGCATCGCGCTGGCGCAGTGGGCATTCGAGCAAGGTCTTGAGCAAGTCATTGCCGTCGTCAGGCCGACCAACACCCGTGCTGTCGCGACGCTACGCCGAATGGGCATGGAGTGGATCGGGGAGACAGAGAAGTATCACGACCTGCGCTTGCAGGCATATCGCCTCCGCCCTGGAGATCTCGCCCCGTAGGCCAGCGCGCCTAGAGCGTCGCGCGGGCTGCTGCCTTGATCCGCTCGTAGTTCTGCCGGGCATCACGGCGCAGGCCGCGGGGTGCCACGGCCGCCGGCAGGCCAGGACCGTGAGTCACTCCTGCGCGGCACCTTTCTAGCGGAAGCGGAATGTTGATTCCGGAACCGAGGGCGGACCACCTGCCAGGTATCTGGCATCGCGGCTTCCGCTCTGTGAGAGGCGATTGGTCACCGCCAGGCCCAGGCGGTTACGCGAGTGCCGGGGGATGATGGGCGATGTCAGGCAAGGCTAAGAGGCTTCGGGATGAATATCAGCTCGGCATCAGCTACCTGGTGCTGCGCAGGGTCGTGGGATGCATTGGCATCCTGCTCCCGCTGGGCTTGTTCGCGGGCAACAGGGTCTTCACGGACGTCCTGCCGGGGTCGATGAGCGGCTATTACTACACGGACATGCGGAATCTGTTTGTCGGCGCGTTGTGCGTGCTCGGGGTCTTTCTTGTCGGCTATGCCGGATTCGATGCCTGGGACCGCGCGCTGACCAACGTCGCGGGCGCCGGAGCCATCCTGGTCGCATTCCTGCCGACCAAGCCGGGTGTGTGCGGAGCGCACGCGAGCGTGTGCCTCGCCCCGGCCGTCCGGGTGCTGTCGGCGGAACAGACCTGGGTCGGCAACCTTCACCTCGTGTTCGCGGCCGTCACGTTCCTCGCGCTTGGCTGCATGGCGCTGCGGTTTGCTAAGACGGGGCCGGCCGCATACCTGCCGCCGGCCGCAGGCCCGGCTGCGCTGCGCGTCCTCAAGCGTGCCAGGAACGGGCTCGGATTCGGCAGGCCGATCGTGGACACCCGCACCGCGGAGAAGAAGCGGCGCAATGTCGTCTACCGGATCTGCGGCGTCGCGATCTTCGCGTGCATCGTCCTCGCAGCGGCCTCCAGCCTGTTCCCGCAGCCGATCCGCACCGACCTGCCCTGGCTGTTCATCCTCGAGGCACTTGCCGACATCGCCTTCGGCATCTCCTGGCTGGTCAAGGGCGACACCTTCGTCAAGGACCGGCCCGACCGAACCGGCGGCCAGGCAAGCAGCCCTCAGCCAGCATCGCTGCCAGTTCTTGACAGAGCCTGATCAGGTTCAGAGCAGCTTCCGAAAGTAGGCTGCGCTCTCCTCATAGCCGAGGGCCCGGTAGAACGGAGCCGCCCGCCGGGTCGCCAGCGCAACGAGAGCGCAGTTCTGCTGGCCAGCCCAGTCCTCGAACGCGTTCATCATTGCCCGGCCTATCCCGCAACTGCGGTCCTGACGGCGCACCGCGACCTCCTCAACCCACGCGACAGGTCCGTTGGCATAGAACGTCAGGTGCCTGAAGCCGAGCAGGTAGCCCAGCCGCTCCGGCCCGCGTGCGGCCACCAGCAGGCTGACGTCGTCCGCGGCAAGCAGACGCTGGTAGGTCTGGCCAAAGCTCTCAGCTGAGAACGTGAATGACTGCGCCATGTCGGCCGCGAGAGCGGCCACCCCATCGCGGTCATCGGCGACCGCCCGCCGGACCTCGCCGTCCCAGTCGCTCACCACGGCTCGGTCCGGGCGAGCGGCTTCTCGGAGATGACATGCTTGCCCGCCTCGGCCGTGACGACAGCGATGTCGCGGTGCACGTTGTTCGGTGCCGCGATGCACACGACATCGACGTCAGGTCGGCATGCCAGCTCGCGGAAGTCGGTAAGCCAGGCGGGTATCTCCCAGCGTGCGGCGAACTCCGCCGCCCTGTCCGCCGACCGCGAGGCCGCAGCGCAGACCGCGGCACGAGACAGCCGCGAGAACGCCTCCGCGTGTGCTCCGGCGATGAAACCGCCGCCCACGATTCCGATTCCGACCTGGTCTGACGTCATGATCTGCCTCCGCCCGCGCCGGCGTTATCCCGTCGGCCGCGTTGCCTGACGGTGCATGAGATCATCTCGGATTGTGCGCAAAGACCTGCGGGAATCTGACGAGTACGCGGCGGTCGCCGAACATGTCCGGCGGCTGCACGAGCCGGCTTTCGGCACGCCCCACCACGTCACCGACCTGATCGCAACATCCGATGCCGGTCGCATCGTGGTCACCGGATCGGTGTACGACGAGCTCGACGGGCTTCCGCGCACGGCCGTGTATGAAGTGCGGGACAGCGCGCTGCATGCGCTGACCTCGGGCGGTGGCTCAGCCAAGGCCGCCCGGCTAGCTCCGGACGGATCAGTCCTCGCCTTCCTGTCAGACCGGAGCACGGCTGAGGTGTTCCAGCTCTACCTCCTCGCCGACGGGCAGCTTGGCGAGGCCAAGCCTGCTCCGGCTGTCCCCGGCACAGTCGAGTATCTGGAATGGTCTCCGGATGGCACGCGGATCCTGCTCGGAGTCGCCGGGCAGGGAGCCGAGATGGCTGACGCGCAGGGATCGGGAATAGCAGGCGCAGACGAGCCTGCGCTGCCGTCCTGGTACCCGCACGTCGAGGCCGGGACGCCGGACGATGCCTGGCGAAGCCTCTGGCTGTTCACCCCGGCCTCAGGCGAGCTAGCCCAGGTCTCGCCCGACGGGCTGAACGTCTGGGAGGCCGCCTGGTGCGGGCCCGGCCACGTGCTTGCCATCACCAGCGAACACCCTGGCGAGGACGACTGGTACGGCGCGGTGCTCAGCCATCTGGACGTCGCCACGGGCGAGGCAGCTGTCGTGCTTCGCAGTGACGTCCAGCTCGGGCTGCCCGCCGGGTCTCCCGACGGCTCCAGGGCCGCCGTGGTGCAGGCCGCATGCAGCGACCGCTGGATCGTGGCCGGCGATCTGATCTTGCTGGACCTGCAGAACAGCCACTGGCGCACAGTCGATACGGCCGGGACCGATGTCACCGCGATCCAGTGGATCGATGAGACTCGACTTGGCTACGTCGGCCAGCGCCATCTGGACAGCGTGGCAGGCATCGTCGACGCCGGGGAACGACTGCGGCCGGAGACGATCGCCGTGACGGAAGTGGCCATGTCTGCGCAGTCGTGGGCGAGCTGGTTCAACCCGGCTGGCGCCTTCACTTCAGACGGCCGCGTAGTCGTGATCCGGGACGACTACGACCTTCCGCAGGAGATCGCGATCGTCGGCGCGGGCACCGACCAGGTGCGCGCCTCGCTCGCCCACCCCGGCACCGATTACCTGCGATCGGTCGCGGGCTCAGCGACGAACGTCAGCTGGAGCGCACCCGATGGGACCCTGATCGAGGGCGTCCTGTGCTTGCCCACAGGAACGGGGCCGTTCCCGCTGATCTTGCACGTCCACGGCGGGCCGATCGGAGCTTACCGGCGGAGCTGGACTATGCGCGACAACGCGGTGCCGCTGCTGGTCTCCCGGGGATATGCCGTCCTGCACCCCAACCCACGCGGAAGCTCCGGACGGGGTCAGAACTTCGCCGCCGCGGTCATCGGCGACATGGGCGGCGCTGACACGGACGACTACCTGTCCGGCATCGACGCCATGATTGAGAGCGGGATCGCCGATCCCGGGCGGATCGGCACGCTCGGGGTCAGCTACGGCGGGTTCATGTCGGCCTGGCTGGTGACGCAGGACCAGAGGTTCAAGGCCGCCGTGGCCGGCTCGCCGGTCACCGAGTGGTACAGCTTCACCTTCACGACCAACATCCCCCGCTGGGGACTGTGGTTCCTGGATAACGCTGATCCCGAGCAGATCGGCAACCAGGTGCACACCCGCAGTCCGGTGATGCACGCGAGCAAGGCCACTACGCCGACCCTGCTCACGGCTGGCGCGATGGACAGGTGCACTCCGGCTGGCCAGGCCAGGGAGTTCTACCAGGCCCTGATCGGCCATGGCATCGACTCGGAACTGGTGATCTACCCAGGCGAGGGACACGGAGTCAGGGCGTTTCCGGCCGTGACTGACTATCTGACCCGGCTTGTGACCTGGTTCGAGAAATACATGCCCGCCTGACGCTCGCGCCACGGCTCACTTCTGGGCTCCGGCCGTCAGGGATTCCATGCTTTATGGACGAGCTCCAGTCGATTGCCGTCGAAGTCGGCGACATTGGCGGCGTAATAGCCGGGCGCGAAGTACGTGCGGTCGGCTGGCGCACCCTCGTCGATGCCGCCTGCTTTGATCGCAGCGTCGTATGCGGCATCGACAGCCTGGTTACTACCGCAGACAATGCCGAGGTAGAGGCCCGTCTCACCGGGTTGCCGCCGGCGGAGCCAGATGCTCGATCCCACGCCGTTGCCAGTGCCGTAGATGTCGTCACAGAGCCCGAAGAGATCCGGGACCCCGGCCGGACCGGCCGCGGAGTTGTAGTTGCCGCAGTCACGCCAGCCGAGCGGTTTCAAGGTTGCCGAATAGAAGGCAAGCGACTTCTCGATATTGGTCACGGAGACGTATACATGGTCGATCATCGGGCCTGCTCCCAGCTACTCCTGGTCATGTGATCACAGTCGCGAGACCTGCCAAGATAACGCTGCCTGGCCGGCGACCTGGCTGCCCGGGCGATCTCTCATACGCCACTGCGGGCCACCGGCACCGCCGTGCACGCCCGAGCATGGCATGGTCAGGCAGATCCAGGACGCCTAGGACTTGGTCGCGTACATGTCGGCCAGGCCGCGAGCAGTGGCCGTGAGCATTGAGCGCAGCCGGGCCGGGCGGAGCACCTCGACCTCAGCGCCGAACCGGAGGAACTGGCCCTCGGCGTGGATGAGCGACTCGATCGGGACGGTCGCGGTGACCCAGCCGGTCGCGTCGGCAGTGCCCGTGCTCTCCACTGCCGCTCGCACCTCAGCGGACACCAGGTCGGATAGCCGCTCCAGCGCCTTCGGCGAGAACCGGACTACAGCCTCGCCCTGGTGCAGCCGTTTCCGGTAGTCGTTCAGGTACCCGGTCCAGTACTCGCGAAGGTCGAAAGCGGACGGTCGCTCGAACCGCTCGCCGGTCAGCTCGAGGCCGAGGATCTGGTTCACCTTGTAGGTGCGGGGTGAGTTCCCGCCGTCGGCAGTGGCGACCAGGTACCAAATGCCGGCCTTGAGCACCAGGCCGAGCGGATCCAGCGTGCGGCACACGTCGGTCGGCTCCTGCCAGCGGCGGTAGCTGACCCGGATCCTGCGCTGCTGCCACAGCGCGTCGGCGACCAGGCCCAGGTGCGGGTTCGCGTCGCCGTGGGTGTACCAGCCAGGTGCATCGAGGTGGAAGCGGCTGCGGACCAGGTTGGCGCTGTCCAGCAGTGACGGCGGAAGGGCCGCGGCTAGTTTCAGCTCGGTCGCAGAGACGAGCGCGCCCAGGCCCAGCTCGGCCGCCGGCCCTGGCAGCCCGGTGAGGAACAGCACGCGCGCCTCGTCCTCCGTGAGCCCGGTGAGCCTGGTTCGAAACCCGTTTACGAGCTGGTAACCGCCGGCCGGGCCGCCCTCGGCATACACAGGGACGCCGGCTGCGTGTAGCGCCGTCATGTCGCGGTACACCGTGCGCACCGAGACGTCGAGCGCCTCCGCCAGTGTCCGCGCGCTCATCCGCCCGTGGTTCTGCAGCAGCAGGAGGGCAGAGAGCAAGCGGCTTGCGCGCATGCTCAGATTGTCGCGGATACCACTGACAGAAGATGTCAGGGTTAGGCGGCCAGGCTGTCCTCAGTTCAAACAATGCGGTCGCACGTCGCGATCAGCAACACGGGAGGACAGATGCCTGATGACGACGGCCGGCACGACTTCGACTTCGTGGCCGGCGTCTGGCTGATGCACCATCGCAAGCTGGCCGACGTGCTCGATCCCGCCTGCGATGAATGGGTGGAGTTCGAGTCGGTCTCCACTGGCGACATCCGCCTGTACGGGCTCGGCAACACCGACCGGATGCTGGTGCCCTCGATGCCGCCGCACGGCCAGCCATTCGAGGGCATGACGCTTCGCCTGTTCGACCCCGATGAGCGGGTCTGGAAGATCTGGTGGGCGTCATCGCGCTTCCCCGGTCGGCTCGACCCCCCGGTCGTTGGAAGGTTCGCAGACGGCGTCGGGCTCTTCTACGCCGACGATGAGCTCGACGGCAAGGCGATCAAGGTCCGGTTCGAGTGGACAGACACCACTACGGACTGCCCGAAGTGGAATCAGGCGTTCTCGTTCGACGACGGGGTCACCTGGAAGCCAAACTGGTACAACCATTTCACCCGGCTGTCCCGCTGAGCGTCGCGGAGGTCCCCACTGTGACCGACCTGCCGGCCATCGACGGGCTAATCGAGAACATGACGGCGCTGCTGGCGCCGCTTCGGCAGCGCCGGGACCCGCGACGGTTCTTCCTTGCGACATACCTGCGCACGACGCAGGCAGTGCGAGCGGAGCTGAGCGCCGGCGGGTTCGCGGACTGGGCTTGGGTGGAACGCTGGGACGTGGCGTTTGCCCAGTTCTACCTCGACGCCCTGGAGGCTGACCTGGCGCACGGCGCAGTGGCTGGCCCGTGGGCCGCCGCGTTCGCATCCGCCGAAATGAGCGGTCGCGTGGTTCCGCCCCTGCAGCACGTGCTGCTCGGTATGAACGCCCACATCAACTACGACCTGCCGCAGGCGCTGCTGGCAGTGATCACCGACTCCGAGTTCGACGACGCGGAGCTGATGGCCCGGCGGGCCGCCGACCACCGGCACATTGACGATGTACTCGGCACGCTGGTGGACCGGCGGGAAGGACTGCCAGATGCGCCAGGCTCCCGGCCGACGGTCGCCGATCGGCTGCTCGCTCCGGCGAACCGGCTGGCCACCAAACGGTTTCTCACCGAGTCCAGGGCCAAGGTCTGGGCCAACGCCCGCGTGCTGAGCGGTGCGCGCCGGAAAGGTCCGGCGGCGTATTCCGACCGGCTCGCCGAACTAGAGCGGCTGTCTGCAGCACGGGTGGCGGACCTCACGCGGCCGGGAAACGTCCTGCTACGGCTGGCGGTCCGGGGATTCGGGGTGCTGCTGCCGCCGGAGCCGGGGCCTGGCCCGCGGAGGACACCTCTGCACCGGGAGGAAGGAGAATCATGATGACCGGGGCATTCCGGACCGAAGGTAGTGGCGCCGGGTGCGGGCGCGACCGTCAGGCTGTTCGGCGTCCGGTTCACCGTCAAGGTAGTCAGCGATGACAGCGGCGCCACGCTGGCCGTGATGGAAGTCGATATCCCGGCGGGCACCTTAATGAATCCGCAGCCAGCGCCGGTCTTCACGGCGCATCGTTTCCGCAGGTGTCACCTTTTCTCAGCGGCCTGGATGCGACACCGGCGGGTCGGGTCGGTTCAGGCGAGCCAGCGAACGGCCTGGCGAGACCCGCCTCGTATGTTGTGGCTGCCAACCTGGCCCGGCAGGATGGGTGCGGTGACCGGGAACGCTGGCGCAGACTGGGCCGGGTATTACGCATGGTCTTCGGGCCGCGATCCGCGGCCCATGCTGCTGTCTGCGTGCCATCGGCTCGGTGCTGGCGATGGCCGGCTGGCGGTCGACTTGGGCTGCGGCGAGGGAACCGACGCGCTGGCGCTGCTGGATCGAGGCTGGTCTGTCCTGGCCATCGACATCGAGCCAGGCGGCCTTGCCTTACTGCGGGCTCGGATCCCGGCAGCCCGTGCGGGATGCATCCGCATCGTGTGCGCGTCATTCGCTGATGCCGCACTTCCGCCGGCGTACCTGATCCATGCGGGCTTCAGCCTGCCCTTCTGCCCGCCGCGCCGGTTCCTGGCGGTATGGGCGCAGATACGCCGTGCGCTAGTGCCCGGCGCGATCTTCGCGGGCCAGCTCTTCGGCACCCGTGACAGCTGGGCCGACGATCCTGGCATGACCTTTCACAACCGTGCTCAGGTCATCAGCCTGCTTGACGGCCTGGAGATCCTCGAACTGCACGAAAGCGAGCGTGACGGCGAGGCGTACAGCGGCCCTAAGCACTGGCACACCTATGACATCCTCGCGCGCGATCCCCGCCGGGAGTCGGCACCGGCCGGCCACCCGTCTGGCGCTTGAGTTGCCACCACGCAGGCGCCTGTGGTTGCCCGGCTTGGTCGGCGATTACGCTGGATAGCGTTCCAAGCCTTGGGCCAGTCAGGCTGGCGGCGGCCCGATACAGCTCTGGCGGGCCTCGGGCGACCAGCCCTTCGACGACCCGGGGACAGACCTAGGGCCACGGTAGTCTGACCGCTCGGAAGATGCCCACTCTTGGTCATGACCATCGCGTCGTCGCGGGCTACCAACGCATCGATGTCGTAGGGGACGGACTGCCCGCTGCTTGGACGGCGTGCTCGTAGTCCTCGCGCGCATTCTGCGGTCCGTAACCGGGCGCTGTGGAAGTAGTCAACATACTCGGGCGACACGATCTCATCGAACCGCTCCGGGCGGCCCTGGCTGGAGACGAGGAAGGAGGCCCTGGTAAGACGCTGATCACCAAGCATTACGAGCAAGCTAGTGACAGCAACGGACCGGCTCGGGCTCGCAGAACACCAGCGCTGGCGCAGGGCCAGGTTCGATCGGGGACACTTGACCGATGACACCCTGGCGCATCCGCGAGTTCCATGACGACGATCTCGACGCCGCGATCCGCCTCTGGGATGACCCAACGGCAGGAAGCACGACGCCTGTATTCGGGGTCTCTGACCTTATTACGGCTGTTCGGGCGCATGCTCCCGCGGTGGTGGCCGTGGTCGGCGACGAGCTCGTGGGAGCGCTCGTCGCGAATGTCGACGGGGCCAGGGCGATGATCATGCGGATCAGCCTCGCCGCGGGCTGGCGCCGCAAGGGCATCGGCAGCGCGATGCTTACCGAACTGGAACGCCGGCTCGTCGCGGCGGGCGCGCGCAGGATCTCCTGCCTGCTGGCAAGCCAGAACGAGGCAGGCGCGCTCGCGCTGGAGAACTGCGGGTACGCCGTCCATCCCGGCATGCGGCTGTACGAGAAGCTCGAGCCGGTCGGGCCGGAGGACGTGGGCATCTTGCGTCAACTCGGCGGCCATATGATCCGCGCTGGAGCCTGGACTCAGCTCAGCGGGATGACCAGGGAGAAGGAGCTGATCGAGCGCCGGATCATCCTGCCGCTCGGGAATTCTCAGGTTGCGGGACGGCTCGGGCTGGTCCCGCCGCAGGCAGTCATATTGTTCGGGCCGCCTGGCACAGGCAAGACCACCTTCGCGAAGGGAGTCGCCTCCCGGCTCGGCTGGCCGTTCGTGGAGCTGTTCCCGTCCCGGCTGGCTGGTGACTCGCCGGCGGGCTTGGCGGCCGCGCTGCGCGAGGCGTTCGCTTTGATCGCCGAACTGGACAAGGTGGTCGTGTTCATTGACGAGGTGGAGGAGATCGCCGGACTGCGGCGGCCGCAGGCGGCCCCGGCCAGCCAGGGTGTCACGAACGAAATGCTCAAGCTGATCCCGCCCTTCCGGGAGCGAGACGAGCGGCTGCTGATATGCGCGACGAACTCCGTGCGTGACCTTGACACCGCGTTCCTGCGGCACGGGCGGTTCGACTATGTCATCCCGGTCGGGCCGCCCGACGACGAGGCGAGGCATGCGATCTGGGAGCGGTACCTCATCTTGATGCCGCACTCGGGCGTGGATATGGCCGCGATCGTGCAGCAGTCCAGGTTGTTCACCCCGGCCGACATCGAGTTCGCGGCTCGCAGGACGGCGCAGCTGGTGTTCGAGCGTGTCATGTTCGAGCATGGCGAGGAGGTCACGACCACGGCGGATGTCTTGTGCGGCATCGGGCAGACGCGCCGGACACTCACGCCGGAGATGGTAAGCCAGTTCGAGCAGGACATCGACAGCTACGCGCGTCTATAGCCGGACTCGTGCCACGATTTGGCGGCCCCGCCGCGCGAGCGTGGGCGCTGACCTGCCGGTTCCTCTCTTCGCCCGATTCACTTGCGTGCTAAGGAGTGCGCGGCGCGCCCGCCGGTAGTCCGTGATCACCTGATCGTCGAAGTCGGCGGCGTCCTTCGGGACGGTAAAGGGCAGCCTGCGGTTCATGCGCTCGTCACAGGTCCTGTAAGGGGCATGCCGGAATGAACCGCTGGCCATGCCGCTATTCCCGAAATCACGCGCTGGGCGTGCGGGCGGGGAGGTCTGCAGGTGGCGCCGCGGGGGACCTTAGTCCCGATGTGGAGTGATCTTGGTTAGAACGGAGCCCGGCGCGGTTAAAACGACGGCTAGGCGGCGCAGCCGGCCCGGCCGGGAAGCCGCCGATCTGTGACAACCAAGCGCACGGGGGGTCGGATGGCTGACAGTGACCAGCTGGCGAGCCCACCATCGAGAAAGCCGTCGAGAAGGAGCTGACGAGCGCTTCCAGGGTCGTCAAGCACGAGGTGGATGCCACCGTTGACGAGATCAGTAGCGAGCTGCAGGAAGCGCTGAAGTCCTGATCAGCCACCAGCAGGCAGATACAACGCCGACCGTCGAAGGGGAGGGCAGCCATGGCCAAGCCCAAGGTCATTGCAAAGGCCGACGAGATCCGCAACTCGGTCAAGGCCGAGCTTGCCTACGATCCGGCCATCGAGGCCAGCGACATCACGGTCAAGAACATGGGCGGCGACGTCGCACTGAACGGGACGGTGCCCAGCTACCCGCAGTACCTGCGAGCAGCTGAGGCGGCCCGCCGCGTCCAGGGCGTGACGGGCGTTCACAACCACCTGATGGTCACGCTGCCGCTCGACAGCTACCGGGACGACATCCAGCTCACCACCGCCGCGAACAATGCGCTCGCCCAGAACGTCACCCTGCCCAAGACCCTGGAGGCATCCGCCAGCGACGGCGATGTCTGGATCACCGGTTGGGTGTCCCACGGCACACAGCGCAACGACGCGGAACTGGCGATCGCGCCGCTCGTCGGCGTCCGCGGCATCGTCAACGACATTACGGTCACGCACGACACCGCAGACGCCGGCGACACAGTCGCGCGCGTCGACGACGCGCTCAAGCGGTACGGCTGGTTCGACGACGACAGCGCTATCAACGTCGAGGCCCAGGCCGGCACGATCACGCTGACCGGTCACGTCACCACCTGGACCGAGCACGACGCGGCCATCCAGGCTGCCTGGATGGGAGAAGGCGTCAGGGAAGTGCGCGATCAGGTGCTGGTAACAGCTGGCGACTACT
>Ga0335074_10004513_pt1 | contig 19176 bp, 18 predicted proteins | sample Lox_Sample_23_FD_206715 | JGI IMG/M metagenome (GOLD analysis project Ga0335074, IMG submission 206715) | Soil microbial communities from Loxahatchee National Wildlife Refuge, Florida, United States - Lox_Sample_2.3 | ecosystem: Environmental > Terrestrial > Soil > Wetlands | place: USA... | reverse complement strand
AAGATGCCCGGCCCGCACTTGGGGCACGATCGGTGCGTCCGCGTGAGGGCGTCGCCCTTCACGTCGTAGAGGCCGACGCGCGCCTTCGCCACCCGGTTCACTCCTTCTTCTCGGCCTCAGGGGCCGGAGCCGCTGCAGCGGGGGTCGGAGCGGCCGGCGCGGCCTCGGCGGGGGCCGCGCCCTTCACGACCTTCTCCTTGAGACCGTTCCGTACGAGGATGTGGGCGCGCGAGGTGAGCTTCGCCGCATCGGCGGTCTCGTAGACGAGCGCATCGCCGCGGGTGACGGCCGTGCCGAAGCGGGCGTGCATCCGCTCGATGATGACCCGGTCCTTCGGGGCCTTCACCATCTTCGAGAGCTCGCCGCGCACCGCGTCGCGCGTCGGCGTCGCCGCCGTCGCGTGGGCCACCTCGAAGCGGTACTCGTGCCGCTTCATGAGCGGGTTGGGCCGGTCCTCGAGGATCTTAATCTCCATGGGGGATTCTCCGCAGTTCCATCTGGGCGATCAGGTGCCGTACGTGCTCCTTCGCGACCGCGTCGACGCGGACGAAGGAGACCCCCTCACCCGGGATACCGTATATAACGGTCGCTCCGGCGGGAAGCGACTCGATGAGCGCGAGCGAGCCGAGGTCCTCCTCGCCGTCGACCTCGAGGAGCCCGCCGCCGTCCGCGATCAGGGCCTTCACCGCGGTGCGCAGCGCCTCGGTGAGGAGGCCGGGCGGGTTGCGGACGCGCACCGTCCGTCGGGCGCCGAGCGCCCGGAAGGTCCCCCGGGGGATCGGCTCGTTGCGCCGGGTCCGGTAGTCGACGATCCCGAGGAGCGGCGGGTGCTTCAGCTCGAGCGCGCGGGCCGTCACCCGGTCGCCGCAGGTCGCGAACGTGCCGAGGCGGACGATCCGCCGGTCCGCGTCGGGGCCCGAATAGACCGGTCCGTACTTTTCGGCGAGGGTCGGACGCAGGGAGTCCGGGACCGCCCAGGCACGCCCGTCACTTGACGCGGAGCGCGTACCGGCCCGCGGCATGGATCCCCATCTTCCGGGCGATCTCCGACTTCTCGGGGTCGATCACGACGAGGTACCCCTGCCACTCGCGGGAGACCTCGCCGCCGCACCGCGGGCACTTCGCCTGGTCGGTGATCGTGTTGCAGCTCTTGCACGCCTTGAGGTTGATCATCGGGATCACCCGGAGGCCGGGGCTTCGCTCGCGGCCTTCGCCGGCGCGCTCGCCTTCGCGGGGGGCGCTCGCTTCCCGGCGGGTCCGCCAGACGGGCTCTTCCGGCCGCCCTTGTCGTCGGTCTTCTTGTGGGACTCCTGGATCCACTCGAGCCGTCCGAGCGCGGGCTGGCGCATGGTGAGGCCGATGCGGCTGTCGCGCGGAGAGATCTCCGAGAGCGAGAGCGAGACGACCCGGGCCCGCACCTTGTAGCCGACCTTCAGGTCCTTCTTGGACTCGATGCCGACGAGCCGCTGGTTGTGCTCGTCGATGTTGACGCGATCGTCCATGATCTGGGAGACGTGCAGGAGGCCGTCGAGCGGCCCGAAGCGGACGAACGCCCCGAACTTCCGGATCTCGACCACGGAGCCCTCGACGACCTCCTGGATCTCGGGACGGAAGAGGAGCGCCTCGTACTCGACCTCCTGGTAGACGCCGCCGTCCCCGTGGATGATGTGCCCCTCGCCGATCGACTTCACCTCGCGGATCGTGACGGCGAGGCTCTGGCCGTCGACCAGCTTCCCCTCGAACTGCTGCTGCGCGAGCTCCGTGAGCACGCCCGAGAGCTCGGGCCCCAGGCGCTCGGGCGGGATCCGCACGACGTCCCGCCGGTGATCGAGATAGTACATGTGCCGCGCGCGAGCGAGGGGGGCTATTTGATTCTTGGGGCGGGCGGGGTCGGCCCCCCGGCGGTGAGGCCGAGCGCCCGGTCGGTCATCGCGACCGAGCTCGGTCCGTCCGGCGCCAACTCGAGGATCGCCCGGATCGCGTCGATGTTCTCCGGCACGACGATCGACTCCTGGTGGATCGCCTGGAAGAAGTAGAGGTCCCGCCCGTCCAGGCGGACCCCGTTCTCCCAGAGGACGTTCTCCATCATGTCGTTGAACCCGATCCCCCGGTCGCGGGCGTACTCCATCACCTGCGGGGTCCCGTCGACGTGCTCCCACGCCGCAAAGAGGTGGAAGCGGGGGGTCGAGCGGAACGCGGCCACGACCTCGGAGGCGTCCGGAGGCGGGCGCGCGAGGCGCACGTGGTTCACGTGGACGTGCATGAGGGTCGTGGGGACGACGACCGCGGTGGTCGCGATCGGCAGCTCCGGGAAGATGGTGTTGACGTCGGGTCCGTGGTGGGACGGCAGCTTGAACGTCGGCAGGATGCCGTTCACCGGACCGCGATCGGTCTCGGCGGGGTCGCCCGCCCGGCGCACGAGCGTGACCTCCCAGTGCTCGACCCCCCACCGGGGTACGAGGACCGAGGCGGCCCGGGCGATCCCGGTCGTGTTGCACGAGACGACGCGCAGGCTCCGCTTCCCCCGGCACGCCGCGAAGTTGCCGAGGGCGGTGAACGACGCCTCGGCGACATCGGAGCTCTCCCCGCCCTGGAAGATCGCGGGGAGGTTCGCGGACTGGTAGAGGGCCCGATTGGTCTTTCCGACCTTGTCCGGAGCCGCGTCGACGACGAGGTCGGCGCGGGCGAGGAGGTCGTCGACCGTCCCCGCGACCGGCAGGCCCGCGGCCCGGAACGGGGCCGGGTCGCCGCCGCCCGCCACGAACAGCGGATAGCCCTTCTCCACCGCGCGACGGGCTTCGAAGCTGGGCCGGGTCTTCGTGACCCCGACGAGCTCCATGTCGGGTTGCTTCGCGACCGCGTCCGCGACCCGCTTGCCGATGGTGCCGAACCCGTTGATCGCGATCCGAGCCCGCGCCGTCGTGCTCCCCTCGTTGTCGGAGCCGGGCCGGGGATAAAGGGCTTGTCGCGGCCGCGCCGGGATAGGCTAAAGTCCCGGGGCGCGCGTCGCGCTCCCGCCCATGGATTTCCGGCTGACCGACGAGGAGACGGCGTTCCAGGATGCGGTGCGACGGTTCGGCGATCGGGTGCTGCGGACCCACGAGCGTCAGATCGATGCGGACGGCCGCATCCCGGACGAGGTGCTCGCGGCGATGGCCGACCTCGGCCTGCTCGCGATGCCGGTCCCCACCGAGTACGGTGGGATGGGCGCCTCCGCGGTCCTCACCGAGCTCGCGGCGGAGGAGATCGGGCGGGGCGACTTCTCGATGGCCACGGCCGTCTTCTTCCTGCTCGAGGCGGGTTGGGGCCACGTGCTCAGCCGGTTCGCCCCCGAGGAGACCCGGCAGGAGGTGCTCCCGGCCGTCTGCGCGGGCAAGGCGTTCCTCGGCATCGCCACGACCGAGCCGACCGGGGGCAGCGACCTCGCGCACCTGCGGACCCGGGTCCGGCGCGACGGCTCCGCGTTCGTCCTGAACGGCGAGAAGGCGTTCGTCTCCGGCGTCGAGGAGGCGAAGCGGCTCGGCGGCGGGCACTTGACCCTCGCCCGCGCGGAGTCCGGGTTCGATTTCCTCTACGTGCCGACCCGCTCGGACGGCATCACGACCCAGCGGTTCCAGAACCTGGGGCGAATGGGGATCTCGACCGGGGGGCTCTCCTACCAGGACGTGCGGGTGCCGGACCGGTACCTCCTCGGCGCGGAGGGCCAGGGGTTCGACGTCGCGATGCAGGGGTTCTCGGTCGCCCGAACGTTCGTGAGCGCGGCGTGCATCGGGGCCGCGGAGCGGGCGCTCGAGACCGGGATGACGTATATCCGGGAGCGGACCGCGTTCGGCCAGCCCCTTGGGAAGTTCGAGGGGATCCAGTTCGAGCTCGTCGATCTCTGGACCCAGGTCGAAGCGGTGAAGTGGCAGTGCCGCCGCGCCGCCTGGCTGCTCGACCAGTACCCCCTGAAGGGCGACGACTCCCACCGCTCCGAGGTCGACCGGGCCGTCGCCTCCGTGAAGCTCACGGCGCCGCCCATCGCGTTCGAATGCGTGAAGCGCGTGATGATGTGGTTCGGGGCCGCCGGCTACACGAAGGACGTCGGGCTCGAGCTCGGCTTCCGCGGCATCATGTCGTACCTCGTCGGCGCCGAGGGCGGGCTCAACATCATGCGGATCATCCTCGGACGCGAGCTCCTCGGGAAGGAGTTCGTGCCGTACAAGTAGCGAGCTCCGATGCCCGGCGGCCGACCGAGCGGGAACCGGGCGATCGACGAGCGCGGCTTCCATGCCTGGCTGGCCGCCCATCTGCCGGCCGGACGCCGGGGGCTCCTCCCGCTCGGAGACGACGCCGCCGACCTATGCCCGCCCCCGGGCCGGGTCGCGATCCTCACCACGGACGCCCTCGTCGCGGGGACCCATTTCCGCCGGGGCTCGCCGCCGCGCCGGATCGGAGCGGCCGCCACGAACGTGAGCTTCTCCGACCTGGCGGCGAAAGGGGCCCAGCCCGCCGGGATCCTGCTCGCGGTGCTGGTGCCCCCCGGCACCCCGGCGGGGTGGGCCCGGGCCCTCGTGCAGGGCGCGGAGCGTGCGGCGGCCCGCTGGGACGCCCACGTGATCGGCGGGGACACGAAGCCCGGCCCCGTGCCCACCGTCGTCGGGACGGCCGTGGGCTGGGCTGTCCCGGGGCACCTCGCCCCGCGGCGGGGGGCGCGCCCCGGCGACGTGCTCGTGACGACGGGGACCGTCGGGCGCGGCGGGGCCGCGGCCGAGGCCCTCCGGGCGCGGGGCGAACGGCCGGACGTGCTCGCCCGGCTCCTCGACGTGCGCCCGAGGGTCGCCGCCGGCCGGGTCCTGGCCCCGCTCGCGCACGCGATGATCGACACCTCCGACGGCCTCGCGGAAGCGGCCCGGCTGCTCGCCCACAGCAGCGCGGTCCGTCTCGAGGTGGACGAGCGCACGCTGCCGCTCGATCCCGCCGTGCGGCGCCTGCCCGCGCGGCGGCGCCGCGCCGCCGCGTTCTTTGGCGGGGACTACGAACTGCTGGCGGCCGTGCCGCCCGACCGGCTCCCGGCCGCCCGGCGGGCCGTCGGCGCGACGCGGACCCGGCTGACGGTCGTAGGTCGGGTCGCTCGGGGCCGGGGGGCGGTGCTGCTCAACTCGGCGGGCGCGCGTCCGATGCCACCGCCCGGGTGGGATCCGTTCGCCGCGGCGCGACCGCGCGGCCCGACGCCCGGATAGTTCGCCACCTGTCGAAGTCCGTGCCGCACCGTGGCAAGGTCGCGCTACGCTCAAGTAGCCGGGGCCGGGTTCCCGGATGCCCCGAGGTGGGCTCGATGCCGACCAGTGATTCCGTCATCAATCCGTTCGAGACCGCGCGCCAACAGATCGATATCGTCGCCGACCTGCTCGGCCTGGACGTCGGCATGCGCGAGGTGCTGAAGCACCCGAAGCGCGAGCTGACCGTGAACTTCCCGGTCCGGATGGACGACGGGTCGTACCGCGTCTTCACCGGCCACCGCGTCCAGTACAACATGGCCCGGGGCCCGACCAAGGGGGGCATCCGCTACCACCCGCAGGTCACGCTCGACGAGGTGCGGGCGCTGGCCGCGTGGATGACGTGGAAGTGCGCCGTCGTCAACATCCCGTACGGCGGGGCGAAGGGCGGCGTCATCTGCGACCCCAAGCACATGTCGAAGGGCGAGCTCGAGCGCCTCACCCGGCGCTACGCGAGCGAGATCGCGCCGATCATCGGCCCGGAGATGGACATCCCGGCGCCGGACGTCTACACCGACTCCCAGACCATGGCCTGGATCATGGACACGTACTCGATGCTGAAGGGGTACTCCGTGCCGGGCGTCGTGACCGGCAAGCCGATCAGCCTCGGCGGCAGCGAGGGCCGGGGCGAGGCGACCGGCCGCGGCTGCGCCTACGTCATCCGCGAGTCGGCGAAGGACGTCGGCCTCAAGATGAAGGGCGCGACCGTCGCCGTCCAGGGGTTCGGGAACGCCGGCAGCGTCGCCGCGAACCTCCTCTACGACGAGCAGGGCGCGAAGATCGTCGCCGTGTCCGACTCGAAGGGCGGGATCTTGAAGGCGGACGGATTGAACCCGCACGCGGTCGAGGCCCACAAGCAGAAGACCGGCTCGGTCGTCGGCTTCCCCGGCACGAAGGCGCTCAGCAACGAAGAGCTCCTCCAGACGAAGGTCGACGTCCTGATCCCCGCGGCGCTCGAGAACCAGATCACGCCCAAGAACGCCGACAAGATCCAGGCGAAGATCGTCGCGGAGGCCGCGAACGGACCCACGGTGCCGAAGGCGGACACGGTCCTGTTCGAGAAGGGGATCACGGTGCTCCCCGACGTGCTCGCGAACGCGGGCGGCGTGACGGTGAGCTACTTCGAGTGGGCCCAGGACATCCAGGGCTACTTCTGGGGCCTCGACGAGGTCAACTCGCGCCTCGAGCGGATCATGGTGAAGTCGTACGCCGACGTCCACCAGGTCGCGACGGAGCGCAAGGTCCACAACCGGACGGCCGCGTACGTCCTCGCCATCCAGCGGGTCGTCGACGCCACGAAGATCCGCGGGATCTACCCGTAGGGTACCCCTTCCGGCGGCCCCGCTCCCGATGGACGACCTCCCGCCCTGCCGGCTGGCGCGCTGGGCGGACGTCGATCGGTGGGCCGAGGCCGTCGCCGAGAAGGTCCGCGCCTCGGGCTTCGCGCCCGGGACGATCGTCGGGCTCACCCGCGGCGGCTGGGTCCCGAGCCGGCTCCTCTGCGACCGGCTCGGGGTGAAGCGGCTCGTCTCCCTGCGGGCCCAGCACTGGGGCGTGACCGCGACGCCGACGGGCGCCGCGGCCGTGACCGAGGGCCTGAGCGGCCCCGTCGAGGGCCACGCGGTGCTCATCGTCGACGACATCACCGACACCGGCCAGAGCCTCGCCCTCGCCGTGGAGCACGTGCGCGCCGGCCGACCGAGCCGACTCGAGACCGCGACGTTCCTCCACATCGCCCACTCGACGTTCGTCCCCTCGTACTTCGCGGAGGAGATCTCCCGGGAGGCCTGGGCGTGGATCGTCTTTCCCTGGAACTACTGGGAGGACCTCCGGGTGCTCAGCGGGCGCGCGGCGCGGATCGCCCCCGGCGTGGACGCCGTCCGGGCCACGCTCGCGGAACGGTGCGGGCTCTCGGTGCCCCGCGCCGACGTGGAGCGGGTCCTCGGAGACGCCCCGCTCGGATAGCGCGAAGGGCTGCCCTAGGTCAACGAGGTCGGGTCCGGCGCGTCCCGCCGGGCGGCCGCCCGGAAGTACTGCTGCAGGATCCCGGCGCCGATCACGAGCCCGAAGCCGGTCGCGATGAGCCCGACCAGGAGCGGCAGCTGGGTCGCGGCCGTGCTGCCCTCGAGGTACCGGACGAGGAAGACGATCCCGTAGCAGACGAAGCCGATCCCGATGATCGAGGTCGTCGCGACCGCGAACGAGCGCGGGAACCGGCCCCGCGAGAACGTCCGCCGGATCGCCCGTCCGGTCTCCCAGACGACCGCGCCGGCGATCCACCAGATGAGGCCCGCCTGCAGGAACAGGAGGCTGCGGTCGATCGGGGCCTGCGCGAGGTTGCGGGCGATGTCGTTGTAGCCCGTGAGGAAGCCGACCCCGACGAGCGCGAGGGCGAACAGCCCGAACCCGAACGCGACCGAGCCGACCCGGATGTCCGCCGACGCGGACCGGATCGAGTCGATGATCGCCTCGTCGATGTCGAACGTCCAGAAGATGAGGTAGACGCCGAGGAGGATCGCGAGCCCGATCACCCCCCAGAGGAGGACGCCGCCGGCCGCGGCGATGCCCAGGATCAGGAGCACGAGGGCGAACGGCAGGACGGTCTTCGCCCGCAGCTTGGGGTCCTTGAGCGCGCGGACGACCGTGTAGTACGTCGACTCGATGCTGGCGCTCTGGCGGACGTAGACGCGCCGAACGCCGTCGACCTTCACCCGCGACGCGAGGATCGGGAACAGGTACTCGTCCTCCGCGCCGTCGCTGACGAGGTAGGCGCTCGTCGCCTGGACCTTCTCGAGGACCCGGTCGAACTGGTCCGCGACCTTCCGGTCCGAGAGGACCCCGACCTTCGGCGAGCCCGTGAGCACGCAGACCTCGCACTCCTCGCCCGCGCCGCGGAGCTCGTCGAGCAGCGCGACCGCGGCGAAGAGGGCGTTGGTGTCCGAGTCCTCCGGGTCGACGGTCCCGAGCCGGACGGCTGCGTCGAGGACCTCGGCCCGCCCGACGACGGGCCCGGCCACGCTCGCCTTCCGGCCGAGGTCGTCGTCCCGGTCGATGCAGACGACGAGCCGCATGGCCCGCGATGTATGGTCGGACCGGGGCTTAACAACTTGTGTCGTCCCCCGAGCGACACACGGGACCCGGGCGTCCCGGAGCGCCGTTCCGGCCGCCGCGCGCGGATACGCTTATACTCCGCCGGCCTCCCCGGGCCGCCCGGTACCCATGGTCGACCTCCCCGACAAGGCGACGGCGTTCGTCGACTGGTACCTCGCCGCTGTCGAGGCGGCGGAGCTCACCGACAAGCGCTACCCGGTGAAGGGGATGAACGTCTGGCCCCCCTACGGGCTCGCCGCGCGCCGCCTCCTGGACGGCGTGCTCGTCCGCGCGATCGAGGCGACCGGATCGTCGGCGGTCGAGTTTCCGACCCTGATCCCCCGGACGGAGTTCCAAAAGGAGGCCGAGCACATCAAGGGGTTCGAGGGGGAGGTCTTCTGGGTCACCCGCGGCGGGACGAGCGAGCTCGACATCCCCCTCGCGCTCCGGCCGACCTCGGAGACGGCGATGTACCCCATCTTCGCGCTCTGGGTCCGCTCGCACCGGGACCTGCCGCTCAACGTCTACCAGATCGTCAACACGTTCCGCTACGACACCAAGACGACGCGGCCGTTCTTCCGGGTCCGGGAGATCCACTTCTTCGAGGAGCACACCTGCCAGCTGGACGAGGCCGGCGGGGTCGGGCGCGTCCGCTCGAACCTCGCCGCGTTCCGGCAGATGGCCGAGGCGTTCGCCCTCCCGTACGTCACGCTCCGGCGGCCCGATTGGGACAAGTTCCCCGGGGCGCGCTACTCGCTCGCGTTCGACTCGCCCCTCGGGGGGCCGCACACGTCCCAGCTCGGGACGGTCCACTACTACCACGAGAACTTCGCTCGCCCGTACCAGATCCAGTACGAGGCGGCCGACGGGACCCAGCGGTTCGTCCATCAGACGACGTTCGGGCTCTCCGAACGGCTCCTGGGCGGGATCGTGGCCGTCCACGGGGACGCGAAGGGGGTCGTGCTGCCGACCGCGGTCGCGCCGTACGAGGTCGTGATCGTGCCCGTCGTCACGGCCGCGTCGGGCGACGCGCCGCTCGAGGCGGCGCGCGCGCATGCCGACCGGCTGCGTCGCCACGGCCGTCGCGTGCACCTCGACACGCGGGACGACCGCCCGGGCGCCAAGTACTACCACTGGGAGGCGCGCGGGGTGCCGCTGCGCCTCGAGGTCGGCCGTCGGGAGGCCGAGCAGGGCTCCGTCACGGCCGTCGATCGGCTGGGCGGTCGCTCGACGATCGCCGCGGACGTGCTCGAGGCGGAGGTCGCGGCCCGGCTCGCGGACTTCGATGCCGCGCTCCGCGCGCGGGCCCGCGCGCAGTTCCGGGACCGGTTCCGGGTGGTCCGGTCCCTGGCCGAGCTCCCGGGGAGCGCGACGGTCGCGGTCCTCTCCTGGTGCGGCCGGGAGGCGTGCGGCCACGCGATCGAGACCGCGATCGACGGAGCGCTCCTGGGGACGCCCGAAGAGGAGCTCCCGATCCCGGTGGACGCCCCGGGTCCGTGCGTCGCGTGCGGGGAGACGGCCGAGGCGCGCTGGGCGGTCGCCGCGCGACCGATCTGATCCGCGCCTACGGCTCGGTCGACAGCGGGGCCGGTGGGCTCGGCAGGACGAGCCACATCCCGGCGAGGCCGAACAGGAGCAGCGTGATGAACACGGCGTACACGCCGTTGTCGAACCAGACGCGGAACGAAACGCCCCACCAGACGTAGAAGGCGACCGCGAGCACGACCAGGAACGCGAACCCCCAGAACGAGACCTTGCGCGCGAGCGACATCTCGCGCGGTCGGCCGGCGGGGGCGGGCGTCGGCGCAGCGGGCGCGTCCGGGGCCATCGACGCGTTCGAGCCGGGGCGCGTTAGATAACCCTTGCGGGACCGCGACGGCGTGGGGGGTCGACCTCGCCCGGGGTCCGACGCCAGCCTTAACGTTCGCCGGCGGATAGAACGCGGTCGATGGCGGGCAGCGCCGAAGGTCCCGTCGCGGCCCGGCGCCCGGGCGCGACGTCGTTCGAGGAGCTCTCAGCCGAGGAGCACCGGATCCTCGCGTACGCGAGCGCCATCGGCTCGGAGTTCGACTTCGACCTCCTGGTCGGGGCGATGGGGACCGACGAGGAGCTGCTCGCCGAGCGGCTCGAGCGCCTCGTCCACGCGGGGGTCCTGAGGGAGCGGCCCGGGGGGGACCGGTTCGGCTTCGTCGAGGAGGAGTTCCGCGCGCGGGTCTACCGGTCGCTCACGGAGAGCCGCCTCCGGGTGCTGCACCGGAAGATCGCCGAGGTCCTCGAGCGCATGCACCCCCAGCCGTCCGCGGAGATCCTGCGCGAGCTCGGCCGGCACTACTTCCTGGGGAAGGTCCCGGAGAAATCCTATCGCTACAACCGGCAGGCCGCGGAGGAGGCCCGGGCCGCCGAGGAGCCGGAGGTCGCGACCCACCACCTCCAGCGCGTCCTGGTCGACCTCGCGGCGCTCGGTGGAGAGCGCCGACGCGAGGAGGTCGACGTCGCCGAGAGCCTCGGCGACCTCTACTTCTCGATCGGCGACTACGCCGCGGCGGACCGGTACTACGCGGAGGCGCTCGACCGGATCGGCGTCGAGGAGCCGCGCGTCCGGGGCCGCCTGCGGCTCGCGCGCGCCGAGGTCGCGCGCGAGCAGCTCAACGTCCAGGAGGCGACGCAGGGCGCGGTCGAGGCCCGGCACCTGTTCGAGTCGGCCGAGGACCCGCTCGGCGTCGCCCAGACCTACCGCCTCCTCGGACGGATCGCCTTCCAGCGCGGCGCCTACCGGGATGCGCTCGAAGAGAACATGCGCGCGCTCGACCTCCTCGGGCCCACCGCCGACCCCCGGCTCCTGGGCCGGCTCTCCATCGACATCGGCAACTCCTTCGCGCTGCTCGGCCCCGAGGTCCGCTCGGTGGCGGTCGAGTGGTACGAGCGGGCGATCGACCGCCTGCGTCAGGCCGCCGACTGGCCCGAGCTGTCGCGCGCCTACCACAACCTCGGCGTCGCGGTCGGCGAGCTCCAGCCGCAGGATGGGCTCGACTACCTCGAGAAGGCCCAGGAGGCCGGGGAGCGGGCCCACGATCCGCGCTCGACGGGGCGATCGCTCCTGTCGGGCGTCGAGCTCCGGCTCGCGCTCGGCCAGCTCGACGAGGCGGAGCGGGACAACGAACAGGCGGGGCGCCTCCTCGGCCGGCTCACCGACGACCTCGGCCTCCAGCTCGTGGAGGTCAACCGGGGCCAGATCGACGAACGACGCGGCCAGTGGGAGGACGCCGAACGCGCCTACGAGCGGGCCGCCGACATCTGCCGACGCTTCCACCTGCCCGCCGACGAAGCGGAGGTCGAGTTCCACCTGGCCCGGCTCCGGTTCAAGACCCGCGATCTGGAGGGCGCCCGTCGGGCGCTGCGGCTCGCGGCCGATCTCGGCCTCACCGAGCTCCGGCCGACGCTCGCTCCCGCGTTCGACGACCTCAAGCGCCAGCTCGACCGGGCCGGCCCCGAGGACTCCGCGGAGGCCCCCGGGAGCCTCCGGCCGGCCGACCCGCGCCCCGGAAGAGAGTTATAAGCCGGGGCCGAGCTAAACGGGCGCGTGGCAGCGGGCCGGGACGCGCCGCGGGGGTCGGCCGCGCCGCTGTTCGGCCGCGAAGAGATCGCGCGCGACCTGCGCCGGCTGCTCGAGCAGGCGGCCGAGCACCACGGCTCCGGCGTCCTGCTCGTGGGCGCGGCCGGCATCGGGAAGACCCAGATGCTGCGCTGGCTCGCGGCCCGCGCCCGGACGCGGGGGTTCGTGGTCCTCACCGGCCGCGCCCTGCCCGAGGAGCTGCCCGCCCCGTTCTCGCTCGTCCGGGACCTGACCCGATCTCCCGAGGCCCGGACGCCGCCCGAGCGTTCGGACGAGCCCGACGTGAGCCCCGGGGCGATCTTCCTCGCCCCGTTCGCCGACGCGGCCGGAGACCGCGAGCGGTCGGGAGCCGGTGCCGCGACCGACGACTCCGAGGCCCTGCTCGCCCCGATCTTTGGCGAGGAGGCGGGGGACGTCGCCTCGAGCCGGGACGAGCTGTTCGGGCGGCTCTCCGACCACCTCCTCGGCCTCGCTCGGACGCGGCCGCTCCTGATCGCGATCGACGACCTCGCCTTCGCCGACAGCTCGTCGCTCGAGTTCTGGCGCCGGTTCCTCGGCGAGATCGCCGGCGAGGCGGTCGCCTTCCTCGCGACCGCCCCGCTGCTCGAGGACGGGCCCCCGCGCTCGCGCGACGCGATCGCCGGCCTCGAGCGCCAGCCGACCGTGCGCACGATCCCGATGCGCCCGATGACCGTCCCCGAGGTCGGCGAGTTCGTCCGGTGGATCTCGGGCGGCCGGGACCCGGACCGGGCCGACGTGCTGCGCTGGCATGCCCAGACCGAAGGGAACCCGTTGTTCGTGGAGCAGCTCGTCCGGACGTCGATCGGGGGGACCCGGCCCGTGGCGCCCGTCGACGAGCCGTCGGGGCGCGATGTCACCGAGATGCTGCTGGCGCGCACCCGGGCCCTCGGCGAGGCTGAGGGGCGTCTGCTCACCTACGCCGCCATCCTCGGGAAGGAGTTCGACTTCCCCAAGCTCGCGGCCGTCGCGGGGAAGGGCGAGGAGCGGGTCACCGAGAGCCTCGACCGCCTGGTCCAGGACGGGCTCGTCCGAGAGAAGGGCGGCGAGGTCTACGAGTTCGTCTCGGAGGCGGTCCGCCTCGCGGTCTACGGCGAGCTCACCGAGACCCGACGCCGGCTCCTCCACCGCAAGGCCGGCCGCGCGCTCGAGGGGTCGCGCACCGCGAGCGACACCGAGCTCGCGCGCCAGTTCTACCTCGGCCGGGACGATGCGAAGGCGATCGAGTACAACGACCGCGCGGCGCAGAGCGCGAAACGGGCGTTCGCGTTCGAGACCGCCGGCGCGCACGTCGCGCGCGCGCTCGAGGCGGCGCGGCGCTCCGGATCCGCAGACCCGCGGGCCGAGCTTCGCTTGCTGGTCGAGCAAGGACGGCTGTTCGAGGAGGTCGGGAACCTCCCGCGGGCCGACGAGGTCCTGCTCGAGGCCGTCGAGCTCGCCCGGGCGCGGCCGGGCTCCGACGCCGAGCTCGGCCGGGCGCTCCTGGGGCTCGCCCAGACCCGGACCGACCAGGCGCAGTACTCGTCCGCGGCGCTCCTGGGCAACGAGGCCGCGGAGCTCCTCGGACGGGTCGGGAGCTGGCGCGAGGCGCTCGACTCGCACCGGGTGCTCGGCACGATCGCCTGGCGGGTCGGCAACATCCCCGAGGCCGAACGGCACCGCCGGCAGGCGCTCGCGATCGCGGAGAGCGACGGGAGCGCGCTCGACCAGGGCCAGGCGCTCGTCGACCTCGCGAACACCGTCGTGCCGCTCGGCGCCGACGGGTTCGAGTCGGCGCTCTCGCTCTACACGCGGGCCGCCGATCTGTTCGCGACCCTCGAACACCACGCCGCGCAGGCGCGCGTGCTGATGAACCGGGCCGTGCTCGAGTACGAGGCCGGACGGACCGACGAGGCGTTCGCCGACCTCGGCCGGGCGATCGTCGCCGCCGAGCGTTCCCGCTCGCCGATCTGGATCGGCTACTGCCATCTCAACCTCGCCCAGTGGAACGCCGAGCAGGGGCGCCCGGGTCCGGCGCGCGCCGCCCTCGACCGGGCGGTGCAGGCCGTCGGCCCGCTCGGCGACCGGCTCGCCACCCAGCAGGTGGCGATGACCCGCGGCATGCTCGCGGAGGCCGAGCACGCGTTCGATCTCGCCGAGTCGCACTACCAGGACGCCCTCGCCCAGGCCCGGACGATCGGGATGCCGGTCGAGGTCTCCGAGATGCTGTTCCGCCTCGCCCACCTCGCCCACGCGCGCGGGGACGAGGCCGCCGCGCGCGAGCGGCTTACCGAGGCGCTCGCAGCCGACCTCCGCGCCCACCGCCCCGACCTGGTCGCGCGCGTGGCCGCGCTCGAGGAGGCCCTGCGCGGCGACGGGAGCCGGGGTTAAGCCGCGGTCCCGCTCCCCCGCCGCGTGACGACCCCGCCCGGTCCGGGGCGCACCGCCCCCGACGGCTCCCCGTACCCGGACCGGACGACCCCGGGGTTCGAACGCGACGTGCGGCGGATGTTCACGCACATCGCCGAGCGCTACGACTGGTTCGATCACGTCGCCTCGATGGGGAACGACTTCCTCTGGCGACCGCGGGCGTTCTGGGACCTCGCCCGCTTCCGCGGGTCGCGACCGACCGAGCGCATCCTCGACGTGGGCTGCGGCACGGGCGACCTCGCGCGGCTCGGGGCCCGGCGGTTCCCTCGCGCCCGGGTCCTCGCCTCCGACTTCACCGCGGCCATGCTCCAGAAGGCCGAACGCCGGACCCGGGGCCGGCCCGAGGCCGTCCGCGTCGCCTTCGCCCGGGCGAACGCGCTCCGACTCCCGTTCCCCGACGCGACGTTCGACCTCGCGACCAACGCGTTCGTCGCGCGGAACTTCTCCGACCTCCCGGCCGCGCTGCGCGAGCTGCGGCGGGTGCTCCGCCCCGACGGGACCCTGCTCACGCTCGAGATCACGGAGCCGACCTCGTCCGGGTTCGGGGCGGTCTTTCACGCCTACTTCGACCGGGTCGTGCCGATGATGGGGGCGGCCGTCGCGAGCGCCGGGCCGTACCGCTACCTGCCGGAGTCGCTCCGCAGCCTGCCGGACCGGCCCCGGTTCGCGGCCCTTCTGCGGGACGCCGGCTTCGCCCGCGTCGTCGCCCGGCCCCAGTCGCTCGGGATCGTGACGACGTTCCTCGCCGACGTGGCCCCCGCTCCGCACCAAAGCCGTTAAGCGGGCCCGGGCCGCTTCCCGCGTTCGTGGCCGCGGCTCCCTCGAGCGAGGCGTTCCGCTACGCCCACGCGCACCGGCACGAGGTGGCGTGGATGTCCCAGAACACGAACCACCTCGTGCCTCCCGAGGTGATCCGGGACGCCGTCGAGCGCGCGCTCGCGGAGCGGCGCTACGAGGGCTACCCGCTCGGCACGGGCGAGCCCGAGCTGCTCGAGCTCGTGGCCCGCGACCTGGGCCGGCCCGGGCTCGTCCCGTTCCTCACGTCCGGCGGGACGGAGTCGCTCTACATGATCACGCGCGCCCTCCTCGGCGCCGGCGACGAGGTCCTCGCCTCGGATCCGAGCTACCTCATCATCCACCGCTTCGTCGAGCTGTCGGGCGCGCGCACGGTCAACCTCGACGTCTACGCGCCGCCGTACCGGCTCACCGCCGAGCGCGTCGCGGAGGCGATCGGCCCCCGGACGAAGATGATCCTGCTCATCGATCCGTTGAACCCGCTCGGCTCGGGCTATCCGCGCGACGAGGTGCGCGCGATCGCCGAGCTCGCGCACGACCACCACCTGACCCTGCTCAACGACGTCACGTACCGGGACTTCTCCGACGGCCACGCGCTCGCGGCCGAGTTCGCGCCGGAGGAGACGGTCACCGTCTGGTCGGTCTCGAAGAACTGCGGACTCGCCGGGCTTCGGCTCGGCGGCCTCCTCGCGACGGCCGAGCGCGTCCGGGCCCTCGCGCGGTTCAACACGAACGACCTCGGGGTCAACATCTTCGCCCAGGTCGCGGCGATCGCCGCGCTGCGCACGAAGGCGTCCTGGATCGGCCGGGTGGTCGCCCAGACCCGGGCCAACGGAGCGCGGATCCGCGAGGTCGTGGACGGCGTCCCGGGCACCGCGCTGCTGGCGTACCCCTCGCGCGCGAACATGCTGGCGATCGACGTCGCCCGCGCCGGACTCTCGCCCGAGGCGCTCCAGGACGAGCTGCTCCGCACGCACGGGGTGTTCGTCCGCGCGGGCAACTACCTCTCGCCGACGCACGGCCGCGAGTTCGTCCGGGTCTCGTTCTCGAACCCGCCCGCCGATCTCGAGCGGTTCGCGACGGCGTTCCCGACCGCGGTCCGCGCCCTGCGCCCCGTCAGCGCCCCGGCATAGTGCCCGGCCGCGCCCCGGGGCCGTCGACCCGGGCGTCGACGACCACGTGGGTGCGACCGGGGCCGTACGGCTTCACCGTGCGGCCCCGCGGCGGCGCCCGCAGCGAGCCGCCCGCGGCGCGGACGGCCGCCTCGGTCGCGGCGACGGCCCGGGCCTCGGCCCCCCGGGCGTCCTCGATCGAGTGCACGTGGATCCACGCTCCCGGCCGGGCGAGGGCGAGCGCCCGCGGGATCCACGGCCGCGCGCTCGGAAGGTAGCCGAGGAACAGCCGATCCGCCGACGCGGGGGCCAGGTCGACGGTGCGGTTGTCCCCCAGGACGGGGACGACCCGCTCCGCGACGCCGTTGCGCGCCGCGTTCTCGGTGAGGTAGCGGATCGCGAGGGGGTTGTGGTCGACGGCGACGACCGCGCGGGCCCGGCCGGGCAGCGCGGCCGGGATCGAAAAGTAGCCGATCCCCGCGAACAGGTCGACGACCCGCTCGTCGGGCCGCACGAGGGCGCCGGCCCGCCGACGCTCGGTCCGGTTCCCGGCGGCGAACATGATCCGGGCGGCGTCGAACCGCCAGCGCACGCCGTGCTCGAGGACCTCCGTCTCCGTCGGGCCGCCGGCGATCCGTTCGACGGTCGGGGTCCGACGGTCGCCCGCGATCGGTCCGGTGCGCACGAGCACGGTCGCGACCCGAAGGGTCTCCTGCCAGGCCGCGCCGAGGAGGGGGAAGTACGGCCGGAAGGCGTCGGGGAGCCGCAATACCAGCACGCGACCGAGCCGCTGGTAGCCGCGGGGCATCGCGGCGGCGAGCTCGGGTCCCGCGGCCTCGGCGAGCCGCGCCCGGACCCGCTCGGCCGGCGGGCGCCGGGCGGAGCGGGGCGGGGCCACCGTCCTCCGACCGGACGCCGGCCTAGGCCGGCGCCTCGTCGGGCCCCTTCTCGAGGATGATCTCGAGGAACTGCTTCAGGTGCGCGATGAGGATCGGGTTGTCCGTGAACCCGCACGCGTCGAAGCCGGGCGCCGCGAGGAGCGCATGCTCGCCGTCGGCGAGCACCTCGGTGGCGCGGAGGTTCTCCCGCGGGACGTACTCGACGCCCTCGGGCACGCGCTGGAGCGGGGCCGTCACGAACGTGACCCGCACGCCCCGCTTCACCGCGTGCTGGAGCTTCTTCCCGAGCTCGTCGCGGACCTCGGAGACCTGCGGCGTCGTGAGGATGAACGTGCGCATCGACTGCTCCAAGAGCTCCCCGACCTTCGCGAGCACCTTCTCCCGACCGCTGAGGAGGTAGACCAGCTGCGGCTCGCCGTGCTCGGCGACGACCCGGTGCAGGGCGGCGAGCTGCTCGAAGACCTCCTGGATCGCGGTCTTCAGCGTCTCGGCGACGTCGAGCGGGGGGGTCGGGCGGAAGAGGATCGGCTTCCCCCCCGTCGGCTGGGCGTACCCCTTCGCGGCGAGCGACTCGAGCACCTTGTAGGCGCTCGTGCGCGGGATCCCGGCGGCGGTCGCGAGGGTCGCGGCGTCGCCGACGCCGCGGGCCACGAGCGCGATGTACGCCCGGGCCTCGTACTGGGTCAGCCCGACCTTCCCCAGGACCTCCGCGGCCCGGCGGAACTCGTCGGACGACTGGTTGCCGAGCGAGACGGCGGCCTGTTCGAGCGTCGCCATCCGGGCGGCCGAGGTACGCGGAGAGTCTTAACCTGTCACTGGGCGGCCCTCCGGGCGCGCGCCGGAAACCCTTAGGTCGGGTGTCGGTCTGGGGAGGCCCTCCTTCGGCGGGGCCGAGGCGCACCGGTGGTCGATCCGCTCGAGCTCGGGTACGACATCGGCGGCAACGCGGTCGCTCTCGCGTTGCCCGGGATCCTCTGGGCGGCCTGGTTCCTGCTCGCCTTCGAGCACGACGCCTTCGCCTCGAGCGTCGGCTTCGGCCGCAAGGCGTTCTGGCTGCTCCTCCCCGGGGCGCTCGCGGCGTCCCTCGCCCTCCTGCCGATCGCCCCGGTCACGAACGACTGGCTCGCGATCAGCTTCGCGGGGGCCGTGTTCCCGCTGTTCGCGATCGCGCTCGCGTTCGACCGGTTCGCCCCGCCGCGCCGACGCTCTCTGATCGCGTTCGTCAGCGGGCTCGTCGTGCTCACCGGGCTGCTGCTCGGGCTCGTGCTGCCCATCGGCGGACCGTTCGTCACCTCGGCGGCGGGCGCCCTCGGCGCGTCGGTCGGCGGGACCCAGGACCTCCTCGTGGCGGTGGTCGCGACCGTCCTCGCCGCGGCGGCCGTGGCGGTCGCCCGCGGGCCGACCGGTCGGGCGCTGGGCGCCCTCTTCGGCCTCACCGCCGGGGTCGTCGTCCTCACCTTCGCGTTCTCGGCCGCGATCCCCGGCGTCGGGATCGAGGAGAACTTCCCGGCGTACCTCGTCCCTCCGATCGGCGCGGGCGTGGTCGCCGCCGCCCTGGCCGGGTACGTCGTGCCGCGTCGGGAGGCGCTCGCGCTGCCGCTCGCCTTCGCCGCGTCCACGTTCGGCGTGCTCGTCGGGGCCGACGTGCTCCGCCAGCCCCCGCTCTACAACGGGGGCCCGTCCGGGCTCTACACGATCGGGGGGGCGGGCGTCCTGGACCTCGTGTACCTCTCGGGCCTGCTCGGCCTCGTGAGCGCGTACGGGATGCACCGGCTCCTCGGGCGCGGGTTCGCGCCGGTCGGCGACCCGGCCCCGCCCGAGACCGTGGCCCCGACCGCCCGGCTGGTGCGGGCGTACAAGGCCGGCCTCGCGGGCCGGGTCGACGAGTCGCTCGCCGACGCGGCGGCGGCGGCGCGCGACGCGGCGCTCCAGGCCGGCCGGCTCCTCGGCCGACCGCCCCCACCGGACGATCGCCCGTGGGA
>Ga0335074_10004512_pt1 | contig 19177 bp, 15 predicted proteins | sample Lox_Sample_23_FD_206715 | JGI IMG/M metagenome (GOLD analysis project Ga0335074, IMG submission 206715) | Soil microbial communities from Loxahatchee National Wildlife Refuge, Florida, United States - Lox_Sample_2.3 | ecosystem: Environmental > Terrestrial > Soil > Wetlands | place: USA... | reverse complement strand
CGCGCCGGAAGGTCACCACCAGCACATCGCGGAACCCGGGCATACCCGGATCGACCGGTTCCACCGGCGTCACACCATGCATGACCCGCCGGTCATCCACCAGCGCGGCATCCAGCGGTTCCGTCAGCGTGAAGCTGCCCAGCGTGCGGCCGTCCAGATCGTGAATCGTGGTCACGCCACTTTGGATGTTGCGGCGCCCGACCAGCAGCACCAGCACATGGTCCACACCGTCGCGATGCCGGCCCTCGGGTGTTGGCCGGCCTTCGGCACCGCGCCGCGCCTCGATGCGGAACTGGTGCAGCTCGATATGCCAGTTCTGAGGCCCCGACAGCGAATCGAACAATGCACGGCACCAGCGCAGGATGGTGGACAGCGTGGCGCCCTCGGCAATCTCCGGCAGGATCGGCGAGAACCAGCGCTCGATACCCCCATTCAACGTGTTGTAGTCGCGGCTTTGGTAATGCGGCTGATGCGGCTTGGGCGCGATGGCCGCATCGCCGGCGCGCGTGCCGAACACGGCGAATCGCCGCTTCCGATAGCGGCCGCCATCGGCCATGTAGGTGTCCAGGCCGAGATCGTCCCAACTCGCCGCGAACGCGGTCCAGTCCGTCAGCGAGCCGGCTTGCTCCAGCGCCGCCCGCATGTCGGCGGCGTGCACAAACGCGAACCCCGCCTCGCGGATGGTCTCATTCAGCGGCTCGGGCTTGTTCATGCGCCTTGTCCTCATCAGCGGGTCCGGGCGCTGATGGCACCGCTGGCGGCAGCGTCACTGCAACGTTCCGCATCGGGTTGTACAGCCGGATGCCAAGCTCCTGGAACCGCAGCTTCATGCGCCGGTTGAACTCGCGCTGCACGGACCACCGGCCGGAATCGGTGCAGACCACTTGGCCAACGATCGTCGCCGCCGAGCCGTCCACCTTGTCCACGCCCCAGAGCTGCAGGTCGCTCAGCATCTTGGTGGCGAAATCCGGCTCGGCCCGCATGCCGCCGACGACCTCCTTCAAGATCGCGCAGACGCGGTCGGTGTCCTCGTCATACTCAACGCTGACACTGACCGACGCGTTGCCCAGGCCACGGTTCACGTTCGTCACGGTGGTGACGGCGCTGAACGGGATGATGTGCACCGAGCCGTCGCCGGCGCGCAGCCGCATCGTGCGCACCGACAGCGCCTCCACCGTGCCGGACAGGCCGCTGACGGTGACGAACTCGCCCACCTGCATGGCGTTTTCCAGCAGCAGGAAGATGCCGGTGATGAAGTCCTGCACCAGCTTCTGCGAACCGAAGCCGATCGCCACGCCGACGATGCCGGCGCCTGCCAGCAGCGGGGCGATGTTGATGCCGATCTCCGACAGCACCGTCAGGCCGGCGAACACCAGGATGGTGATCAGCAGGGCGGAGCGCATCAGGGGCAGCAGTGTGCGCAGGCGTGCGGAGCGGGTGATCTGCTGATCCTTGGTCAGCTTCGCCAGATGCCGCTGCATGGCCGCGTTGGCCGCTTCCCAGGCCAGCAACGCGAGCAAGACCGTCACCAGGATCGTGCCGCAGGCGGACACGATGCGCTGGCCCAGAGCGCTTTCGGCAAACCAGGTGAACCCACCCACGCCGTAAAGTTGCAACAGCGCCAGGACACACAGCACATAGACCGCACCGCGCGACAGCGCGCTCAGGCCGGGATGGTACAGGCGCAGCCGTTCCTCCAGCCCCGGGTAGCGGGCGGCCGTTTCCGCCGGGACCCGCAATGCCCGGTCCAGCGAGCCGTCCAGCACGATCAGCAGCAGCCGTGCGCCGATCAGCAGCAGCGCGGTGATGACGGAGAAATGCACGGCTTCGGCGAAGCCGTTGGGGATTTCCACCGCCCAGACCAGCCAGCTCGCGATCAGGAAGAACAGTGCGATCCAGTGCCAGACCGACGCCAGTGAGTTGCGTACCCAGGCCATGGCGCCGGTGGCGTCCGGCGGCGCGCGCAGCCGCTTCCGCACGGCCCGCCGTTTCTGCACCACCATGATCGCAAGGCCGGTGTGCAGCACGAAGCCGTTGGCCTTGATCAAGGCACGATAGGCCACGTCGGACAGGCCCAGCAGCAGCCCAACCTGGGCAATCGCGTAGCCAATGACGAATATGATCACCAGCCGCCGGGTCCAGCGCATGAGATAGGCGGCGAATTGGTCAGGCAGGTGGAACAATCGCAGCCGTGGCGTGTGCGGCGACAACAGCATGCGCGCGAGACAAAGTAGCGCGGCGCAGGCGGCGTACACGTCCACCACGGTGAGCAGGATGACGTGGACGCCGTTCCCGTAACCAAGCGTGGTGGCGGCAACAACGTGGCCCGCCAGCGTGAAGCCGACGACCGGCACCAGGTCCAGGAACAAGCGTGCCAGGACCAGCGGCAGCCGCCGCATCAGCGCCCAGGCGGGGATCCGCCGGCGCGTACGCTCCGGCGGTTCGGTTTCGCCGGCCTCCGCGCGCGCCACGGGGCCGGGGGAAGGCGCAGGCTCGTCGTCCTCCGGTATTTCCTCGTCTTCCTCCGGTGTTTCCTCGTCTTCCTCCGATGTTGCCTCGGCTCGGGCGGCGGTTCGGGTTTCGGTGTCCGCCGGACCTTGGGTCGCCGGTTGCGGTGGCGGCGCTTCCAATGCGGCAATCGGGCGGCGCATCAGGCGCCGCAGCAGGTATTCCACGGCCAGCGCGACCGTCATGACCAAGGCGAGCCGCCATGCCAGGTTCACCAGAATGTCGTGCGCCATGCGATTGGTCGCCATCACGACAATCCATGCCCACAGCAAAGGCAGGCTTTGCATGGCATGCAGCGCGTTGCCGATGTCCTCAGACGTGCGGCCGAGGAAGTTCCCCCCCTGCACCAGCACCTGCGCGCCGAGACTGTTCGGGGCAAGCGCCAGCGGTTTCGCTGCGGCGGGGGGCGTGCCACTGGCAGCGGCGGGCTCCGGCGGGCCGGCTTTGGCCGGAGGGCCGGACGCGGTGTGCGTGGCCGGAGCCGGCTGCGCCTTGGCGATCGCCTCCAGCGTTGCCGTGACCTCGGCCCGCTTCCTGGGATCGTTCAACACTTCGAGCGCGGCGCGCGCCTGGGCCGGCGTCAGCGCCGGGGGGGGCTGCGCCAGGGTGCGGCACGGCGCCAGCACGAGCAAGGCCAGCAGGGCGAGGAGGAGTCTCATCCGGGAGGTCCTCCGACCACAAACCGGCCGGCAGGGTCAACAGAAAGCAGACGAGACTGTGGTGTAGGCTGTGCATGGCGCGGGAGTGCAATCATGTCGCAGGGGGCCTATGGTCTTCGCGTGAAGACATTCCTGACCGTGCTCGTTGCGCTGCTGATGTTGGCCACGCTGGCGGTGCTGATCGCCGGCATGGTGGGGCTGGTTCGCGGCGGCGGCGATCCAAGGCGGTCCAACCAGTTGATGCGCTGGCGCATCATCCTGCAAGGCGCCGCTTTGCTGCTGTTCATGATCCTGATGGGATTGCTCAAGTCCTGAACCGGCTCGCGGGGGCGAGCGGCCGGCCGGCCGCGTTGCGCCTGTCGTTTCTGCAAACAGACCGCGCTATGATGCGCGGTGAGACGGAGGCAACCGCGAAGGAGCAAAGCCATGAGCTGGCTGCCGTCACACGACCCGGTGTTGGGCGATGCCGCCTCCTGTGCCGCGCTGGAGCTGATGGTGGTACCGCGCGTGCGCGACCTGGGTGGGTTCTCCGTGCGCCGGGCGCTGCCGCAGGTGCAGCGGCAGATGGTCGGTCCGTTCATCTTTTTCGATCAGATGGGGCCGGCGCAGTTCCTGGCAGGGCAGGGGATCGATGTGCGGCCGCATCCGCATATCGGCCTCGCAACCGTCACCTATCTGTTCCATGGCCGCATCATGCATCGCGACAGCGAGGCCAATGTGCGGGAGATCACCCCGGGCGCGATGAACCTGATGACCGCCGGCAGCGGCATCGCCCATTCGGAACGCACGCCGCCGGACGCGCGTGTTGCCGGGGGGGCGGTTCTGGCGGGTATTCAAAGCTGGGTGGCATTGCCGGAGGCGCTGGAGGAGACCGATCCCGGCTTCCAGCATTTCAGCGCCGCGAGCCTGCCCGTGGTGACCGATGCCAGTGTTTCGGCTCGGGTAATTGCGGGGCGCGCGTTTGGCCAGACCTCGCCGGTGCAGACGCTGTCGGACTGGTTCTATGTCGAGGTGAAACTGGACGCAGGGGCCAGTGCGCCACTCGACCCGGATTATGAGGAGCGCGCGATCTATGTGGTGGACGGGCAGGTCCGCATCGCCGGCGAGACGTTCGACGGCCCCTGCCTGCTGGTATTTCGGCCCGGCGACCGCATCACCGTGACAGCCGTGGGACGGGCGCAGCTGATGTTCCTGGGCGGCACGGCGATGGAAGGGCCGCGGCATATCTGGTGGAATTTCGTGTCCTCGCGGCGGGACCGGATCGAGGCGGCGAAAGCCGACTGGGAAGCCGGGCGCTTTCCGATTGTTCCGGGCGAGACCGAGTTCATCCCGTTGCCGGAGCGGTGATTCGTGGCGCTGGTCGAGGCGCCGTCGTCTTGCAACGGCGCCTCGCGCCCAGGTGACAGGCTGGATGCTCGCGGCGCGGTGCGGTGTCGGTATGCACAGGTCAGACATGTACAGCAGGCACATGCGAACAGTACGGGTCCGGCGGCAGGCGGATCGGCGAGGCGGGTTGATCCGGATGGCCACGCTTGTGATCGCCGGCGCCTTGGTCGCATCGTGCGATACGCCTGTCGGCGTGTCGCCCGCTCTGCAGGGAACCTATTGGGGAAAGGCGCAGGTCACCAACCCGAATGGCGGTGGGCCACAGGTGGTGCGCTGGGGGCCGCCACAAAATTACAACCCCAGTCAAGACAACCCCTGACGTCGCCATGCCGGTGGCATTGCCATGGGGCCACGAGGGGGCCGCGAGCCGTTGCGCCGGAACGAGTCGTGTTTTCCCCCGAACTGTGCTACCGACGGGTAGCGCCCCGGCGGAGACCGGCGATCGCCCAGGGAGAGGACAGCTGATGCCGCGAGTCACCTACATCGAATTCAACGGAACACCGCATGACGTGGAGGTGCCGGTCGGGCTGTCCGTGATGCGTGGCGCGGTGGACAACGACGTGCCGGGCATCGACGCTGATTGCGGCGGCGAATGTGCCTGCGCCACCTGCCATGTCTATGTGCAGGAGCCATGGCTGCAAAAGACCGGCCTGCCGGAGCCGGGCTCGCAGGAAGCCAGCATGCTGAGCTTCGCCGCGGTGGCCCAGCCGAACTCGCGGCTGTCCTGCCAGATCAAGATGTCGGAAGAACTCGACGGCCTGGTGGTTCGCATGCCGGAGGGCCAGCACTGACGCCGAAGGAGAACTAACCGAAGCCAGCAACGCCTGGCGCAAGGGAGGCAAACAATGGACGCTTACGTCGCTTTCGACCCGCGCGAGGACGCGTACTCGAAGCCGCTCGACCAGATCGATGTCAGCGTCCCGGAGCTCTATCAGAACGACATCTACCAGCCCTATTTCGAGCGGCTGCGCCGCGAAGACCCGGTGCACTACTGTGCCGACAGTCATTTCGGTCCGTACTGGTCGGTGACCCGCTACAAGGACATCATGAAGATCGCGGTGAACAATCAGGTGTTCTCATCGCGCTGGGACCTGGGCGGCGTCCGTCTGGAAGACCAGGTGAAGGGCTATGAACGCCCGAGTTTCATCCAGATGGACGAACCGGATCATGGCGAACGCCGCAAGGCGGTGAGTCCGGTCGTCGCGCCCGGCAACCTGGCGCGGATGGAAGGCATGATCCGCGAGCGCACGCAATCGGTGCTGGATGGCTTGCCGCGCGATGAAACCTTCGACTGGGTGAAGCACGTCTCGATCGAGCTGACCTCGCGCATGCTCGCCACTCTGTTCGACTGGCCGCTGGAGGATCGTCACCGGCTGATGTTCTGGTCCGACGTGACGGTCTGCCACGTCGATACGCCGGATGCACCGGTGCACTCCGAGGCTGAGCGCTACGCGGAATTGCAGAAGATGGCGACGGCGATGAAGGCGCTGTGGGACGAGCGCGCCGCCAGCAATGCGCCGCGCTTCGACCTGATTTCGATGATGGCGCACGCCGATGCCACGCGCGACATGGATTTTCGCGAGCTGCTGGCGAATTGCAGCCTGCTGATTGTCGGCGGCAACGACACCACGCGCAATTCGATGTCGGGCGGTGTGTGGGGGCTGTCGAAATTCCCCGACGAGTTCCAGAAGCTGCGCGACAATCCGGACCTGGTCCCCAGCCTGGTGTCGGAGGTCATCCGCTGGCACACGCCGGTGCTGCATCTGCGCCGCACCGCGCTGCAGGATTTCGAACTCGGCGGCAAGACGATCCGGAAGGGCGACAAGGTCGCGATGTGGTTCGTCTCCGGCAATCGCGACGACGAGGCGATCAAGGATCCGCACGACCTGATCGTCGATCGTCCGCGCGCGCGGGAGCATATCTCGTTCGGCTTCGGCGTGCATCGCTGCGTCGGCAATCGCCTGGCCGAGCTGCAGTTGCGCATCCTGTGGGAAGAAATCCTGAAGCGGGATTTTACCATTGAGGTGATGGACAAGCCGAAATACCTGCGCTCGAACCTGATCCACGGCATTCGCGAGCTGCCGGTGCAGATTCATTAGCCAGCACCAAACCCACATGTCATTGCGAGGAGCGAAGCGACGAAGCAACCTCGGTCAAGCGGCGCGCGGAACGCCCGGGCACTTCTCGACCGAGATTGCTTCGTCCCGCCACGCTTCGCTCGCGGTCCTCGCAATGACATAATAACGCCAGAGAGGAGCAACCATGAACGCACCGATCGGCCTGGACCATCGCGACATCGCCCGGGCGACGCCGCTCGACAAGATCGATGTCAGCGATCCGCAGCTTTACTACGACGATGCCTGGTACCCGTATTTCGAACGGCTGCGGCGCGAGGATCCGGTGCACTACACGCCCGACAGCCCGTATGGGCCATACTGGGCCGTGACGAAGTACCGCGACATCGTGCAGGTGGAGGTGAACCACAAGGCGTTCTCCTCGTCGGACGAAGTTGGCGGGATCATGATCGAGGATCCCCCGAAGGGCATGGAGCGCACCAGCTTCATCCGCATGGACCCCCCAGAGCATGACGACCAACGGCGGGAGGTCAGCGGCACGGTAAACCCGATCACGCTGGCGAAGATGGAGACGCTGATCCGCGAGCGCACCAACATGGTGCTGGACCGGCTGCCGCGCGGCGAAACCTTCAACTGGGTGGAGCATGTGTCCGTCGAGCTGACCTCGATGATGCTGGCAACGTTGTTCGATTACCCGATCGAGCATAAGCGCCGCCTGATCCGCTGGTCCGACATCGCGATCTGCAACATCAACGCGCCGGATGCGCCGGTGCGGTCGGAGGAGGAGCGGTTCGCGGAGCAGGTGAAGTTCACGGAACATATGAATGAGCTGTGGGAGGATCGCGCGAAGAAAGAGAAAAGCTTCGATGTGATCTCGATCCTGGCGCATGGCGAGAAGACCAGCCAGATGACGCTGCGCCAACGCATGGGCATTCTGATCTTGTTCCTTGTTGGCGGCAACGACACGACGCGTAATTCGATGTCAGGCGGCGTGTGGGGGTTCGCGCAATTCCCGGATCAGTTCCGGAAGCTGCGGGAAAACCCGGAGCTGGCGTCGAGCGCGGTTTCCGAGATCGTGCGCTGGCAGACACCGGTGATTCACATGCGGCGCACGGCAGTCGCGGACGCGGAGATCGGCGGCAAGCCGGTCAAGGCGGGCGACAAGATCGTGGTGTGGTACATCTCCGGCAATCGCGACGAAGATGCGATCGAACGCGCCAACGAATTCATCGTCGATCGCCGTCGCCCGCGCGAGCACATGTCGTTCGGGTTCGGTATTCACCGCTGTCTGGGGAACCGGCTGGCGGAGCTGCAGTTGCGAATCCTGTGGGAGGAGATCCTGCGCCGGGATCTCAAGATCGAAGTGCAGGACAAGCCGGTCTATGCATATTCGAACTTCCTGCGAGCGATCAGGTCACTGCCGGTGCGGGTGCGCTGACCACGGTTAGCGTCATGGCCGGCCTCGTGCCGGCCACCTGCGTACGGCCGGCCTGGGGTCGCAGTGGTGGCGCGCCCCAGGCAACGCCGTCAGGCGGCGCCAGTCAGCCCCTGCGCGATTCCCGCGGCCAGGACGGCATCCGCGTGCGCCGTGGGATGCAACCCGTCCATGAACAAGTAGCCATTCTGCGCGGCGCCGGTGGCCTGCAAAGTGCCGCTGCTGGCACTGGTGAAGTTGCCGGTCCACAACGGATCAGTGACGTCGGTGAAGCCATAAGCGGCAGGATTCGCCTCGACCTGGTTGAGAACAGAGAACATGTCCACCTGATTGACCTTTACCGGGCCTGCGGCAGCGATGGGCTGCAAGGCCGTCGCCAGGTCCTGGTCGTAAAGCGACGACAACGTGGAGGCGGTCTGCACCGCCGTCGCACCCCGCGCCATCTCGTAAGGCGTGTTCCCGAGGTCCGGCACATTGAGCACCAATAAATTCGTTGCCCCGCGCGCCGCCAATCCGCTGATGACGGCCGCCTCATTGTTCACCGCCGCCTGCACGTCAGTCTGCTGTTGCGCCGGGGTCAAGGAAGCGTCGCCGGCAATGTCGAGCACGTCGTTGGAGCCGATCCAGACGGTGTACAGCGCATTCGGTTGCGGCGACGCAACCTGCGCCAGGAACTGTGCGTATTGTGACGTCAGATCGGTCGGGTTGACGGTATGCGTCGGCGTTGGTCCCGTCTGTGCCCCGCCATAAGCGAAATCTGTTCCGCCGGCGAGACTTGGTTGCAGGGCGGGCAACCCGAGATCCTGGGCCAAGTCCTGCACCCACACCGGACCGTTGCTGAAGCTATGGTCGGCGTAGGGTGGAGACACCGGCAGCAGACCGGCGGTCGCGAGTGAAACATTGCCGGTATCGGTCAGGCTGTCACCAAACGCGTAGATGGCGCTGTATGGCGCGCCGGCCGGCGCGGGCGAGGGTGCCACCGGCGCCGCCATCGCGATGGCGCTCGACACTGCGTCGCTGATGAAGCTCATCGTCGCAGGCGCATTCAGGGTATCGTCGTTGATCGATGGTACGGTGGTCTGGTCGAGGGCTCCGTTCACATCGCTCAGAAGCGTTTGCAGGCTCGACATAGTAGGTCCCCAGCGTGGCTCTTACGCTATCCAAGGCGCGCGCGGCCCGCCGGTTCCCTCATCTCGATGTGAGGCGATGGCCCAATGCTGCTGGATGAAATGAAAGCAGCGTTATGAAATGAAAGCGGCGTTGTTCGGCGTGCCAGCGCGTCCTGGCAGCCGGGTTCGTGCCTGCGCCGCGACAGGCGGGCGACCCGGCAAAGCAGCGCTGCGCTGCGCCAGGGCGTTGGCGTGAGGTGGCCGCTGCGTTGGCGGTTGTTACGGAGGCCGGCCAGCCCGGTGCCCAAGGACACCGGGCAGCGCAGCAGCGAAGGCTGCGGTGGCGTTATACGGCAGTCCCACGGCAAAAAAGGCGCAGCTTACTCCGCCGCGGCAGCCGTCTCCCGCGCGCCCATCGCGGCAATCTTCGCCTGCGCACGGGCGCGCCGTTCGTCGAACTTGGCCAGCCGGCGCTGCGGGTTCGGATGCACGATATTGTCCGCCTCGCCGGGGTTCTTCTGCGACCCGGCCCAGCCATGCGCGGCGATGTCGAATATGATGCCCGACAGGTCGGTGTGCTTCACCTCGTAGCCGTCCGGATTGTTCGGATCGCCCATGATCCAGGTCGCGCCGGTGTTGCGCGCGATCTTGCCTTGCTCCACCACGTCATCCACCCAGAAGCCGATATGATGGATGCCGACGAAATCCTTGCCGGTTCCCTGCGAAGCCTCGTCGCTCTTGAAATGCAGGATCGCGAGGTTGACGACGCCGTCGGTCAGGAACACGCCCTCGGCCAGCGGGCCGTCGAGTTCGGTGACTTCTTGCAACCCGACCGCCTGCTTGTAGAACTCCGCGGTCTCCCACGGGTCTGCAACGCTCAGCGCGACGTGACGGATGCGGCCTTTGGTCTGCGCGGTCATGGACTTGCTCCCTTGGTTTTGGCATCTCTGCTGCTAGATTAGCCGCAAATGGGCCGCTCATCCAGCGCGGCCGCTTTGTGGCGGAGAACCGAGGGTTGCGGCGGCCGCCCTCACATCGCGGTTGGGTGCGCGTGAGAAATGGGTACTGGACCAGGGTTGCTAAACAAGGTCTCCCCCTTTCCTTGCGGAAGCTCCCACAAGGGGAGGGGGAGCCCTTGTCGCTGCCCTCCCCGCATTGACCGTGTTCGAATCGAAGGAGCCGGCCCATGGCCGCGTGTTTGATCCGCAGCCGCGCAGCCATCACCCGCACCACCAGCCGCCACGCGTGGCACGAAATCGCCGACGGTGCCGTGTTGCAGGAAGATGGCACCATTGTCGCCATCGGCACCTACGCCGACCTCTCCCGCAAATATCCCAACCTCCCTGTCATCGGCTCGGGCAACGAAATCCTGCTGCCCGGCTTCATCAACGCCCATCACCATGTCGGCCTGACGCCGGTCCAGCTCGGCTCGCCCGACATGCCGCTGGAGCTGTGGTTCGTCACTCGCATGGTGATGCGCAGCGTCGATACCTATCTCGACACGCTGTATTCCGCATTTGAGATGATCGCCTCCGGCGTCACCACGGTGCAGCACATTCATGGCTGGGCTCCAGGCGGGCTTGCGGATGTCGAAGCGCGCGCCGAGGAGGTGATCCGCGCCTACGACGATATCGGCATGCGCGTCTCCTACTGCTTCGCCGTGCGCGACCAGAACAGATTGGTGTATCAGGATGATGCGGCGTTCGTCGCGAGCCTGCCGGAAGAGCTGCGCGGCCCTGCCCAGCGCTGGTACGACCGGCTGCGGCTGACGCTCGACGACTATATGGACTTGTTCGCGCACCTGCACCGCCGCCACCAGACCAAAGGGCGGGTGAAGATCCAGTTGGCGCCGGCGAATTTGCACTGGTGCAGCGATGCGGCGCTGGCCCGGCTGGCGGACGCATCGCGGCAGTACGATGTGCCATTGCACATGCACCTGTTGGAAACCGCGTATCAGAAGGAATACGCGCACCGGCGCGGCGGTGGCACGGCCGTGGACTATATCGACCGGTTCGGTTTGCTCGGACCGCAGATGACGCTGGGGCACGGCGTGTGGCTGACGGAACGAGACATCGACCGCCTCGCCGGGACCGGCACCTGCGTCTGCCACAATTGCTCATCGAATTTCCGGCTGCGCTCGGGCGTCGCGCCGCTGAACGTGCTGGAAGCAAATGGCATCGCCACCGCGATCGGCATCGACGAAGCCGGCATCAACGACGACCGTGACATGTTGCAGGAAATGCGCATGGTGCTGCGCGCCCATCGCGTACCGGGGATGGACGACCAGGTGCCTACGACAGCGCAGGTGTTCCGCATGGCCACGGAAGGTGGTGCGAGGACAACGCCGTTCGCTGCCCTGATCGGCGTCCTGGAGCCCGGCCGTGCCGCCGACATGGTGCTCATCGACTGGGACCAGATCGCCTGGCCCTACCTGGATCAGGAAACGCCGCTGCTCGATGCAGTATTGCTCCGCGCCAAAGCGGGTGCCGTGCGCCATGTCATCTGCGACGGGGAAACAATCTACACCGGCGGCCGCTTCACCCGCGTTGACCGCGACGCAGCGCTGCACGCCCTGCACCAGGACCTGCAACGCGCCCTGGCTGATGACGAAGTGGAACGCCGCCACCTCGCGAAGGCGCTGCTGCCGCATGTGCGCGCGTTCTATCACGGCTATTTCGATCCGGCGCAGCATGCGCCATTCTACCGATCCAGTTCACGCGTCTGACGGAAAGGGGCAGGGCATGCCGGATTTCGACCTGGTGGTGCGCAGCGGCACCGTTGTCACCGCGGCCGATACCTACCGCGCCGACATCGGCATTCGTGACGGCCGCATCGCCGCCATCGGCGAGCGTCTTGATGGCGCACAGAAATTGGACGCAGACGGGCTGCTGGTGCTGCCCGGCGGGGTCGATTCCCACTGCCACATCGAGCAATTGCGCCCCAATGGCCGCACCGACGAGGAAAGCTTTGTCACCGGCAGCACGTCCTGCCTCGCGGGCGGCACCACCACCGTTGTTACCTTCTCGGCGCAGTTCCGCGGTCATGGGGTTCTCGACACGCTCGCCGAATATCGACGGCGCGCATCGAAAGCCATGGTGGACTACACCTTCCATCAGATTATTACTGACCCGTCGGATGAGGTGGTGTGGAAAGAAATCCCCGAAGTGGTCGCGTCCGGCGTGCGTAGCCTGAAGGTGTTTTTGACCTATGAACCGTCGCACCTCGACGATCGCCAGTTCCTGCGCGTGCTGGCGGCGGCGCGGCGGAACAATGCGCTGGTGACGGTGCATTGCGAGAACTACGAAGCGATCCGCTGGCGCACCGAGGCGCTCATGGCAGACGGCCGCACCGCGCCGAAATACCATTCCTGGTCGCGGCCAAGCGTCGTGGAACGGGAAGCGGCCCATCGCGCGATTGCCTTGGCCGAACTGGTAGATCAGCCGATCCAGATCTTTCACGTCTCCTGCCCGGAGGTTGCTGCGGAAATCGCCCGCGCCCAGGCGCGTGGTTTGAAAGTATGGGCAGAAACCTGCCCGCAGTACTTCGTGTTGGGTGCCGGGGACATGGACCGTCCCGGCTTCGAAGGTGCCAAGTTCATCTGCAGCCCGAGCCCGCGCACGAAACAGGACAGCGAGGGCCTGTGGCAGGATATCACCCGCGGCACGCTGGACATTGTGTCGTCCGACCACAGCGGCGCCAGCTATGAAGGCGAGGGCACCGGCAAGCGCGTGCATGGTGGCAACGCGCCCTTCCCCGATATTCCAAACGGCGTGCCGGGACTGGCGTCGCGGCTGCCGATCGTGTTCAGCGAAGGTGTCGCCGGCGGCCGGATCGACGCCAACCATTTCGTGCGTCTCACCGCCACCAATCCCGCGAAACTGTTTGGCCTGTATCCGCGCAAGGGCACGATCGCGCCTGGCTCGGATGCCGATCTGGTGGTGTGGGATCCGGGCAAGCGCGTCACCATCACCAACGCACTGATGCAGCACGTGATTGACTACACGCCCTATGAGGGCCTGGAAGTCACGGGTTGGCCAGCGGCAACCGTGAAGGGCGGGCGCGTGGCCATGCGCGATGGCAAGGTGCAGGCGGAGCCAGGCACCGGACAGTTCCTGGCCCGTGCACCGTATCCGACGATCAAGCCGCGCGGCGTGGTGCCCGACGGGTTCGACGCGGCCCAGTTCGCATAACAATTCGCATAACAATCGGTCCCGGCTTGGCCTCGTACGGCTGCAGCGCGCTCGACATCCCTGTCGGGTGACAGAACGACCCACTGCACGCTGGTCGCGGCGATTGACTGCTGCGCCATGCCGACGGCAGTTACAGCGTTGTGAACGACGCAATCTTCCGCGAAACCTATGAACCCGCGGAGCAAGCGCACCGTTGGCCTCCGGCCACATGACTTCGCCGAATAGCGCCCTTGGCGTCCCGCCCTCGCTGTGGTGAATCTGCGTCCGGCACGCCGCCCGGAGGAAACGCCAAATGATCGGCATCGACTGGGGCACCACCAGCTTCCGCGCCTTCCGCATCGCGCGCGACGGCACCATCCGCGACCGCCGCGCCAGCCAGCGTGGCATTATGAATGTCCCCGACGCCCGCTTCGCGGAAACCCTGCGCGAAGAGATCGGTCCCTGGCTCGCAGCAGGAGAAGACCGCGTACTGCTCTCCGGCATGATCGGCAGCCGCCAGGGCTGGAAGGAAGCGCCATACATCGCCTGTCCTGTCGGTGCGCCGGAACTCGCTGCGGCGCTGGTCGACATCCCGTTCGACTGGGGTAGGGTGAAACTGGTGCCGGGACTATCCGCCACCGATGAAGCCGGCGTCGCAGAAGTGATGCGCGGGGAGGAAACCCAGGTGGTCGGCGTGCTGGCCGCGATCGGCGGCAACGGCATAGCCTGCCTCCCCGGCACGCATTCGAAATGGGCGCGTGTGGAGGATGGCCGGATCGTCACCTTCACCACCCACATGACCGGCGAAACCTTTGCTGCCTTGCGCGGACACACGATCCTCAGCCGCATGATGCGCGAAGGCCCGGCGGACGGCGCGCCGTTCGATGCCGGTGTGCAACGGTCAGGCGACCCGGGCGGGCTGCTGCATCACGTGTTCGGCGTGCGCGCGCTGACGCTGGCCGGGCGGCTGGCGGAGACCGATTCGGCTGCGTATCTCTCCGGCATCCTGGTCGGCCACGAAGTGCGTGCCGGGCTCGCCGGTATGGAAGGCGTCGTGGTGCACGTGATCGGCGCACCCGAGCTGACATCGCTCTATGCGCGCGCGATCTCCACCTGTGGCGCCTATGCGGAACGCCACGACGGTGAGGCGGCGGCCCGCGGCCAGGCACTGATCGGCGAGCATGCATCATGGACCTGAAGGCATGGCTCGAACGCTGTGGCCTGATCGCGATTCTGCGTGGGGTGAAGCCGGACGAAGTGGAGGCCATCGCTGCCGCGCTGGAAGCCGCGGACATTGCCATTGTCGAAGTCCCGTTGAACTCGCCGCAGCCACTGGAGAGCATTGCCCGGCTGGCCGGTGCGTTCGGGTCGCGGCTGCTGATCGGCGCCGGCACGGTGATGACGCCATTGCAGGTGCGGCAGATCGCCGCAGCGGGCGGACGGTTGATCGTGACGCCACATGCCGATGCGCGGGTGGTTCATGCGGCGAAGCAGCACGGGCTTTGGGCGGTGCCGGGGTTTTTCACGCCTGCCGAAGCCTTTGCCATGCTGGAAGCCGGCGCGGATGCGTTGAAATTGTTCCCCGCCGAAGCGGCCAGCCCCGCGGTACTGCGCTCTTTGCGCGCCGTGTTGCCGAGCAATACGCCGGTGCTGCCGGTTGGCGGGATCGATGCGGCGAACATGGCGGGCTGGCGGGCCGCCGGCGCGGCGGGGTTCGGCATTGGCTCGGCGATTTATAAGCCGGGCGATACTGCCGAGACGGTGGCGGCGAAGGCACGGGCGCTGCTGGGTGCCTGACGCCACCTTCAGGGGTCATTGGCGCGAGTACCCGCCATCGGTCGAGCTGGCTGCTGCCAAACCGCGACCGCGCCGCTGAAGCATGGGCGGCCTATCACTCATGACCGCAGTATCGCCTCGCATCGCCGCAGTCGCGGTGGAGCCACCTTCAGTGTTGCATATCACCTGGCAGGATGGCAGCCGGACGCGGCATGATCTTGCTCCGGCTATCTCGCCTGAATGCACCCGGCGGCAGAGCATGCGCGCCGGCACGGCCGTGCGAGCAGGGCGCCGGCCCAATCGGCGGCGCGTCCAAAGGCGCCGGCGGCCTTGCGTCTCTGCCGCACATCCGCCATACCCCGCGCCGCCGGGACGCGGCCTTCGCGCTCCCGGTAATTCACACGCGGGGCGCCTTTCCCGGCTGGCATAAGCCGGGTTCCGGTGTCGCAGGACAAAGCCCCGCGGAGGTCACAACCGGACGCGAGAAAGGACCCGCCACCATGGCGATGCCTGAGTTCACCCTGCGCCAGCTCCTGGAAGCTGGCGTGCATTTCGGTCACCACACCCGCCGCTGGAACCCGCGCATGGGGCCGTACCTGTATGGCGTGCGCAACCAGGTCCACATCATCGACCTGCAGCAGACCGTGCCGCTGCTGGACCGCGCCCTGCGCGCCATCCGCGACGTTACCGCCGCCGGCGGCCGCGTATTGCTCGTCGGCACCAAGCGCGCCGCCGCCGAATACATCGCCGACTCCGCCAAGCGCTGCGGCCAGTATTACGTGAACCATCGCTGGCTCGGCGGCACGCTGACCAACTGGAAGACCATCACCGGTTCCATCAAGCGCCTGCGCCAGATCGAGGAACTCCTGTCCGGCGACACCGCCGGCCTCACCAAGAAAGAGGTGCTGGAGATCACCCGCGACCGCGACAAGCTGGAACGCGCGCTCGGCGGCATCAAGGAAATGGGCGGCCTCCCCGACATCCTGTTCATTATCGATACGAACAAGGAGAAGCTCGCGGTCGAGGAAGCCAACAAGCTGCACATCCCCGTGGTGGCAGTGCTCGACAGCAACTCCGATCCCGGCGGCGTCACCTATCCGGTGCCCGGCAACGACGACGCGATCCGCGCGATCACCATGTACTGCGACCTCGTCGCCGGCGCGGTGCTGGATGGCATCAGCGCCGAGATGGCGGCCTCCGGCGCCGATATCGGTGCGGTGGAGAACCTGCCTCCGGAGCAAATGCCGGAAGCGGAACCCGCCGAAGCGCATGCCTGAAGGGAGCGAAACATGCCGGAGATCACGGCTGCCCTGGTGAAGGACCTGCGCGAGAAGACCGGCGCAGGCATGATGGACTGCAAGAAGGCACTGACCGAGACCAACGGCGTGCTGGAAGAGGCGGTGGATTGGCTGCGCAAGAAGGGCCTTGCCGCGGCCGCCAAGCGTTCCGGCCGTGTCGCGGCCGAGGGGCTGATCGGCCTCGCCTCCGCCTCTGGCGTCGCCGCCATGGTGGAGGTGAACGCGGAAACCGACTTCGTCGCCCGCAACGATCAGTTCCAGGCCTTCGTCGAAGCGGTGGCGAAGCTCGCGCTGACCGTTGGCGACGATGTGGAGGCGATCAAGGCGGCGCAGTACCCCGATGCCGCCGTGACAGTCGCCGATCACCTGACGCAGCTCGTCGCCACGATCGGTGAGAACATCACCATCCGCCGCGCCAGGCGCATGACTGCGCCGGGCGGTGTTGTGGCCACCTACGTGCACCAGGCCCTGCGGCCCGGTCTGGGCAAGATCGGCGTGCTGGTGGCCCTGCAGGGCGCGGGCGAGCTGGATGTGCTGACCACGCTCGGCCGCCAGGTGGGCATGCATGTCGCGGCAGCGCGGCCGATGTCGCTGGATATTGCCGGCGTCGATCCCGAGGCGCTGGAACGCGAGAAGGCGATCCTGATCGACCAGGCGCAGCAATCCGGCCGCCCGGCCAACATCATCGAGAAGATGGTCGAAGGCCGCATCCGGAAGTTCTACGAAGAAGTGGTGCTGCTGGAGCAGGTGTGGGTGCATGACGGCGAAAGCCGCGTGAAGGCGGTGGCGGACAAGGCCGGCGTCACCCTGCTGGGCTTCGAACGCTTCCTGCTCGGCGAGGGCATCGACAAGCCGCAGGGTCCGGACTTCGCCAGCGAAGTGTCGAAGACGGCGGGATTGTAAGGCAGCGTCGGCAAATAAGTGCGTCAGCACGCCGACAAAGCTGCCGCTCGAAGCAAAAGCTTAGGGCTTGTTCGACCGTGCATTCCGATTCGTTTATTTTCGAACAAGCCCTAAGCGTCGGGTTATACCGGGCGGAGTTCCAAACGGCGGGACCATGGCGCGGGCCACGCGCCGCATGCCATTGCGAGTTGGCCAACGGCCGCATCGGCCGACTCACGATTGGATTAAACTCCGCGCGACGCAAGGACCGTACGTTTCGCCCCCTCCCCAACCCCCTCCCGCGAGGGGAGGGGGAAGCCTTGGTTCTTGTTAGACACTCCTCGCAATGGCATGGTGTGAGTTGTGCTGTGCTTGCCTGACTCCGGGTGGTAGCCCCACGACACGTCAACCCACACCATGACCGCACACCCGATCCTGTTTGTTGGCGACCCACACCGGAATTTCTCACCCATTTTGCGCGCCTGCGCTGCATCGCCGCCCGGCACCCTGATCCTGCTCGGCGATTGCGAATGCGACGCGCCGCTGCCGCAAATGCTGGCGCCTGCGATGGTGGCGGGGTGGGACGTGCGGTGGATCCTCGGCAATCGCGACACCGACAGCGTGCGCGGTTACGACAATCTGGCGGGTGCTTGTCCGGCCGGCGACATTGGCGGGCGCGTGGTCGCGATTGGCGGCCTGCGTATCGCGGGATTGTCCGGTGTGTTCAAGCCCCGCGTGTGGCATCCGGTGGAATGCGAACCGCCGCAGTTTCGCACACGTGCGGAATTTCTGGCCGCATTGCCGGAGAAGGAGCATTGGCGCGGCGGGCTGCCGCTATGGCATCGCGATACGATTTTCCCGGAGGATGTAGAGCGCCTGCGTGGAGAACGCTTCGACGTGCTGGTGACGCATGAAGCGCCATCCTGCCACCGGCATGGCTTTGCCGTGATTGACATGCTCGCGGCGCAGGGTGGTGCGCGCTGGATCGTGCACGGACATCACCATCAGTCGTATGAAGCGACACTGTCGAATGGCATTCGCGTCAAAGGATTGGGCATCGCCGAATGCTGGGCCGATCTGCCATCGTGAGATACGTCATCGCAAGCAGTGTGGCGGCGATAGCAACCTCTATCATAGGGCGCACTGACGGTCCGGACACTATTGCGAAGGCGATTGCTTCGTCGCTGCGTTCCTCGCAACGACATTGAGCCGCCGCAATGACATCCAGCCGCAATGACACCAATCGCAAACGACAGCAACGCAGATCGCGCTGACAGCTCTAACAGGAACGCACCACATTGACCCCGGTCGGCGCCGGCAACACGTCCGCCAATCCCGGAGCACAGGCCAGGATCGGGTTTCCCGCCCGAGGGCCGTCCCCTTCCAGAAACGGGTTGACGCACGCCCCCGCCTCCGCCAGCAACGCCAATCCCGCCGCCACATCCCACAGGTTGATATGCAGTTCGACATAAGCGTCGGACCGGCCGGCCGCGACGTCCGCCAGCCCCAGCGCGCCAGACCCGCCCAGCCGCAGCGTCGCCCCGTGTGCCAACAACCTCTCGCACAGCGCCACGAAATCGCTGTTGGGGCGCCGGTGCGACCACCCCACCTCCACCACCGCGCGATCCAATGCTGCGGTGTCCGACGCCCGGATCGGCGCGCCGTTCAGGAAGGCACCCCCGCCCCGGCGCGCGCCGTAGGTCTCTCCCAATACCGGTGCCACAATCACACCGATTAGCGGCGTGCGGTCCTCCAGGCATGCAATCGACACGCAGAAACGTGGCCGGCCGCGCATGTAGTTCGCGGTGCCATCGATCGGATCGACCACCCACCGCAGGCTGCCGCCCCGCGCGACACCGCCCTCCTCGCCCTGGAAGCCG
>Ga0335074_10004511_pt1 | contig 19177 bp, 18 predicted proteins | sample Lox_Sample_23_FD_206715 | JGI IMG/M metagenome (GOLD analysis project Ga0335074, IMG submission 206715) | Soil microbial communities from Loxahatchee National Wildlife Refuge, Florida, United States - Lox_Sample_2.3 | ecosystem: Environmental > Terrestrial > Soil > Wetlands | place: USA... | reverse complement strand
GAGCTCTGTCCATGGCCATCGAGGTACGGATCCCGACCATCCTGCGCAATTACACCGGCGGGGCAAAGTCGGTCGAGGGCTCCGGCGACACGCTGGGCGTCCTGATCGCCGACCTCGACGAGCGTTACACCGGGCTGCAGGAGCGGCTCGTCGACGACTCCGGTCTGCGCCGGTTCGTGAACGTCTACCTCAACGACGAGGACGTGCGCTTTCTTGGCGGGCTCGAGGCCCCGGTCAAGGACGGCGACACGGTGACCGTGCTACCGGCCGTGGCCGGAGGCGCGCGCTGAGCGGCCGCCGCCAGGGCCGCCGACGCACAGATTGTTGACGCACAGACCCATGCGCTACGACTCGCTGCTCGACTCGCTCGGCAGGACCCCGCTCGTCGGGTTGCCGCGGCTGTCGCCGGGACCGTCCACGCGGCTGTGGGCCAAGCTCGAGGACCGCAATCCGACCGGCTCGGTGAAGGACCGGGCGGCGTTCTACATGGTCGCGCAGGCGGAAAAGGACGGGCTGCTGAAGCCGGGCTACACGCTGCTGGAGCCGACCTCCGGGAACACCGGGATCTCGCTCGCGATGGTGGCGAAGCTGCGCGGCTACCGGCTGATCTGCGTGATGCCGGAGAACACGTCGGCCGAGCGCAGGCAGCTGCTCGAGATGTACGGGGCGGAGATCATCTCCTCGCCCGCGGCTGGCGGGTCCAACGAGGCCGTCCGGGTGGCGAAGGAGCTCGCCGCGGACAATCCCGACTGGGTGATGCTCTACCAGTACGGCAACGAGGCCAACTCGCTGGCGCACTACGAGACCACCGGGCCGGAGATTCTGGAGGACCTCCCGTCGATCACTCACTTCGTTGCCGGGCTCGGCACCACGGGGACCCTCATGGGGACCGGCCGCTACCTGCGTGAGCGCGTGCCGGGGGTGCAGATCGTCGCCGCCGAGCCCCGCTACGGCGAGCTGGTCTACGGGCTGCGCAACATCGACGAGGGCTTCGTGCCCGAGCTGTACGACGAGTCGGTGCTGACGTCGCGATTCTCGGTGACCTCGGCCGACGCGCTGCGCCGGACCAGGGAGCTGCTCGACCTGGAGGGGGTGTTCGCCGGGATCTCGTCCGGAGCGGCGCTGCACGCCGGCCTGGCGATGGCCGAGAAGGCCGCCGCGGCGGGCCAGGACGCCGACGTGGTCGTCATGATCGCCGACGGTGGCTGGCGCTACCTGTCAACGGGCGCGTACAGCGGGACGCTGGAAGAGGCAGAGGCCAGGCTGGAGGGCCAGTTGTGGGCGTGAGGGTGGCGGAGGCGGAGCTTCCCGGGGAAACAAGCGCGTGAGCGTGTTCGACGAGGCCACGGCCGTCCGGCCGACCGGCCAGGGACGCTACGAGGTAAGGCCCGACGAGAGGTTCGCGATCGTCGCGCCGGGCAACGCCACGCCGTCCGCTGTGAACGGCGGGGTGATGGTCGCGACGATGCTGCGCGCCGTGCTCGACGCCTCGCCGCTGCCCTATCCGGTGGCGACCACCGCGCACTTTCTCCGGGTTCCGCTGCTGGAGCCCGGCGAGGTCGAGGTGACCTGGCTGAAGCAGGGCAAGACGGCCGCGACCGCGCGCGCGTCGCTGGTGCAGGACTCGCAGATCGTGCTCGACGTGACCGTGACCACTGGGAACCTGCCTACCGAGCTCCCGCCCGGCTCCCCGCCAGCCGACTCCCGGGCCAGCGCGCTGACGTGGACCGGCGAGCCGCCGAAGCTGCCGCCGATCGAGGACTGCGTCAACCTTGGCCCGTGGCGGGGCACGCTCGGCACCGACGGCGTCGAGGGCTACGCGGCCCAGGTGGACCTGCGCATCGACCCGGCAACGACTGGCTGGCGCCGCGGCGAGCCGTCGGGCATCCCCGAGATGCGGGGATATTTCGGCCTGCGCGAGCAGCGGGACCCGGACGCCTACCTGCTCGCCGTCGCCGTTGACGCGCTGCCGCCGGTGGTGTTCGGCCTGGGCGCGCTCGGCTGGGCCCCGACCGTCGAGCTCACCTGGTACATGCGCGCGGTGCCCGCGCCCGGCCCGCTGCAAGTGAGCTCGTGGTGCCGGCACGTCAGCGACGGCTGGTTCGACGGGGAGGCCGAGGTGTGGGACGCGGCGGGCAGGCTGGTGGCTCAGGGCAGCCAGCTGGCCCGGGTCGGCCGCAGCCGCTCGCGCAGCCAGGACTGACCGGGTCAGGGGTTAGGGGACGGTCTTGATTTTCCAGACGAAGACCGAGCCGATCAACGCGACGACGGCGGTGCCGGCGAACAGCGTCGGGTAACCGCCCAGCGACACCAACGGCGCGGCGATCAGCGAACCGATCGCCTGGGGGCAGACCAGCGCGATGTTGATCACGCCGAGGTCCTTGGCCCGGTCGCTGGCCGCCGGCAGGACCTGGGTGATCAGCGCCTGGTCCACGGCCAGGTAGCAGCCGAAGCCGATGCCGAACAGGACCGCCGCGCCGATCGACGCCGTCCAGGTCTCCACGAACGTGAGCAGCAGCGCGGCCGCGGCGATCACGATGCCGGAGATGAGCACCATCGCCTTGCGGCGGCCGAGCCGGTCGGAGATCATCCCGCCGACGATCGCCGTGAGCACCACGCCGGCCGTGTAGATCACGATCAGGATCAGCAGCCCGTCGGCGGCGTCCTGGCCCGGGAAGAGCCGCGCGTAGTGGATCTTGTCGCGCAGGAAGTACAGCAGGTACAGGGTTCCCATCGCGATCGCCAGTGACATCAGGAACCTGGTGAACCAGGCCCAGGCGAAGTCGGGGTACTCGCGAGGGCTGACCCAGTACGAACGGCCCAGCTCACGCCAGGAGAACGGCTTGCTGTGCTCCGCCGACAGCGGATAGTCGGGTGTGAGCAGCACGAACGGCAGGACCAGCACGACCATCGCCACCGCGAGCACCACGTAGCCGCTGGTGAGCCCCGTGAACACGGCCACCACGAGGATCGTGCCGACCACGAGGCCGAGGGCCTGCGGCATCCCGACCCAGCCGGCCACCGTGGCCCGCTGGCGCACCGGGACGTGGTCCGGGATCGCGGCGCTCAGACTCGCAAACTCGCCGTTCTGGAACGCGCTGAACAGCACCCACAGGATGGCCACACCGGCGACCGTCCGCATCTGCGACTGCAGCCCCAGGCACAGGGCGGCCAGTACCGCCATGCCCAGCGTCCAGCGGTGCCGACGCCCGGCCAGCCGACCGAACGCGAACCTGCTCGTGGTGTTGTCGGACAGGGCCCCGGCGATCGGCGTGGCCAGGCCGGACGAGATCGCGCCGAGGCCGGTCACCACGGCCAGGGCGACGATCTTGCCGCGCGGCGCGATGTCCTGAAGCTGGATGGGCAGCAGGACCTGAAACGGCGTATATGCGGCCATCCACATGCCCAGGCTGGCCAGGCCAAGACCGGCGATCCAGCCATTGCGCACGTGGATGGTCGGCTCGGCGAGCGCCTGCGACACAGCCTGAGGCTGATCGGTCGTACGGTCGGCCATCAAACCCTCCCGGTCGGGCACCCTGCAGGGATCATGCCCCGTTCACCGCCATATTGGTAGATGCTCAACCTGTGCGATTGACGATAGTCGGCTGCTCCGGCAGCTTCCCTGGGCCGGACAGCCCGGCTTCCTGCTACCTGGTCGAGGCCGAGGGCTTCCGTGTGCTGATTGATCTTGGCAGCGGCGCGCTCGGGGCCGTCCAGCGTTATATCGGTCTTTACGAGATTGATGCGGTATGCGTCAGTCACCTGCACGCCGACCACTGCCTCGACCTGTGCGACTACTCGGTCGCGCGCCGGTTCCACCCCGGCGGCCCGAAGCCACCGGTGCCGGTCTACGCGCCATCGGGGGCGGCGCTGCGGCTCGGGCGCGCACTCGGGGCCGACCCTGCCGCCGACGCCCTGCCGGACGCCGACCCCTACCACGGGATCACCGAGATGTTCGGCTTCACGACGATTACCCAGGGCGTCATGGAGATCGGGCCGCTGCGGGTGACGGCCGCGCGCATGAACCACCCCGTGGAGACGTTCGGCTTCCGACTCGAACACCGGGGCAGGTCCCTGGCCTACTCGGCCGACACCGGCCCGACCGACGCGCTCGCCGAGCTGGCGGCCGGCGCTGACGTCCTGCTCTGCGAGGCGTCGTTCCTCGAACCGGCCGATGACGGCGCGGAACCGCTGCCCGATGACCTGCACCTCACGGCGCGGCAGGCGGGCACCTGCGCCGAGCGGGCCGGCGTCGGCCAGCTCGTGCTCACCCACCTGGTGCCGTGGAACGACCAGGCCAGGACGCTGGACGAGGCCGGCCAGGCATTCAGCGGCGCACTCTCCCTCGCCGCGCCGGGTCTCGGCTTCGTGCTCGACTGACTACGGGTCGTAACGTTCGGGCCTGCCATACACTCCTGCAGCATGCGGGTACTCGTCACCGGCGGCGCCGGGTTCATCGGCTCACATCTCACCGACGCGCTGCTGGCCCGGGGTGACGACGTGACCGTGGTCGACGACCTGTCCCGTGGCCGGCTCGCCCGCCTCGACGAGCGAGCCACGCTGCACAAGCTGAGCATCACCGACGCGGGCGCACTGGCCGCGCTGGTACGCAGCGTCGGGCCCGAGCTGATCTGCCACCTCGCCGCGCAGATCGACGTCCGCGTGTCGGTGGCCGCCCCGGCGGACGACGCGCAGAGCAACGTGGTGGGCACGGTGAACGTGCTCGAGGCGGCGCGCGCCGTCGACGCGCGCGTGCTGTTCTGCTCGACCGGGGGCGCCCTGTACGGCAGGGACGCGCCGATCCCGTCGCTCGAGGACGTGCTCCCGCTGCCCGAGTCGCCGTACGGCATCGCCAAGTACTGCGCCGAGCAGTACGTCGGCCTGTACAACCGGCTGCACGGGTGCAGGCACACGATCCTGCGCCTGGCCAACGTCTACGGCCCGCGGCAGGATCCGGCCGGCGAGTCGGGCGTGATCCCGATCTTCTGCGCGCGGGTGCTCGCCGGGGAGCGGCCGGTCATCTACGGCGACGGCACGCAGACCCGCGACTACGTCTACATCAGCGACGCGGTGGGCGCCTTCCTTGGCGCCGCGGACCAGGGCCGGCCGGGGATCTGGAACTTCGGCACCGGGGTCGAGACCAGCGTCCTGGATCTGGCCCGCCTCATCGCGGCGGCCGCCGGCCGCGAGGCCGACCCGGAGTTCGCGCTCGCGCGCCCCGGCGAGCTGCAGCGCAGCGCGCTCGCGGCCGACAGAGCCAGACGCGACCTGGGCTGGACGCCAACGGTCCCGCTGGCCGACGGCGTGCGCAAGGTCTACGAGTGGATCGAGGCTGGCACGCCCGACCGGTCCGGCTACTGATGGGTCCGGATACCCTGGTCGGCATGTCGCGACCAGACGGGCGCAGCCCCGATCAGCTGCGTGAGGTAAAGATCACCAGGGGCTGGCTCGATCACGCCGAGGGATCCGTGCTCGTGGAGTTCGGCGGCACCCGCGTGCTATGCGCAGCCAGCGTCGCCGAGGAACTGCCGCGATGGCGCCGCGGCAGCGGGCTCGGCTGGGTCACCGCCGAGTACGCGATGCTGCCGCGCGCGACGAACACGCGCGGAGAGCGCGAGTCGGTCAAGGGGCGGCTCGGCGGCCGCACGATGGAGATCTCCCGCTTGGTCGGCAGGTCGCTGCGGGCCTGCATCGACGCCAAGGCGCTGGGCGACAACACGATCACGATCGACTGCGACGTGCTGCAGGCCGACGGCGGCACTCGCACGGCCGCGATCACCGGCGGCTACGTTGCGCTTGCCGACGCTATCTCCTGGCTGAGGGGCCGTGAAGGGGTAAGGGGAGGTGGGCGGGGGACGAAGGGCGACCCGCTCGTCGCGTCGGTCGCCGCGGTCAGCGTCGGGATCGTGGCCGGGCAACCCCGGCTCGACCTGTGCTACGAGGAGGACGTCGCCGCCGACACCGACATGAACGTGGTCTGCACCGGCGACGGCAGCTTCGTGGAGATCCAGGGCACCGCCGAGCGCGAGCCGTTCGGCCGCGACCTGCTCGACGAGCTTCTCGGTCTCGCGGTCACCGGTTGCGCCGAGCTGACCAGACTGCAGCGCGAGGCGCTGGCCACGACATGAGCCCGGAACGCGACGCCGGCCGCGAGCCCGGCAGGCCCCGGCTGGTCCTGGCCACGGGCAACCAGCACAAGCTGGCCGAGCTGACCCGGATCCTCGAGGCTGGCCGGGTCGAGGTCGAGCTTGTCGGGCTCGGCGAGTTCCCCGGGGCACCCGAGGTGGAAGAGACCGGGGCCACGTTCGACGAGAACGCGCTGCTCAAGGCCAGGGCGATCGCGGAGTTCACCGGGCTGCCCGCTGTAGCCGACGACTCGGGCCTCTGCGTCGACGCGCTGAACGGGATGCCGGGCGTGCTGTCGGCGCGCTGGTCCGGCCGGCACGGTGACGACGAGGCCAACCTGCGGCTGGTCCTTGCACAGGTTTCCGACGTGCCCGACGACCGCCGTGGCGCGCAGTTCGAGTGTGCGGCCGCCCTGGTCATGCCGTCGGGCAAGGAATACGTCAGCGAGGGCAGCGTGGACGGCAGGCTGATCCGCGAGCCGCGGGGGAGCAACGGGTTCGGCTACGACCCGATCTTCGTTCCCGACGGCTTCCGCCTGACCACGGCGCAGATGGACCCGGCGGCCAAGGACGCGATCAGCCACCGGGGACGGGCGCTGCGCGCGCTCGCCCCGGTCATCGCGGCCGCGCTGTAACGTTGGTGCGACCGGCACGGCCGGTGAGGTCCCGCGCGGCCAAGCCGCCAGCGATTAGGAGCAGGAGCCATGACCGACGAGCGGCTGGCGCCCGGTGACCCGGCGCCCGACTTCACCCTGCCGGACGCCGATGGCAACGAGGTGAGCCTCTCCAAGCTGCGTGGGCAGAAGGTGATCATCTACTTCTACCCGGCCGCGATGACGCCCGGCTGCACGAAGCAGGCCTGCGACTTCCGCGACAGCAGGAACGACCTGTCCGGCGCCGGGTTCACGGTGCTCGGCATTTCCCCCGACGCGCCCGGGAAGCTGGCCAAGTTCCGGGACAAGGAGGGACTGACGTTCCCGCTGCTCTCGGATCCCGGCCGAGAGGTACTCAAGGCCTACGGCGCGTTCGGGCAGAAGATGATGTACGGGAAGAGCACCGTCGGCGTGATCAGGTCCACGTTCGTGATCGGTGAGGACGGCAAGGTCGAGAAGGCGTACTACGGCGTCAAGGCCACCGGCCACGTCGAGCGCCTCCGCAAGGAACTAGGCGTCTGACCGGCACCCTGGGGTCGTAGCCCAACGGCAGGAGGCGAACGATTTAGGGTCGTTACAGTGTGGGTTCGAATCCCACCGGCCCCACTTTTTGTGATCTTGTTAGTCGGTTAGCTCCCCGGCCGGGGAGCCGAAACGGATCACGTTGCCGTCCGGATCTGTGTGCGAGCCCTCGAGCATCCCCCATGGGGTGGGCTCAGCGGGGCGCGTGCGGCCGGCGATCCCGGATCTGCTCCACTCCTCGTAGAGCGCGGCGGCGTCGCGCACGGTGAGGTAGGCCGAGGCCGGCCGGTGCGGGGCGTGCCCGGCGTGGACGGACAAGTGCAGGCCGACTCCGTCCCGGTTGGCGAAGCCGTAGTCGGCGCCTTCCTCGTAGGCGGCGGCCTTGAAGCCGAGCATGCCGTAGTGCGTCAGCGCCGCCCCGAGGTCGCGCACCGGGAAGATGGGATAGAAGCGAAGCAACTGGCGGGCTGGCCTGGCCCGGCCCGCCCCGGTGCCGATGTCGGCCTGCTTGATCTCGGCCAGCGCACTGAGCCCCGATCGCAAGGCACTGACCTGTTCGGGTGACGCGACCGATTCCAGCTGGCGGTCGACGGCCTCGACCCCGCGCAGGATCGCGGCCACGGCGTCGTCGCCGCGATCCGTGAGCGAAAGTCGGACCCGGCGGCGGTCGTCGGCGTCAGGCTCGCGTTCCAGATAGCCCCTGTTGACCAGAAGGTCGATTACCTGGCTCACGGCCTGCTTGGTGATCCCCAGCTCGGACGGCAGGTTCTGCCTCGGCCCGCCGGCGGCGTCGATCCCGGCCAAGATGAACGCGCCGTTCCTCGGCAGGTCGCGAAACCCGCTCGCGTGCAGCTGCGCCCGGATGGACTGCGCATATGCCCCGCGGGCGGAACGCATCAGGGCCGGGGTGGAAAGCTCGCCCCAGTCGCCGGCGGTCATACCGGCAGACCCTATTGACAGATTTCTTGTTAGTCAAGTTATTTGCCGATCGACGTGCGCGCCGGGTGTTACTGAGGGTATCTGTCTGATACGTATCTGTCGTTGGCGGGTATTTGCCTACGAAGTCCAGCTGCGGGGATCGCAGGCGCAAACCAGCAGAAAGCGCACAAGCGAATGGCCAAAGACCTGTTTACGGGTTCGGCGCGCCGCGTCGCCGTCGTGAGCGCGGCAGCGGTCGCCGTGATCGCCGTCGCGGTACTGATCACGATCTGGCGCTACGAGGTCGCCGTCTCGAAGGCCGACACCGCCAAGAACGAGGCGGACGAATCCGCCATGGAGTCGTCGCTCGTAGCCATCTTCTGGCACGAGCGCGAGGCGATGAGCGATTACCTGCTCGCGCCGTCACCGGCGGTGCTCGCCGAGCTCAGTTCACAGCTGCCCGTGTTCAACCGGACCGCGGCGGCGATCACGCCCGAGACCCGTCCGGAGATCGCCTACCTGGCGCTGGCGTCGCGGGGAAACACCGCCCTGCAGTCGGCGTTCCGGCCGCTGGAACCGGACGCCGGCACGACCGCGGCGCGCGAGGCCGCGGCGCTCAGGAAGATCATCGCGTACGAGCCCGGTGTGCTGCACCCGCTGACCGCGCTGAACCGTCTAGAGGTACAGAGTTCTGTCGCCGCGGGGTCCGGCGCGGCGTCCGCGGCGGATGAGGCGCTGACGGTCGGGATCATCAGCCTGGTGCTGGCGGTGGCTGCCGGGGTCGCGTTCGGGGTCTTTGCCGTGCGGCTGCTGGGACGGGCCTACGAGCGGCAGCGCGAGCTCACGGCGGCGCTCAGGCGGCTGAACGAGTTGCTGGCGCGGATTCGGTCGACGTCGGCGGTGCTGGGTGAGGTGACCGGTGAGCTGAGGCTGGCGGCGAAGAACGCTGAGGCGGTGACCAGCGAGCAGTCGTCGGCGGTGGCGGAGACGTCGGCCACGATCGAGGAGCTGGCGGCGGCGGCGGGTTCGATCGCCGACAACGCGCATGCGATGGCGAGGGCGGCCGAGCGGACCGGTGAGACCATGCGCGACATGCAGGAGAAGGTCGAGGCGATCGCCGAGCGTGCGCTGTCGCTGGGGGAGCGGGCGCAGAAGATCGGCGAGATCCTGGAGCTGATCAACGAGATCGCGGCGCAGACGAACTTGCTGGCGCTGAACGCGGCGATCGAGGCGGCGCGGGCCGGTGAGGCGGGCCGGGGTTTTGCGGTGGTCGCGGCGGAGGTACGCAAGCTGGCGGAGCGGTCGGTGCATTCCACCGACTCGATCGGCGTGATCATTACCGGGGTGCAGGACGAGACGAACGCGACGATCATGGCGACGGAGGACGGCACCCGCCAGGCCCGCGAGGTTGGTGACCTGATGACGTCGACGGCGACGATGCTGGAGCAGTCGATCCTGGCGACGCAGCAGCAGAAGTCGGCGGCCGACCAGGTGGGCACCGCGATCCAGCAAATCCGCTCCGCGGCCGATCAGCTCGCGGCCGAGCAATCGCAGTGGTCCGCCACCGCCGAGCGGCTCGAGGCGCTCGTGGACGACCTCGACCGCACCCTGCAAACCGGCAACGAGGACGGCGGCCGGTCGGACGCTGAAGACGCGGGAGCCAACGCCCATGCACATGCTTAGCAGGCCCGCGCGCCGCGTCGCCGCCGTGAGCGCGGCGGCGATCGTCGTGATCGCGGGCGTTGGCGCGCTGTCGATCTGGCGCTACGAGTCTGCGCTCTCCCGGGCGAGCGTGGCGCTCGGCGATCGTAAGGCTGCCAGGGTGACGGCGGTGCTCACCACCACCTTCTGGGAAGAACGCAACGCGCTGGATGGATACATCTTCCACCCGTCACCCGCGGCTTCCGCGCGGGTGGCCACGTTTCGGGACCAGTTCCTGCGACAGGCGGCGCAGATCAGCAAGACCGCTGGGGGCAGGGCCTCACCACGGGTGGCGCAGTCCGTCGCGGCCGAGGCACGCTACTACGCCACCTTCACCAGGCTTCGCGGCGCCGCCGGAACCAGCCTGATCCGCGAGTACCTGGCGGTCGACCGGCTGGAGGCGGCCGCACCCGCGGTCTTGCCCCCGCTGAACGGGCTTGTCCGCTATCTCGTGCGGCGCGCGGACTCGGCGCAAGCGGCGGCGGCGTCCGCGGCGGATGAGGCGCTGACGGTCGGGATCATCAGCCTGGTGCTGGCGGTGGCTGCCGGGGTCGCGTTCGGGGTCTTTGCCGTGCGGCTGCTGGGACGGGCCTACAAGCGGCAGCGCGCGCTGACCGAGGCACTGGCCCGGCTGAGCGACCGTGACGAGTTGCTGGCGCGGATTCGGTCGACGTCGGCGGTGCTGGGTGAGGTGACCGGTGAGCTGAGGCTGGCGGCGAAGAACGCTGAGGCGGTGACCAGCGAGCAGTCGTCGGCGGTGGCGGAGACGTCGGCCACGATCGAGGAGCTGGCGGCGGCGGCGGGTTCGATCGCCGACAACGCGCATGCGATGGCGAGGGCGGCCGAGCGGACCGGTGAGACCATGCGCGACATGCAGGAGAAGGTCGAGGCGATCGCCGAGCGTGCGCTGTCGCTGGGGGAGCGGGCGCAGAAGATCGGCGAGATCCTGGAGCTGATCAACGAGATCGCGGCGCAGACGAACTTGCTGGCGCTGAACGCGGCGATCGAGGCGGCGCGGGCCGGTGAGGCGGGCCGGGGTTTTGCGGTGGTCGCGGCGGAGGTACGCAAGCTGGCGGAGCGGTCGGTGCATTCCACCGACTCGATCGGCGTGATCATTACCGGGGTGCAGGACGAGACGAACGCGACGATCATGGCGACGGAGGACGGCACCCGCCAGGCCCGCGAGGTTGGTGACCTGATGACGTCGACGGCGACGATGCTGGAGCAGTCGATCCTGGCGACGCAGCAGCAGAAGTCGGCGGCCGACCAGGTGGGCACCGCGATCCAGCAAATCCGCTCCGCGGCCGATCAGCTCGCGGCCGAGCAATCGCAGTGGTCCGCCACCGCCGAGCGGCTCGAGGCGCTCGTGGACGACCTCGACCGCACCCTGCAAACCGGCAATGGGATGCGCACATGGGCAGCTACGTCCGGGTAAGGCTTGCCGGTGAGGCGTACGCGATGCCCGTCGAGCACGTGCTCGAGGCGGCCGATCTCGGCTACGTGCGGGCCGTTCCCGGAGCGCGGCCCGAGCTGCTCGGCGTCAAGAGCGTGCGGGGTCAGATCCTGCCGGTGGTGGACCTGGCCCGGATGCTCGGTGTGCCCCGGACCGGGCCGCCGGGCAGGCTGCTCGTGGCCGAGGCCCTTGGCTTTCGCGTCGGCTTCGCGATCGACGAGGTGACCGGGATCGGCGAGCTGGGAGAGCCGAATGAGGACACCGAGTCCGGTGTGCTGGCCGGCGCCACCCTCAGCGACGGCGAGCTTGTCGGCTTCGTGGACGTGCTGCAGGTATTCGAGTCGCTCGACGGGACCCGACGGTGAGCGAGGCCGCGGCCGACGCCGAGCTTGCGGAGCTCTTCCACGACGAGGCGCTGCAGCGACTCGAGCAGATGGACACGGAACTGCTCGCGATCGAGTCGGGCGGGGGGAGCGCCGAGTCCGTCGGGTCGCTGTTCCGGCACGCTCACACGATCAAGGGCGCGGCCAGCATGCTCGGCTTCGACGACATCCGTTCGCTGGCGCACGCCGCGGAGGACGTCCTGGCCCAGGTTCGGGAGACGGGCGTGTTCCCGCCGGAGCTGGCAGCCCCGCTGCTGCGCGCGACCGCGGCGCTGCGGGGAATGGTCACAGGATCGGCAGAGCCGGTTGGCGACATCCTTTCCGAGCTCGCCGCGTGCCGTGCGGCACTCGCCGACGACCAGGCCGACGCGGCGGCCGAGACCGGCCCTGAGCGGATCGGGCCCGAGGTGGTGAGCCCGCCGGAGCCGGTGGGCCCGGAGCCGGTGGGCCCGGAGCCGGTGGGTCCGCCCGAGATGGCGGGTCCGCCCGGGGCGAGGGGCCCCGCTGCCGACGCGGTGGCCGGCGCGGAGCACACGCTCCGGGTGCCGGCCGCCAAGCTCGACCACCTGCTCGACATCACCGCCGAGGTCCTGGAGTACCGGAGCCGCCTGACGCACGCGCTCGGTCAGCAAGACCAGACGTCACAGGACGTGACCGACGTGCTGGGGGTCGGCGGCCGCCTGCTCGGCGAGCTAAGGGATACCGCGCTGGGGCTGCGGATGCTCCCGATCTCGGCGATCACCGGGCCGCTGCCCCGCGCCGTCAGGGATCTTGCGCGCGCGGAGGGCAAACAGGTCGAGTTCGTCGTCACGGGGGCCGACACCGAACTCGACCGGGTCATCCTGGAGAGCCTGTCGGAGCCGCTCACGCACCTGCTGCGCAACGCGATCGTGCACGGCATCGAGACGCCGGCCGAGCGTGAGCGGGCCGCCAAGCGTGCCCGCGGGTGGGTGGAGCTGCGTGCCGTGCCGCGTGGCAGCATGGTCGAGATCGTGGTCGCCGACGACGGCCGGGGCGTTTCCCAGGAGATATTCGAGGCGGCCGGCCACGAGGGGTCGCTGGTGAGCCTGCTGACGAGACCGGGGTACTCGACAGCCGAGAAGGTGACGGATCTCGCCGGGCGCGGCGTCGGCCTCGACGCCGTCAGGGCGTACGTGAACGCGCTCGGCGGCAACCTCAGCATCCGGAGCCAGCCCGGCCGCGGCACGGAAGTCGTCCTGCTGCTGCCGCTCGGCCTGGCCCTGTCCGAGGTGCTGCTCCTCGAACGCGCCGGCGAGGCGTACGGCGTGCCGCTGTCGGCGGTCGAGGAGGTGCTGCATGTCACGGAGACGTTCGCGCTCCAGGGCCGCTCCAGCGTTGCGGTCCGCGGGAAATCACTGCCGGTCACCGACATTGCCGTGACCCTGCACATGGCGGCGGCGCCGCCGCTGCGGGACAGGCCGGCGGGGGTGGTCGTCTCCGCCGGCGACCGCCGGGCGGTCACCGCGTGCGACTCGTTGCTGGGTGCCACGGAGGTCGTGATCAAGCCGCTCGGCCCGGTGCTGACGGACCTGGCGGACTACGTCGGGGCAGCCGTCCTCGGCGACAGCCGCGTCGCGCTGCTCGTCTCGGCGGCGGCTCTCACGAGGCAATCTGCGCTCTCCGCCGCGCAGCCCGAGCCAGAAGCCGAGCACGGTCCCGCCGGCGAGCCCAAGGTCCTCGTGGTCGAGGATTCGTTCAGCGTCCGCGAGTTGCAGCGCAGCATTCTGGAGACGGCCGGTTATCCGGTCGTGACGGCGCGCGACGGACATGACGCGCTGGCAGTGCTCGACCGCGACAGCCAGGTCGCGCTCGTGGTCACAGACATCGAGATGCCCGAGCTTGACGGGATCGAGCTGACGAGGGCCATCCGCGCCAGCGCCCACCGCTCGTCGCTGCCGGTCGTCATCGTCACCTCGCGCGGCTCCGACGAGGACAGGCGCCGCGGGATTGAGGCGGGCGCCGACGCCTACATGGCCAAGAGCGGTTTCGACCAGCAGACCCTCCTCGCCGTCGTCGCGCGGCTCCTGGGCAGGTGACCATGGCGGCGCTGCGCGTGCTCGTGTGCGAGGACTCCCGATCCTATGCCGCGGCGCTGCACCGGACGCTCGAGTTCGATGGCGACATCAAGGTCCTGGCGGTCTGCGGCACAGCGGAGGAGGCGATCAACACGCTGCCTCGCGTCGAGCCGGACCTCGTGACCATGGACGTCGAGCTGCCCGGTATGAGCGGGCTGGAGGCGGTCGGTGAGATCATGAGCGCCCGGCCGGTGCCGATTCTGGTGCTGTCCGCGCACGTCGGGCGTGGCGGGGAGAAGACGGCCGCGGCACTGGCCGCCGGGGCGCTCGACGTGATCGCCAAGGACGATCTCGACCTGCGTGATCCGGCGGGCACGGTGGCCGTCACGTTCCGGCACCGGGTGAAGGTGCTCGGCCAGGCCCGGGTAATCCGGCATCCGCTCGCCAGGCTCACCGCCTGGCCGCGGAACAGGGCCGACGGACGCCGTGCGTCCGTGATCGGCATGTGCGCCTCGCTCGGCGGTCCCCAGCTGCTGATGTTCCTGCTCAAGGCGCTGCCCGCCGAATACCCGATTCCGGTTCTCATCGTGCAGCACATGGCCGCGGGCTTCACCAACGGGTTCGCCCGGTGGCTCGACCAGGCTGTCGCGATGCCTGTGCGTGTCGCCGAGCCCGGCATCCCTGCTGGCCCCGGTGCGTGGCTCGCACCGGACGGCGCGCATCTCACGCTCAGCGGCTCCGGACGGCTGGACCTCGACAGGAACACCGTCGCCGGGCGGCACCGGCCGTCGGGCGATGTGCTGCTCGGCAGCATCGCGGCCGCGGCCGGGCCGACGGGCGTCGCGATCGTGCTCAGCGGGATCGGCAGCGACGGTGCCGTCGGAGCCGCCGCCGTCCACCGCACGGGCGGTCTCGCCATCGCGCAGAACGAGGAGTCCTCGGCGGTCTTCGGGATGCCGAGGGCAGCCATCGACCTCGGCGTCGGCATAGTGTGGCCGCCCGCCCGTATCGCCGAGTGCCTGCTGACGCTGCAGCCGGCGCCGCTGCCCGGGGGCCGGTGACCGTGCCCCGCAGGATTGCGGATCTCATCCGCCGGGAGACCGGCGTCGTGCTGCCAGTCACGCGGGAAGCCGCCATCATGGCGGCCGTGGCCAAGGTCGCGCCCGGACTCGACCTGACGGCGTTCCTGGCCGCGGCTTCGCGCGATCCGGACCTGGTGCGCCGGCTGATCGACGAGCTGACGGTCCAGGAGACCGCCTTCGTCAGGGACCGGGCCCAGCTCGACGAGATCGCGTGGCTCGGGCTTCTGCAGGCCGCCCTTGCCACGGGTTCGCGGGTCATCCGGGTATGGAGCGCCGGCTGCGCGACCGGCGAGGAGGCCTACACGCTGGCCCTCCTCGCCGCCGAGGCATTCGCGCCCGCGCCCGCCCCGGTCGACGTGCTGGGAACCGACGTATCCGGCGCAGCCCTGGCGGCGGCGACGGCTGCCCGGTACCGGGAGCGGGCGGTGCGCGGCCTCGATCCCGCGCTGCGCCAGCGCTACCTCGAGCGGCAGGCCGACGACAGCTACGTGGTCGGCCGCCGACTCCGCGAGCTGGTGCGGTTTCGCCGCCACAACCTTGTCTGTGACCCGATCCCGCCGTCCGGTGAATCCCACTTCGACCTGGTCGTATGCAGGAACGTGCTCATCTACTTCGACGCGCCGACCGTCGCCCTGGTGATCGAGGGGCTCCAGCGGTCGCTGCGGCCCGGCGGCGTGCTTCTGCTTGGCGCCGCCGACGCGCTGCACCGGACTGCGAGCGAGCCGGTGCCCGAGCGCCAGCCACGGCGCCCGCCGCGCCCGCCACGGGAGCCACGGGAGCCACGGGAGCCACGGGGCAAGCCACCCGCGGGCCAGCCGCCGACGCGTGCGGAGCGGCTGGCGGGGGCGCTGGATGCGGCGGGCAAGGGTGATCGCGACGGCGCCATGGCCCAGGTGCGATCGCTGCTCAGCGACAACGCACTGGATGCGGACGCGCATTTCGTGCAGGGACTGGTCGCTCTGGGCGACGGCCGCCCAGCGGAGGCGGCGGCGGCGCTCCGCCGAGCGCTGTTCGCCGACCCCAGCTTCGGCCTCGCCGCCTTTACCCTCGGGCGCGCCCACGACGAGCTCGGTGACCCCGTGGCTGCGTGCCGTTCTTACGAGCATGCCCTGCGGACCCTCGACCCGGCCGATGACCGGCACCGGCAGATGCTGCAGCAGGTCGGGATCGCCGACATAGCCGCCGCCTGCCGGGCGCGGCTCGCCCGGACTCCAGGGTTTCCGAGGATGGGGCCGGCCCGGGGTAGCCCGCCGAGGGTAAATCACGTATTGTAGTTAATAGGTAGCGCATTGCGACACAGCAACGGACACTGCGTACGGGGCTCGGGGGGCATCAGCGGTGCATGCCAGCGATCATGACCAGAAGCCCGGCCGGATTCTCGTCGTCGATGACGACGTGGTGACCGGCCGCTTCCTCACTCAACTCCTCGGCGACCACGGCGGCTTCGAGGTCACCTGCACGACCGACCCGGCCAGCGCGTTGCAGCGGGCCAGCACGGAACGCTGGGATCTCGTCCTCACCGACGTTGAAATGCCGGGAATGACCGGCCTCGAGCTGCTGCAGGCGCTGCGCCGGGCCGCGCCCGACCTGCCGGTCGTGGTGATCACCGGTCACGCGACCCTCGACTACGCCGTGTCCGCGCTGCGCGATCACGCGGACGAGTTCCTGCAGAAGTCGATGCCCAAGGATCTCTTGCTGGCCACCGTCAGCGAGGTGGTCGCCAAGGGGCGCGCCGCCCGGCTCGCCAAGCGGCAGGCTGTGCTGGCGATCGGCGCACATCCCGACGACGTCGAGATCGGTGCCGCGGGCGCGCTGCTGGTGCACCGCAGCATGGGGCACGAGGTGTCGATCCTCACGCTGAGCCGTGGCGCCCGGGGAGGAAGCCAGGCCACAAGGGCAGATGAATCGGAGGCGGCGGCGCACGCCCTCGGCGCCACGCTGTTCCTCGATGACCTGAAGGACACCCATATCAACGAGGGCGACCCGACGATCGGCGCGATCAGCCGGGTGGTGCAGACCGTGCAGCCGACGGTGATCTACACCCATTCACCGCACGACGTGCACCAGGATCACCGCAATACCCACCGGGCGGCCATGGTGGCTGTCCGAGGCGTCGGGCGCGTCTACTGTTTCCAGTCGCCGTCGGCCACCGTCGACTTCCGGCCGACCCGCTTCGTGACCATCGATGACCAGATCGACGGCAAGCTCCAGGCCATCGACGCCTTCGCCTCGCAGGTGGAGATCCGGCGCTACCTCGAGCCCGACCTGATCACGTCGACCGCGCGGTACTGGTCGCGCTTTGGCGACGGGCGCTACGCCGAGGCGTTCGAGGTAATCCGCGAGGCCGCCACCGAGGGCCAGCCCGCGGGCCCGGCTCCCGGGATGGCTGCGGCCTCGCCAGACATCGAACCGCCCGAGTCCGCAGGTGCAACCAACGCTCACCCGGAGGTGTCGCATGCCGCACGCTAACGGCCCGGACGTCCCGCTTCGGAGCGTACGGGTCATGATCACCGGGGTCGGCGGGCCCGCCGCAGTCTCGGTCATGAAGTCGCTGAGCGCCGACGCGTCGGTAAGCCTGATCGCCGCCGACATGGACCCATGGGCGGCGGGCCTGTATCTGGTGCCGCCGGAGGCGCGCACGCTGGTGCCGGCCGGCGACGACCCGCATTTCGCCGATGCCACCCTGGCCCGATGCGCCGCGATGGGCGTGGACGTGCTGATCCCCACGTGCGATGCGGAACTGCTCCCGCTCGGCAAGGCCAGGGACGAGTTCCGCCGTGCCGGCATCGAGCTGCTGCTCGCGCCCGATCTGGCGCTGGACGTCTGTCTCGACAAGCTCGCCCTCGCCGAGCGCTGCGCCGGGCACGTCCCGGTGCCGAGGACCGAGCGCCTCGACAAGGTCGCCGACCCCGAATCCTGGACGTACCCGGTCATGGTCAAGCCAAGAAGGGGCTCCGGCTCGCGGGGCATCTCGGTCGTGGCGTCCAGTGCGGAGCTCGCACGGCTCGATCCCTCACCCGACTACCTCGTCCAGGACTACCTCCCCGGCGCCGAGTACTCCGTCGACGTCCTCGCCGACGTCACCGGCCACGTCGTCGCTTCGGTGCCGCGGGTGCGCGAGCGTGTCGACTCCGGCGTATCGGTGGCCGGCCGCACCGTGCACGACGCCGAGCTCGAGCGGTTCGGCGCCGGCGTGGCCAGGGCGGCCGGCCTGACCTACGTCGCCAACGTGCAGTTCCGGCGGGATGCTGCGGGCCGGCCGGCCCTGCTCGAGGTGAACCCGAGGTTCCCCGGAGCCATGCCACTCACCGTCGCGAGCGGCGTCGACATGCCGCTGATGGCCCTGGACTCGCTGCGTGGCAGGCCCCTGCCGCAGCACGCCGACTTCCGGGAGGCCGCGGTGGTCCGCTACCTCGAGGAGCGCTTCGTCGAACTGGGCGAGGTGCAGCGGGTGGCCGCATGACCAACGGATTCTCGCTGAACCAGGATCACCACGTTCACTCCACGTTCTCGGACGACGCGGTGAGCACCGTGGCGGAGAACGTGGAGACCGCCCGGCTGCGCGGGCTGCGCGCGCTCTGCCTCGCCGATCACGTGCGTCACGACTCGGCCTGGGTGCCGGACTTCGTCTCAGCCGTGGACGCGCTGCGCCCGGTGCCCGGGCTCGACGTCCTGGCCGGGGTCGAGGTCAAGATTCTGGACCGGACCGGGCGGCTCGACCTGCCGGAAGGCCTCGGCGGCACCGACGTCGTGCTGATCGCCGACCACCAGTTTCCCGGCGACCTCGGGCCGGTCCATCCGCGTGCGATGCGCGACGCGATCGCCACCGGCCTCGTCACCCCGGGAGAGGTGATCGACTGCCTCATCGACGCGACCTCGGGGGCGCTGATGACAGCCACGCACCTTGATCAGCAGCCGCAGCTGGCCCACCTGTTCAGCGTCGTGCCCAAGATGGGCCTTGACGAGGCGAGCATTCCCGACCGGGCGATAGACCAGCTCGCGCGGCAGGCCCGCGCCGCCGGGGCGCGGCTCGAGGTCAACGAGAAGTGGGCCTGCCCCTCGGCCCGTACGGTCCGGGCGTTCGCCGAAGCAGGCGTCGACCTCGTGGCGAGCACCGACAGCCACGACTGCCGGGACGTCGGCGCCTACTCATGGGTCCGCCGCATAGCAGACGGCGCCTTCTCCGGCGCGGTGCCCTGATGGCGGATGTCCTGCTCGCGGTCAAGTGGCTGCTGGTGGCGGTGGTGATCATCGGCGCGGTGCCGCTGCTGGTCGCCGACTACCAGTTCCTGCTCGTCGCGTTC
>Ga0335074_10004509_pt1 | contig 19181 bp, 19 predicted proteins | sample Lox_Sample_23_FD_206715 | JGI IMG/M metagenome (GOLD analysis project Ga0335074, IMG submission 206715) | Soil microbial communities from Loxahatchee National Wildlife Refuge, Florida, United States - Lox_Sample_2.3 | ecosystem: Environmental > Terrestrial > Soil > Wetlands | place: USA... | reverse complement strand
TTGCCGCCGCGCCGGCACAAGCGCGCGATTGGCACGGCCGCGGCGGTTATCACGGCGGTTATCATCGCGGCGGCGGGGCCGGCGCGGCCATTGCCGCCGGGCTGATCGGACTCGGCGTCGGCGCCGCTATCGCCTCTGGCGGGGGGTATGCGGCGCCTCCGCCCGCTTATTACGGGCCACCGCCTGGCTATTACACACCGCCGCCACCGGCCGTCTATTACGGTTACTAGGCGCGGTCCGAGCCGAACCCCCTTTCTCCAAAATTGGAGCTCTTCGATGATGAAGCTTTCTGGCCGAGCGGCCTTGATTGCGGGTGTTGCGTTTATCGCGCTGCCGGCGGCCGCGCTGGCCCAATCCACGGCGACGCCGCCATCCGCCTCGGCGCCCCGCGCCCCATCTGCGGCTCCCGCTCAGCCCGGTGCTCCGGCTCAGCCCAGCACCTCAGCCAACACCGCTGCGGAGCAACATGTCGAGGCGCGGATCAAACAGCTGCATACGCAGCTTCACATCACCGCCGCGCAAGACAGCCAGTGGAACCAGTTTGCCCAGACCATGCGCGACAATGCCCGCGACATGGATGAGGCGGCGGAACAGCGCGCGCAGCAATTCGCAACGATGACCGCGGTCGATAACATGCAGTCCTACGAGAAGCTCGCGGAGGACCATGTTCAGCATCTGCAGAAGCTGATCCCGGCCTTCCAGGCGCTCTACGACGCGATGTCGCCCGAGCAGAAGAAGACCGCCGATCAGGTCTTCCGCGCGGGCGCCGAAGCGCACGCGGCCCAGAAGGCCAGCAATCAATAACCGCCGTCGGTGGCGTAGCACCTGGTCCCCGGCAGGCCCTGGGTCGAACGGATCCGAGGCGCCGATGGTGGGCGCAGTAGGGATTGAACCTACGACCCCACCCGTGTGAAGGGTGTGCTCTCCCGCTGAGCTATGCGCCCATGACCAGCGGATATCGGCCGGATGGGGCATTTAGGGGGCGGGCCCCCAGGGTGTCAAGGCGAGCTGTCAAGGCCGGCCCCCGGTCCCGGCCGCGGGAACCCAAGCGACGCCGGCGGTACGAATATTGCGATGCAGCGTTTCCTTTTTTGCGCTGCACATCAGATGCTTGAATATCGCAGTATCGCATCATGAGGTTGAATTTCCTCCCGCAGTCGGCGATCTGCGCCGGCCTTTTGCTCCTCACGGCAGCGAGCCGCCCGGCGGCGGCGGAAGACATCGTCAGCATGGAGTTTCAGGGTTTCGGGCCCGCCGGGCTGCATGTGCTGACGACGCACACGGTGATCGAGGAAACACCCGCCGCCTATGTGATCCAGGGCGATTTCGAGACCGCCGGGCTCGGCGCCGTGTTCGCCAATGTCGCCAACCGTTCGCTGGCCGAGGGACGCGAGATCGCCGATGTGCCGCGCCCCGTCACGTTCGACAGCGAGACCGACCGCAACGGCGCGGTGCAGCATCTGAGCGTCAAGTTTACGCCCGACGGCGTCCCCGACGGCACCGTCACGCCGCCGCCGAAAGAGCCGCTAACGCCGGTCAATTACAGCCAGCTTCCCGGCACGGTCGACAATCTGACGGCCTATCTTATGCTCGAGCGCCAAGTGGCGCGCGGCGGCGGCTGCGATCTGCGGGTGCCGGTGTTCGACGGGAGGCACCGTTACGACCTCTTGTTCAGCGAGGACGGACAGCACATGCTGTCACCCGCTGAAGGTCAGAATTTCAACGGCCGGACCCAAGCGTGCCGCATGGTCCGCCGCGAGATCGGTGGCTTCTATCTCGACAAGAATCATGAGGAGGGGGCCAGCTCGGGCACGATCTGGTACGCCAAACAACTGATGCCGGGCGATCTCGCGGTGCCGGTGCGGATGGCGATGCAGACCGAGATCGGCAACGTTGAGCTCTTCCTGTCGAAGCTGCGCGGGCACGGCGTCGATCTGAAGCTGATGGATTGAGCCGTTAGGGGTTGAGCCCCAGCGCCGCGAGCGCTTCGGGCAATTTGTCGAAGCGGTCGAGGACCCGGTCGGCGCCCAGCTGGGCTGGGTCTGTCCGCGCATAACCGTAGCGCATCAGAATGAGCGGCATCGAAGCGGCCCGCGCCGACAGCGCGTCGTTTTCGCTGTCGCCGATCATCGCGGTGCGCTGGGGGTCGCCGTCCAGCATCGCGACCAGTCCCAAGAGATGGCCCGGATCGGGTTTCTTCACCGCAAAGCGGTCGCCGCCCGCATAACCGTCGAAGAGATCGGAGAGGCCCATTCCGCCCAGCACTTCACCGGTGGTATGGTGCGGCTTGTTGGTGGCGACCGCAGTCGCGTAGCCGCGCGCCCGCAGCGCCGCCAGGGTCTCCGGCACGCCGGGGTAGGGGCGGCTCAAATTGCTCGCATTCGCTTCGTAAATCTCGATAAAGCGCGGACGAATCGCGACGGCTTCGGCGGCATCAGCGCCGCGCGCGGCAAAGCCGCGCTGCAGCAGCATCGGCATGCCGTCGCCGATCATCGGCTTGACCTCGGCCGGCGACAGCGGCGCATAGCCTCGCTCCCGCAAGACTTCATTAAGCGCATTCGTCAAATCTGGAAGCGTGTCGACCAGGGTGCCGTCGAGATCGAACAGCAAAAGGAATTTGTGCATTCGGGCTAGAATAACCTTAGTGTCGTCACATTCGGCAACAATCTGTGTTTTGGCAGTAAGATAAGGTGCGTGACACCTTAACCCCGCTTGCTCCAGGGGGACCCGATTGGGAAACGCGAGCCGCCGATGAAACCGCCTTTTGCCGCGATCGTTCTCGCCGCCGGCGAGGGCACCCGGATGTGCTCCGCGCTGCCTAAGGTGCTGCACGAGGTCGCCGGCCAGCCGATGGTAGGGCATGTCCTCGCCGCGCTCGAACCGCTGGCGCCGCAAGCGAGCGTGGTGGTGATCGGCGAAGGGCAGGATGCCGTCGCCACGGCGGTGAGCCCGGTAAAGACTGCCGTCCAGCACCCGCCGCGCGGTACTGGCGACGCGGTGCGCGCTGCCCGAGGGATATTAGTCTCGGCGCTCGCAGGCGCGCTTGCCGGGACCCTAGACGTCGTCATCCTCTATGGCGACGCGCCGCTCATTCAAAGCGAGACGATCACCCGCCTCATCGATGCCCGCCGCTCGACTGGCGCAGCGATCGCCGTTGCCGGCATGCGGCCGGCCGACCACACGCCGTATGGCCGGCTCGTGCTTGGCGCCGACGGCAGGACGGTCGAGCGCATCGTCGAGGCCAAGGATGCGAGCGCCGAGGAATTCGCGGTCACCTTGTGCAACGGCGGGATCATGGCGGTCGCCGCCGAGCATCTTTTCGACCTCGTCGACTGCCTACAGAATATCAACGCCAAGCGCGAGTTCTATCTGACCGACATCGTCGCCATCGCCCGCGGCCGCGATCTCGCGACGACCTATGTCGAGCTGCCGGCCGAGGAAGTCCTCGGGGTCAACACTCGCGCCGAGCTGGCCGAGGCCGAGGCGCTAATGCAGGGCCGGCTGCGCCGCCGCGCGATGGCGGCGGGCGCTACGCTCATCGCTCCCGATACTGTGTTCTTCTCTGCCGACACAAAGCTCGGCCGCGATGTCGTCGTCGAACCGAACGTCATCTTTGGCCCCGGCGTCCAGGTCGCTGACAACGTCCGCATCCGCTCGTTCTCGCATCTCGACGGCGCGACCATCGCCGAAGGTGCGATCGTCGGCCCCTATGCCCGGCTGCGCCCCGGCGCGGTCTTGGAGCGCGACGTGCATGTCGGCAACTTCGTCGAGGTCAAGGCGACCCGGCTCGGCGCCGGCGCCAAGGCCAATCACCTGTCTTATCTCGGCGACAGCGATATCGGCGGCGGCACTAATATCGGCGCCGGCACGATCACCTGCAATTACGACGGCTTCAACAAGGCGCGCACGGTGATCGGCGACAATGCCTTTATCGGCTCGCATACCGCGCTCGTCGCGCCGGTGACGGTCGGCGACGGCGCCTATGTCGCGACCGGCAGCGTCGTCACCGCCGATGTCCCGGCCGATGCGCTGACCATCGCTCGGGCGCGCCAGGTCGACAAGCCGGGCCGCGGCAAGGAATTGCGTGCACGGCTGCGCGGAAAGAAACGCTGATGTGCGGCATCGTCGGGATCATCTCAAAGAAAAATGTCGCGGCCGAGCTGATCGGCGGCCTTCGCCGGCTCGAATATCGCGGCTACGATTCCGCCGGGATCGCAACCTTGATCGATGGCCGCATCGAGCGCCGCCGCGCCGAAGGCAAGCTCGACAACCTCGCCGCACGGCTCGACCGCGAGCCGATGCCGGGAGCGATCGGCATCGCTCATACACGCTGGGCGACGCATGGCTTGCCGATCGAAAAGAACGCGCACCCGATCGCCACCGACAAGGTCGCCGTCGTCCATAATGGCATCATCGAGAATTATCAGGCGCTGCGCCGCGAGCTGACCGGGCTCGGCTACGAGTTCCGTACCGACACCGACACCGAAGCGGTCGCGATCATGGCGACGCGCTACCTCGCCGAGGGCGCGGGGCCGGTCGAGGCGGTGGCGAAGACGCTGCCGCGGCTCGAAGGCGCCTTTGCGCTCGTCTTCCTCTTTACCGGCGAGCACGATCTCCTCATCTGCGCTCGGCGCGGTCCGCCGCTGGCGATTGGCTATGGCGACGGCGAGATGTTTGTCGGCTCGGACGCGCTAGCCCTGGCGCCGCTCACCCGTCGCATCGCCTATCTCGAAGACGGCGACTGGGCGGTCGTCACCTCGCGCGCGGTGCAGATTTTCGATCACGCGGGCGCCAGGGCCGAACGCCGCGTCTATGACACCGCGGTTTCCGGCGCGCTGATCGGCAAGGGCAATTTCCACCATTTCATGCAGAAGGAGATTTTCGAGCAGCCGGCGGTGATCGGCGACACGCTGCATGCGATGATCCACCCGACCACCGGCACCATGCACCTGCCGGAATTGCCGTTCGCGCTGGGCGATATCCCCAAGGTGACGCTCGTTGCCTGCGGCACCGCGTTTCACGCCGGAATGGTGGCGAAATACTGGCTGGAGCGGATCGCCCGCGTCCCGGTCGAGGTCGATATCGCCTCCGAGTTCCGCTATCGCGCGGCCGACATGGCAAAAGGCGGCGCGGCGATCGTCATCTCGCAATCGGGCGAGACCGCCGACACGCTGGCCGCGCTCAGATATTGCCGCGAGCAACGTCAGAAGATCATCGCCGTCGTCAACCAGCCGGAAAGCTCGATCGCCCGCGAGGCCGACGTCGTGCTGCCGACCCTTGCCGGCCCGGAGATCGGCGTCGCCTCGACCAAGGCGTTCACCACGCAACTGGCGGTGCTGGCGGTGCTGACCGTCGCGTTGGCGAAGGCGCGGGGCACGATCGACGAGGCGCAGGAGGCGATGCTCGCGCATCAGCTTGCCGAGATTCCGGCGCGCGCCGCCGATGTGTTGAACCATGACGAGCGCATCCGCGAGATCGCCGCCGAGGTCGCGCAGGCCCGCGATGTGCTCTATCTCGGCCGCGGCAGCGCCTATCCGCTGGCGCTCGAAGGCGCGCTGAAGCTCAAGGAAATCTCTTACATCCATGCCGAAGGGTACGCCGCCGGCGAGATGAAGCACGGCCCCATCGCGCTGATCGACGACAAGGTGCCGATTATTGTGCTGGCGCCGCCCGACGAGCTCTTTGAAAAGACCCTCAGCAATGTCGAGGAGGTTATGGCGCGTGGCGGCCGCGTGGTGATGATCTCCGATGCCGCGGGGATCGCCCGGCTGAACGACCGGCTGTTCTTTGGCATCGCGATCCCGCATTGCGCGGCCTTTGTGGCGCCGCTGCTCTATGCGATCCCGGTGCAGCTGCTCGCGTACCACACGGCGGTGCTCAAGGGCACCGATGTCGACCAGCCGCGCAACCTGGCGAAGAGCGTCACGGTGGAGTAGTTCCCCTCCGCCCAAATCATCGTCGCCTTGGACGACCCGGCAGCAGTGCCGCGCCGGAATCTCCATTTTCAGCGGGCTCGAAGCTGCCTGGCCTCAGATGAGTGAGAGGAGCCTTCGGCTCCAAGACTGAGCTGCGATGGCGATGGCGGCCGGCTGCTCTGCAAAAGGTTGTTGCACTTTGAGTTGAAGTCCGGACTATGCGGTGCGATCCGATCAGCACTTTCCGGACATGTTGATCCTCAGCCTGCATCACGGCCCGCACGATTCCTCCGCCGCGCTGTTCGACGACTACCGTATCCTCGCCGCGGTGGCCGAGGAGCGGATGAACCGGGTCAAATGTTCGGGCGGTTTTCCCGAACAGGCGCTGGGCGAAGTCCTGCGCATCGCCGGTGTCGAGCGGCGCGACATCGACGCGGTGGTCTGTACCCGCACCTATTTCTTGCGCCGCTATTTCACACACTGGAAGCCGCGCGAAAGGCTGCGCGAAAACCTGCGCCGCCTCGCGGGACGCGAAAAGCTGCGCGAGATGAGCGTGGTGGTCGGCAAGGACCCGAGCCGAAGCGCACTCGATGTATTCGACAGCGCCGCCTTTGTCGCCGATCTCGGTCTGCGTCCTGGCACCCGCGTGTTCTTCTCGAACCACCATTTCAGCCACGCGCTGCCGGCATTGTTTTTCACCGACTGGGACGAGGCCTTGCTCTACACCGCGGACGGCGTCGGCGACCAGGTGGCATACAGCCATAACCTGCTGCAGGGCGGCGCGCTGACCAATCTCTACGGCGACGATCGCTGGCTCGGGCGCGCGAGCAGCGCAGGCAGCCTCGGCTTCGCCTACGGCTTTGTGACCGAGGCGCTGGGCTGGAAGATGATGCGACACGAGGGCAAGCTGACGGGGCTCGCCGCCCATGGCGAGCCTACCTTGCTGCCCGAGATGCGACGTCACTTCCGCGTGACCGACGATGCGCAAATCGAGATGGATTTTCCCGACCACGAGGCGCTGCGCGAGCATTTTCAGGCGCTGGCGCGCAGCGAGACGCGCGAAAACGCCGCGGCGTCAGTCCAGGCGCTGCTGGAAGATTGCATCGGCGAGTCGGTTCGCCGTCTGGTCGAGAGGCATTCGGTGCGCCACCTCGGTCTTGCCGGCGGGGTGTTCGCCAATGTCCGGCTCAACCGCCTCTTGGCGGAGACCCTGCCGGTCGACGAGGTATTCATCGTGCCGCCGATGGGCGACGATGGGCTGGTGATCGGCGGCGCGCTGCAATTTTTGCTGGAGCGCGACGGTCTTGCCCGCTGGCTCGAGCAGCGCCACCGCCTCGGCGATGTTTATTGGGGCGGCGCGCATGACGAACGCATCGCCGCGCAGCTCGACGGCGCGGTGGGCATCGCGCGCATTGCCGGACATCCCGCTTCGCTGACCGCTGAATGGCTGGCTGGGGGGAAGATCGGCGCCATCTATCGCGGCCGGATGGAATACGGCCCTCGGGCGCTCGGCGCCCGCTCGATCCTGGCGAGCCCGGCCGACGCCGACGTCAACCGCGTGCTTAACGACAGGTTGAATCGCAGCGAGTTCATGCCATTCGCGCCGGTGGTCGCCGAAGATGACGCGGCGGAGCTGTTCGATATCGGCGGCGTCAACCGCTACGCGGCGCATTTCATGACCATTGCCTGTGATGTCCGGCGCGAATGGCGCGAGCGGATCCCGGCTGTCGTCCATGTCGACGGCAGCGCCCGGCCGCAAATCGTCGGCCGCGCTGAAAACCCGCTCTATTTCGACATTCTCGATGCCTTCAAGACCCGCACGGGGCTGAAGGCATTGGTCAACACCAGTTTCAACGTCCATGAAGAGCCGATCGTCAACCGGCCGGAGGAATGCCGGAGGGCGCTCGAGGACGGACGGGTCGATTTTGTCGTGACGCGCGACGCCGTCTGGGCGCGCACCTGACGGAGACCGGGGGTCCGCCCCTTGTCATACTCCCGTCATGTTACCTACGGTAGATGGGGCCGCGCCCCAGTACCAGAGGTTATCCATGAGACCGCGCCAGGTTCTGTTGTCGGCCGCCGCCATCGCCTTGCTCGTACCGCTTGCCGGGCCGCTTCCGGCGCTGGCGCAGTCTCAAGGTGGACAATCGCCACAAGGCGCGGTGGCACCGGCGAGCCCCTCATCGGACCCGGCCGAGGCCGCGAAAACCGCGACCCCGATCAAGCATCTGGTGGTGATCTTCCAGGAAAATGTCTCGTTCGATCACTACTTCGCGACCTATCCGAAAGCGACAAACCCGCCGGGCGAGCCTGCCTTCACGGCCGCGCCCAACACGCCAAAGGTCGACAACCTCGCCACGGCCAACCTGCTCAAGAACAACCCCAATTTCACCAACAAGGACAACGGCCCCGACGCCGCCGAGCCGTTCCGCCTCGACCGCACCCAGGCCGCCACCGCCGACCAGAACCACGCCTACACCGCCGAGCAGCAGGCCTATAACGACGGCAAGGCTGACCTCTTTCCGAAATACACCGGCAAGGGCACGCCGGGCGGCGCCGGCGCGTTCGGCACCAAGGGCCTGGTGATGGGTTATTACGACGGCAACACCGTCGGCGCATTCTGGCAATACGCCCAGCATTTCGCGATGAGCGACAATGCCTTCAACAACACTTACGGTCCCTCGACCCCCGGCGCGCTTAACGTCGTTTCCGGCCAGACCAACGGCATGAAAATCGTCGCCACCACCAAGGAGACTTCGACCGTCGACAACGTCTCGTACTACGTCAAGGACGGGCAGGGCGGCTTTACGATGATCAACGATGTGCAGCCGGCCTACGATGCCTGCTCCAAGCCGAGCGACCAGGCGATGATGACCGGCAAGAACGTGGGCGATGTGCTCAATGCCGGCGGCGTCTCCTGGGGTGGGTTCATGGGCGGCTTCGATCTCGGCATCAAGAACTCCAACGGCACCACCGGCTGCCAGCGCAGCACGCACTCGCCGACCATCGGCAACGACATGGCCGATTACCTGCCGCACCACAACTGGTTCCAATATTACGCCACGACCGCCAACCCCAAGCACGAGCGGCCGAGCTCGCCAGCCGTGATCGGCTACAGCCTCGAGCATGACGGCACGACGCGCGACCCGGCGAACCACGAATACGATCTGCTCGATTTCTACGGCGCGGTGAAAGCCGGCAATTTCCCGTCCGTGTCCTACATCAAGATGCCGGCCTATCAGGACGGGCATGCCGGCTATTCCGACCCGCTCGACGAGCAGCACGGGGTGGTCGATCTCGTCAACTTCATCGAGCAGCAACCGGCGTGGAAAGACACCGCGATCATTATCACCTACGACGATTCCGACGGCTGGTACGACCACGTCATGGCGAAGACGACGAGCGGATCGTTCGACCCGGTCGATCAGCTCGATGGGCCGGGGAAATGCGGCACGGGCGCGGCGAAGCCCGGCGTCGGGGGCAAGCCGGTCAACGGCCGCTGCGGACCGGGAACGCGAATTCCATTTGTCGTGATCTCGCCTTTCGCCAAGGCCAATTTTGTCAGCCACCGGCAGATTTCGACCGCCTCGGTGGTGCGCTTTATCGAGGATAACTGGCTGAAGGGCGCGCGGCTCGGCGGCGGTTCGTTTGATACCTCGGCCGGCGCGATCATGGACATGTTCAACTTCGCCGGCGGCGGCAAAACCGCCGCGGTCTATATCGATCCCGAGCAGGGTACCCCGCTCTCTGCGCCGCCGGCCGGGCGCTGACGGACGGGCGAGCGAGAGCCGCGTTTGGACTGCTCGGGCCGAATTGCTCTTTCCTCCCCTTGGCCGGGCTCGACCCGGCCATCCACGAATAGGTTGAAGCTATCCGTAGACCCCGGATCAAGTTCCGGGGGAGGGGAATAATGGGCCTGATGCTGCATAGAGCGGGCGTTGGTCATCGGCTCGCCGCGCTCGCCCTCTGCATCGTCAGCGCGGCAACTGGCGCGATCGCGGCGGATGGCCCGAGCCCCGATTCCGCCCCCGGCATGAACCCGCATCCGGTGCCTCTCGTCCGTCCCGCGGCCGCGCCGCTTTCGGCGATGGCGCAGCTCGGCAAGCTGTTGTTTTACGACACCAGCCTGTCGTTCTCGGGCGGGCTGTCCTGCGCCTCCTGCCACAGCGCCGATCACGCCTACGGCCCGGCCACCGACAAGCCGGCAGTGATGGGCGGCCCCGACCTCAAAAGCGAGGGTGTGCGCGCGGTGCCCTCGCTGATGTACCTGGAGCGACAGCCCAATTTCAGCATCGGTGTCGACAACGAGGAAAACGAGAATGTGAACCTCGCGCAGCTGGCCGCGCTCGGTCAGGATGCGGCGCGCGCGCAGAAGGTGGCGACCGACACCGTGTCGTCCGGCGCCAATCTCGTGCCGCAGGGCGGCCTCTTCTGGGACGGCCGTGCCGATACGCTGCAGCAACAAGCATTGGCACCGCTCACCAGTCCGATCGAGATGGCCGCCACCAGCATCGATGAGGTCGCCGCCAAACTGCAGAAGGAGCCCTACGCCAACCGCTTCACACAGCTTTTCGGCCCCTCGGTGTTCGACGACCCGCAGAGGGCGGTCGCCGAGGCGCTTTTCGCGATCGGCCGCTACGAGATCGAGGAGCCGAGCTTCCATCCCTACACCAGCAAATTCGACGACTGGCTTGAAGGCCGCGCCCGCCTCAGTGAGCAGGAGCTACGCGGCTACGCGCTGTTCAACGACCCGAAAAAGGCCAATTGCGGCGGCTGCCACCTCGACACGTCGACCGCCGACGGTCTGCCGCCGCTCTTTACCGACCACCAGTTCGAGGCGCTGGGGGTTCGGCGCAACGCCGCGCTTGCCGCGAATAGCGACCCCGCCTATTTCGACCTCGGCATTTGCGGCCCCTACCGCACCGATATGGCCGACCAGACGCAATATTGCGCGATGTTCGGCACGCCCACCCTGCGCAATGTCGCGACGCGCCAGGTGTTCATGCACAACGGCGTCTATCACAGCCTCGAACAGGTGCTCGACTTCTACGATTTCCGCGACGTCGCATCGGACAAAGTCTATCCGCGCGCCGCCGACGGCACGGTGCTCAAATACGACGATATCCCCGACAAATACCGCGCCAATGTCGATGTCGCCGACCCGCCCTTCGACCGGCACCTGGGCGACCCGCCTGCAATGACCGCCCAGGACGAGGCCGACATCATCGCGTTCTTAAAGACGCTGACCGACGGGTATCAGCGGGACCGCTGACCGAAAGCGGAGGGTCAGGTCGGCAGCACCAACCTCTCGGCCTTGGCGCGCAGCTCGGGCTCGAGCGCGGCGGGGCGGCGCTTGTCGAGGTCGAGCGTCACCCCGAACTGGCCGAGGCGGGCGACCTCGCGTCCGGTCTTGGGGTCGCTCATCACGTGTAGAAAGCGCAGCGACGAATTGCCGAGATGGGCGATGCCGGTGCGCGTTTCGTAGCGGTCGCCGAGGCCAAGCGCGCCTGAGATCCGCACGCGGAACTCGAAGGTCGAAAAGCCGCGCCGCCCGGTCTTGATGTAATCCGCGGTGAGGCCGATCGCGGCGCCGATCTGCACCGACGAGTCGGTGAATTTGTGCACCGTGCCGCAAATCCCCAGCCGGCCGAATTCGTCGAGGTCGCCGGGCTGGATGCGTCCGGTGGCGGTGCGGATCAGTTTGCTGAGGTCTTTCGGGTCGGGCCGCGCCTCGAATTCCGGCCCATCCCAGGCGGCGATCTTGCTCGCCGGCACGCTTGCCGCCACCCCCTCCCAGTGCACATCAAACCAGGTGATGCACTCGCCGGTCACCGAATCGATAACGCGATGGCCGAAGCGCAGCGCCCTTTCCGTTCCGATCACTGCGCTCTCGATATGGAATGCCGCTCCGGCGCGTAGCTCGCGCGCATAGCGCACCTCGTAGCGCCGCGCAAAGTCGCCCTTACGCAGCGTGTCGATAAGCCCCAGCGACTCGCCGAGGCTCGCCTCGGCCATCGCGACGCGGTCGAAATAGAAGGCCACGGTGAAATGCTCGGTGACGTCGGTCTCCCACGGGCTCACCGCGCCGCGATAGGTCTCGATCCAAGGTTCCATGCGTTCTCCCGTTTTTAGGCCATCAGCAGTCGCTCGGCGCGCTCGCGCAACGCCGGCGCGAGCGGCGCCGGGCGCCGCGCGTCGAGGTCGAGCTGCACGCCGTAGCGATCCATCCGGGCGATTTCCCGGCCGCTCGCCGCCTCGCGCATCACATGCAGATAGCGCAGCGAGGTGGTGCCGAGGTGGGCAAGGCCCGTATCGATGCGATAGGCTTCGCCCAGCGCCGGTGCGCGGATGATGGCGAGCCGCAGCCCGAACGCCGAAAAGCTCCGCCGCGCGCTGGCGATGTAATCGGCGGTGAGGCCGATCGTGCCGCCGAACTGCACCGCCGCATCACTGAACTTGTGCACCAGGCCGGAAACGCCCATGCGGCCGAATTCGTCGAGGTCGCCCGGATCGACGCGGCCCGCCATGCTCGGGATCAACCCGGCGAGTTCTTTCGGCTCCGGCCGCACCTCAAGGGATGGCCCCTCCCAACGGGCGCGCTCGACCGACGACGTCAGCGAGACCCCCCGCCAACTCACGTCGAACCAGGTGGTTGCCTCGCCGCTCTCCGAGTCGATGACCCGGTGGCCCATCCGTGCCTTGTTGCCAGAGTCGCCGTCGCTTGGGCCGATCAGCGCGCTTTCGACATGAAACGCGCTGCCGGCGTTCAGCTCGCGCACCAGCCGCACGTCATAGTGGCGTGTGAACCCGCCCGCGCGCAGCACGTCGATCAGCCCGAGCCGTTCGGCAAAATTCGCCTCGGCCACGGCGATGCGGTCGAAATAGAAAGCGAGCGTGAAATGCTCGGTGACGTCGCATTCCCACGGCGCCGCCGCGCCGCGATAGGTCTCGACCCAGAGCGACATCAACCCCTCACCGTAAGCCGGCCCGAGATCCCCGGGTCAAGCCCGGGGATGACGCTCCGCCCTTCGCGCCTCGCATCACTTGAGCTGGTCGGCCACTTTGTCGATCCCGGCCTGGACGCAGGGCTCGTCGACCCCCGGCGTGCCGGAAAGCCCGGCGCCGCCAATCACTTCGTCGCCGGCCTTGATCGGCAGCCCGCCGGAGATGGCGATGACGCTGGGCAACGTCACCTGCTGGTGCACGACGCTGTCGCCGGTCGCGTATTTCTCGGCGTAGGTGCTGGTCGGCACGCGAAAGGTGCGCGCCGTATAGGCCTTGCGCCGGGCGTTCTCCAGCGTGTGCGGCCCGGCCTTGTCGCCTTTGAGCGCGACGATCGTATCGCCGGCGCGGTCGACCACCACCACCGACACGCCATACCCCTCGGCCGTGCACTGGTCATACGCCGTCTTGGCGATCTGCAGTGCGATCGCGAGCGACAGATCCTTGTGGGTCAGGAGTTGTGCTTGCGCTGGTAGGGCCATGAGGCCAAGTAGGCCAAAGGCGGCAAACCGTTTCATGGCTTCCCCTGCATTAGCTGTCTGCGTCCTTCGAGGCCCGAACCGTCCCGGCGGGCCGCTTCGGGCACCTCAGGATGAGGATCGTTGGAGGATGGCATGATGAACGTCCCTCATCCTGAGGTGTGGAGCGAAGCGGAGCCTCGAAGGACGCAAGAGCATCTCTCCAGCCGTCATCCCTTCTCTGGCCGGATGTAGCGGTCGATCGTGCGGTGGCGAAAGTACCAGCGGCCACCGATCTTCACCATGTCGTCGTCATAGGCACCCCCCGAGCCGATCTTCGGTCCTTCGGGAGCGTTCTGCACCGTCGTCCAGTTGGAGCGCACCTTGGCGGTATCGCCGTCGAGCGCGATCACCACGTTGGTCACATGGTGGATCGCGCGCGGTGTCGGCCCCGGCCGGTGGGCGCGCAAGCCGGCGGCGAACTCGGCGATAGCCTTGCGGCCGGTTGCTTGGCCGAAAAACGTCTGCCAGGTGCCGTCCTCGCTGAAGCACGCGGCCATGTCGTCGAAGCGCCCGTCGTCGAGTGCAAAGCAGTACTGCGCCAGCACCTCGCGGATCGCGTCTTTTTCCTCAAGCGGACGGGCCATGCGTTTGTCTCCCCAAGCCGGTGGCGCGGAGTGTAGCATGTGGAAAACCCGCCGCAGATGTGAGGAATCCGCCATGCAGATCGAAGCCGCGGTCTTTCGCAAGCCGCATGAGAAGCTGACCATCGAGACGATCGAGCTCGACGACCCGGCGCCGCGCGAAGTGCTGGTGCGCACGGTCGCCACGGGTGTCTGCCACAGCGATCTGCATGTCGTCGACGGTGTCGGCCGCTGGCCGCTCGACCGGCCGATCGTGCTCGGCCACGAAGGCGCCGGCATCGTCGAGGTCGTGGGCAGCGACGTCACCAGCGTCAAGCCCGGCGACCACGTCGTCGCCTGCCTCAGCGGGTTTTGCGGCACCTGCCCGCAATGCCTCTCGGGCCATCCGAACGTGTGCAGCAACAGCATCGTCGCCCGCAAGGACAGCGATAAACCTCGCCTGTCATTGGCCGGCCAGCCGGTGCGCCAGTTCATCAACATCTCGTCCTATGCCGAGAAGATGCTGCTGCACGAGAACTCGATCGTGAAGATCGATGCCGACATTCCGCTCGACAAGGCGGCGCTGGTCGGCTGCGGCGTGCTGACCGGCGTTGGCGCGGCGCTCAGGAGCGCGAGGCTCGAGGCCGGGCAGACGGTCGCCGTTTATGGCTGCGGCGGCGTGGGTCTGTCGATTGTTCAGGGCGCGCGGATCGGCGGCGCGCGCCAGATCATCGCGATCGACCAGTTCGGCCAGAAGCGGCAGATGGCGATGCGCGTCGGCGCGACCCATTTCATCAATTCGAGCGAGACCGATCCCGTCAAGGCGGTCAAGGAACTGACCGGCGGCGCCGGGGTCGACCACGCCTTTGAGGCGGTCGGCAATGCCAAGCTCTGCCGCCAGGCGATCGAGAGCCTGGCGATCCGCGGCACCGCCACGATCGTCGGCGTGCTGCCGCCCGATGCGACGATCGAGTTCCCGTGGATGGCGCTCCGCCCCGAATGCAAGGTGCAGACCTCGCGCATGGGCTCGAACCGCTTTCGGATCGACATCCCGCACTACCTCGATTTTTACAAGCAGGGCCGGCTTGATCTCGACGCAATGGTGACCAAAACCGGTCATCTTAGTGACATCAACGAAGCGTTCCGTGCGATGAAGGCCGGCGAAGTGGCGCGTACGGTGCTTACTTTTGATTGAATTAATCGCCTTTTCATGTGGCTCATACGATGGTAGGCCTCAAAGGAGGCCAGCTATGCCAGACAACAACGAACGAAAGTTCGTGGCCGGTGCATTGGTCGGGGCTTTGTTTTTCGTGCTCGCCACCAAGGACGGCGCAGCCGGCAGTTTCATGAATTTGATGTTCATTGTCGTCGGATACTATTTTGCAAACGGTAAAGGACCTCCGGACGGCCAAGTCTAATGGCGATCAGGTCCGATGACCAGGTCAGCGGATGACCGTCACTTCGACGCCAATATCCAATGCTGCCCATGCCCGGTCGGCGGTGACGGCGGCGCATCCCATCCCTTTAGCCAGGGCAAGGCAGGCTCGGTCGCCGAGGGACAAGCCAAGCTTCCGAGTTGAGGCGCGCAGGCTTGCAGCCTCGCGCGCCTGCGTCTCGTCAAATGAAATGACGTGCAAATTCAACTCGGCGGTAGAGGCGTTGACCGCGCCGTCGGGGACGCCGAGGTCCTGCAAGCGGGTCAGTACTTCGGTCAGATTTACCGAACTGATCGAAGCGCCATTCAGCTCCGCTGGATTGAGCCGTTGGACTGGCTCGCCCAGCAGCAGGGCGAGTATAGCAGACGCGTCAGCGACGATCATTCACGGGCAGCTTCGGCCCGGCGTTCATCGATGAACTCCTGCACGAGGTCGCGCCCCTTCGGGAGGTGAGGCGCGATGATGGCTTGCGCCCGCTTGATGGCTTGCTCGCGCGTTCGCAGGTGCAGCTCTCCCTCTGCGGTCGCCTCAACGATCAGCTCATCTCCCGGCTTCAGCCCCGCCGCCGCGCGACACTCTGCCGGAATAACGATGCGGCCCTGGTGATTCATTCTGGCCGTGGCCGACATGACAACCTGCATTAAAATGACAGACTGTAGTATAGGTGACACCTAATTATCAATTGTCAAGATTGGCGACTTTCGCCGGAGCGAACTGATCCTTCCACCGGAGGGCCTTCAACCCTCTTCCATACCGGCCTGGGCGAGGCCTTCGTAGAATTTCTCGCGCGCCGCCAGTACGGTCGGGTCGGTGCTAGGGTTGGCAACCTGCTGACGATGGCGCACTGTCGCCAGGGTATAGGTGGGCTGGGAAAAGCGACGGTTGAACTCGGCGAGCGCCCTTGCGGCTTCCTCGTGCTTGCCGAGAAGCGCGTAGGCGCTGATCAGATAGAGGCGGTTGTACCAGAGGTTGGTTCTCGCCTGCACCGAACGGTGCAGCCACGACACCGCCTGTTCGTAATCGCCGACGAAGAAATTGGCCCGGCCAAGGATCCAATGGAAAATCCCGAGCGACGGGTCGTTCGGGCTTAGCCGCAAGGCGTGTTCGACAAGCTCGCGCGCCTCGGCGGGCCGGCCGATCAAAGTCAGCGAGTTGCCCTTATGGGCATAGGCGAGCGCGAAGTTCTGGTCGAGCTCGATGGCCCGGCTGAACGCCTCGGCCGCCGAGTGATGGTCGCCGCGTGCCCGCTGGATGAGACCATGGGCGAAGTGAGGCAGTGCTTCAGCCGGCTCGATAAGCAGCGCCTTGCCGACAGCATCCTCGGCCTCGGCGATGGGGTCGTCGCCGGTCTGGTTCCAGCGGTTCAGGTAATCCGAGACGATGACCTCGCCCAGCCGCGCCCACGCCTCGGCCGAACCCGGATCGAGGGTCACCGAGCGTTGCAGCATCTCCCGCGCGGCCAGCGTGTGCTCGGGCGCGACCGAGCCGAAAAACAGACTGGTGGCCCGCAGCCGCAATGCGAGGGCGTCGGGTTGAGGGTTTGTTTCGGCGCGGCGTCCCTCGGCGCGGACGAGCTGGATGTACAGCGATGCCGCGATCCGGCCGGTTATCGTGTTTTCGATGCCAACATGATCGGCGGCCTCGTGCTCGAAGCGATCCCCCCAGAGCTGCTCGCCGGAAGCTGCGTCGACCAGCTGGACGTTGGTCCGGACCAGCTTCCCCACATGCGCGATGCTGCCGACGACCAGGTAGCGCACACCGAGCTCGCGGCCGATCTGGCGAATGTCGAGCGGGCTGTTCCTGTAGGAAGCGGCCGTTGCCGCTGCGATCACCGCTACGTCACGCATGTGCGACAGATCGACGGTGAGATCGGACGTGACCATGTCGGCGAGATAATCCCGCTGCGGGTCGGCGGTGGTGTTGCGGAACGGCAGCACCAGCAGGGACGGCCGCGCCGGCTGACGAGGCAGCTCGGCGACCTGTGGCGGTGTCTCCGGTTGCGCTGGCGATACCGTTACGGGCGCGGCCTGTTCGGTTACCGGCGCGATAAAACGCACGCCCTTGCGGGTCAGCGTACGGATCACCGTTTGCGCCGAGCCGCTGTCGCCGACGGCGCGGCGCACCGCGTTGATCCGCGTCGTGATCGCCGAGTCGGAGACGATGCGCCCGCCCCAGACCGCGTCCACCAGATCGTCCCGGCTCACGACGCGGTCGCGGTTTTGCACGAGGTAGAGAAGAAGGTCGAACACCTGCGGTTCGAGCGCGATCGGCTCGCCCCGCCGGAGAAGCTCGCGGCGCTCTACGTCGAGCAAATGATCTTCGAATTCCAGGCGCACACCGTTCTCCCGGCCCGACCCGAGCGATCGTAAGCAAAAATCAAGACCGCCTTAAGAGCAAATGAAGCTCGCCCTCAAGCGAGCGGCGGCGCCTCTCGCAATATCTCCCTGCCGACAGCCCGCGATGGCCGCGACGGAGGGAAGTGAGATGAGTTCGGTTCTTCTCAGAAAACCCATTATGACGGTCTCGGCGATTGCGGTCCTGGTGATCGCCGGCGTCGGATTTGCGCCGGCGGTCGGCGGATCTGGCGGCGTCTGGGCAGGAAATATTCGCGCCGCGCTCGCAGCGTCGCCGCTTAGCGGCGCCCCGAGCTTTGGCGCCTTGCTGTTCATCGCCGCCGTCCTCTTTGTCTCGGGCGTGGTGAGCGGCTTGGCCGGGTTTGCCTTCTCGGCGATTGCCGCCTGCGTGCTGTGGCTGCTGCCGCCGCTGCAGGCGGTGCCGCTCATCATGCTGCTGTCGACCTGCAACCAGATGCTGTCGATCGGCAAGCTGCGCCGCGAGATCGTACTGATCGGCGGCGACGGCCGGGAGGGTGCACTGCCTTACATCATCGGCGGCCTGGCGGGTGTGCCGCTCGGCGTCGCGCTGCTGCGCGGGCTGCCCACGGACTGTTTTGCGTTCGGTTTGGGCCTCTTTCTGGTCGTCTACGCCGCCTTCATGCTGCTGTTGCCCAATTACGAGCGCATCACCGTCTCTGGCTGGAAGCCGGCGACGGCGGTCGGCGCGCTGGGCGGCGTGGTTGGTGGGTTTTCCGGGTTCGGCGCGTCGATGCTCGTCGTCTATCTCGGTCTGCGCAACGCCGACAAATCCACGGTGCGCGGCGTCACCCAGCCCTACATCGTGGCGATGCAGCTCGTCTCGCTCGGCGTGCTGGCCTATGTCGAACCGGCGATCTTCAACCGCTTTTTCTGGCTGTTGTGGGCGGTCACGCTGCCGGCGGTGCTGATCGGCACGAACACCGGCGTCGCCCTTTACCGGCAGCTGAGCGACCACAATTTCCGCCGTGCCGTGTTGATCCTGCTGATCCTCTCCGGCGCGAGTCTCGTCACCAAAGCTCTGATCTAAACCCGGCGGCAGCACGGAGGATTTGTCATGACTAGAAATGTCCGACTGAGCTGGATCGCCGACGCGGAAGCTCGCCGTTTCCTCGATTCCGTTTCGATCCAGCACGGTCTCTCGGAGCCGAGGGTCGATGTGGTGCTCGCCGAAGCCCAGATACGTCGGCGCCATTGGGTGCGCCGGCTGGTCGCGCGCCTGACCGCAGCACGGCAGCCCGAGCCAGTGGCGGTGCCAAAGGTTTGGCCGCATGGCGGACTGTGCTGACGCGAGAGGTGCTTTGCGGTGGGTCGCGGTGCGGGTAAGCTTTCGCCAACCGATGGAGGAAAGCCCATGCCCATGATCGACATGCAC
>Ga0335074_10004508_pt1 | contig 19181 bp, 19 predicted proteins | sample Lox_Sample_23_FD_206715 | JGI IMG/M metagenome (GOLD analysis project Ga0335074, IMG submission 206715) | Soil microbial communities from Loxahatchee National Wildlife Refuge, Florida, United States - Lox_Sample_2.3 | ecosystem: Environmental > Terrestrial > Soil > Wetlands | place: USA... | reverse complement strand
TCGCCATCCCGGCCTTGCCGTCATGCAGCACCCAGACGAGCGGCGCAGCATCGCCTTCCGGCAGCGGCGCGGCGGGATCGGTGCTCACGGGCAAAGCGACCATTGGCTCGGGTTTACGAGAAGCCTCACTTTCGGGCAAGCTCGCCGCCCGGCCCCACGCAATAAGCGCGCAATAAAATTGCGCAGCGAAACGCGCATTCCTATGATTATAGGAGCGCAAGGGGAGTTGCGATGCGTCGGATCAGACTCGACCGTATCGACCGCCGCATCCTGCAGCAGCTGCAGGCGGACGGGCGCATGACCAATGTGGAGCTCTCCCGCCGTGTCGGAATCACCGCACCGCCGTGCCTCCGGCGGGTGCGGGCGCTCGAGGAAGCCGGCCTTATCCGCGGCTATCACGCGGCGCTGGCGCCTGAGGCGCTGGGGTTCCCGGTCATGGTATTCGCCCAGGTCGGGCTCGCCAGCCAGGCGGAGAGCGATCTGGTGGCGTTCGAGACGCTGGTACGCGGCTGGCCCGAGGTGCGCGAGGCGCACATGCTTGCGGGGGAGGCTGATTTCATTTTGAAGATCGTTGCCACCGACTGGGACAGCTATCAGCGTTTCCTCAGCGCCAAGCTGACCTCGGCGCCTAATGTCGCGCATGTCAAATCGGCGATGACCCTGCGGGTATCGAAAGCCGAGCCCGGCGTGCCGCTGGGCGACGAGAGGGTGGCGGAAGAAACCGCTGCTTAAGCGCGGTCAGCCGAACGCGACAGTGACGACCTCATAGGATTTGGCGCCGCGCGGGGTCGAAACCTCGACGCTGTCGCCCTTGCCTTTGCCGATGAGGGCGCGAGCGAGCGGCGAGGCGACAGACAGCCGGCCGTCTTTGATGTCGGCCTCGTCCTCGCCGACGATGCGGAAGGTCTGTTCCTCGTCGGTCTCCTCGTCGGCCAGCGTCACTGTGGCGCCGAATTTGATGACCGAACCAGAGAGCTTCGACGTGTCGATCACTTCGGCGCGGGCGACCCTGTCCTCCAGCTCGGCAAGGCGGCCTTCAACAAAGCTCTGACGCTCGCGCGCCGCGTGATACTCGGCGTTTTCCGACAGGTCGCCGTGGGTGCGGGCCTCGGCAATGGCGCGGATGATCGCTGGCCGCTCGGTGGTCTTAAGCCGTTTGATCTCTTCCTGGAGCCGGTTGTAGCCCTCGGATGTCATCGGGAGCCTGTCCATAACGAGCATTAACCCCGGATATCGAAAGCAAGCGGTTAGAAGTAGGATTGCAACGGAGCGACTTCAAGGCTGCCCCGGCGCAGCGCGCCGATTGCCTGGACCGCCGCCCGCGCACCCGCGACGGTGGTGTAATACGGGATGTTGTGAGTTAATGCGGTGCGACGCAAGCTGAAGCTGTCGGCGATCGCCTGCGCCCCCTCGGTGGTGTTGAAGACGAGCTGGACGCGCCCGCTGCGCATGTCGTCGGTGATGTCTGGCCGGCCTTCCTGCACCTTGTTGACGACCGTCACCGCGAGCCCGGATTCGGTGAGCGTTCGCGCCGTGCCGCGCGTCGCCACCAGCTCAAAGCCCCATTCGATGAGCTGGCGGCACGGTTCGACCAGCGCCGGCTTGTCGCCGTCGCGCACCGAGACGAACACCACGCCTGCAAGCGGCAGGTCGGTGCCGGCGCCGAGCTGGGCCTTGGCGAAGGCGCGGCCGAAATCCGAGTCGAGCCCCATGACCTCGCCGGTCGATTTCATCTCCGGGCCGAGGATCAGGTCCACGCCGGGGAAGCGGGCGAAGGGGAACACCGCCTCCTTGACCGCGACATGCCCGTTGGGGATAGGCCGCGTACCGCCGACAAACTCGCACAGCTTCTCGCCAGTCATGACGCGCGCGGCGATCTTGGCGATCGGCACGCCCGTTGCTTTGGCGACAAACGGCACGGTACGCGAGGCGCGCGGGTTCACCTCGAGTACGTAGACCTCGCAGTCCTTGACCGCGAACTGCACATTCATCAGCCCGACGACGTTGAGCGCCTGCGCCAGCGCCACGGTCTGCCGCTCGATCTCGGCGATAGTCTCGGGCGACAGGCTGTAGGGCGGCAGCGAGCACGCCGAGTCGCCGGAATGAATCCCGGCTTCCTCGATATGCTCCAAGATCCCGGCGACATAGACACGATCGCCATCGGCGACCGCGTCGGCGTCGACCTCGATGGCGTCCTGCAGGTAACGATCGATCAAAACTGGACTACTACCCGACACGCGCACCGCATGGCGGATGTAGCGCTGCAACCCGGCCGTGTCGTGAACGATCTCCATCGCCCGTCCGCCCAACACGTACGACGGCCGGATCACCACCGGATAGCCGATGCGCTGCGCGATAGCTTCGGCTTCCTCGGCCGAATAGGCGGTGTCGTTGACCGGCTGGCGCAGACCCAGCGTCTGCAAGAGCTGTTGGAAGCGCTTGCGGTCCTCGGCGAGGTCGATCGCATCGGGCGAGGTGCCGAGGATCGGGATCGCGGCGGCCTCGAGCGCCTTCGCCAGGTTCAGTGGCGTCTGCCCACCGAACTGCACGATCACCCCCAGAACCTCGCCGCGCCGCTGCTCGACGCGCACGATCTCGATCACGTCCTCTGCGGTCAGCGGCTCGAAATAGAGCCGGTCGGAGGTGTCGTAATCGGTCGAGACGGTTTCCGGGTTGCAGTTGATCATGATCGTCTCGATGCCGGCCTCGCGCAGCGAATAGGCGGCATGAACGCAGCAATAGTCGAACTCGATGCCCTGGCCGATCCGGTTCGGCCCGCCGCCGAGGATGACAACCTTGCGGCGGTCGCTTGGTTCCGCCTCGCATTCCGGTGGCGTTACGCCGTCGCCCTCATAGGCCGAATAGAGGTAGGGGGTCTGCGAGGCGAATTCGGCGGCGCAGGTATCGACGCGCTTATAGACCGGCGTGAGGCCGAGTTGGCGCCGCTGCTGAGCGACCTCGGCCTCATCGCGCCCGGTGAGCTTGGCGAGGCGCCTGTCGGAAAACCCCATCTGCTTGAGCCGCAGGAAGCCGGTCGCGTCTCCCGGCAATCCGTCGCGCCGCACGCGTTCCTCGGTCGCGACGATTTCCTCGATGCGTTCGAGAAACCATGGCTCGAAATGGCAGGCGGCGTGGATTTCCGCTGTCGAAAGGCCGTGGCGATAGGCCTGCGCGATCAGCAACAGCCGGCCGGGCGCGGGCCGCGCCAGCGCCGCGATGACCGCTTCCTTGCCGGCGCTTTCGACACCGTCGATCACCACCTCGTCAAACCCGTCGAGTCCGGTTTCGAGGCTGCGCAGCGCCTTTTGCACCGACTCGGCAAAGCCGCGGCCAATCGCCATCGCCTCGCCGACCGATTTCATCGATGTGGTCAGCATCGGCTGCGCGCCCGGAAACTTCTCGAACGTAAAGCGCGGCATCTTGGTGACGATATAGTCGATCGTCGGCTCGAACGAGGCCGGCGTGACGCCGGTGATCTCGTTGTCGAGTTCGTCGAGTGTGTAGCCGACCGCGAGCTTGGCGGCGACCTTGGCGATCGGGAACCCGGTAGCCTTCGACGCCAGCGCCGACGAGCGCGACACGCGCGGGTTCATCTCGATGATGACGAGCCGCCCGTCGGCCGGGTTGACCGCGAACTGCACGTTCGACCCGCCGGTATCGACACCGATCTCGCGCAGCACCGCGATCGCGGCGTTGCGCATGATCTGGTACTCCTTGTCGGTCAGGGTCAGCGCCGGCGCGACCGTCACCGAGTCGCCGGTGTGGACGCCCATCGGATCGATGTTTTCGATCGAGCAGATGATGATGCAGTTGTCGTTCTTGTCGCGGACGACTTCGAGCTCGTACTCCTTCCAGCCGAGCACCGACTCCTCGATCAGCACCTCATGCGCCGGCGACGCCCGCAGCCCGCCGCGGACGATCTCCGCGAATTCCTCGGTGTTGTAGGCGATGCCGCCGCCGGTGCCGCCGAGCGTAAACGACGGCCGGATGATCGCCGGCAGCCCGGTGCCGGCGAGCGCTTCCTGCGCCTCTTCGAGGCTTTTCGCCAGCCGGCTTTTCGGCGACACGAGCCCGATCTTGTCCATCGCCTGGCGGAAGAGCTGCCTGTCCTCGGCTTTCTGGATCGCCGCTTCGCGCGCGCCGATCAGCTCGACCCCGTAGGCCGCCAGCACCCCCGATTGCGACAGCGTCAGCGCGGTGTTGAGCGCGGTCTGCCCGCCCATGGTCGGCAGCAGCGCGCCAATGGGATGTCCCTCTGCCCGCTCGCGGGCGATGATCTTTTCGACGATCGCCGGGGTGATCGGTTCGATATAGGTCGCGTCGGCAAGGCCCGGATCGGTCATGATCGTCGCCGGGTTCGAGTTGACGAGGACGATCCGGTAGCCTTCCTCCTTCAGCGCCTTGCAGGCCTGCGCGCCCGAATAGTCGAACTCGCACGCCTGGCCGATCACGATCGGCCCGGCGCCGATGATCAGGATCGATTTGATGTCAGTGCGCTTTGGCATTCTGTTCCATCAGCGCAACAAACCGCTCGAACAGGTAGTGGCTGTCCTGCGGGCCGGGGCTGGCTTCGGGGTGGTGCTGCACCGAGAACACCGGCTTGCCCTTGATGCTGAGCCCTTCGTTCGACTTGTCGAACAGCGAGAGGTGCGTCGGCGAGACCCACTCCGGCAGGCTTTCGGGGTCGACCACGAACCCGTGGTTCTGGCTGGTGATCTCGACCTTGCCGGTGGCGAGGTCCTTGACCGGCTGGTTGGCGCCGCGGTGCCCTTTGTCCATCTTGCCTGTCCGTCCCCCGACCGCCAGCGCCAGCATCTGATGGCCGAGGCAGATACCGAACATCGGCATGTCCTTGTCGATCAGTTGACGTAGCACCGGCACCGCGTATTCGCCGGTCGCCGCCGGGTCGCCCGGCCCATTCGACAGGAACACGCCATCCGGCTTGTGGTGCATGATGTCGTCGACCGTCGCGGTCGCCGGCACCACCGTCACCCGGCAGCCATGCGCCGCGAGCATCCGCAGGATGTTCCGCTTGGCGCCGTAATCGACCGCGACGACATGAAAGCGCGCCGCCTCCTGCCTTCCATAGCCGCTCTCGCGCGCCCAGACCGTCTCGTCCCATTCGTAGCTCTGCCGGCAGCTCACCTCGAGCGCTAGGTCCATACCTTCCAGCCCCGGCCAAGCCTCGGCTTCCGCTTGCATCGCGGCGATGTCGAGCCTGCCGTCCGGGCAATAGGCAATGGCCCCGTTGGGCGCGCCCTTGTCGCGGATACGCCGCGTGAGCCGCCTGGTATCGACGCCGGAAATTCCGGTCATGCCGTGCGATTTGAGCCATTGGTCGAGATGCTGCGTCGCGCGGTAATTGGCCGGTGCGGTGATCGCCTCGCGGATCACCAAGCCACGCGCCGCCGGGGTGATCGTCTCGACGTCTTCCGGGTTAGCCCCCACATTGCCGATATGCGGGAAGGTGAAGGTAATGATCTGCCCGGCATAGGACGGGTCGGTCAGGATTTCCTGATAGCCGGTGATCGAGGTGTTAAAGCAGACTTCGCCGACCGCTTGGCCCGGCGCGCCGATGCCGTGGCCCCAAAGCACCGTCCCGTCCGCCAGCACCAGGGCCGCGTTGCAGTCGGGCGGTCGCGGCGTCTGGGCGGCCGCGTTCGGGTCGGTCATCAAAGACAAATCCTGCCGGATTTTGGGGCCGTTTCCTAGCGACAGCGCCCAATTTGGGGGAACATAGACACAAGATGTTGTTTGTCAACCGGGTAGAAACCGAAGATGTCAGCGTTTCAAGGCCTTAGCCGACCCGTGGAAGTCGATGCCGAAATTGCTGGAAAGCTGCCCGGAACGGCGTAGGTTTTGTGACGCCTGCGAGCGCGGGAGCCCCAAAAGATGTTGCGCGACGAATTTACCGAACGCATGAAAACCGCGCTGCGCGCCAAGGATACCCGCACCTTGTCGACGGTGCGGCTCATCATGGCGGCGCTTAAAGACCGCGATATCGCCGCGCGCAGCGAGGGTAACAAGCCGCAAATTCCCGATGCGGACATCCAGCGCATGCTGCAGGGCATGATCAAACAGCGCCGCGAATCGATGGCGCTGTACCAGAAGGGGAACCGCCCCGAGCTCGCCCGGCAGGAGGGCGAAGAGATCGCCGTCATCGAGTCGTTCCTGCCGCAGCAGCTGGACGATGCGGCAATCGAGGCGGCCGCCAAATTGGCGATCGTCGACTCGGGCGCCGCCGGTATCAAGGACATGGGCAAGGTCATGGGCGCGCTGCGCGAGCGCCATGCCGGGGTGCTCGACATGGCCAAAGCCGGCGCCGCCGTCCGGCGGCTGCTGGGTTAGTATCGCGGGATGGCCTTCCCGCCCGGCTTTCTCGACGAATTGAGGTCGCGCGTCTCGCTCGCCGACCTCGTCGGTAAGCGCGTGCGGCTCGCTCGCAAGGGCCGCGAATATGGCGGGCTCTGCCCGTTCCACAACGAAAAGACGCCCTCTTTCTACGTCGTCGAGGACAAAGGCTTCTTTCATTGCTTCGGTTGCGGTGCGCATGGCGACGCGATTGGTTTTGTCATGCGCTCGGAGAATCTCGATTTCATCGAGGCGATCGAGCGGCTGGCCGGGATCGCCGGCGTCCAGGTGCCGCAGCAGACTGCGCAGGAGCGCGAAAAGGCGCAGCGCCAAAGAACCCTGCTTGAGGCGCTAGAAGCTGCGACCAAATTTTACGAAGAGCGGCTGTGGTCGGCGGCCGGCCGCGCCGGGCGCGAGTACCTCGCGGGGCGCGGCCTCGACGAGGAGACGATGCGCCGGTTCCGGCTCGGCTGGGCGGGCGACGACCGCAACGCGCTCCGTCGCGCGCTGAGCCCGGAATTCCCGCTGCCCTTGCTGATGGAGGCGGGCCTCCTGCATGCCTCCGACTATGGCGGTGAGCCGTATGATTATTTCCGCGAGCGGGTGATCTTCCCGATCGGCGATCGCGCCGGCCGGGTTATTGCTTTTGGCGGCCGCGCGCTCGCCGATCAGCAGCCGAAATACCTCAACTCGCCCGAGCACCCGTTGTTCGAGAAGGGGCGGGTGCTCTATGGCCTCTCCGCGGCGCGCGTCAATTCGGCGAAGGAGGCCGAAGCCGGCGGCGCCGGCGCGATCGTCACCGAAGGCTACATGGACGTGATCGCGCTGCACCGCGCCGGGTTCAACACCGCCGTCGCGCCGCTCGGCACCGCGCTGACTGAGGCGCATCTCGCCGAACTCTGGCGGCTCGCGCCCGAGCCGGTGTTGTGCTTTGACGGCGACACCGCCGGCCAGCGCGCCGCATTGCGTGCGCTCAATCGCGCGCTGCCGTTGTTGAAGCCGGGCCACTCGCTGCGCTTTGTGACCCTGCCAGGGGGTGAGGACCCGGATTCGCTGATCCGCAATTCGGGCGCCGCCGCGGTCGAAGGGGTGCTGCGCGTCGCCAAGCCGCTTGCCGAAATGCTCTGGCAATCCGAACTCGACGCCAAGTCAGTCACCACGCCCGAGCGTCGCGCCGATCTCGAACGCCGGGTGATGGCGCAGGCTGGGCTTATCGCCGACCGCACCGTCCAGGCCGAGTATCGCCGTTTTCTGCGCGCCAAGCTGTTCTCGCTCGGGCGGTTGACATTTCCGGGGGCGAAATTTCAGAGCGGGAAATTTGCCGGAAGGAGCCGCCAGGGCACGCGCTTGCCGGCCTCGCCGATCGCTGCGCTGCGCGGCGGCGCGCCTCCGCCTCCGCCAGCGCCGGGGCGCCGTCAGCGCGAGATTTTGATCGGACTGCTTCTCGATCATCCATTCCTCGTCGCCGAGGCGCACGAGGACATCGCCGCGCTCGATTTCCCCGAACCGGAACTTGACAGGCTGCGCCGGGCGATTTTAGAGGTCGAGGTTCTGTCTCCGGGGCTTGACGCAGAGGCGCTTCGTCAACACCTAGGGCAGAACGGGTTCGCCATGACCGTGGACGCGGTAGCGTTGGCTTTGGCCGACCATGCGGGGTTCCTGTCGCGGGTGTCCGGCGCCGATGTGGTTCGGCAGAGCTGGGCGCATGTGACCCGAATGGTCCGCGACGATGCCGAGCCCGTGGATGATTTGACCACGCCGGAAGCCTGGGATCGGTTTCTGGCGCTGCAAGGGCGGGAGGCGCAGGAGGGTTTCTCGGAGGACGATTTCCCACCCGGTCGGGCGGAAGGCGCTTCCCCGCGATAACCCTGTGACAGGTGTTAGCTTCCGGTCTCCAACCGGAACCAACCCATTGCCTAGGGACGGCGGAATGGCGAGCAAAGTGGCAAGCGTGGCGGATACGGCTGAGACCCGGGAAGAGGCGGCCGAGGCGCCGCTCCTCGATCAGATCGCGGTTGCGATCAAAAAGATGGTCGCGCGCGGCAAGGAGCGCGGCTACCTGACCTATGATGAATTGAACGCCGCGTTGCCGACCGATCAGGTGTCCTCGGAGCAGATCGAGGACACGATGACGATGCTCTCCGAACTGGGCATCAACGTCGTCGAAAACGAGGATGCCGAGGAGCCCGCCGCCTCCGACAGCGAGGACGGCGAGGCAGAAACGCGCGGTAATCTCGACGACGACGACATCGGCCGCACCGACGACCCGGTGCGCATGTATTTGCGCGAGATGGGCTCGGTCGAGCTGTTGTCGCGCGAGGGCGAGATCGCCATCGCCAAGCGCATCGAAGCCGGGCGCGAGATGATGATCGGCGGCATCTGCGAAAGCCCGCTGACCGTCAAGGCGCTGATGCTGTGGCGCGAGGCGCTCACCGAAGGAAAGATGTTGCTGCGCGACATCATCGATCTCGACGCGACGTACGCCAGCACAGCGCTTGATCCGTCCGATGCCGCGGTTGGGGTGCTGCCTATCGCGGCCGAGGTTGGCGAGGGCGACGAAGAAGAGGAAGAGGACGCCGAGGCCGAGGCCGAGGGCGAGCAGGAAGGCGAAGTCGCGGCCGAGGGCGGCGACATCGACGGCGAGGATGGCGAGGGCGAGGAAAGCTCGGTCTCGCTGGCAACGATGGAAGCGCAACTGCTCCCAAGCGTTACCGCGATTTTCGATCAGGTTGCCGATATCTTCAAGAAACTGTCGAAGCTGCAGGACCAGCGTGTCGTTGCGGTGGTCAAGAGCGCCGCGCTGCCGCGCGCAACCGACCGCCGCTATGACAAGCTCAAGGACGAAGCGATCGAGCTGCTGCGCGGGATACGCTTCAACAACACGCGCATCGAGCATCTCGTTGAGCAGCTTTACGACCTCAACCGCCGCCTGGTCGGCGAGGAAGGCCGCCTCCTGCGCCTCGCCGAGACCTCGGGAGTCAAGCGCGCCGAATTCCTGCAATTCTATCTCGGCGACGAGTTGTCGTCCGACTGGCTGGAGCGCGCCGCGCAGCAGACCGGCCGCGGCTGGGACCGCTTTGTCGAGCGCTACCGCGACGACATCCAGAAGCACCGCGCTGCGATCGCCAAGATCGCGGTCGAGTCCAAGCTGCCGACCAGCGAGTACCGCCGGGTCGTGCAGACCGTGCAACGCGGCGAGCGCGAGGCGAGCCGGGCCAAGAAGGAGATGGTCGAGGCCAACCTTCGGCTTGTCATCTCGATCGCCAAGAAATACACCAACCGCGGCCTGCAATTCCTCGACTTGATCCAGGAGGGGAATATCGGGCTGATGAAGGCGGTCGATAAGTTCGAGTATCGCCGCGGCTACAAATTCTCGACCTACGCGACATGGTGGATCCGCCAGGCGATCACCCGCTCGATCGCTGACCAGGCGCGCACCATCCGCATCCCGGTGCACATGATCGAGACGATCAACAAGCTGGTGCGCACCTCGCGCCAGATGCTGCACGAGATCGGCCGCGAGCCGACCCCCGAGGAGCTCGCCGACAAACTGGCGATGCCTTTGGAGAAGGTGCGCAAGGTGCTGAAGATCGCCAAGGAGCCGATCAGCCTCGAAACGCCGATCGGCGACGAGGAGGACAGCCACCTCGGCGATTTTATCGAAGACAAGAACGCGGTGCTGCCGGTCGACGCGGCGATCCAGGCCAATCTGCGCGAGACGACGACCCGCGTCCTCGCGTCGCTGACCGCGCGCGAGGAACGCGTGCTGCGCATGCGCTTCGGGATCGGGATGAACACCGATCATACATTGGAAGAGGTCGGCCAGCAGTTCTCCGTCACGCGCGAGCGCATCCGCCAGATCGAGGCGAAGGCGCTGCGGAAGCTCAAGCACCCCAGCCGCTCGCGCAAGCTGCGCAGCTTTCTCGACACGTAAGCCGCGGTCGTCCCGCAAGCAAAAAGGCCGCTCGGCAACACCGAGCGGCCTTTTGTGTCGGTGCGATCTCGTCTAGCGGAAACGCACGCCGATTTTCCCGCCTTTGCGCCAGATCGTTTCACATTCTCGCGGTGGGTCGGCGCGCGGTTTCAGCGTGAAGCTCTTCGGGCACATGAAGATATCGTCCGGCTGCAGCAAGGCGCCCTTATCCGAGATATTGAGGATAAGGCAACCCATTGAGCAGTTGCCGTCACGGAAGAGAATGCGCGCCCCCATCAGGGCACGATGGCGCCGCCAGCGCCGCCGATCGACCTCGAAAGGAGACGGGTTACTTTGCTCTGTAAAAAGCGCTGTCATGTTCGGCATCCTGGGAGCGCCGGTCGCGTGTCTCGCACGGGTAATATGCGGTGAGCATCGCGCGATGCAACGAGGCTTAGATACAGCTATGCCTTCGATTTGCAAGAAATTGCCTCAAATTTTACCATCTTTGGATGGCCCTGGCGCGGCGGCTCTCGGTACGCCGCGCAAAGCACCGCTCGATTGGGGTCTGGATCGTCTATACTGGCGCTTGGTGGGCCGGTAGTTCAGTTGGTTAGAACTCGCCGCTCATAACGGCGCTGTCGCAGGTTCGAGTCCTGCCCGGCCTACCAGTCCCTCGGCTAACCACGATGTGGCGAAATCGCGCTGGCGGCGCTTGTCGCCGAGTGAGATCATCCCGTCGTTGTTGGTATGAGGGAGGAACCACGAATGAGAAAACTCGTCGTCGCCGCCGCTATTACCGTCGTGCTCGGGTTTGCCGGAGCGGTCGGCTGGCAGGCCAGTGCCGCGACGCCGGCGGCGCCGGTGCCCGTCGCCGGGCCGTACACACCGATTCATCCGGCGGCGTGCGGACATCCGGGTGCATATTGCGGACCGCACAGCCACCACGTCTGCGGGCCGTATGGCCACCATTGCTGGTGCGCACCCTGCTGAGATTTGCCTAAAGCTCTGGTGTTCCGGGCAGGGCTGGTCTAATGCCAGCCTGTCCGGAACGGCAGGGGTGATGCTATGAACGATATCGGACAGGGGCCGGGCGCGGTCGAGCGGCCGGCGCTCGCCAACGAGACCGGCGACTACTGGGGCAGCGACGTGATGGCGTTGATGCTCCGGGAAGTAGGCCTTCCCTATGTTGCGCTCAACCCCGGCGCCTCCTATCGCGGCCTGCATGACAGCCTCGTCAACCTGCTCGGCAACAGCGAGCCGCAGATGCTGCTTTGCCTGCACGAGGAGCACGCGGTGGCGATCGCGCACGGCTACGCCAAGGTCGCCGGCAAGCCGATGGGCGCGATTGTGCACAGTAATGTGGGGCTGATGCATGCGACCATGGCGGTGTTCAACGCGTGGTGCGACCGCACGCCCGTCATCCTCTTCGGCGCCACCGGGCCGGTCGCCGCCGACAAGCGCCGGCCGTGGATTGACTGGATTCACACCGCAGCCGATCAGGGCGCGCTCATTCGCAACTACACCAAATGGGACGACCAGCCGAATTCCGTTGGCGCCGTGCCGGAATCGGTATTGCGCGCCTACAAGATCGCGACCACGGCGCCGCAAGGTCCTGTCTATGTGTGCTTTGACGCGGCGCTGCAGGAAGAGCGCATCGGCGACCTGCCGCCGCTGCCGACCGCGGGGCGCTTCAAGGCGCCGCCCCTTGCCGCGCCTGACGCCGCCGCGCTCAAGGAAGCCGCCGAGCTGCTGTCAAAAGCCGCGCGCCCGGTGATCCTCGCCGGGCGCACCGACCGCAGCGAGGCGAGCTGGGCGCGCCGCGTGGAGCTCGCCGAAGCGCTCGACGCCACCGTCCTCACCGATCCCAAGACCGGCGCCGTCTTCCCGACCGCTCACCGCCTGCAAGGCCCGCCGACGGGCAATCAGCCGAGCCCCGAGGCGCTTGCCATGCTGCGCGAAGCGGACGTGATCTTGAGCCTCGATTGGGTCGATCTCGCCGGCGCGCTCGGGAACGCCTTTGGCAATGACGAGATCGCCGCCAAGGTGATCCTCGCCTCGCTCGACCACCAGCTGCACAACGGCTGGAGCATGGATTATCAGGGCCTGCCGCCGGCCGACATCCACCTTGCGGTTGCGCCCGATGTCGCGGTTGCGGCGCTCTTGCCGCTGATCAAGCCACGCGCGCCGCGCTCGGCCGCCGCGCTCACGGGCGATGAAGCCGCCTCCGAAGTGCCCGCGGGGGTTATTACTCCGGTGTCCCTTGCCGGCGCCTTGCGTGAGGCGGTCGGCGGCCGAACCACCTGCATGATCCGCACGCCGCTCGCCTGGGGCGGACATGCCTGGGAGGCCGCCCACCCGCTCGACATGCTCGGCGGCGACGGCGGCGGCGGGATCGGCGGCGGGCCGGGGATGGCGGTCGGCGCGGCGCTCGCGCTACGGGGGAGCGGCCGGCTGCCGATCGCGGTCTTGGGCGACGGCGATACGCTGATGGGCATCACCGCGCTGTGGACGGCGGTGCATTACCGCATCCCGGTGCTGATCGTCGTCGCCAACAACAACTCGTTCTTCAACGACGAGCTGCATCAGGACCGCATGGCGCGCCAGCGCGAGCGCCCGGTCGCCAACCGCTGGATCGGCCAGCGCATCGCCGACCCTGAGCCCGACATCGCGACCCTTGCGCGCGGGCAGGGCGCCACCGGCTATGGTCCGGTCCGCGATCCGGCCGAACTGGTGCGCACTTTGCGCCAGGCGATCGAGACCGTCGAAGCCGGCGGCGTCGCGCTCGTCGATGTCCGCGTCGAGCCGGGATACGCGACCAGCATGGGCCGCCATTATTCGCGGCGGTAAAATGAACCCGCAGCTTGATGCTTACTTTAGCGAAGCCACCAAGTGGCATGGCGAATTAAACAGACTGAGGATGATTGTTCTCGGCTGCGGCCTCAACGAAGATATGAAATGGCGGCAGCCCTGTTACACGTTCAACGGCGGTATTGTGTTGTTGATCAGCCCGTTCATGGACTATTGCGCGTTGGCGTTTTTCAAAGGCTCGTTGCTGAAAGACCCAAACGGCCTCCTCGTCGCGCCCGGCGCGAACAGCCAATCGATGCGCCAGATGCGGTTCACCAATGTCCAGGACATCGTCGAGCGGCAATCCATCATCCAGTCCTACATCGGCGAAGCTATCGCCGTGCAAAAGGCGGGGTTGAAAGTCGAAAAAAAGACTGCGGCTGCCTCAGTTCCCGAAGAATTCCAGAAAAAGCTCGACGAAGCCCCCGCGCTCAAGACCGCTTTCGAAGCGCTGACCCCCGGCCGGCGACGCATGTATCTCATCCATTTTGCGCAGCCCAAGCAGTCCGCGACCCGCCAGGCACGCATCGATAAATGCACGCCGCAAATCCTCGCCGGCCATGGGTTGGATCACGTTTCCCGGTCGAAGCGGTAGGGCGACCGTCATGCCCGACACCACCGTCGCCATCTCCCGCGTCCCCGCCGGCACCGACCTCGTCGAATGGTACTTCAATGAGGGCTGGACCGACGGCCTGCCCGTCGTGCCCCCGACCGGCGAGAAAGTCGCGGCCTGCATCGCCGCGCTCGGCGGCGAACCGGAGTTTCTCGAATGCCGCGTCCCGCCGCGCTATGGCGGCCTCACCCGCGAGGTGCTCGCGGTCAACATGGTGATGGCCGGCTGCAAGCCCGAATACGCGCCGGTGGTGCGCGCAGCGATGCTCGCGCTCACCGCCAACGCCTTCAACCTCAACGGCGTCCAGGCGACGACCCACATGGCGGGGCCGCTGCTTGTCGTCAACGGCCCGATCGCCCGTGAGATCGGCATGAACGGTGGCGTCAACGCGTTCGGCTCGGGCAACCGCGCCAATGCGACGATCGGCCGGGCGATCCGTCTCATTCTCTTGAATGTCGGTGGCGGCACGCCAGGCGACCTCGACAAATCGACCCTCGGCCATCCCGGAAAATACACCTATTGCGTCGCCGAGAACGAGGCGGAGAGCCCATTCGCGCCCTACCATGTCGAGAAGGGCTTCGCGCCCGAGGATTCGACCGTTTTCGTCATCGCCGCCGAGCCGCCGCACAGCTGCACCAATCATGTCGCCGACGACCCCGAGGGCATTCTCGACACGATCTGCTCGGCGATGTCGACGATCGCCAACAACAATGCAGTGTCGTCGGGGCATTGCGCGGTGGTGATCGGCCCGGAACATGCGCGCACGATCGCCGCCAAGGGCTGGACCCGGCACGACATCCGCAACTATCTGCATCTCCATTCGGGCAACCGCTTCGGCGACCTCGCCTTTAACCACCGCTACGGCAAGATCTACAACCGCAACCTGCCGCGCTGGTACAAGCGGGAGCTTGAGTCGCGCATCCCGATCGTGCCGAGCCCCGACCACATCCACCTCTTCGTGATCGGCGGCTCGGCGGGGCGGTTCTCCGCCTTCATCCCCGGCTGGGGCCATATGTCGTCGCCGGTGCTGCGCGGCATCGAGGGGAGCGGCCCCTCGGGTCCGGTCTGCGTCGATGGCACCTGCTATCTCTGAACGCGCGAAGATCGACGCTAAAATCGCCGCAATTGCCGTATATTCCTCGCGGCTGGAGGGAATGCTCGCCGCAAGCCTGGCTGTAAATCCGCTGTTTTAACAGCCAGATCGGTTGGGCGAGGGCATGAGGCTTTGATGGATGAACTGACTGTTTTTGACCCGCGCGGGCGGGTCGATGCCGAGCGTGTGGCGCCGGCGCCGCGCGCCGCGGCGCTCAAGGGGTTGCGGCTCGGCATCCTCGACAACACCAAGTGGAACGCCAACCGCCTCTTGCGCAAGACGGCCGCGCTGCTCGAAGAGCGGCACGGCATCGCCGCGGTCGGCTATTACAAGAAGGAAAGCTTCTCGAAGGTCGCCGACCCGGCGCTTATCGCCGCAATCGCCGCCGACAGCGACATCGTCCTCACCGCGATCGGCGACTGAGGGTCGTGCACGTCGTGCTGTACGCATGACGGCATTGCCTTCGAGGCGCTCGGCCTTCCGGTCGCGGTGGTGGTGACCACGGAGTTCGTCCATGAGGCCAATATGCAAAAGGACGCGCTCGGCATGCCCGACCTCGCGCCGGTGGTGATCGACCATCCGCTGTCGACGCTCGGCGATGCCGAGATCAGCGAGCGCGCCGAACAGGCAGCAGAGCAGGCGGTAGCGATATGGCTGGGGCCGCCTATATAGGGCGAAGCGGCTTGGCGCTTTCGCTTCAGCCTACTATCGTATGCTGACCTTCAACGGGGGAGCCGTGGCGACGACCATCGATCTGACGCCCGAGCTTGAACGCTTCGCGCAGGAGTGCGTCGATGACGGGCTGTACAACGACGTGAGCGATGTCATCCGCTCTGGGCTTCGCCTTTTGCAGGAACAGCAAGAAGCACGTCGGGCTTTCGAGGCCACCTTGCGGGAAGCGGAAGAAGAGGCCGATCGCGACGGGTGGCTCACGACCGACGAGGTGATGGCGGATTTGGACGCCGTCATTAAAAAACATAGGCGTTGACCGACGCGGTGATTTCGCCGCGGGCGCGGCGAGAGTTGGCCGAGATCGTCGAGTGGATCGCGCAAGACAATCCGCAAGCCGCGGTCGCGTTTCGCAGCGAAGTCGAGAAGGTGGCCCGGCGGATTGGCAACCATCCGCGGATCGGCAGGTTTCGGCCCGAATTGGCCAGAGGACCCTATCGCTTCATCCGGATTGCGGGTTATCCCTATCTCATCGTCTACCGGGAGGACGACATGCCGCCGCCCGTCGTTCGCGTTGTCCACATGGCGCGTGACTTGCCAACTGTGTTGAGTGATCTTCGATGACCAACGAAGGCGCCTATCGCGGCCTCAAAGTGCTTGATCTCGGGCAGGGTATCGCCGCGCCGTATTGCGCGATGATCCTGGCGATGCATGGCGCCGATGTGGTGAAGCTCGAGCCGCCGGCCGGCGACTGGTCGCGCGGCCTCGGCAAGCGGTATGGCGATCAGACCGCGATGTCGGCGCATTTCAATCGCGGCAAGAGGGGCATCGCTATCGATCTGCGCGCCCCGGCGGGTCGCGATGTCGCGCTGGCGCTGGCAAAACGCGGCGACATCGTGATCGAAGGTTTCCGCCCCGGCGTCGCGGCCCGGCTCGGGCTCGGTTACGAGGCGGTTCGGGCTTTGAACCCCCGCGTCATCTATGTCTCGGTCAGCGGTTTCGGCCAGGAAGGGCCGCATCTCGGCCTGCCGTGCACCGACAGCGTGGCGCAGGCATTTTCCGGGATTGCGGCGCTCAATATCGGCAACGACGGCGCGCCGCATCGCGTCGGCGCGATGATCGTCGACGCGCTGACCGGGGTCTACGCGGCGCAGGCCATCGGCGTCGCGCTCTATGCGCGTGAGCGGCGCGGCCAGGGCGCGCGGCTGGAACTGAGCCTCGCGCAAAGCGCTGCCGCGATCCTCGGGCACAAGCTCGCCGAGCATGTGCTTGAAGACGGCAAGCCGCAAGTCGTCAACGTGCCGACCGGCGCGCACCGCACCAGCGACGGCTGGGTGATGCTCGCGCTGCTGCGCGAGGCGGATTTCGTACGCCTCGTCACAGCGCTCGGTGCAACGGAGCTCGCGAGCGATCCGCGCTTTTCGACCTTTGCGGCGCGCTACGAAAATACCGCGGCGATTTTCGCTGCGCTCGGTGCGATCTTTGCGCGCGACACGACGGCGCATTGGCTCAAGGTGTTGCGCGAGGCGGACATTCTCTCCGACCGGATCAATGGCTTCGACGATTGGCTCGGCGACCCGCATATCGTTGCGACCGGTGGTGCGGTCGCGGTCGAGCCGATCGACATGCCGGCGTTCAAGGTACCGCGCTCGCCGGGCGTCTCGCCTGAAGCCGACGCCGCGCTGTCGCTTGCGCCGCATATTGGCGAGCATGGCCGCGCGATCCTCGCCGAGCTTGGCTACGGCGATGCGGCGATGGCTCGCCTTGTCGCGGAACAAGCGGTGGTACTGCCGTGAGTGATTTCGACCGAAGCCGTCACCGCTTCCCCGAGAGCAAATTCTTCGAGGACTTGAACGTCGGTGACAGTTTCTACATCCCGAGCCGCACTGTCACCGATGCCAATTTCGCCGCGTTTCAGACGGTGTCGGGCGACAACCACCCGATCCATTACGACATCGAATATTGCCGCGAACGCGGCCATCCGGGGCCGCTGGCGCATGGGTTTCAGGTGCTGTGCTTTACCGCGGCCGGGGCCGGCACCTTCGCCCATGTGGTCGGCGACTCGCTGATCGCCTTTATCGAGCAGTCGTCGAAGTTCCTGAAGCCGGTTTATCCCGGCGACACGCTTTACCCGTCACTGACCGTCGACGCGCTGACCTCGCAGCGCACGACCGGCGTGGTGACAGTCGCGGTGACAGTGCACAACCAGAAGAACGAGCTCGTGCTGAGCGGTGAGCAGAAATATCTGCTGCGGAAGCGGGCCGCCTAGCCGTTCACGATCGAGCGCAGGACGTCCGCCGCCTGGCGGCATTGCTCGCGGCTGACATCCATATGGGTCACGGCGCGGATGCCGCGGCCGCCCAGGGCGGAGATCAGCACGCCGGCGTCCTTGGCCCTGGCGACGATAATCGCCGCGTCGGGCACGTCCGGCGTCATTTCCCAGATCACGATATTGCTTTGCACCGTCGCGAGATCGAGCCGAACGCCCGGCAGCCCGGCGAGGCGTTCGGCGAGAAGCCGCGCGTTGCTGTGGTCGTCGGCTAGCCGGGAAATATTGTGGTCGAGCGCGTAGAGCCCGGCAGCAGCGAGGATGCCGGATTGGCGCAGCGCTCCGCCGAACCGCCGGCGCGCGGTGACAGCTTCCGCGATCAGCGCTGCACTGCCGGCGAGCACACTGCCGACCGGGCAGCCAAGCCCCTTCGACAGCGCGACAGACGCTAGGTCGAAAGGCTGCGCGAGGGCGGCGAGGCTGGCCCCGCTCGCTGCGGCGGCATTGAACAGGCGCGCGCCGTCGAGGTAGGAGGCGATTCCCAGATCGCATGCGGTCCCGCAGATCGCGACAGCCTCGTCCTGCGGAAAGACCAGGCCGCCACCCATGTTATGGGTGTTCTCGATGGCAACGAGCATGGTCGGCGGCAGGACGATGTGCCCGCGTGGTTTTGCCGCGGCGCGGAATTCGTCGGCGGTGAACGTGCCGCCATGGCCGATCGCGGTGAACTGCACCCCGGAATTGGCGGCCGCGGCGCCCGCCTCGAACCACATCATGTGCGCGGTCTGCCCGACGATCACATCGTCCCCAGGCCGGGCGAGCAGCTTCACGGCGATCTGATTGGCCATCGTGCCGCTCGGCACGAAAAGCGCGGCTGGCTTGCCGAGTAGCGCGGCGACCCGTTCCTGCAACAGATTGACCGATGGGTCCTCGCCGTATTGGTCGTCGCCGACTGGCGCATTGGCCATCGCGGCGCGCATCGCCTGCGACGGGCGGGTCACGGTATCGGAGCGTAGATCGATAACAGGTGGGGGCTGTGCCATGGGCGCGGCTCGAATTCGCGATTGGGGCGACTCCGGATTGTATCACCTTGCGCCTGACGTTACCCGCCGATGCGGCTTTCGAGTTGGATAAAGCACAATTTTGAAATGTGATAAGAGGCCAAAATACGCCACTGTTGGCGGATTGAAATCACATAGTAGCCATGTTGTGGTTCCTCACGAGGTCTCACTCGATGAGACCAGGAGTTTGCTGCTAGGCCATCGCTGGCGCGGCCCCGTCTGCGCCAGCTTGCTTTTTCTAAGGGAGCGATCGCGGGCACGGCTGCATAGCGGGAACCGGATCGAAGGAACGCCGAAATGAACAACATGAGCTGGCGTGAACGCTGGCGGGATTATTGGCGGCCTCGTGAGACGGTCGAGAC